>Ga0081540_1001538_pt1 | contig 19791 bp, 17 predicted proteins | sample TabmetS2T1R1_FD_71024 | JGI IMG/M metagenome (GOLD analysis project Ga0081540, IMG submission 71024) | Tabebuia heterophylla rhizosphere microbial communities from the University of Puerto Rico - S2T1R1 | ecosystem: Host-associated > Plants > Roots > Rhizosphere ... | reverse complement strand
TGGGCCGAGCGACGAAAGCGGTCTTGAGGCCAAGCTTCTGCGCCGCCTTCAGGTCATGGTTATGGGCGGCGACCATCATCACCTGCTCCGGCGGGAGGGTGAGCAATTTTGCAGCGCCAAGATAGGTTTCCGGATCGGGCTTGTAGTGCTCGAACAATTCCGCCGACATGATCAGGTCCCACGGCAGGCCGGCGAACTTCGCCATGTTGGTCAAGAGCGCGACATTGCCGTTGGAGAGCGGCGAGATGATATATTTCCTCTTCAGCCGCGTCAGCCCGGCGACGCTGTCCGGCCACGGATGCAGGCGATGCCAGCCCATCGTCAGGTAATGCAGATCGGCATCGCTCAGGCCCTTGATCTCGAGCTGCGCGACCAGCTTTTCCAGCGACTGCCGGTGCAGCGTGTCGAGGATCTGATAGCCGCGTTCGGGATGCTTGCGCACCTCATCCATTGAGGCGGCATAGACCGCGCGCCAACCGTCGACCAGCGCCGTCCAGTCGGCCTTGATGCCCGAGGTCTCCGACCACTGCGTGAAATCGTTGATCAGGCTGGTGCGCCAGTCGACGACGGTGCCGAACACGTCGAACACGAGCGCCTTCACCGCGGACAGATCGGACATCGTCGCCTCCCCTTGTTTTTGTTTCTTGCTCGTCATTCCGGGGCGATGCGAAGCATCGAACCCGGAATCTCGAGATTCCGGGTTCGCTTCGCGCCCCGGAATGACGGTCCACTAGTCGAGATGGAACTTATCAAGCTGCCGGTGCTCGGCCTTGATGTAGCGCACCGTGCCGGTAACCGAGCGCATCACCACGGTCTCGGTCTCGATCACATCCTTGCGGAACTTGACGCCCGTCAGCAGCGAGCCGGTGGTGACGCCGGTTGCCGCGAACAGGCAGTCGCCCTTCACCATGTCCTCGATGCCGTAGATCATCTTCGGATCGGTCACGCCCATCTTGTGCGCGCGCGCTCGCTTCTCCTCGCTGTCGAGGATCAGCCGGCACTGCATCTGGCCGCCGATGCAGCGCAGCGCCGCCGCCGCCAGCACGCCTTCAGGTGCGCCGCCGGTACCGATGTACATGTCGACGCCGGTATTGTCGGGGTCGGCGCAATGGATCACGCCGGCCACGTCGCCGTCGGTGATCAGGCGCACCGCGGCGCCGGTGGAGCGGACGCCAGCGATGATGTCGGCATGGCGCGGCCGGTCGAGCACCAGCACCGTGATCGCGGAAGCGTCGACGCCCTTGGCCTTGGCCAGCCGCTTGACGTTGTCGGCGGGCGAAGCATCGAGTTCGACCACGCCCTTGGCGTAGCCCGGGCCGACCGCAAGCTTCTCCATATAAACGTCGGGCGCGTGCAGCAGCGTGCCGCCGTCGGCCATCGCCATGGTCGCGATCGCGCCCGGCATGTTCTTGGCGCACAGCGTGGTGCCTTCGAGCGGGTCGACGGCGATATCGACCTGGGGACCTGCGTTCAGCCCGACCTTCTCGCCGATGAACAGCATCGGCGCCTCGTCGCGCTCGCCCTCGCCGATCACGATGGTGCCTTCGATCGGCAGCTTGTTGAGTTCGCGGCGCATCGCATCCACCGCCGCCTGGTCCGCCGCCTTTTCCTGGCCGTGGCCGCGCAGCCGCGCTGCCGAAACCGCCGCGCGTTCCGTCACCCGCACGATCTCAAGCGTGAGAATGCGCTCGAGCAGCAGTTGCGGCGGAACGGAAATATGGGTCGACATCAGCTTACTCCTTATGAGCCCCGCGGCGGTCCGTCGGACCGACGTCAATTGATTGGCGCGCGATCCGTTCGAACCCCGCGCTAGTTCTTTTCGATCCGGATCACCTGCGGCCGGCCGCTGATCACCTTGTCGCGCTGCACCGCCTCCAGCGCACGGTGGACCGCGTCCTCGGACGTTGCATAGGTAATCAGAATGACTGGAACCGGTGAAGCCTTCTTGGTGTCGCCGTTCGCATCGACGCCCTCGGGATGGCGCTGCACGATCGATTCCAGCGAAATCTTCTGCTCGGCAAGGCGGGTTGCGATGGTGGCGGCGGTGCCGGCCAGATCGCGCGCCATCAGGCGGATGTAGTAGCCGCCCTCATGGCGCTCCATCGGCGCCTTGCTGGTCTCGCGCAACCGTTCCACGGGACGTCCGAAAGGCTTGGCGCGAATGCCGCGCGCCACGTCGGCGATATCGGCGACGACGGCGGAAGCGGTGGCCGCGCCTCCGGCGCCAGGTCCCACCAGCGTGATCGGCGGGATACCCTCGCCGTCGATCGTCACCGCGTTTGTAACACCCATCACCTGCGCAATCGAGGACGATTTCGGCACCATGGTCGGATGCACGCGCTGCTCGATGCCCTTGGCGGTGCGCACCGCAACCCCGAGCAGCTTGACGCGGTAGCCAAGCTCCTCGGCAGCGCGCAAATCTTCCGGCGCAATCGAGGAGATGCCTTCGACATAGACCGCGCTCTGCGCCACCTTGGTTCCGAAGGCGAGGCTCGCCAGGATCGCGAGCTTCTGCGCGGTGTCGTGGCCGTCAACGTCGAACGACGGATTGGCTTCGGCATAACCCAGCCGCTGCGCATCCTTCAGGCATTCGGCGAACGACAGGCCCTCCTGCTCCATCCGCGTCAGGATGTAATTGCAGGTGCCGTTGAGGATGCCGTAGACGCGGTTAACGCCGGTTCCGGCCAAGCCCTCGCGAAGCGTCTTGATCACCGGAATGGCCGCACCCACCGCGGCCTCGTAATTCAAGGCGCCACCGTGCTTCTCGGCGGCCTTCGCCAGCCGCAAACCGTGCTTGGCGATCAGCGCCTTGTTGGCGGTCACCACCGACTTGCCAGACTTCAGCGCGGCTTCGATTGCCGACAGCGCCGGATCGCCGGCCCCGCCCATCAGTTCGACGAAGCAATCGATATTGGCGTCACTGGCCAAAGCGTCCGGGCTTTTGGCCCATGCGATGTCGCGCAGGTCGAGGGAGCGCTTTTTCGCTTTCGAACGCGCGGTGACGGCAACGACGCGCACGCTGCGTCCGCTGCGCTCCGACAGCGTCCGTGACTGTTCTTCAATGAGGCGAACGACTTCGGCACCAACAGTGCCGAGCCCTGCGATGCCCACTCTCAGGGGTGCGACCATGACCAAAAGAACCTGCAAGAAAAGCTAAGAGTGAAGCGAAGACAAGGCATGACCTGATCCGAAAACCGCAAGGACACTCGGGATCATGCCTAGCGCCGGTTGGCGAGAGGAACCACGTTGTGCAACGTTTCAATGCCGCTTTCAAGGAACCGCCGCACCCCGCGCGCGGCCTGGCGGATACGTTGCTCGTTTTCCACCATGGCGATGCGGACATAGCCCTCGCCGTGCTCGCCGAAGCCGACGCCGGGCGACACCACCACGCCTGACTTCTCCACCATCAACGTCGCAAACTGCATGCTGCCGACGCTCTCGAAGGCCTTCGGCAGCGGCGCCCAGGCGAACATCGAGGCCTGTGGCGGCGGAATCTCCCAGCCCGCCCGGCCGAACGACTCCACCAGCGCGTCTCGGCGCTTGCGGTAGGTGTCGCGCATTTCCCGGATGCAGTCCTCCGGTCCGTTCAACGCGGCGGTGGCGGCCACCTGAATGGGCGTGAATGCGCCGTAATCGAGGTAGGATTTCACCCGCGCCAAAGCCGCGACGATTCGCTCGTTGCCGACGGCAAACCCCATGCGCCAGCCCGCCATCGAAAACGTCTTCGACATCGAGGTGAATTCGACGGTGACGTCGACCGCGCCGGGAACCTGCAGCACCGAGGGCGGCGGGTTGTTCTCGTCGAAATAAACTTCTGCGTAGGCGAGGTCCGACAGGATGAAGATTTCGTGCTTCTTCGCGAATGCCACCAGATCCCGGTAGAAATCGAGGTCGGCGACATAGGCGGTCGGATTGGAGGGATAGCAGACGATCAGAGCGATCGGCTTCGGGATCGAATGGGTGATCGCGCGTTCCACCGCCTCGAAAAACTGCGGCGTCGGCTCCGACGGCACCGAGCGGATCACGCCGCCCGCCATCAGGAAGCCGAAAGCGTGAATCGGATAGCTAGGATTGGGGCACAGCACGACGTCGCCGGGCGCGGTGATCGCCTGCGCCACATTGGCAAAACCTTCCTTGGATCCCAGCGTCGCGACGATCTGGGTTTCCGGATTGAGCTTTACGCCGAACCGCCGCGCATAATAGGCGGCCTGGGCCTTGCGGAGACCGGTGATGCCGCGCGAGGCCGAGTAGCGGTCGGTCCGTGGCTTGCCCAGCGTCTCCTTGAGCTTCTCGAGCACATGCGGCGGGGTCGGCAAATCCGGGTTGCCCATGCCGAGGTCGATGATGTCGGCGCCGGCGTTCCGCGCGGCCGCCTTGGCCCGGTTGACCTGTTCGAAGACGTAAGGCGGCAGACGGCGGATACGGTAAAATTCTTCCATGGGACCCTTGCTCCAACAACCGGCAGGGCAGAATCGAGGAACCTTCGCACTTAGAAACTGGACGAGGATTCGTTCAGAAATCGCGCTCAATCAATGATTTAGGGCGAATTCCGGCGCAGGATCTGGACCCGCAATGCGGTTGAACAGGTTCTTTTACCACGGGAGGACGGCAGCGCCAGCTTGTGGTGGCCGGTTCGCGCCAAGAAAACCCGGTCAAAAGACGCCGGTCCAAACAAGGGTTCGGATCATTTCTTGGCCGGTTTTGGCGTGGCGGCCGCCGTGGGCGGGGCCGCAGCCGTCGTCGCCCCCGTGGTGGCCTGACGATCCCGGGCGGCGGTCAGCTCTGCCTGGATTTTGGCCACCTCCGCGGGCTTCATCGTCTCTTCTTCGCGGTTCGGCGGCACGTCATGGACCGGCATATATCCGCTGGCATCCTTGGCGCGTTCGGGTGCATCTGCCGGCAGGCCGAAGCCCGGCATATCCGCGATCTGGGTCGAGCAACCGCCCAACGTGAGCACCGAGGCCAACAGCCCGGCGATCGACCACAGCCTTATCGTTTGATTTACCGGCATCCGTCCGGAAATCCCCTGCTACCCAACGCAACCCACCACAGATCTAGTTAGCACGTATACGCTGGTACAAGCCTTGCAACGCCAATTGTCCCCAGTGCGTTATTTTCGCCGCAACAGTTCAAACCATTGTTGTCTGAAACGATTAGAGCCCCAAGAGCAAATACGAGCGGTACGGCTTCAATGTGTCAGGACACGGAAACGTTATCGCACTGCAACAATACGGTTAACTCCAATCCGGCTCCGCCAAATCGGCGCGGTGACGAACCCGAAACGAAGTTATAGTGTCTGCGGCATGAGCGACGTCAACACCGAAACCCAGGCTCCTAAAGCATTCAACGCCGAAGCGTTCGCCATGAACATCGCGAAAGCGATGGAGACGAGCGGCCAGGCGCTCGCGGCCTATCTCAAGCCGCGCGAGAACGGCGAGCTGAAGGACAAGCCGCCGAACGAGATCGGCGAAGTCGTCAAGACCTTCTCCAAGGTGGCGGAGTATTGGCTTTCGGACAAGGCGCGCGCCGACGATCTGCAGGCCAGGATGGGCAAGGCCTATCTCGATCTCTGGGGTTCGGCGGTGCGCCGCATGGCCGGCGAACAGGCCAAACCCGCGATCGAGCCATCGCCGCGCGACAAGCGCTTCAAGGACCCGGAGTGGAAGTCGAACCAGTTCTTCGATTTCGTGCTGCAACTCTATCTGCTCACCACGCAATGGGCCGAGGCGCTGGTGAAGAACGCCGAGGGCGTCGATCCGCACACGCGCAAGAAGGCTGAGTTCTACGTGCAGCAGATCGCCAACGCGATCGCGCCGTCGAATTTCGTCTTCACCAATCCCGAGGTGCTGCGCGAGACGCTGGCCTCGAACGGCGACAACCTCGTTCGCGGAATGAAAATGCTGGCTGAGGACATCGAGACCGGGCGCGGCACGCTGCGCATCCGCCAGTCCGATCCGTCGAACCTCGTGGTCGGCGTCAACATGGCGACGACACCGGGCAAGGTGATCTACCAGAACGACCTGATGCAGCTGATCCAGTACACGCCGACGACGGAGACGGTGCTGCGCACGCCGCTCCTGATCGTACCGCCCTGGATCAACAAGTTCTACATTCTCGATCTCAGGCCGGAAAAATCCTACATCAAATGGTGCGTCGATCAGGGCATCACGGTGTTCGTGATCTCCTGGGTCAATCCGGACAAGGAACTCGGCAAGAAGACCTTCGACGACTACATGAAAGAAGGCCCGCTCACCGCGATGGACGTCATCGAAAAGGTGACGGGCGAGATGAAGGTTCATACCGCCGGTTACTGCGTCGGCGGCACGCTGCTCGCCTCGACGCTGGCATGGCTCGCCGAGAAGCGCCGCCAGCGCGTGACCTCGGCGACCTTCTTTGCCGCTCAGGTCGATTTCACCCATGCCGGCGATCTCCTGGTGTTCGTCGATGAGGACCAGATCGCGGCGCTCGAACGCGACATGCAGGCCGCCGGCGTGCTCGAAGGCAGCAGGATGGCGATGGCCTTCAACATGCTGCGTTCGAACGATCTGATCTGGTCCTATGTCGTCAGCAACTACCTGAAGGGGCAGCCACCCGCCGCCTTCGACCTCCTGCACTGGAATTCAGACGCCACGCGGATGCCGGCGGCCAACCATTCCTATTACCTGCGCAACTGCTACCTGGAGAACCGGCTGACCTCCGGCAGCATGGTGCTCGACAACACGCTGCTCGACCTGACCAGGGTCAAGGTGCCCGTCTACAATCTGGCGACACGCGAGGATCACATCGCGCCGGCGGATTCCGTGCTCTATGGCTCGCAGTTCTTCGGCGGCCCGGTCAGATATGTGTTGTCCGGCTCCGGCCATATCGCCGGCGTGGTCAACCCGCCGGCCGCGGGCAAGTACCAGTACTGGACCAACGACAACATCAAGGACGTCAAGCTCGCCGACTGGATCAAGAACGCCACCGAGCACAAGGGCTCGTGGTGGCCGGATTGGTTGCAATGGCTGGAGAACCTCGATCCCGAGCGTGTGCCCGCGCGACCCGTGGGCTCCGAGGAGATGCCCCCGATCGAGGACGCGCCCGGTAGCTACGTGAAGGTCCGCGCGTAGCGCCGACCTGCGTTGTTGGGTATAATTTGCTATCCCGCGCCGGGATTCGAAATCATCTGAGGGGGAACCAATGACGCCGACGAGTGAATTGTTCTGGCTGACTCTGACCGTGATTTTGACCGGGCTGATGTGGGTTCCCTACATCATCAACCGCTGCCAGGTGCGCGGGCTGTCGGGCGCCATGGCCAACCCCTCGCGCAACGACAAGCCGCAGGCGAATTGGGCCAACCGGCTGATGTTCGCGCACGACAACGCAGTCGAGAACCTGATCGTGTTCGCACCGCTGGTACTGATCCTCAACGACCTCGACTATTCGACGAAATGGACGGTCTATGCCTGCGCCGTCTATTTCTGGGCCCGCGTCGCGCACCTGATCGTCTACACGCTAGGCCTGCCGGTGTTCCGCACGCTGGCCTTCACCGTCGGCTTCCTGGCACAGGCCGTGCTGGCGCTGGCGATCTTCAAGGTGGTTTGACGCTCGGCCCGGCCGCCCCTCGGCTCAGCTCGCGGCGATGGTCCGAATGGTCGGACGGTGACGGCTGAGCCAATACAGCATCACCAGGGCAGCGATCGCACAAAGCATGCCCAAACCAAGCAGGGCGTTGCTGCCGAAATTCGACAGCAGGCCCACGAGAATTGGCGGCGACGCCGCGGAGATGAGATTAAGCGGCAACGCAATGCGCGACGCCGCCTTGGCGAATTCGGCGTTGTCGTAGAATACCAGCGGAATGGTCGCGCGCGCGACCGCAAGCGCACCGCTGCCGAGGCCATACAGCAGGATGAAGGTTGCGATCATCCAGTGCGATCCGCCGCCGATCATTAGAAGAAGTATCGACACGACAAGGGTTGAGGTGGCGATCAGCGCCGTCGTGATCCCGTCCCACCGCCCGCCACCGAGAAAATCGAGCCCCCGGGCGCTGACCTGGATCACGCCCAGCATCGAGCCGAAGGTGACCGCCTGCGTCGGCGACAGGCCCTCCGCTTTCAGGAGTTCGATCATGGTGGCGCCGAATCCGAAGGTGACGAAAGCGCACAATACGGTCGCCGATACGATCAGGTAGAACGTGCTTTTCCGGACGATCTGGGCCTCACCAGGCAAACGCGACGGACCGACATCCTCTTTCCGCAACGTGTAACGCGGCAATCCGAAGGTGTAGAGCGGCAGACTGACCAGAACCATTAGCCCGGCATAGACAAGACAGGTGCCGCGCCAGCCCAGCGCATCCGACAGGAACGAAGTGGTCGGCCAGAAAACGCTGCTGGCCAACCCCGTCACCAGCATCAGGGCGCCGATCGCTCGCCTGGCATTGCGGCCCGCAATCTCATTGAGCAGGATATAGGTGGCGGTGGCCAACGTCGCGCTGCCGGCCGCCCCGAGGATGACCCACGCTGCGAAGAACGACGCCGGGCCGGTCGAATTGGACAGCAGAACGAAGCCAGGGGCGGCAACGATGGTGCCGGCGATCATCACCCGCCGCGCGCCGAACCGGATGAATGCCTTGGCCAGAACCGGCGCGGCCAAACCGGTAGCCACATAGAAGATCGAATTGCCGGCGAACACCGCCGAGATGTCCATGCCGAGATCGGCGGCGACTTGCCGGCCGACGACGGCAAGCAGGCCGACCGTGCCCCATCCGATGACCTGCCCGATCGCAACGACAACAAGTACGCCGATGATATTCTTGCCGGACTCCAAGGACCGCATCTTTCTTCGCCAGCCGCCATGCCCAACCGGGCGTCAACGGCCCTTCCTGGCCACGACGAACAGCATCCTGGCCCACTGCTTGTCGAAACCTATCACCTCGCCGGCCTCGATCTCCAGCGAACTCCAGTTTCCGGCACTTGTATAATTGGTTCGCAGCCAGTCCGGCGATGGATAATTGTAGTAGCGGTTGAGCGTGTCGCGCCCCTCGGCGTCGCCGGTCTTGTAACTTGCGAAGAAATGACCGGCAGGCTTCAGCGCGCGCCAGATCAGCGTGAGAATATTTGCCAGATCGTCCCGAGGCACGTGCAGCAGGCAGGCATTGGCCCAGACGGCGTCATAGGCCTCGACCGCATCGAGGTCATGAAACAGCAGCGTCTCGACCGGGCGGCCGAGACGCCTTGACGCCACCTCGGCCAGTTCGGGCGACCCGTCGGTGGCGCGAACTCCCTGCGCCAGCATTTCCGCGGTGTCGCCGCCGGCGCCGCATCCGAGTTCGAGAATGCGGACGCCTGGTGGCAGCAGCGCCATAAACGCGTTCAGCCTCGCCCGGCGCGAGGTGATCTCGCGCTCGGCATAGGCCTCGGCATTGCCGCGGTAGAATTGCAGCGTCGCTTCATCCACTGCGGCACCTCACATCACGGGAACAGCGCGATCTGTTCCAGCCCCGCGGTCTCGGGCAGTCCGAACATCAGGTTCATGTTCTGGATCGCCTGTCCGGCCGAGCCCTTCACCAGATTGTCGAGCGTGGAGATCACGATCGCCCGGTTCTTGATGCGGTCGGCGACGACGCCGATCTGGACATAGTTGGAGCCGCGCACGTTCTGCGTCTGCGGCAGCACGCCCTTTTTGGCGACATGCACGAACGGCTCGCTGGCATACGCCTTCTCCAGCGCGCCCCGCAGATCATCCGGCGTGGCACCACCGGCAAGCTTCACATAGGACGTGCAGAGTTCGCCGCGCGCCATCGGGATCAGGTGCGGCGTGAAGTTCACGGTCACTGCGGAGCCCGCGGCGACGCCGATCTCCTGCTCGATCTCGGGCGCGTGCCGGTGGGTGCCGACCGAATAGGGCGAGAGCCCCTCGCCTGCCTCGCTGAACAGCGTGTTCTGCTTCAGCCCGCGCCCTGCGCCGGTCACGCCCGACTTGGCGTCGATGACGATGTCGTCGACGTCGATCAGTTTTGCCCTGGCGAGCGGCACCAGCGCCAGCAGCGCTGCGGTCGGATAGCAGCCGGGACAGGCAACCAGCCGGGCGGAGGTGATCTTCTCCCGGTAGAATTCGGTCAGCCCATAGACCGCCTCGCTCTGCAGTTCGAGCGCCCGGTGCTCATGGCCATACCACTGCGCATAGGTGTCCTTGTTGCGCAGCCGGAAATCGGCGGACATGTCGAGGATCTTGATGTTCGGATTGGCCTTGAGGACGGCTGCGATGATCTCCTGCGTGGTGCCGTGCGGCAGTCCGCAGAACACGGCATCGAGCGCGGTCCAGTCGACCTTTTCCCATTCGACCAGCTTCGGCAGGTCCAGCATGAAGAAATGCGGAAACACGTCGCTCATGGCCTTGCCGGCATGGGTGTTGGCGGTGAGCGCGGTGATTTCGGCATTCGGATGCCGTGCCAGCAGGCGCACCGCGTCGGCCCCGGTGTAGCCGGAGGCGCCGAGAATGCCGATCTTCTTCGTCGAGCTCATCACGCGTTCCTTTCAGGCGTCATCGTTTGCTTGTCTTGTACCGCTTCCGCGGCGAAAGCCAGCGGCCTCGCCGCGCGCATCAGCTCTGCGATCGCGCGTGAGTCCGCATCGGACTGCACGGAGAGCGCATAGGTCAGCGCCGTGTAATCGGTCTCGGATTTGTGCTGGTTCAGCTTGAAGCTGCCCTCTACCTCTTCAACCGTCATCTCAAGCCCCACTATCGCTTTCTTCATGGCTTCCAGCCGCCCCGCCGTCATCTTCGACGACAGCCAGGGCTTTTTCGGCAGCAGCCGCTCCTCGAACTTGGCGCTGAGCGTGTCGATCTGAACTGCAAGCTCGCCGTCGGACAATGGCCGCACCGGGCCGGTCAGGTGTACGGCCTGATAGAGCCAGGTCGGCACCTGATCCGGCGAGACGTACCAGTCCGGCGACACATAGGTATCCGCGCCGGTGACGGCCAGCAGCCAGGATGTCTTGCCGTCCGCGAACTTTACCAGCGGATTGTGACGCGCGACGTGAAACGCCGCGCGCGGCGTGCCATCACTGGTCGAGGTCAGATAAAACGGCAGCGACGAGGCGACGGGCTTGTTGCCATCCCACGCGCAGGCCAGGCCAAAGCCGCGCGCCTCCGCAAACGCGAGGCTCGCGGCGCGATCGGACTTGAACGGTGGAGGCGTATACATTTCAAACTCCTGCTTGACGTAGGAGCCGCCGGTTCAGTCCGCGTTTTCTTGGGAAGAGGAAGAAGCCGCGGGAGCAGATCCGGCGGCTGAGGCGATGATCTTAAACGCAGACGACCGCCCGAACCGCGATAATGCGGCGGCGGCGAGCAGCAAGAAACATGGTCGAGGCGTAGATCATGGGCGCGGCTATAAGGCCGCGCCCATCCGGCGTCAAGATGTATCGGTCATTCCGGGGCGCACGCGAAGCGTGCGAACCCGGAATCTCGCGCCACAAGCTCTGGATTCCGGGTTCGATGCCGCGCATCGCCCCGGAATGACGCCTGCGCGTCAGATCACCGGATTCCACGGCGCGGGAATAACCCGATAGCCGCCGCCGTCCTTTTCGACATTGCCGAGTCCCGGGAACGGATAGTGGAAGCCCTGCACCTGGAGCTTGTCCGCCACCAGCATGTCGTAGGTCTTGCGGCGCGCCTTTTCCGCCATGTCCGCGTCCTGGTCGAAGAATGCGTGCCAGCCGGGATTGGCCGCAAACAGATACGGAATGTTGGTGACGTCGGACTGTATGAACACCTTGCCCGAGCCCGAGGACAGAACGTAGGAGGTGTGGCCCGGCGTGTGGCCGGCGGTCTCGACCGCGAGCAGGCCCGGCGCCACTTCTTTGCCCCACTCATAGGGCGTCACCTTCTTCTTCAGCCCGGCCTCGAACACGCGGCGGGCATTCTTGAACACGCCCGGCATGCGCTCGCCGGTCTGCTTGGCCATTTCGCCGTCGTCCATGAAGTATTTCCACTCGACGGACGGCACCAGCACTTCGGCGTTCGGGAATGCCAGCGTGTTCTCGGCGTTGAGCAGCCCGTTGATATGGTCGCCATGGAAGTGCGAGATCACCACCATGTCGACGGCCTTGGCATCGATGCCCGCCGCGGCCATGTTGGCGGCGAACTGGCCGACCGCGCCTTTGCTCGACGCAAACGCGCCCGGACCGTTGCCGGTGTCGAGGACGATCAGCTTGCCGCCCGAGTTGATCACCAGCGGCCCGAACTGGATGCTGACCTTGTCCTTCGGCATGTAGGCCTTCTCGAGCGCGGCGGCGACCTCGTCCTTTTTCGCATTGAGGACGAAGGTGTCGCCGAGCGCAAAGGTATTCACGCCATCGGAAACGACCGTGACCTGCACGTCGCCGACCTTGTAGCGGTAGAAGCTCGGCGCCTGCTTCTCGGCCATCGGCGCAGCCGCGTTGGCGGGCGCGTGCGGCAGCAGGGGCGAAGCGGCCAGCGCGGCGGCGCTGGCGAGTGCGTGACGTCGTGTCAGTTCCATGGTGTTCTCTCCCAGTGAGACGATGAACGATTGAAGGGATGACTGCTGTTGAAGGGATTCTTCCGCCCTTGGCTTTGGTTGCCGCCGGTTCTACTAGCGCTCATGCGTTAACGGGACGACACTGAAATGACGGCGACGCGAAGACGGTACACCAAGCCCATCCTCGGGGGCTAACACCGTCGCAAGCGGCTTATTCCGGCCCGTCGCCTAGGCCGCCCGCCACAACCATTCGATGATATGCGCGATCACGTCGCCGAACAGCAATAGCACCGCCGACCAGACCAGCGCCGAGACGAAATTGGCGATCTGGAACGGCCAGTAGGCCATCTCGAAAATGCCGGCGGCAAGCGGCACCGAGGCCCGCAGCGGTCCGAAGAAGCGGCCGATGAAGATCGAGGGCACGCCCCATTTTTTCACGAAGTCCTCGCCGCGCGGCAGTATGTGCGGATAGCGCGACAACGGCCACATCTGGGCGACGTGTTCCTTGTAGCGGTAACCGAACCAGTAGGAGACCCAGTCGCCGAGCGCGGCTCCCAGGCCGCCCGCGAGCCAGACCGGCCAGAAGCTGATGCCGCTGACGCCGATCAGCGCGCCGATCGCCACCAGCGCACCCCAGGCCGGAACCAGCAGGGAGACGAAGGCCAGCGATTCGCCGAACGCCAGCAGCAGAACCACCGGCGCAGCCCAGGCCTGGTGTTCGCGCACGAAATCAGCCAGAGCGTGCGCAAGATCTTCCATGTTTTGAACGCCTTCCCAACCCCGTTTCCGCCGGTGCACCAACCGGCTCCAATGCCCCGAAAGACCTAAGCCAGCCGATTGCGTGACTTCAAGTCACAATGGTGGGGATGGGGCGTGATTGCCATCAATCCCCAGCATTCCCAAGTTTATGCCTGACAGCGGTGCCCGTTCAGGTGCTACAGGGACGGCCGCAGCAGGCAGGGCCCCAGCGCCGGCCGTCACTTTTTAAGCCCATCCGTGGCATAGTCAGGAAAACCGATTCGCTGCGCCGCGCTGCGCGCAACACATAAAGAGCCATGTCCAAGTCATTGAAATCAGCTACCAAAACCAAGCCCGGCGACCTGTTCGGGGCTTCGGAACCGAAGGGCCGCGCCGCGCCCAAGCCTGCGCCGCGGGCCGGCAATGCCGAGGCCGGCTACACCGCGGCCGACATCGAGGTGCTCGAAGGACTTGAGCCCGTTCGCCGCCGCCCCGGCATGTATATCGGCGGCACCGACGAAAAGGCGCTGCATCATTTGTTCGCCGAAGTCATCGACAACGCCATGGACGAGGCGCTGGCCGGGCACGCCTCGTTCATCGAGGTGGAACTGACTGCCGACGGCTTTCTCACCGTCACCGACAACGGCCGCGGCATTCCCGTCGATCCGCATCCGAAATTCCCGAAGAAGTCCGCGCTCGAAGTCATCATGTGCACGCTGCATTCCGGCGGCAAATTCGACTCCAAGGTTTACGAGACCTCCGGTGGTCTGCACGGCGTCGGCGTCTCCGTCGTCAACGCCCTCTCCTCACGGCTCGAGGTCGAGGTCGCGCGCAGCCAAAAACTCTACCGCATGAGTTTCGAGCGCGGCCATCCGAAGGGCAAGCTCGAAGACCTCGGCAAGGTCAACAACCGCCGCGGCACCCGCATCCGCTTCAAGCCGGACACCGACATCTTCGGTGCCAAGGCCGCCTTCAAGCCTCAGCGCCTGTTCAAGATGACGCGCTCGAAGGCCTATCTGTTCGGCGGCGTCGAAATCCGCTGGCGCTGCGACCCCGAACTGCTCAAGGGCGTCGAAGGCGTACCCGCCGAGGATACTTTCCACTTCCCGGGCGGCCTGAAGGATTATCTCGCCGCCGCCATTCATGCCGACACGCTGGTGCACCCGGATATCTTCTCCGGCAAATCCGGCCGCAACGGCGCCCATGGCGCCTGCGAATGGGCGGTGGCGTGGACCGCGGACGCCGACGGCTTCCTCTCCTCCTACTGTAACACCGTGCCGACGCCTGATGGTGGCACCCATGAATCCGGCCTGCGCAGCGCCATGCTGCGCGGCCTGAAGGACCATGCCGAGCGTATCGGCCAGGGCAAGCGCGCCGCCTCCGTCACGTCGGAAGACGTGATGGTGGGCGCCGCGGTGATGCTCTCGGTGTTCGTGCGCGAGCCCGAATTCCAGGGCCAGACCAAGGATCGCCTTGCCACGGCCGAGGCGCAGCGCATCGTCGAACAGGCCATCAAGGACCCGTTCGATCACTGGCTGTCGGGCAATCCGCTGCAGGCCAACAAGCTGCTCGATTTCGTCATCGAGCGCGCCGACGAGCGGCTGCGCCGCCGCGCCGAGAAGGAAACCTCGCGCAAGACCGCGGTGAAGAAGCTCCGCCTGCCCGGCAAGCTCGCCGATTGCACCAACACCGCGACCGAAGGCTCCGAACTCTTCATCGTCGAAGGCGACTCGGCCGGCGGCAGCGCCAAGCAGGCGCGCGACCGCAAGACCCAGGCCGTGCTTCCGTTGCGCGGAAAGATTCTCAACGTCGCATCCGCCGGCAAGGACAAGCTGACTGCGAACGCCCAGCTTGCCGATCTCATGCAGGCGATCGGCTGCGGCACGCTGGCGCATTATCGCGAAGAGGATCTGCGCTACTCGCGCATCATCATCATGACGGACGCCGACGTCGACGGCGCCCACATCGCCTCGCTTCTGATCACCTTCTTTTACCGGCAGACGCCGCGGCTGATCGACGAGGGTCATCTCTATCTGGCCGTGCCGCCGCTCTACAAGCTTACCCACGGCAGCAAATCGGTCTATGCCCGCGACGATGCACACAAGGAAGCGCTGCTGAAGAGCGAATTCAACGCCAATGCCAAGGTCGAGGTGAATCGCTTCAAAGGCCTCGGCGAGATGATGCCGGCGCAGCTCAAGGAAACCACCATGGATCCCGCCAAGCGAACCATGCTGCGCGTCGTGCTGCTGGCCGACGACCGCGATGGCACCGCCGATTCCGTCGAACGGCTGATGGGAACCAAGGCTGAGGCGAGATTCGCCTTCATCTCGGACAAGGCCGAATTTGCCAGCGACGACCTGCTGGACGTCTAATCCGCGATTATTGGTCGTTTCCGGGCGATTTCCGGCCTTTTTGGCCGGTTATCGTCCCAATCTGCCCCTTTTTCAGGCTTTTCCCTGCCGTCGTTTTCGGCCCGGTGTGCTCCCCCCGCAACAGCATTTTTTCCGCAACTGCGTATAGTCAGGGCAGGTTTTGGGAATCGGGTGCTCGCGCACGGCTTTAAGAGCGATCGAATTCGACGCTTTCTGTAAGGGGACTAGACATGAAGAAATTGGTGATCGCTCTGACCGCGCTGGCGGCATTCACCGGATCGGCTTCGGCCGCGGACTTGGCGGCGCGCCCCTACACCAAGGCGCCCGTGGTGGTCCCCCCGGCCTATAACTGGACCGGCTTCTACATCTTCGGCGGTGGCGGCGGCGGCCTGTGGGCGGCCGATCAAAATGTTGTATCCACGGTAGCTGGCGTTCCGCTCAGCATCGATCACCGTCAGGGTGGTTCGGGCTGGTTCGGAACGGTTGGTATCGGCTACGACTGGCAGTTCAACGGTCCCTGGGTGTTCGGCCTGTTCGCAGATGGCCAGTTCGGCAGCATCAAGGGCACGCTTGAAGATCCGATTGGCGGCCTGATGGGTACGGTCAAGCTGCAGGACTCCTGGGCGGCTGGTGCGCGCGTCGGCTACCTGGTGGCCCCGAACGTTCTGTCCTACGTGAACGGTGGTTACTCCGGTTCTCATTGGTCGGGCACTGCGCTGATCAACGAGATTTCCGGCGCTCCGGTCGCTGGTCACACCGACAGCTTCAACCGCAACGGCTGGTTCGTCGGCGGTGGCGTGGAGAACAGCCTGAACTTCTTCGGCATCAGCTCGCCCGGCTGGTTCATGAAGACCGAATATCGCTCGGCCTTCTATGACCGCAAGTCGGTCCCGCTCTTGGTCGATGGCACCAACGCCCTCGTCGGTCGCGATTTCCGCTTCAACAGCTGGAACCAGACCATCTCGACCTCGCTGGTCTACCGCTTCAACTGGACTGGCGCTCCGGTCCAGGCCAAGTACTGATCGCATACTGATCTCTGCTAAATCAGCAGCTCAAAAGCCCCGGCATCGTCCGGGGCTTTTTTGTTGTCCGGATGCCGGCACGCCGCAATTGCTTCAGCTTGTTGCTACGGCGCGAGCGCAAGCGCATGCACGCCTCGTACCGCGCCGGTGAGGACTCCGAGAGGCCTTTCCGCGGTAACCCGCCTTCGGTAGCCCTTGCCGCGGCTTCGGGCCTTGCGAAGCCGCCTGCCATTGTATTCGATCAGCCTTACCGCGACTCGCTGGCGACGGCCTGCATCACAGGCCGCGCAAGCGTCCAATGAGCGAGCGCGGCGACAGGAGGAAATCGATGGCCAGATCGCTTTCGATCATCGGCTTTCTGGCGCTTGCCATCGGACTGCTGTGGATCGGTCAGGGCACCGGCACGGTTCCTTGGCCGCCATCCAGCTTCATGATCGACCAGTTGCAATGGGCCGGATATGGCGCGGTGCTCGGCGCCATCGGGCTGATTCTGATCTGGCAGGGCAACCGCTAGAGCGTTTTCCAGCGAAGTGGAAACCGGTTCGCGTGAAGAAAACGCGTCAAAACAAAACTCTAGAGCCTCGTTCCGATTCAATCGGAACGAGGCTCCAGATCGTTGGCCATACCGGGCTTGTGCCCGCCGTCCTCGTCTCTCAAAATCCGCGCGAAGAAAAACGTGGATGCCCGGGACGAGCGCGGGCACAACTGGAAGGACAACGACCATGAGATCAGGACTATTCGACCTCAGCGGCAAGGTCGCCATCGTCACCGGTGGCAACGGCGGCATCGGGCTTGGCATGGCCCGGGGGCTGGCCGAAGCAGGCGCCGCGGTCGCAATCGTCGGCCGCAACGAATCCAAGTCGGCTGAGGCCGTTGCAGAACTCACGCAAAACGGCGCGAGGGCGATTTCCGTGGCGGCCGACGTCACCGACGGCGCGGCCGTCGCCGCCATGGTCGAGCGCGTGGCCCGCGATCTCGGCCGCATCGATATCCTCGTCAACAACGCCGGCATCAGCATCCGCAAGCCGCCGCACGTGCTCGATATCGCCGAGTGGAACAGCGTGATTGCGACCAACCTCACCAGCGCCTTTCTGTGCTCGCAGGCGGCCTATCCGGCGATGAAGGCGGCCGGTGGCGGCAAGGTCATCAATATCGGCTCGATGATGTCGATCTTCGGCGCCAGCTTCGCGGCGGCTTATGCCGCGAGCAAGGGCGGCATCGTCCAGTTCACGCGCGCCTGCGCGGTGGCCTGGGCCGCCGACAACATCCAGGTCAACGCGGTGCTGCCCGGCTGGATCGACACCGATCTGACCAAGCGCGCGCGCCAGGAGGTTGATGGCCTGCACGACCGGGTACTGGCGCGGACGCCCGCCGCGCGCTGGGGCGCGATCGACGATTTCGCCGGCATCGCGGTGTTCCTCGCCTCTCCGGCATCCGATTTCGTCACCGGCACCGCGATTCCCGTCGACGGCGGTTATTCCGTCATGGCGTGAGCGCCGGCGCGGCTGGCGAATGCACATGCTCGGGCCGCACGCCGAGGCCGATAAACCGCGCCGTAATGCCCTGCAGCCAGGGCACCGCGGTGACCAGCCGCATCACCAGTGGCGCCTTCAGCGGCTCTCTGCCCGGCTTCAGCGCCGCGCTGACGATGTTGTTCTGGACGACGACCTGCATCCGCTGCGTCATCCGTACCGGAAACTCGCGGCGGCGGCGCACGGCGTCGAGTTCGTCCTCCGACGGGCATCCGCTCGTCAGTTTCGACGCCAGCAGGTTCGCGGTCGCCACCGCGTCCTGCACTGCGAGATTGACGCCGACGCCACCGATCGGCGACATCGCATGCGCGGCGTCGCCGATGCACAGCAGGCCCGGCAGCGTCCAGCGCTTCAGCCGGTTGACGGCGACCGTCAACAGCTTCATGTCATCCCAGCTTTTGACGTCGGCGAGGCCCGGTTTGAGGACCGGCGCCATCCGCGCGATCTCATCCAGCAACGCCGGCAATCCCCTCGCCTTCACCGCGTCGTACTGGCCCTTCGGAATGACGAAGGCGCACTGCCAATAGTCGCCGCGGTCGAAGGTCACCATCATCTTGCCGGGGTCGACGCGCGCGAACAGTTTCTCGCTTTCGTCCGGACGTTTCCCGGCGCGAAACCACAGCACGTCCATCGGCGCGCCGATTTCCTCGAGCTCGAGCCCGGCGCGTTCCCGTACCAACGAATGGCGGCCGTCGCAGGCAACCGTCAGGTCGGCCGCGATATCGATCACGCCATCCGGCGTCTTCGCCCTCACGCCGGTGACGCGCTCGCCGTCGCGAAGCAGGTCGACCGCTTCCGTCGACATCATCACCTTGAGCGAGGCAAACCGCCTGCCGCTCTCGCGCAGGAAATTGAGAAAGTCCCACTGCGGCATGAAAGCAATGAAGGGATATTTGGCATCGAGCCGACCCAGGTCAGCGAGCCGTATCTGCTCTCCGCCGAAAATGCCGTCCATCTTCTGCAATTGCTGATGCGGCAGTTTGAGGAAACCGTCGATCAGCCCGAGTTCGTCCATCACCTGCATTGTCGAGGGATGCACGGTGTCGCCGCGAAAATCGCGGAAGAAATCCGCATGCTTCTCCAGCACCACGACATCGATTCCGGCCCGGCCGAGCAGATAGCCGAGCATCATGCCGGCAGGCCCGCCGCCGACGATGCAACAACGCACCTTCATGGTTCGCTCCATCGCTTCGGCAGAGCCAGGCCTGTTCGACTATCAGGCCTACTCGGCCATATTGTGTTGCTGCCAGCGCAAGAGATGGGCCTGCAGGCGCCAGATCATGGCCGACAGCACCACCCCGACCAGCATCAGCACGATGACCGCTACCATCATGCCCGAGGCCTCCGCCCGCGCCTCGGACTCGATGATCAGGCGGCCGATGCCGCGCTCCGCTCCGATGAATTCGCCGACGATGACGCCGATCAGCGCAAACGAGATCGCCGGCGTTAGCGATGCAAACACCCACGCCATGGTCGAGGGAACGACCACCGTGCGGGTGATCTGCCACTCGCTGGCCCCGAGCAGCCGCGCCGCATTGATGAAGCCTTCGTCGATCGAACGGGCGCCCTCGAACGTATTGAAGAACACCAGGAACACCACAACGATCCACGAGGTGACGATTTTCGAGGTATCGCCGATCCCGAAC
>Ga0081540_1001537_pt1 | contig 19797 bp, 17 predicted proteins | sample TabmetS2T1R1_FD_71024 | JGI IMG/M metagenome (GOLD analysis project Ga0081540, IMG submission 71024) | Tabebuia heterophylla rhizosphere microbial communities from the University of Puerto Rico - S2T1R1 | ecosystem: Host-associated > Plants > Roots > Rhizosphere ... | reverse complement strand
GGGTGGGGGAGCGCGTCACAGCCAGTATGATCCGGCGGCGCGAGAACGAATCAGTCGCTGTGATGCGGGTCCGGCTCCCCGCCGGCCGGCCTTCCCGCTGTCGGGGTCAACGATCTCGTCTCGGCCCGTCGCGGTCCAAGCAGCATGATCGAGGTGGCGGCGATGAAGGCCGCGAGGATCAGGAAGCCGGCGAACCTGGTCGTCCATAGTGGGCCATCGGCTACTCCGAGGGGGAATGCCGCACCCGCCACTAGGAGCGCGGTGGCGAGCCAGCCGAGCACCGCCAGGCTCCGGGAGCCGGCGAACCATACCAGCGCGCCGGCGGCCACGGAGAACGTTGCCGCCGGCAGGTCAAGGAAGGCGATGCCTGCGCTGTTGGCGTAAACCAGCATCGACAGAGTCTCATCGTTCCACTGCGGGCCGCCGTGCGCGATCGCAACGGCGTCCAGGAACGACGTCGCGGTGCCCCCTGCGACGGTCAGCCCGACCGCGCTGCTGCTGGCCAGCCGCGCCCAGCCGGTCCGCGCCTGGCGGGCGCTGCGCGTGGTGGCCGGCGTCGGCGGGGCGCGCCGGGTACCCGGGCTGGAGGCGCCCTTCGTGGGCCGCGACGCCGAGATGCGCCACGTCATCTCGGCGTGGGAGGACGGCGTCGACCGGGGCTCGGCCCGCCTCGTGACCGTCGTCGGCGACGCCGGCGCGGGCAAGTCGCGGCTGCTGTGGGAGCTCTACAAGCACATCGACGGACTCGAGCGCGAGGTCCGCTGGCACCAGGGCCGCTGCCTCTCCTATGGCGAAGGTGTCGGCTACTGGGCATTGACGGAGATGGTGCGATCGCGCGCCCGGATCGCGGAGGACGACGATGCGGCGACCTCGCGCGCCAAGCTGCGCGAAACCGTCGCGCGCTATGTCCCGGACGAGCGCGAGCGCAGGCTCATCGAGCCGCGCCTGGCCCATCTCCTCGGCCTCGAGGAGCGCACCGCGCCCGACCGCGCCGACCTGTTCTCCGGCTGGCGCCTGTTCTTCGAGCGCGTGGCGGCCACCGGCCCGGTGATCATGGTCATCGAGGACGTGCAATGGGCCGATGTCGGCCTGCTGGACTTCGTCGACTACCTCGTGGAGTGGTCGGCGGAGCTACCGATCCTCGTGCTCGCCCTCGGGCGGCCGGAGATCGCGGCCCTGCGTCCGGCCTGGAGCACCCAGGTGACGCTCGGGCCGCTTCCCGACGCCGCGATCCGCGAGGTGCTCGAGAGCCTCGTTCCAGGCCTGCCCGACGATCTCGCCCAGCGGATCCTCGACCGCGCCGAGGGCGTGCCCCTCTACGCGATCGAGACCATCCGGATGCTGGTCGACCGCGGGCTGCTCGCCGAGCAGGGCTCGCGCTACGTCCTCACGGGCGACGTCGGGCAGCTCGACGTGCCCGAGACGCTGCACGCCCTCGTCGCGGCGCGTCTGGACGGCCTCGAGCCGCTCGAGCGGGCGACGCTCCAGCTCGCCTCGGTGCTCGGGGGATCGTTCACGCTCGCCGGGATCGCGGCGCTCAGCGGCCGGGCGACCGAGGAGGTCCGCCCGCTGCTCGACGGCCTGGTGGCCAAGCAGGTCCTCTCGCTCGTCGATGACGAGCATTCGCCCGAGCGCGGCCAGTACCGCTTCCTCCAGGGGCTCGTGCAGACGATCGCCTACGGAACCCTGTCGCGCCGCGATCGCAAGGCCACCCACCTCGCTGCCGCGCGGCACCTGCAGGAGAACGACGACAGCGAGATCGCCGAGGTGCTGGCGTCGCACTTCCTCGCCGCCGCACGGGCCGAGCCCGATGCGCCGGACGCCGACCAGATCCGCACGTGGGCGCGCGAGACGCTCGCGGACGCGGGGCGGCGGGCGCTGTCGCTCGCGCTCGGGCGCGAGGCCCAGCACGCGTTCGACCAGGCGGCCGACCTCGCCGCCGACGACGAGGATCGGGCCGCGCTGCTCGAGCAGGCGGGCCGGGCTGCGTGGCTGGAGGCCGACGTCGATGCCGCGCGCGAGCGTCTGGAGGCGGCGATCGCGCTTCATGTGGCGGCAGGGCGGCGGCAGGCGGCAGCGGGGGCGTCGGGCGTGATCGCCGAGATGCTCTGGCAATCCGACCACCTCGACCAGGCGATCGAGGTCGCCGAGAACGCCCTCGGCGACCTCACCGAGAACAACGCCGACCGAGCCGCGATGGCCGCCCTGCTGGGCAAGCTGCGCTCGTTCCAGACGGAGTGGGAGCGCACGCTCGACGCGACGCAGCAGGCGCTCGAGATCGCCGAGCCGCTCGCACTGTGGGACACCATCGCCGATGCCCTGATCACGCGCGGCGCGATGCTGGTGTGGATGGACCGCCCGGAGGAGGGCCGCGCGCTCCTGCGCCACGGGACGGAGCTGGCGATCGCGCACGACCTTCCGGTCGCCACCCTGCGCGGATACAACAACCTGGCCTGGATCGCCGAGCTGCGTGACGAGCTGGACGAGGCCGAGGAGCAGCGCGCGCGCTGCATCGAGTTCGCGCGCGCCCGCGGCGATCGAGGCTGGCTTCACCCATTGCGCTCCGGCGAGGTGGGCCTGCACGCCCAGCGGGGCCGGTGGGACGAGGCGGACCGCCTACTGGGCGCCGGGCCCGCCGACCAGCTCGCGCTGTCGCTCGTCAACGACGGCGACATCCTCGTGCCGATGGTCGCCGTCCGCGCGGCGCGCGGCGATCGCAAGGGCCTCGAGGTCCTCCTCCAGGCCACGCATGCCGGCGTGCGGTCACCCGACTCGCAGGTCCGCGAGGTCTGCCTTATCGCGCAAGGGCTCGCGCGCGCTGCGCTCGGCGCTCACGAGGAGGCGCTCGAGCGGCTCGTGCCGCTGGCGCACGGGACGGTCGCCGCCTACCGCCATTCCGCGATCCTCGGCGTGTTCGAGAGCGCGGTGGCGCTCGGCCGCGAGGACATCGTCAACGAGACCGTGGCCATGGTCCGCGGCCTGACGCCGGCGGCGGCGCTGCCGACGATCCGCGCGCACGCGGACCGGTTCGAGGCGCTGATGGTGGGCCGGCGCGGCGAGATCGACCACGCGAGCCGCCTGCTCACGCGCGCGGCCGAGCTGCTCGGCGGCGTCGGCCGCCCCTTCGAGCGCGCCAAGGTCCTGCTCGACCATGGCGAGCTGCTCACGGAGAACCTGCGCATCTCCGAGGCGACGCCGCTGCTGCACGAGGCCGCGGACGTCTTCGCTTCGCTGCGCGCCGAGCTGTGGCGCGAGCGCGCCGAGCGGGCGCTCGGCGGCGATCGGGCGCTCGCCGGATGAGAGCGGTCCGGCGCGGCGGGAGCACCTGAGCGCGTGCCGGCAGCCGGGGGCGCCTAGCTCCCGGCCATCCGCTCGGCCATGCGCTCGGCCAGCGCGACGGTCGTGAGGTTCGTGTTCGCGCGCGGGATGGTCGGCATGACCGACGCGTCGGCGACGTGCAGGCCCTCGAGACCGAGGACGCGCCCGTCGCCGTCGACCACGCTGCCGATCGCGCAGGTGCCGGTCGGGTGGAAGAACCCGCGCGCGGCCGCGCGGACGTGATCGCCGGCGCCGACGCCCGGCCCGGGTCTGATCTCGCGCGCGACGTAGTCGCTGAGGGGCGGTGCCGCGACCAGCTCGCGGATCATCTCGACGCCCTCGGCGACGACGACGGCGTCGCGCGGGTCCGAGAGGAAGCCGTGGTCGATGGCCAGCGGCGCGCGCGGGTCGGGCGAGGTCAGCCGCACCGTCCCGCGCGAGCGCGGCTTCATCGCGAAGGCCGCCGCGCTGATCTCGTGGACGCCGTCGACCGCGGGGTCGATCGCCGGGAAGAGGAAGAGATCGCAGACGCCCGGCTCGCACGCGCTGCTGCGCGCCTCGACGGTCACCTGGCCCATCGCCAGCGGATGCTCGCGCTCGAAGGCCGCGGTCTCGCGCTGCAGCCGCTCGTTGCCCTCGAAGCCGAGCCCTACGCCGACGTGATCGAGCAGGCCCTCCCCCACCGGGAGCCCGCGCTCGGGACCGATGCCGCTGCGCAGCAGGATCCCCGGCGACCCATAGGCGCCAGCGCACAGGATCACGCGCTCGGCGCGCAGCTCGCCGTCGGCCGTGATCGCGCCCACCGCCCGCTCGCCCTCGAGCAGGACGCGATCGACCAACGTGTCGGCGCGGACGGTGAGCCGCTCGCGCGCCGGGTCCACGTACGCGAAGGCGGTGCTCCAGCGCACGCCCTCGACGATGTTGACCGGATGCAGGATGGCGTCGGCGCCTGCGGCATCCGCAAACGCGCGGTGCCACGGCGACAGCTCCTGCTCGGACAGGCGGCGCACGCGCAGCGCCTCCGACGCGCGCCGCAGGCAGGGCTCGATCGCCGCGTGGCTCCACCCGTGGCCCCACTCGTCGTAGTCGGCGGGCACGCCGGGAAGCGCGACGCATGCGTTGTGGGCAGAGCAGCCGCCCATGATCCGCGCGCGCAGCTGCGAGCGGTCCTCGCGGTCCGTCTCCCAGGCATGCGAGAAGGCCAGCCAGCGGGGGTCGAGGATGTCGGCCGGCCAGCGGCCCTCGGCGAGCGGGCCGTAGTCGGGCCCGGCCTCCACGAGGCACACGTCGCGCCCCGCCTCGCTCAGCCGGGCGGCGATGACGCAGCCGGCCGACCCGGCGCCGACGACGAGGTCCTCGAACTCGACCCGGGCGCTCACCGGCCGACCCTACGCCACCCCGCTCTACAGGCGCTTGACCTGCGCCCCCGAAGAAGGTCGGATAGTCGCGGTCATCCAACTCATCCGGGGGGGCTTATGCCCAAGTACATGATCCACGCGTCGTACACGGTCGCTGGGGTCAAGGGTCTGCAGAGCAAGGGCGGCACCAGCCGCCGCGACGCGATCGCCGAGATGCTCGAGGGGCTCGGCGGGTCGCTCGAGTCGATGTACTTCGCGTTCGGCGACGCCGACGTCGTCGTGATCGCCGATCTGCCCGACAACGAGGCGGCGACCGCGGTCGCGCTCACGGTGAACGCTGCCGGCGGCGCGGCGACGAGGACGTGGGTGCTGCTCACGCCCGAGGAGGTGGACGCCGCGGCGAAGCTGTCCGTGTCGTACCGCGCGCCGGGCAGCTGACCGGCGGGGGCTATCGTTGACTTAGTCAACGATCTCGTTGACAATGTCAACATGGCCGCCATCGCAACCGCCGATCGCGTCGCCGCGGTCAGGGCGTTCAATCGCTTCTACACCGGCCGGATCGGGGTCCTCGGCGACTTCCTGCACACGCAGCACTCGCTGACCGAGGCACGCGTGATCTACGAGCTCGGCGCCCGCGGCGTTGCCGAGGTCGCCGATCTGCGCCGCGACATGGAGATCGACGCCGGGTACCTGAGCCGCGTGCTCTCGCGCCTCGAGGACCAGCGCCTCATCGCCCGCGAGCGCTCGTCGCAGGACGCCCGCCGCCAGCGCGCGCGCCTCACCGAGGACGGCGAGGCGGTCTTCGGCGACCTCGACCGCCGGTCGGCCGCCGAGATCGGCGAGCTGCTCGACGGCCTGGGCGAGGAGCGCCAGCGGCGGCTCGTCGCCGCGATGCAGGTGCTCGCCGACGTCCTCGGCGCCGAAGGCCCTACCGACGCCGCAGTCGTGCTGCGCGCCCCGCACCCCGGCGAGTACGGCTGGATCGTCCAGCGCCATGGCGCGATCTACGCCGAGGAGCACGGGTGGGACGAGACCTTCGAGTCGCTCGTCGCCCGGATCGTGGCCGACTTCGTCGACCACCGCGTCCCCAGGCGCGAGGCCGCGTGGATCGCAGAGGTCGACGGCGAGCCTGTGGGGTGCGTGCTCTGCGTGCGCGAGGACGACGACACCGCCAAGCTGCGCCTGCTGCTGGTCGAGCCCGGCGCGCGCGGGCGCGGGATCGGCGGCCGTCTCATCGACGAGTGCCTGCGCTTCGCCCGCCGCGCCGGCTACGCGAGGATCGTGCTGTGGACCAACGACGTCCTGCACGACGCCCGGCGTCTCTACGAGCGCGCCGGGTTCGAGCTGCTGGAGTCGGGCGCTCACCACGCCTTCGGCCACGATCTCGTCGAGCAGACCTGGGGGCGCGAGCTGTAGGGGTGGCGAAGCCGGCCATGTGCCCGGGTGAGCCGGGCCCCCAGTCGCGGAGCGACGCGGTCTCCTAGAGCGCGACGCTCGCGATCGCCTCGACCGCGCGCTCGTAGTGCTCGTCGCTGAGGCGGATGTGCGACTGCTGGCTCATCGAGCGAGCGGCGATGCCGATCGCCTCCACCGGCGGCGCGCTCTCCATGTGCGGCACGACGACCAGCGGCTCGACGGTCACCGACCAGGGCCACCGCGCAGGGTCGATCGTGCGCGGCTCGCGGTCGGTCGGCTCGCCGGTGACCTCGACGATCGCGAACACCCGCCGCCACCCGGCCGCGTAGTAGACAAGGCGGTCGCCGGGCTCGATCCGCGGGCGCCGCGGGAAGCCGGTGCACTCGAGGATCCCCGGGCGCTCGGTCAGCCAGGCTTCGGGCAGGGACCCGCGGGCGTGGCCGATGCCCTTCAGCCAGTGGGCGCGCACAGCGCGAGCGAGTCTAGGACGCGAGCGCCTGCGGCAGCGAGGGGCGCTCGTGCCATGCGGCGACGAACGCCTCGACGACGGCCGGGTCGAACTGCGTTCCCGCGCAGCGCTCGAGCTCCTCGAGCGCGCGCTCGGGCTGCATCCCGACGCGGTACGGGCGGTTGGCGATCATCGCGTCGAAGGCGTCGCACACCGCGACGATCCGCGCGCCCAGCGGGATCTCCTCACCGCGCAGCCGATCGGGGTACCCGGCGCCGTCCCAGCGCTCGTGACTGGAGCGCACGAGGGTCGCGACCGGCCGCAGCGCGGGAGCGGCGGCGACGATGCGCTCGCCGATGATGGTGTGGCGGCGGATGAACTCCCACTCGGCCGCATCGAGCGGCGCGGGCTTGTCGAGGATCGCGTCGGGGATCGCCACCTTGCCGACGTCGTGCAGCTCGGCGGCGTGGCGGACGTGCTCGACCTGGTCGTCCTCGAGACCCAGGCGTCGGGCCACCGCCTCCGCCAGAGACGCGACACCGCTGATGTGCTCCCCGAGGCCGGGGTCGCGCTCGGCCAGCGCGCGCAGGAGCACGTCGCGGGTCTGGCTGCGGGCCGAGGTCCGCCCGCCGTTCTTGTTGGCGTACATGCGCTGGTCGGCGATGCGCAGCGCCTCGCCGGCCTCGTCGATCTCGTGGGGGACGTTCACCGCGCCGTACGAGCAGGTGATCGTGAAGCCGTCGCCGTGCTCGCCAAGCGCCTGAGCGGCAGCCGCCGCCTGCGCGTGGCCGTCGCCCCGAAGGGCCAGCAGCACGCAGAACTCGTCGCCGCCCATCCGGTAGGCGCCACCGGCCCCGCGCACGTGGGCGTTGAGCTTGGCCCCCAGGCGCTGAAGCAGCGCGTCGCCGGCCGGGTGGCCGTAGGAGTCGTTGTAGTGCTTGAAGCCGTCGAGGTCGAAGATTGCCAGGACCTGGGGATCGTGACCGCCGGCGACGGCGCGCTCGAGGTCGCGGGTCAGCGCGCGGCGGTTGCCCAGGCCGGTGAGCGCATCGGTGAGCGCCTCGCGGCGGCTGGCGGTGAGCATCCGCGCGTTCTCGCGCAGGGTGAGGATGAGCCGCGAGAGGACGGCCAGCAGCGAGGCCGCGGCGAGCAGGACCGCGACCGCGTTGAGGCGGTGCAGCGCGGCGACGACGAGGATCGCCAGTCCGAGGGTGGCGAAGGCGATCGGCAGGGCGGTGAAGCGCAGGCCGCGCTGATCCTCCACGGCGACCGCGCGCCGCGGGCGCTGCCATGCCGCGGCCGAGAGCAGGACCAGGCACGAGGTCCACCCGCCGTCGAAGATGCTCGGGTAGACGTAGGTCTCGTTGGCGACGGTGACCAGGTAGTAGGAGTCGGCGATCCAGAACAGCACGATCGCCACGCCGAGCAGCAGCCACGTGCGGTCCAGCCGCCAGCCGCGCAGGGCGAAGGAGGCGATCACCACCGAGAGCAGGATGAGGTCGCCGAAGGGGTAGGCGAGGTTGGTCGCGACCCCCAGCGCGTTGCCGCCGACGGTGTCGAGCACCGCCTGGAGCACGAGCGCCGCGCTGAGCGCCCCGGCCGCCAGCGCGGCGGCGATGCCGTCGACCCACAGCGTGCGCGGAGTGCCCTCGACGCGAGCGCTCAGCAGCAGGCACAGCCCCGCGAAGACGAGCGGGTAGAAGGCCAGGTAGCCGGCGTCGGAGATCGACGGAACCGGGATCACGTCGTGCTTGGAGAGCACGAGCGTCCAGTAGACATCGGCCGAGGCCCAGAGCAGCGAGCCGAGGCCGATGAGCCCCCAGGCCAGCCCCTCGCGGCCCCGGAGCGAGCGCGCCCGCGCGAGGGTCAGCAGCGACGCGCCGACGACGACGATCCAGTAGGCGAGCTTGCCGAAGACGGGTCCGTGCAGCAGCGAGCGAAGCGGGCCGACCTCGGCCTCGCGCAGGACTGTCCAGCCCACCAGCGCCACGAGGATGGCGCGAACGGGTCTCGCGCCGTTCATGCCCCACGAGATCGGCCATCTGGAGCGCGATCTTGAGCCACCGGACGCGCGTTTACGCCACGACCTGCAGGTCCTTCGGCAGCGTGGAGACGATCTCGGCGCCCTCGTCGGTGACGATCACGAGGTCCTCGATCCGCACCCCGACCGCGCCGGGGACGTAGACGCCCGGCTCGACCGTGACGACCATCCCGGCCGCGAGCACGGCGTCGCCCTGCTTGGACAGCCGCGGCCCCTCGTGGACGGCGAGCCCCACCCCGTGGCCGAGGCCGTGCCCGAAATGCTCGGCGTGCCCGGCGGCGTCGATGATCGTCCGCGCGACGGCGTCGACCTCGCGGCCGGTCGGGCCCGGCCGCACCGCCTGCACCCCGGCCTCCTGCGCGCGCAGGACGAGCGCGTAGATGCCCGCGTCGCGCGGGTCCAGCTCGCCGGTGGCGTAGGTGCGCGTGCAGTCCGACGCGTAGCCGTCGAGCTGGGCGCCCCAGTCGATCACGCACAGCGTGTTGGCGGGGATCGCCACGTCGCGCGGCACCGCGTGCGGCAGGGCGCCGTGCTCGCCCGAGGCGACGATCGGCGGGAACGAGGCAGCCTCGGCGCCCATCCGGCGCATGGTGAACTCGACGTCGAGGGCGACCTCGCGCTCGGTCCTGCCCACGAGGCCGCGTCCGAGCACCTCGGCGAGCGCGTCGTCGGCCAGCCGCGCCGCGGCGCGGATGGCGTCGAGCTCGTCCGGGTCCTTGATCGCGCGCAGCTTCTCGATCGTGTCGCCCGCCGCCACGAGCTCGATCCCGCCGCGCAGCATGCCTGCGAGCTTGGCGTGGTCCTTGACGCTCACGTGCGCGTCCTCGAAGGCCAGCCTGATCTCGCCCGATCCGGGCAGCCCCTTCGTCACGCCGGCCAGCAGGTCGACCGAGATCTCGCGCTCCCAGGCGGGGTCGATCTGCTCGGCCGACTGCGTCAGGTAGCGGAAGTCGGTCACGAAGCGCCGCGTGCCGTCGCGGCCGACGATCGCGGCACCGCTCGATCCGGTGAAGCCGGTCAGCCAGCGCACGTTGACGAGGTTGGTGACGAGCAGCTGGTCGGCCTCGCGCCCGGCCAGCGCGTCGGCCAGCGCATCGGCTCGGTCGGTGCCCACTGCCACGGGTCCTTCAGCCATCGAGCTCCTCCTTGACTCGCTCGAGGGCCGCTCGATAGCCCTCGACGCCCTGCCCGGACACGGTCGCCACGCACAGCTCGCGCACGACGGACAGCTTGCGCCAGTCCTCGCGGCGCTCGACGTCGGAGAGGTGGACCTCGACCGTCGGGAGTGCCGCGATCTCCAGCGCGTCGCGGATCGACCAGGCGTAGTGGGTCCACGCGCCCGGGTTCATCACGATCGCGTCCGCGAGGCCCTCGAGGCGGTGAAGGTGCTCGACGAACTCGTGCTCGGCGTTGGTATGGAAGAAGCGGACCTGCAGGCCGAGGTCGTGCGCGTAGTCCGAGACGCGCAGCTCGAGCCGGTCGAAGGTCAGCTCCCCGTAGAGCGACTGCGGGCGGCGGCCGAGCTGGTCGAGGTTCACGCCGTGCATGACCTCCACGCGGTTGCGCGTCATGGTGGGCACAACTCTCGCACGGCGGACACGAGCTCGGCTGCCCCGACCGCGTGGCCGGGCGTCACCCGCCCCGGCGCCTCGACGAGGACGAACGGCACCGCCCCGCCGGTGCGCTTCTTGTCGCGCGCCGTGGCGGCGGCGACGGCCTCGGGATCGACGCCCTCCAGGCGGGTCGGCAGCCCGGCGCCGCGCAGCAGCTCGCCGACGACCTCGCGCAGCGCGTCCTGGCCCGAGAGGCGCAGGGCGGCGAGCAGCCCGAGCGCGACCGCCTCGCCGTGGCGGTAACGCGCGTAGCCGGTGGCGCTCTCGATCGCGTGGCCGACGGTGTGGCCGAGGTTGAGGACCTGGCGCGCGCCGCCGTCGCGCTCGTCGGCGGCGACGACGCGCAGCTTCGTGCGCGCGCAGGCGGCGATGACGTCCTCGTCGAGGGCGTCGCCGCGCGCGATGCGGTCCCACAGGGGGCCGCCGGCGATGAGCGCGGTCTTGACGACCTCCGCGTATCCGGCGGCCAGCTCGGCCGCCGGCAGGGTCTGCAGCAGCGCGGGGTCGGTGAGGACGGCCACCGGCTGGTGGTAGGCGCCGACGTAGTTCTTGGCCTCGGGGAGGTCGACGCCGGTCTTGCCGCCGTAGGCCGAGTCGACCTGGGCGACGAGCGTCGTCGGCACCTGCACCACGCCGATCCCGCGCTGGTAGGTGGCCGCACAGAAGCCGGCGAGGTCGCCGACCACGCCGCCGCCCAGCGCCACGACGCGATCGGCGCGCGTCGCGCCCTGGGCGACGAGCGCGTGCCAGACGCGCTCGGCGGTCTGCAGGGTCTTGTGCTCCTCGCCGGCCGGGATCTCGATGTGGCCGGCGGCGCCGGGCACGCGAGCGCCGTGGAGCCCGGCGACCGTCTGGTCGCTGACGACGATGAGCCGGCCGCCCTGTGGCCACGGCGCGCGCTCGATCGGCCCGACCCAGACCGGGTAGTCGCCCGACGCGGAGGTCGCCCACAGCAGCCGGTGGCCCTCCGGGATCGCCTGCAGCGCCGGCAGCGCGTCGCGGACGCTGCGCGTCCGCGTCCCGGGCACGACCGCGCGGGCGGCGGCGTCGTAGACGGGCGCGCGGGCGTGGTAGCGGGCCTCGAAGTCGGCCCGGTCGCGAGCGAGCGGGCGCCCGTGGTCGTGGGCGCGCTTCCAGGCGGTGTCGAGGTCGACGTCGACGAGCACCACGGTGTGGCGGTCCAGGGCCGCGCGGACCTCGCCGGACTGCAGCGCCCCGCCGCCGAGCGCGATGACGCCGCCGTCGGCGGTATCGAGCAGCTTGGTCGCCAGCTCGCTCTCGGCCGCCCGGAAGGCCGCCTCGCCGTCGCGGTCGAAGATCGCCTCGATCGGCGCGCCCAGCCTGGCCTCGAGAAGCGCGTCGGTGTCGTCGGCGGGGACGCCGAGCGCCGCCGCTGCCTCACGCGCAGCGGTCGACTTCCCCGCGGCCATGAAGCCGATGAAGACCAGCGCCGGCTTCAGGTCCGGCGCCACCCGATGCGCTCCTCATAGGCCGCCACGGCCTCGCGCACGTCGTCGAGGTGGTCGCCGCCGAACTTCTCGCGATAGGCGGAGGCGAGGACGAAGGCGACCATGGCCTCCCCCACGACGCCGGCCGCCGGCACGGTCGCGGAGTCGGTGCGCTCGCGCAGCGCGTCGGCGGGCTCGTGGGTGGCGATGTCGACCGAGCGCAGCGGCTTGGTCAGCGTCGGCAGCGGCTTCATGGCCGCGCGCACCAGCAGCGGCTCGCCGGTGGTCATCCCGCCCTCGAGGCCGCCCGCGTGGTTCGTCTCGCGATGGAAGCCGCGCTCTTCGCTGTAGAAGATCTCGTCGTGGGCCTGCGAGCCCGGGCGTCCGGCGACGTCGAACGCGTCGCCCAGCGCCACGCCCTTGACCGCCTGGATCGAGCACAGCGCGCCGGCCAGCCGGCCGTCGAGCCGCGCCTCCCAGCTCGTGTGCGACCCGAGCCCCGGCGTGGCGCCGAATGCGACCACCTCGAAGACGCCGCCCAGCGACTCGTTGGCCTTGCGCTGGACGTTGATGTGCTCGACCATCGCGCGGCTGGCCTCGGGATCCAGGCAGCGGACGGGGTCGTCGTCGACGCCCTCGAAGTCCGCGACGGTCAGCGGCTGCTCGCGCGCTGGGGCGGCGACGGAGCCGATCTGCACGACGTGCGAGCGCACCTCGACGCCGAGCGCGCGCACGAAAGCCTTGGCCAGCGCGCCGCCGGCCACGCGCGCCGCGGTCTCGCGCGCGCTGGCGCGCTCGAGCACGTCGCGCACGTCGGTGAGGCGGTACTTCCAGGTGCCGACGAGGTCGGCGTGCCCGGGCCGGGGGAGGTGGACCTCGGCCACCTCGGCCTCCACGGGCCACGGGTTCATCCGCTCCTCCCAGTTGGCGAAGTCGCGGTTGGCCACCTGCAGCGCGATCGGCCCGCCGAGCGTCCGCCCGTGGCGGACACCGCCGGTGATGTCCGCGCGGTCGCGCTCGATCTTCATCCGCCCGCCCCTGCCGTGGCCGAGCTGGCGGCGGGCCATGTCGCGGTCGATCGCGTCGCGATCGAGCTCCAGCCCCGCGGGCAGCCCCTCGACCACGCAGGTCAGTCCGGGGCCGTGCGACTCGCCGGCGGTGAGGAGCTTCAGCGCCATGGGGGCGCCGAAGTCTATGGGCGGGCGATCAGGCGACTACGAGCCGGCGCGCCAGTGCCAGACCGCGACGCCGGGCAGCGCGGCGGCGGCGTCGCCGGCCGAGGCTGCGACGGCGCCGGTGCCGTGCTCGGGCACGCGGGTGAGCAGGCCCGTCTCGGGATCCAGGCGGTAGTCCGCAGCGCCCTTGTACTCCGAGCTGCCGTAGACGTGCGCATCGCGCAGGGTCGCCGCGCCGGCGTTGGAGTGCCGCTGCAGGGCGGCGGCGGTCGCCTTCGTCGAGCCGCCGCTCTTCATCCGCACGCTGAGGACCTCGAGCTGGTACTGCGTGCCCGTCGCGTCTCCGGCCAGGGTGAAGAACACCGTGTCGTCCTGCCTGACCTCGAGCTTCTGGCAGCTCTTGTTGCTCGGCTTGCACGACACGTCGCTCTCGGGGCTGATCATGACCGTCGAATTGGGCAGCAGGACTGCGGTCTTGCCGTCCTTCAGCACGCCGGTGAACACGAACAGCGGGGTCTCGGCCGACGGCAGCGGGCTGAGGCGAGCCAGGTCCTTGTAGGTCTTGAGGTCCGCGCCGACGGGCCCGAGGCGCAGCGACACGTGGCTGACGTCGACGTTGGACTTCGGCGTCGTGCCGGTCGTGCCGGAGGGCGTCGAGCCGCTCGTGCCGGTCCCGCCGGTCGGCGGCGTCGCGCCGCCCGGCGACGAGCCGGCGCCCGAGGACGCGCCGCCCGAGGACGACGAGCCGCTCGGCGAGGAGCCGTCGGACTTCGAGCTGGAGGGCGTGTCCTCCTTCGGGGCCTTCGGCTGGTGGCGCTGCTTGAACGGGTTGCGCGCCTTGCCCACGCCGTCGCTCTCGTCGGTGGTCTCGTCGAGGCTCACCGCGGCCTTGGACGCCTTCGCGCCGGCCTGGGCGTTCTGCACGGGAGTGGACTCGTCGGTGCTCGTGTCCTTCGACGAGCGCCCGAGGTAGACCGGGACGGCGACGGCTGCCACGACGAGCAGCAGGGCCACCGGCCACAGCCGGCGCTCGACGAGGTCGCGAACGAGGTTCTTGACCGGGTTCATCAGTTGCCCCCGTTCATCGCCGAGGCGCCGGCGGAAGCGGTGCCTGTGGCGGTCGAGCTGGATGGGGTCACGGCGCTCGTTGCGTCGGGCGCCATCAGGTACGCGGTGGCGCTGATGTTGGCCTTGACGCTCGGGAAGCCGGTCGGCCCCGCGTTGAGCGCGAACCCGTCGATGCTCAGCAGCCGGCCGCGCACGTCGACGTTGCCGTCGTTGACGCGGACGAAGCGCTGGACCTCGTTGAGGAACCGCTCCATGTCGAAGAACGTGCCGTTGAAGACGAAGGAGAAGGGCATGGTCGGGAAGCCGGCCGAGCCGACGGCCGCGCCCGGAGGCAGGGACGCCGTGGCGGCCTGGGTCGCCGGGGCAGGATTCGTGGTGCCGGTGGACGTCGAGCCTGTCGACGTCGAGCCGGACGAGGTCGAGCCGGAGGAGGTCGAGCCGGAGGAGGTCGAGCCCGAGTTGCTGCCGGACGTGGTGCCCGAAGCGCTCGAGGCGTTGGCCGCGTTGGTCGCCTGGGCGGGCGCGGTCTGCGTCGCCGTGCCGCCCGTGCTGGCGAGCTTCAGCGAGTTGAACGCGATCCGGGCGCTGTGCGCCGCGTCCTGCAGCTGGTAGACCAGCGAGGGGATCGCGTCGCTCTTGGGCACCGCCTTGCCGAGCGTGGCCACGACGGCGTAGTCCTTGTCGTACGCGTCCTTGGCCTTCTGCGCCTCCGCGGCGCTCTGCTCGGCCTCGGCCAGCTGCTGTTGCGCGACGTCGACCTTGGCGCCGAGGGCGGTGGCCTCCTTGCGCTTCGGAGCGAGGCCGACGAACCAGACGCCGGCCAGCGCGGCGGCGACGAGGACGACGACGATGATGATGCGGTCGCGAGCGGTCACGGCGTCGTCTTCCCCTGCGAGGCGGTCGGCGTGGGCGCGTTGTAGAAGAGGGTCATGGAGAACTTCGGGAAGCGGACGTTGCCGTTGCGGCAGTCGCCGCCCGAGGACGAACCGGTCGAGGAGCTGCCGGAGCTCGCGCCGGCACCGGCGCTCGTGTCCAGGCGCTCCGACGACGACAGGCTGATCCGCTGCACGCCGTCGGCCCGTCGCAGGCTGGAGATGACGCCCGCGACCTTGTCCTGACTGGTCGTGCAGCCGACGATCTCGATCGCCGGGGACTGCACCGAGTTGCGCAGGGGGTCGGCGACGCCGCCCTCGACTGCCGTGGTCGGCGTGACCGTGGCGCGCATCGAGGTCAGCCAGGCGTCCTTCGGCATGGTCCGGGCGACCTCGCGCAGGGCGTGGGCCCAGTCGAAGCGGCTCGTGGCCAGGCTGCGGACGGTCTCGTTGCGCTGCTGGCGGACGGCGGTGAACGCCGTGTAGGCCTTGAGCGCCTCGGTCTGGTTCTGGGCGGCCTGGACGCGCTGCTGGACGCTGGCCAGCTCCTTGCGCTTGTCCTTGATGTCGCGGTTGACGAGCGTGAACGCTGCGCCGGCGGCGACGACAAGGGCCAGGACGGCCAGGACGATGTAGGAACCGATGCCCGCGCCGGCGCCGCTGCCGCGGCGCTCGTCGGCCGGCATCAGGTTGACGGCCTTCATGCCGACACCTCCTCGACTGCGAGGCCTGCGGCCACGGTGACCAGCGCGGCGTCGACGCCCTCCGGGACGCCGTCGACGAAGCCCTCGTCGACCGGCATCCCCAGCTCGGAGGCCAGGGCGGCCGCGAAGCCGGGGATGCTCGCCGCGGGACCGGTGAGCACGGCGCTCGAGACCGCGGCCTGCTCGTCCTGCATGCGATGGAAGTCCAGCGAGCTGCGCACGTCGGCGGCGATGCGCCGCACGCCGTCGAGCAGCACCCGGCGGGCGTTCTCGACGATCTCCGCGTCGCCCTCGAGCTCCTCGATGGGCGTCTCGAGTCCGACGTGGGCCAGCCAGCCGTGCGCGTGCTCCAGCGTGAGCTGGCTGCGCTCGGCGAGGTCGGTGGCCAGGGCGTCGACGCCGCTGCCCGACGCGCGGGCGAACGAGCAGCGCGTGCCGCGCGCGACGGCGAGGTTGGTCAGGCCGCCGACGTTCAGGTACAGGACCTGCTCGCCGTCGGGGCCGCCCCGGTGCAGCGCGCGGACCATGGCGAAGGCGGAGAGGTCGACGCCCTCGGGCTTGAGGCCGGCTGACCGCACGGCCGCCAGGACGCGCTCGACCATCTCGCGCCGCGCCGCGACGAGCAGGATGCGCAGGCGGCGCCCCGTCTCGTCCTCGATGACGTCGAGCTGGTGGTGGTCGAGGACCGCGTGCTCGAGCGGCATCGGAAGCTGGTCCTGCGCGTGGAAGCGCACGGCCGCGTCGATCTCCTTGTGGTCCTCCAGGTAGGGGAGGTCGACCACGCGGACGACGATCTTCTGGTTGGCGAGCCCGACGCGGACCCGCTTGTCGAGGCCCTTGTTCGAGCGGTAAAGGGCGCGCAGCGCGTCGGCAAGGGCATCGACGTCGGCGACCTCGCCGTCGCGGATGATCCCGGGCTCGAGCGGCGCGACGGCGGCGTTCTCGACACGCAGGCGGCCGTTGACCGCCACGGAGGCGGCCACGATGCCGGTGGCGTCGATGTCGAGGCCGACGAGGTTCTTGGAGCGCTTGGCCATGGAGAGATCTGAAGCCCGGCTGTTGGGGTGACCGGGATGCCCTCACTTGATCGGCAGCGCGCCTCGCGGTTTGAGCGCGGACCGGGGCCTTCCGACATGCGTCCACGCCGGTTGACCGCGGACGCCGTCCCTGATCAGAAGTGGTTGAGGTACGCGTCGACGAGGTCCGCGCCCGCGAAGAACGCGATCATCCCGCCGAGGGCGAGGAACGGGCCGAACGGCACAGCCGTCTTGCGGCCCTCCGCCGCGCCCTTGCGGGCGATCACGGCGGCGCCGACGGCGACGCCGGCTATGAGGGCGATGAAGATCGCCGGTGCGACCGCTTTGCCCAGATAGAGCCCGAGCATGCCGGCGAGCTTGACGTCGCCCATGCCCATGCCGCGCGGGTACATGAGCGCGGCGAGGAGGAAGAAGCCGCCCGCGGCGGCGCCTGCGATCAGCGCCTCGGGCAGGAAGTCCGGGTCGAGGGCGGCGATCGCCACCACGGCGGCCAGCGCGGCCGGTCCGGTGATGAGGTTCGGGATGAGCCGCAGCTCGAGGTCGATGAGCGTGATCGGCACGAGGGCGGTCACGAGCAGCAGGCCCAGGACGATGCGGACCGCGTCGTCCTGGCTGGCCACGACCGCGACGTACAGCGCGCCGGTGACGAGCTCGACGATCGGATAGCGCGCCGAGATCGACGTGCCGCAGTGGTGGCAGCGCCCGCGCAGCAGGACCCACGAGACGACGGGGACGTTGTCGATGGCGCGCAGCTGCGTCTGGCACTGCGGGCACCGCGAGCGCGGGCGCAGCAGCGACTCGCCGCGCGGCAGCCGGTGGGCGACGACGTTCAGGAACGAGCCGATGAGCAGCCCGCCTATGGCAGCGGCGATCACGGCGATCACGGATGCGGGAACCTAGCGACCGGAAACCGGTCCTAGGTCGCCGGCACCTGCTCGTTCGTGCGCGCGACCAGCCACGGGGTCGCGAGCGGGCTGAGGAAGTACGGCGGCGTGCGGTACTTCAGGAGGTCGTCGTAGTTGTAGTCCTTGATGTAGCCGGTCGCGCTCGAGGTGCCGATGCCGGTGCCGACCGTGCCGCGGAAGTTCTGCGCGATCGCGCCCTTGACGGTGAGGGTGCCCTCGAGGCTGCCGCAGGCGTAGTTGTCGACGGTGAACGAGTGGCTCACGGACAGGATCGCCGCCTGGACGGTGATGTCGCCGAGGTTCGGCGTGCTGTTCGAGCAGTTCGTGGTGCTGTTCGGGTCCGAGCGGCTGACCTTGTGCTGGATGCGAACGAAGTTCTCGGCGATCAGGCCCATCACGGCCTGCGACGGGTCCTGGCGCGTGAGATCCTCGGCGACGATGACGTCGTTCTGCGCGGCGATGGTGAGGTTCAGGCTGTACTGGCCGCTGATGTAGACGTTGCCGCAGCCCGACGACTCGTTGTAGTCGGCGAGGACCGGCGGCTTGGTGGAGCAGCCGGTGGTGGTGTTGTTCTGCGCGTAGATGACGCCGTTGTTCGGCCAGGGGGTGTCGACGCCGTCGACCTTCATGGTCCCGCCGTTGACGGTGATGGTGTGCTTGCCGGTGAGCAGCAGGCCCCCGTTCTGGGCGAGCGTCTTCAGCGACGAGTTGGAGAGCGGGATGTCGATGCTCGGCTGGTTGGTGAGCAGCGGGCCGGGGATCACGACCGGGGCCGAGCTCCCGCAGCGGTTGTCGTAGCCGGGCGGCGGACCGCCGACCTCGACGCGGTAGTTCTTGCCCGTCTTGCCGAAGGTCGAGCCGTCGCAGGTCCAGATGCTGCGGTCGTTGGTGTGGAACGGCCCCGCGAGCCTGTCGCTGCTGGCGAACTGCTGGTCGTCGCAGCTCGAGCTGCGCGAGCCGCGGTAGTCGGCGCAGTTCGCGGCCGCCCACGTCGGGTTCTCGGGGCTGCCGTTGGGCGGGTAGGCGCTCGGGTCCTGCGTCTCGTAGTTGGTCAGCCACAGGAAGTCGAGCAGGCCCTTGCGCCGGAAGGTGGCCAGGAGGGTGCGCCTGGCGGCCCCCGAGCGGCCGGTCACCCGGATCCTGATCATGCCCGTGCTCGGGTCGATCATCGAGGTGTCGTCGCCCTGCACGCACTGCGGCTGCGGGACCGCCGTGGTCGGCGCCTTCGCCGGCAGCAGCTCGATCGAGTACTGGGCGTTGGTCCCGGGCACGTTGCGCCAGTGGTTGGTGCGCGTGTCGGTGCCGGTGCCGTACCACTTCAGGGCGACCGGGCTGTTCTCCGAGCCGTTGGGCGCGGGCACGTTGTCGCACTTGGACCAGTAGCGGTCGTCCTGGGCGAGGTGGAAGGCGTAGAACTGCACGCCCGCCTCGGCGGCGGCGAGCGCCTCCTTGCGGTCCTCGGAGCGCTTGGTCAGCGGCAGGTCGCCGTCGGCCGCGGCGAACGCGGCCACGGTCATGAGGCCGGCGACCATCATCGCGATCATCACGGCGACCATCGAGAAGCCGTCCTGGTCACGGCGCAGGCGGCGGAGGTTGTCGATCATGGCTAGAAGCACTGCGCGGTCGGGTCCGAGTTGTTGGGATCGACGGCGTCGCGGTAGACGTCGTCCTGCATGACGGCGTCACCGGGCTGGGCGGCCGTGCGGTTCGACGGCAGCGCCTTGAAGGTGATGCGGATCTGCGCGACCGAGTCGAGGTCGGCCGCGGCGAGCGAGCCCGCGGTCATGCTCAGCGCGGTCGGCGGGAGGTTGTCGTCGGGCGTGGTGTCGAGCGGGTAGTAGGTGAAGACCGGTGTCGAGCCGTCCTGGATGACGTCGCTGAGCAGCGTCGTCGTGGAGGTCGGCGTCCCCGGGAAGACGTAGGCGCCGGAGGTGCCCGTGGGCGTGTAGACGCGCTCGGTGATGCGGCGCGTCGCGGGGTCGTAGGTGATCGTGCGCCGCTGCGGCGGGCGGGCCGCGCTGCCGTCGCCGAGGTCGGCGTAGAAGTCGACCGACGTGTTCGTGCCGGCGATGAGCGCGTCCTGCGCCGGGTCGCCGGGCAGGCAGACCATCGAGTTCAGATCGCGCGTCATCCGATCGAGCGCCGTACGCCCGCGCTGGGTCGCGTCGACGCGCTTGGTGACCTTCGCGCCGAGGCTGACCGTGTTGTCGAGCACGGTCAGCGCCGCGAACAGCACGATCATCCCGATGATGATCCCCACGAGCAGCTCGGGGAGCGTGAAGCCCTCCTCGCCGCGGAGGTCGATGCGCGGGCCGGGGGTCATGTGCACGGTTGGGCCGACGTTCCGCCGGTGTTCGGCATCTGGAAGGGGATGACGGAGGGATCGGTGGCGGG
>Ga0081540_1001536_pt1 | contig 19829 bp, 20 predicted proteins | sample TabmetS2T1R1_FD_71024 | JGI IMG/M metagenome (GOLD analysis project Ga0081540, IMG submission 71024) | Tabebuia heterophylla rhizosphere microbial communities from the University of Puerto Rico - S2T1R1 | ecosystem: Host-associated > Plants > Roots > Rhizosphere ... | reverse complement strand
GGCGGCGCCATGGGCGCGGGCGCCGGCGCCGCAAGCGACGGCTCGAGCACCGCGACCCGGGCGGCCGCCTTGGGCCGGCGCAGCCGGCGCACCGACGGCTGCAGCGCCCACAAGAGCGCGGCGGCGATCCCGATCGCGCTCATCCAGCGCAGCGTCGCGTGCAGCCCGATCGCGTCGGCGATCGGCCCGCACACCGCCATCCCCAGCGGCATGAGGCCGACCGAGACGCTGAAGTCGTACGCGCTCACCCGCGACACCGCCCGCGGCGGGATCTGCTCCTGGATGCTGAGGTCCCAGAGGGTGAAGAACAGCGCCACGCAGATGCCCGCCGCCAGCTCGAGCGCGGCGATGCCGGCGGTGCCCAGCCCGCTGCCGATGATGAGGGCCTGCGTCGAGGCGCCGATGAGCGCGACCGCCGACATCAGCGCCGGCCGCGGCAGCGGCAACCGCATCGCCAGGACGTTCCCGATGATGCTGCCGACCCCGAAGCAGGCGACGATCGTCGCCCAGCTCGACGCGCCGTCGAGCTCGCGGTTGGCGAGCGTCGGGCCGAGCACGAAGACAGCCGGCAGGACGAAGACGTGGTAGGCGCTCATGGCGATCAGACCGACGGAGAGCCACGCGCGCGAGCGCACCTCGTGCCAGCCCGCGCGCAGGCCGGCCAGGAAGCGCTCGGGCTCGGCCTCCCCGGCCTCCCCGGCCTGCTCGGTCACGGGGCGCGGCCGCAACCGCGCCAGGCACAGCGCGCTCACCACGAACGTGCCTGCGTCGACGGCGATCGCCTCGCCGGTGCCGGCCGCGGCGATGACGATGCCCGCCAGCGCGGGCCCGGCGACGTTGGCCACGCTGCGCGTCAGCGACAGCAGCGCGTTGGCCTCCTGCAGCCGCGGCGCGCTCACCGTCTGCGGGATGAGGCCGACCATCGCGGGCATGAACACCGCGGCCGACGTGCCGTAGACGAAGGCCAGCACGGCCAGCGACCAGACCTCGGCGCTGCCGGTCAGCAGCAGGGTCGCGGTCACCGCCTGTGAGATCGCCCGCACGACGTCGGAGGCGAGCATGAGCCGCCGGCGCCCGAGGCGGTCGGCCCACACGCCGCCGGCCAGCGCGAAGAGCAGGAACGGCACGCCGCCCGCGGCCATGACGAGGCCGAGGTCGGTGGCCGAGCCGAGCCCCAGCACCGCGAAGGCGATGGCGACCGGAGTGATGCGGTCGCCGACGACCGAGAACGCCTGCCCGAGGAACAGCAGCCGGAACGGGCCGGGCTCCCGGAGCGACCCCGGAAGCCCGTGCTGGACCGCTCTCCGGCTCACCGTCTCAGAAACATAGCCCGCGCTCATTGATGAGCAGCGTCAACCAGCCACACGTTCGAGCACGGCCGCGTCGACGTCGAAGTTCGCGTGCACCTCGTCGACGTCGTCGTTGTCCTCGAGCGCCTCGATGAGGCGCACGAGCTTGGTCGCGGTCTCCTCGTCGATCGGCACCCGCGTCTTGGGGTGCTGGCCCACCTCGGCGGACTCGAGCTCGATTCCGGCGTCCTCCAGGGCGGCGCGCACCGAGGGCAGGTCCCCTGGCTCGGTGAGGATCTCGAAGACGTCGTCGTCGACGCTGACGTCGAGGGCGCCCGCCTCGATGGCCGGGAGCAGGTCGTCCTCGGCGTAGCGCGTGGCGTCGACGACGATCACGCCGCGCTTGTCGAAGAGGTAGGCGACCGAACCGGGCTCGCCGAGGTTGCCGCCGTGCTTGGTGAACAGGTGGCGGACCTCCGACCCGGTGCGGTTGCGGTTGTCGGTGAGCGCGTCGACCAGGAGCGCCACGCCGCCCGGTCCGTAGCCCTCGTAGAGGACGGCTTCGAGCGCGTCGGCGTCGGCGCCCTCACCGGTGCCCTTGGCGATCGCGCGCTCGATGTTGTCCTTGGGCATCGAGGCGTCGCGCGCCTTCTGGATCGCCAGCGCGAGCGAGGGGTTGCCGTCGGGATCGCCGCCCCCGTCCTTGGCGGCCACCGTGATCGTGCGCGCGAGCTTGGTGAACAACTTGCCGCGGCGCGCGTCGACGATCGCCTTCTTGTGCTTGATCCCCGCCCATTTGGAATGCCCAGCCATCGGCTCGATGCTAGCCGCCCGCAAGGGCGGTTGGATGCTCGCGATACCACGCCACGGTGCGCGCGAGGCCGCTGTCCAGGTCGAATCTCGGCTCCCACCCGGTCAGAGCGCGCAAGCGCGAGGAATCGACGAATTGACGGTCGATCTCGCCTTCGGGCGTGCCGGCGCCGCGGATGTCGGGCTCGACCTGCGTCCCGACCGCACGGCAGACGGCGGCGACGATGTCGCGAACGGGCCAGGACCGTCCCCAGCCGGCGTTGAACGCCTCGCCGCGCGCGCCGTCGCCGTCGAGCGCCTCGGCGAGCTGCAGATAGGCCTCGACCGCGTCCTCGACGTAGAGGAAGTCGCGCTCGGGATTGCCGTCGGATCGGATCACCGGCGCGCGGCCGGCCATCGCCGCGGCCACCGCCTCGGGGACCAGGCGCGAGCGGTTGAGGTCGCCGCCCCCGTAGAGGTTCGCGCAGCGCGAGACCACCACCGGAAGCGCGAACGAGTGCCAGTAGGAGCGCGCGATGAGGTCCGCGCACGCCTTGGAGACGTCGTAGGGGAAGCGCGCGCGCAGGTCGTGGTCCTCGCGGTAGGGCAGCTCGTCGTGGGCGCCGTAGGCCTTGTCCGAGGACGCGACGACCACGCGCTGGGCGCCGTGGCGCCGGCTGGCCTCGAGCACCGCCCACGTGCCGCGGATGTTGGTCTCCCACGTCGACAGCGGCGAGTGCAGCGCGGTCAGCACGACGGTCTGCGCGGCGAGGTGGAAGACGGTGTCGACCTCCTCCTCCCCCAGCACGCGCTCGACCAGCTCGACGTCGCGCACGTCGCCGCGCACGACGGTGCAGCGCGCCTCGGTGCCGTCGAGCGCGAGCGCGGTGACGGCGACCTCGTCGCGCTGCAGCACGGCGACGCGCACCCCGCGATCCACGAGCGCGCGGCACAGCCACGAGCCGAGCAGGCCGTAGCCACCGGTGACGAAGGCCGACCTCACGCCCACGTCCTCCACGGCGCCCGGCCGCTCTGCCAGAGGTCGTTGAGCAGCACGGCGTCCTTGTAGGTGTCCATGCAGTCCCAGAAGCCTTCGTGGCGGTAGGCGCGCAGCTGTCCATCGGCCGCCAGCGACTCCAGCGGCTCGCGCTCGAGCACCGATCCCTCGTCGAGGCGCTCGAGGACCGCCGGCTGCATGCAGAAGAAGCCGCCGTTGATCCAGTGCTCGGAGCGCGGCTTCTCGTGGAAGCCGGTGACGATCGCGTCGCCGTTGAGCTCGGTGACGCCGAACGGCAGCCGCGGGCGCACGACGGTCATCGTGGCCAGCGCGCGGTGCGTCTGGTGGAAGCGCAGGAGGTCGCGCAGGTCGAGGTCGGCGACGCCGTCGGCGTAGGTCACGCAGAAGGTGTCGTCGCCGAGCAGGTCGGCGACGAGGGCGATCCGGCCGCCCGTGGGCGTGTCAGCGCCGGTGTCGACGCAGCGAACGCGGGACCTCGCGGGCGCGTGCGCGCGCGCGAAGTCCTCGAGCTGGTCGCCCAGGTAGCCGGTGCACAGCACGAACTCCTCGAAGCCCTGGCTGGCGTAGAGCTGCATGACGTGCCAGAGGATCGGGCGGCCGCCGATCTCCACGAGCGCCTTGGGGATCGCGTGGGTGTGCTCCTGCAGGCGGGTGCCGCGGCCTCCGCAGAGGATGACGACCGTGGGAAGCATGCCGGCGGGGAACGCTAGCCTGCCGCGCTTGGCCCTGACCCCCGACATCTTCAAGGCCTACGACATCCGCGGCCTGCACGGCGAGCAGATCGACGCCGATCTCGCCGAGCAGATCGGTCGCGCGTTCGTGCGCGTGCTGGCCGGCCTGGCCGGCAGGGAGGCGGGCGAGCTGCGGATCGGCCTGGGCCGCGACATGCGGCTCACGGCGCCCGAGCTGGCGATCCGCTATCGCGACGGCATGGCCGCCGAGGGCGCGCACGTCCTCGACGCCGGGTTGGTGGGTACCGAGATGCTCTACTTCCTCGTCGGCTCGCGGGAGCTCGACGGCGGGCTCATGTGCACCGCCTCGCACAACCCCAAGCCCTACACCGGCGCCAAGCTCGTGCGGGAGGGAGCGATCGCGCTGACCGGCGATGCGGGGATCCGTGACATCCACGCGGCCATCGAGCGCGGCCTCGGGGCCGCGCCCGGCGGCGGGTCGTTCGAGGAGGTCGACGTGACCGCGGACTTCCAAGCCGCCGTGCTGGGCTTCATCGACCCCGAGGCGGTCGCGCCGATGAAGGTCGTCGTCGACGGCGGCCACGGCATGGCCGGGCCGATGGTCGGGCCGGTGCTCGAGCAGCTCGGCCTCGGGCTCGTCACGACGTTCTGGACCCCGGACGGCGAGTTCCCCGACCACGAGCCCAACCCGCTGCTCGAGGAGAACCGCCGCTTCATCGTCGACAAGGTGCGCGAGACGGGCGCCGACCTCGGGATCGCGTGGGACGGCGACGCCGACCGCTGCTTCTTCATCGACGACACCGGGCGCTTCGTCGACGGCGACTTCCTGACCGCGATCCTCGCCGAGCACCTGCTCGCGAAGTGCGACCCTTCCCACCCCGCCTCGATCCTCTACGACATCCGCGCATCGCGGGCGGTGGCCGACGTCGTCACCCGCGCGGGCGGCATCGCGTACGCCAACCGCGTGGGGCACGCGTTCTTCAAGGCGCGCATGCGCGACGAGGGCGCGATCTTCGGCGGCGAGGTCTCCGGCCACTACTACTTCCACGAGTTCTTCAACGCCGACTCGGGGACCATCCCGGCGCTGCTCGTCCTCGAGAAGCTCAGCGTCGAGGGCAAGCGGATGAGCGAGCTGCTCGCGCCGTACCGCTCGACCTACTTCATCTCGGGCGAGATCAACTCCGAGGTCCCCGACGGCGAGGCGAAGATGGCCGAGCTGGAGGAGCGCTATGCCGACGCGCGCATCTCGCACCTCGACGGAGTCAGCGTTGATTACGAGGACTGGCACTTCAACGTGCGCCCCTCGAACACCGAGCCGCTGCTGCGGCTGTGCCTGGAGTCGCTCGTGTCGCACGAGGACATGGAGCGCCGGCGCGACGAGGTCCTGGGCATCATCCGGTCGTGACCCTCCACGCGATGCCCGTCCCGACGCCGTTCGCGGTGGGGCGCGTGAACTGCTACCTCGTCGACGACGACCCGCTGACGCTGGTCGACACCGGCCCGAACTCGGGCACCTCGCTGACCGCGCTGGAGGCGGCGCTTGGCGAGCACGGGCGGCGGGTCGAGGACCTCGAGCGCATCGTCATCACCCACCAGCACTTCGACCACTTCGGCCTGTTGGCGATCCTCGCCGACCGCAGCGGCGCGGAGGTCTGCGCGCTCGACGGGCTCGCGTCGTGGCTGGAGCGCTTCCGGGACTCCACCGAGGAGGACGACGCCTTCGCCGAGGCGCTCATGCTCCGCCACGGGATCCCGGCCGACATGGTCATGGTGCTGCGCGCGCTCTCACGCCAGTACCGCGCGTGGGGCGCCGATGCGAGCGCCACGACGCTCCTGGCCGACGGCGGGACGCTGGGCTTCGCGGGGCGTGAGTGGCGCATCCACCATCGCCCGGGCCACTCGCCCACCGACACCGTCTTCCACGACGAGCGCTCCGGCGAGCTCGTCGCCGGCGACCATCTCATCAAGCACATCTCGTCCAACCCGCTGATCGCCCGGCCGCTCGACGGCGACGAGCGTCAGCGGCCCAAGGCGCTCGTGGCCTACATCGCCTCGCTGCAGGCGACCCGGGCAATGGAGGTCGAGGTCGTGCTGCCGGGCCACGGCGAGGCGTTCGGCGATCACCGCGCGCTCATCGACGAGCGCTTGCGGATGCACGACCGGCGCGCACGCAAGCTCGAAGGGCTCGTCGCCGAGGAGCCGAGAACCGCCTACGAGCTCGCCCAGCAGCTGTGGGGCAACGTCGCCGTGACGCAGGCCTACCTCACGCTCAGCGAGGTCCTCGGCCACATGGACCTCCTCGTTGCCGACGGACGGGTGGTCGAGCAGGAGGCCGACGACGGAGTGATCCGCTTTGCGGCGGCTTAGCATTGCGGTTCATGGAGCGGTCCCGGGTCGTGGCGGTGGTCCTCGCAGGGTGCGTCGCCGGCAGCGCGGCCGGCGCGAAGGCGGACTTCGTCATCCCCAAGCCCAAGCGGCCGGGGCCGAACGCGAAGATCGGACTCGACGCGCTCAGGGTCGTCGGCAGGCGCGGCCACGGGTGCGCCCCGCGCCTGCGCCCGCTGCAGACCACGCCGACGCACGCGCCGCCGACGGCTCGGTCGTCAACGTGGTCGAGCCGCCTAGGGCAGGATGAGGTGCAGGTCGCCGAACTCGTGCCAGAGGTAGCCGGTCTCGAGCGCGGCGGCGTATGACCGCTCGATGAGCCGCCGGCCGGCGACGGCGTGGAGCATGTCCAGGTGCGAGGCCTCGGGCTCGTGCCAGCCGGTGACGAGCCCGTCCACGGCGCGCACCGGGCGTTCCGAGGTGACGACGAGCGCCGTCCAGCCCTCGCCCGGCTCGACGCTCCCGTCGGGCCGGGCGACCGTCTCGAGCGCACGGACCACCGTCGTGCCCACGGCGATGACCCGCCCGCCCCACCGCCGCGTCGCCTCGATGAGGCGCGCGGTCGCCGGCGGCACGCTGTAGCGCTCGGGATACGGCCGCTCGGCGCGCTCGGGCGAGGAGACGCCGGTGTGCAGGATCAGAGGAGCCACCGACACCCCCTTCGCCACGAGCGCGGTCAAGACCTGGGCGGTGAGGGGACGCCCGGCGCTCGGCATCTCGGCACTGCCGGGCTCGGTCGCGTAGGCGGTCTGGTAATCGGCGAGCGGATGGGCCTCGGGGACGTAGCGGTAGCGGATCGGCGAGCCGTGGCGGGAGAGGTAGGCCAGCAGCGGCTCGGGGAGCTCGAGACGGGCGGCCCAGAGGCGCGGGCCGGAGAGGTAGGGCGCCTCGAGCGTCGCCGTGGCGTTCGCAGGCAGCTGCAGCGTCTCGCCCGCGCGAGCCTCGCGGAACGGGAGGTCGCCGTCGCGCAGCTCGACCACCCAGCGGACGTCGCAGCGCTCGCCGGCGGGGGCGCCCGGCAGCGGGGTCGAGAGCCGCAGGCCGACCGGCGTGCCGCCGGCGCGGGTGGCGGGCAGCGCGGCCGGGAGCGTCGCCGAGGTGTTGATCACCACGAGGTCGCCGGGGTCGAGGAAGTCGGGCAGGTCGCGGGCACGCGCGTGGACGATCCGCCCGTCGCCGCCGCGCGCGACGAGCATGCGGACGTCGTCGCGCGCCAGGCCGCGCTCCTCGGGAGTGGCGTGCGCCTCGAGCCGCTCGGGCAGCGCGAAGGCGGGCTGTGCGCTCACGCCTTCACCCCCAGCTCGGCGGCGCGGTAGCGGCCGCTGGGCAGATCGCCCTCGAGCAGCTCGAGCAGCGCCGGGACGCTCTCCTCGGGCGGCGGGCGGTCGGAGATGTCCTCGCCGGGGAACGCCGCCTGGTGCAGCGCGGTGTTCATGTCGCCCGGGTCGAAGGCGTAGACGCGCAGCGCGGGATGCTCGACGGCGAGGATCCGCGTGAGCTGCTCGAGCATCGCCTTGGAGGAGCCGTAGCCGCCCCAGCCCTCGTAGGCCTCGACGGCGGCGTCGGAGGTGACGTTCACGACGCGCCCGCCGGCGGGGATGTGCGCCAGCGCGGCCTGGGCGAGGGCCAGCGGCGCGCGGACGTTGACGCCGAAGACCTCGTCGAGCGCGTCGAGCGGGTAGTCGGCGAGCGCGGGCTGCGGGCTCGGTCCGAGGACGCTCGCGTTGTTGACGAGCGCGTCGATGCGCCCGCCGGACGCCTCGATCAGGGCGGCGCGATGCCAATCGTCGGCGACGTCGCCCGGGACGGCGACGACGTCGGTGAGGCGGGAGAGCTCGCGGGCGGCGTCGTGGAGCGCCGCGGCCCCGCGGGCGTCGATGACCAGGCGCCAGCCGCGCTCGGCGAGCGCACGTGCCAGAGCCAGGCCGAGGCCGCGGGAGGCGCCGGTGATGAGCGCGGTGGAGGGCATGCCTCGAAGCTACGCCCGTCACCGCCCGGTTCCCATCGGGAATCGGTCCTAGGACCAACCTGAGCTCAATCCACGTCGACCAGGCCCTCGCGCACCGCGTACAGCGCTGCCTGCGTGCGGTCGGTGACGTTGAGCTTGCCGAGGATGTTGCTCACGTGCGTCTTGACCGTCTTCTCGGCGACGCCGAGCTCGAAGGCGATCGCCTTGTTGGCGCGGCCGCGGGCGATGAGGCCGAGGACCTCGCGCTCGCGCGCGGTCAGGGGGTTGTCGATCGCGGGCTCGCGGCGCCCGCCGGCGACCTCGCGCACGAGCTCGCGGACCACCGCCGGGTGCAGCAGCGTCTCGCCGTCGTTGACCGTACGCACGGCGGCGACGAGGTCCTGCGGAGCGACGTCCTTGAGCAGGTAGCCGACCGCGCCGGCCCGGACCGCCGGGAGCATCGTGTCCTCGTCGGCGAAGCTCGTCAGCACGATCACGCGGGTCGCCGGCGCGACCTCGCGCATGCGCCGGATCGCCTCGATGCCGTCGACCCGGGGCATGACGAGGTCGACCAGCGCGACGTCGGGCGCGAGGCGCTCGGCCTCCGCGACCGCCTGCGCACCGTCGGCGGCCTCGGCAACGACCTCGACGTCGTCCTGCAGCGCGAGGAACCCGCGAAGGCCCTCGCGCACCACCGCGTGGTCGTCGGCGATGAGGACGCGGATCATCGCGGCACCTCGAGGGTCACGGTGGTGCCCTGCCCGGGACGCGAGTCGATCGTGAGCCGGCCGCCGAGCGCACGGGCGCGCTCCTCCATCGAGGTCAGGCCGAGACGGCGGGCGCGCAGCGCGGGGTCGCCGGGATCGAAACCGGCGCCGTCGTCGGCGACGGCGAGCCGCAGATGGCCGTTGTCCGCCCGCACGCTGACGTCGATGGTCTGCGCGTCGGCGTGGCGAACGGCGTTCTGCAGCGCCTCCTGCGCGATGCGCAGGACCTCGGCGTCTGCGGCCGTGCTGCAGTCGTCCTCGCCGTCGACCGTCAGCCGGACCGCGTGGCCGTGGACGCGCTGGAGGACGTCGACGTGCTTGCGCAGCGCGGTCGCCAGGCCCTCGGTCTCGACCTCTGGCGGGCGCAGCTCGAAGATCAGCGAGCGCAGCTCCTCCATCGCCTCGCGCGCGAGCTGCTGCAGGCGCTGGAGCTGCCGGCGGGCCTCCTGCGGGTCGCGGTCGATCGTCGTCGCCGCCGACTCGGCCGTGAGCGTGACGCCGAAGAGCTTCTGGGTGACCGAGTCGTGCAGCTCGCGCGCGAGGCGGTTTCGCTCCTCCACGATGCTCAGCTCGCGGCTGCGCTCGTACAGGCGGGTCTTCTCGATGGCGAGCGCCGCGTGGACCGAGAGCATCTCGATGAGCTGCTGGTCGGCGTCGTCGAACTCGGGTGCGCCGATCTTGTCGGTGAGGTACAGCGCGCCGACGATGCCGCTGTTGGCGACGATCGGGACGCCGAGGAAGGAGCGCATCTGCGGGTGCGCGGACGGCCACCAGCCGCGGAAGCGGGGATCGCGGCGGATGTCGGTGGTGCGATAGGGCACCGGCGAGGTGAGCATCGCGCCGAGCAGGCCGTGCGTGCGCGGCAGCGGACCCATCGCGGCGATGAGCTCGTCGCTCATGCCCGAGGTGATGAACTGGGCGAATGCGCCCTCGCCGTCCGGCACGCCGATCGCCGCGTACCGCGCGTCGACGAGCTCGCGCGCGGAGTGCGCCAGGCGCTGCAGCATCGGCTCGATCGTCGCCTCGGCGGCGATCGCGAGGACCGCGTCGTTCATCGCGCGCATGGCCGCGCTCTGCTGCTCCATGGTCGCGATCGAGCATACGCGCGGGCGGCCGTCTCGCCCTCGGACTTCCGTCACAGACGAGCTCGGACTTTCGCCCTACGATGATCTACCTGATGTACGTGTGCATGAGCAGCCGCTTGACCTGGTGGACGCCGCCCAGCTAGGCGGCCGTTCGCGCATCCGCGATCGCGATGACGAGCCGCCGACGAGGCGGCTCGCGTGCTTTGTGGGGTCCCTCGTCGGCTTCTGAGGAAAGGAACCCGATGGCCATCTCACTCACCGGCACGCGTCCCACAGGGACGCCCCACCTGGGCAACTACCTGGGGATGTATCGCCCGGCGCTGGCGCTGGCACGCCAGCACGAATCGCTGTGCTTCGTGGCCGACCTGCACGCGCTCATCGACGTCCGCGACCCGGAGGTGCTCCGGGCGCGCACGATGGAGATCGCGGCGGTGTGGCTGGCGTGCGGCCTGGACCCGCAGCGCACCGTCCTCTACCGCCAGTCCGACGTGCCGGCGATCAGCGAGATCGTGTGGCTGCTGTCGTGCGTGACGGCGAAGGGCGTGCTGAACCGCGCACACGCGTACAAGGCGACGGTCGACGCGAACCGCCTCGGTGGGCGCGACGCCGATGCCGGGGTCAGCGCGGGGCTCTTCGGCTACCCGCTGCTGATGGCCGCCGACATCCTGGCGATGGACGCCGACCTCGTCCCCGTCGGGCGTGATCAGCGCCAGCACGTCGAGGCGGCGCGGGAGATCGCGCGGGCGTTCAACGGCGTCTATGGGCCGGTGCTGCGAGAGCCCGAGGCATTGATCGACGACCGCGTCATGACGGTGCCCGGCCTCGACGGGCGCAAGATGAGCAAGAGCTACGGCAACGTGATCGCGCTCATGGCCGAGCCCGACGAGCTGCGGCGAAGCGTGATGCGGATCGTCACCGATTCGCGCAGGCCGGAGGAGCCGAAGGACCCGGATCGCGACACGGTGTTCCTGCTGTATCGCGAGTTCGCTTCGGACCGCGATGTGGCGGCGCTGCGCGATCGCTACGAGGCCGGCGGCGTGGGGTACGCGGAGGCCAAGCAGGCGCTCTTCGAGGCGATCGACGAGCGGATGCGCGGGCCCCGCGCGCGCTACCGCCAGCTGGCCGCCGATCCGGGCGAGGTCGAGCGCGTGCTGGCGGCCGGCGGAGCCGCGGCCGCCGCGCGAGCGCGGGCGACGCTGGGCCGGATGCGCGAGGCGGTCGGGCTATGAGGCCGGGCGCAGGAGCGCGTCGAGCTCGTCGATGGTGCGCTCCCAGGTGAACTGCGCGGCGCGCCGAGGGCCGGCGGTCCTCAGCGTCTCGTCGTGGATCGCCTGTTGCGCCGCGGCCGCGATCGCGTCCGGGTCGCGCGGGTCGACGTACCGCGCGGCGTCGCCGCAGGTCTCGGGCAGCGCGCCCGCTCGCGACGCGACGACGGGGACGCCGGACGCCATCGCCTCGAGCGCGGTGAGCCCGAACCCCTCATGGAGCGAGGGGAGGACGAAGGCGCCGGCACCCGCGTAGAGCCCCGGGAGGTGCTCGTCGCGGACGTGGCCGAGGTGGCGGATGCCGGTTGCCTGGGTGGCGTCGCGGAACTGCGGGCGCCCGCCGCCGGCGGCGACCAGCTCGATTCCCTCCCTGCCCAGTTGCCGGCACGTGGCATCGAGGGAGGACAGGTTCTTGCGCGCCGTCCGGCTTGCCACCGTGAGGACATAGGGCCGCGTGAGCCCGAGCGCGTCCCTCGCGCGCGCTGCGTCCGCATTGGGCCGGAAGCGCGCATCGACGCCTCCAGGCACGACGCGCGCGTCGACGCCGAGGAGGTCCTGCAGCTCGCGTCTGGAGAACTCGCTGACGGTGACGACGAGCTTCGCGCGCCGCGCGATCAGCGGCAGGAGGCGGCGCTGGAGCGCCGCATAGGCCGGCGAGTACCAGTCGGGGTTGCGCAGCGGGGCGGCATCGTGGATGACGACGGCGTTGCGCGGGAAGGCGGCCGGAGCGAGGTTCGCGGGGTTGAGCAGCAGCTGGGCGTCGCGAGCCTTGGCCGGCAGGATCGCCTGCTCCCAGGCGTGGCCCGCGCGATGCGAGAGCGACGGCGGCGGCTTGGCGACCTCGTAGGGCCCGATCGCGGGCAGGCGCGCCGCGAGCTCGCGAGCCCACCGCTCGACCCCGCCGAGCTCGGGCCGGGCGGCGGCGCGGGCGTTCAGGAGGATCACCGGATCTCGGCGAGGTGCTCGATGTTCGCGACGTCCTCGGCGTCGCTGCTCGGCGCGGCGGCGAACCAGGCGTCGAGGATCTCCTCGAGCTCGGCCTGCGACGTGGCGCGCAGGCTGAGTGCGAGCACGTTCGCGTCGTTCCACTTGCGCGCGCCCTCGGCGGTCTGGGCATCGCCGCACAGGGCGGCTCGGATCCCCTCGACCTTGTTCGCGGCGATGGAGGCGCCGGTGCCCGTCCAGCAGCACACGACCGCCTGGTCGGCTCGCCGCTCGGCGACGTCGCGCGCAGCCGCTTCCGACGCCCACGCCCAGTCGTCGCGCTCTGCGTCGCTCAGCGCGCCGTGCACCAGCACGTCGTGCCCGCGCCGGCGCAGCTCCTCGACGACGGCATCGGCGATCCCGACTCGTTCGTCGGCGGCGACTGCGATGCGCATGCGTCAATCATGCAGCACGGCCCGGAGTCGGCGTTGGATCGCGTCGCCCGGGTCGTGGTAGGTGAAGCGCAGCACTCGCCAGCCGTCGGCGGTGAGCGCCGCATCGCGGCGGCTTGCCGACGCAATGACGTCCGTTGGACACCCCACCTCCCGGCCTCGCCCCCTCGCCGCCCTCCCGCCGCGCAGAACGCGCGTCCCGGGGCGATATCTTCGCCCTCGTGACCGCACCACTCGCGCCCGAGGCCGACGTGCTCGCCATCGGGCGTGATCTGGCCGCTGCTCTCCCGGCCTCCAGCCGCAACCCGCTGAAGGCCATCGACGACAAGGCGATGGACCTCGCCTCGCAGGACGCCGAGCTGCGCGCCGCGCTCTTTCGCTTCGTCGACGTCGTCCCGGCCTGCCGGTCGCTCGACGACCTCGCGAGCCATCTGACCGGGTTCCTCGACGAGGTCGGCGAGCGGCCTCCGCCGCTGCAGGTCGCGATGCGGATGTCCGAGACGAAGGCGGGCCGGGCCGCCCTCGGCGCCGCCGCGGCGGCGGGCGTCAAGCACATGGCGCACCGCTTCATCGTCGGCGAGACCCCGCGTGACGCGACCGGGGTCCTCGAGGACCTCTGGAAGCGCGGCGTGGCCACGAGCGTCGACCTCCTCGGCGAGGCGACGGTCACGAGCGCCGAGGCCGACCGCTACGCCGCACGGTGCCGCGAAGCGCTCGACGGGCTGGTCGACGTCTATCGCAGCCTCCCCCAGCGGCCGAACCTCGAGCACGACAGCAGCGGGCGCATCCCGCGCGAGAACCTCTCGGTGAAGGTCTCCGCCCTCACTCCGCTCCTGCGCCCCGACGCCCCCGAGCTCGGCAAGCGCGACGCCGCCGGGCGGCTGCGCGACCTGCTCAGGCGAGCCCGCGACCTCGACGCCCACCTGCACATCGACATGGAGTCCTTCGACTCCCGCGAGGCGGTGACCGAGCTCGTCCTCGAGCTGCTCTCCGAGCCCGAGTTCCATGACGGGCCGAGCGCCGGCATCGTCCTGCAGGCCTACCTGCGCGACAGCCCCGAGCTGTGCGACCGCATCGTCGCCTGGGCGCACGCCACGCCCCGCGGCTACCCCCTCCTCGTCCGGCTCGTCAAGGGCGCCTACTGGGACCACGAGATCGTCGAGGCGCGCCAGCACGGCTGGGAGTCCCCCGTCTTCGAGGTCAAGGCCGACTCCGACCGCAACTTCGAGGCCCTGACGCGGCGCCTGCTCGAGGCGCGCCCCTCCGTGCGCGTCGCGGTCGCCTCGCACAACCTGCGCTCCATCGCCCACGCCCTCGCCGCCAACCGCGCGATGGGCGGCGAGGACGGAGACGTCGAGATCCAGGTCCTGCGCGGCCTGGGCGACGACCTCCAGCACGCCCTCGCCACCCGCGGCCTGCGTGTCCGCACCTACTGCCCCGTCGGCGACCTCGTGGCCGGGATGGCCTACCTCGTCCGCCGCCTCCTCGAGAACACCAGCAACGAATCCTTCCTCCACGAGCAGGCCGCCGGCCGCCCGCTGGAGGAGCTCCTCGCCGCTCCATGACCGATCTCCCCACCTTCGTCAACGAACCGATAGGCGAGCTGCGCCGCGCGACCGTGCGCGACGAGCTGCTCGCCGGCATGCAGAAGCTCGAGCCGACGCTGCCGCTGCGCGTCCCGGTGTGGATCGCGAACAACGAGCGCCACGCTGAGGAGCTGACCTCGGAAGATCCTGGCGATCCCGACCGGGTCGTCGCCCTCGGTGCCTCGGCCACGAAGGCCGAGGTCGACGACGCGGTGCGGACTGCCGGGAGGGGCTTCCAGCGCTGGTCGCAGACGCCGGCGACCCGCCGCGCCGAGATCCTCGTCAAGGCGGCCGCCTGGCTGCGCTCGCGCCGCGCAGAGCTCGCCGCGCTCGAGGTCCGCGAATGCGCGAAGCCCTGGGGCGAGGCCGACGCCGACGTCTGCGAGGCGATCGACTTCCTCGAGTTCTACGCCCGCGGCGCCGTCGCCCTCGCCCGGGGCAAGCCGCTCTTCCAGGTCCCCGGGGAGCGCAACGAGATGCACTACGCGCCGCGCGGCGTGTGCGCCGTGATCTCCCCGTGGAACTTCCCCATCGCGATCCCGATGGGCATGACCGCCGCGGGCCTCGCCGCCGGCAACTCGGTCGTCCTCAAGCCCGCCGAGCAGTCGCCAGGGTGCGGCTACATGGTGGTCAAGGCCCTGCGAGAGGCCGGCGTCCCGGCCGACGCGATCAGCCTGCTCCCGGGCGAGGGAGAGGCCGGGGCCGCCCTGGTCGAGCACCCCGGCGTGCACACGATCGCCTTCACCGGCTCGGGACCCGTCGGCCTCAGCATCATCCGCGCCGCGGCCGAGCCCGGCGCCCACCACCTCAAGCGCGTCGTGGCCGAGATGGGCGGCAAGAACTGCGTGATCGTCGACTCCGACGCCGATCTCGACGACGCCGTCCCCGCCATCGTCTCGAGCGCGTTCATCTACGCCGGCCAGAAGTGCTCGGCCGCCTCGCGCGTGCTCGTCCACGAGGCGATCGCCGACGCGGTGCTGGAGCGCATCGCCGGCGCCGTCGAGGTGCTCGTCGTCGGCCAGGCGGACACCTTCGGCATCGACGTCCCGCCGGTCATCGAGCGCGACGCCCAGGAGCGCGTCGAGCGCTACCGCGCGCTCGCGGGCGAGCAGGGACGGATCGCCGCCGAGCGCATCGACGGGCTGCCCAACCACGGGTGGTTCGTCCCGCCCACCATCGCCACCGACCTGCCCGCCGACTCGCCGGTCCTCAACGAGGAGATCTTCGGCCCGCTGCTCGCCGTCGAGCGCGTCAGGGACGTCGACGCGGCGCTGGACCGCATCGAGGATCTGAGCTTCGCGCTCACCGGCGGCCTGTTCTGCCGCAACCCGCACACCGTCGAGCGCGTCGTGCGCCGCAACCCGGTCGGCAACCTCTATATCAACCGCCCGATCACCGGCGCGATGGTCGGCCGCCAGCCGTTCGGCGGCAACCGCCTCTCAGGCACGGGCACGAAGGCGGGCGGGCCCGACTACCTGCTGCATTTCGTCGAGCCGCGCGTCGTCACCGAGAACACGGTCCGCCACGGCCTCGTGATCTGACGAGGCCCAGGCCGGGCCCAGGCCCAAAGATGGGCCTGCAGACCCATTGCCCGACCGCGCGGTCGCACGTACCGTCGTGACCAGGCGTAGCGCTGGCCGTGCGTGCGCGACCCCGGAACACGACAGCCGACTTCGCGCCCCACCGCGTACGGCCGGCGCACGCCTCACCTCGCGCGATGCACCCCGGCCCATGCGTGGCACATCTGCCACGTCGCGAAGGCTGCGATGAGCCCCGCGCCGACGCTCTCGCGGGCCAGCGCGAAGGCCATGAGCCCGGTCGCGAGGGCCGCCCAGGCCAGCACCATCGTCACGGCGGCGGCAGACCAGCGGCCCATGCGGCGACGGTATCAGCGCCCGTTGCGCGAGGCCCGGACCTGATCGAGGAAGGCACGGTGCAGGCGGTCGTCGTCGCCGAGCTCGGGATGGAACGAGATCGCGAACAGGCTCCCCTGCCGCGCGGCCACCGGATGGCCGTCGACAGACGCCAGCACCTGCACCTCGGGCCCGTGCTCGGCGATCCACGGCGCGCGGATGAAGACCGCGCGCACCGGCCCGCCGTCGATGCCGGGGAACTCGAGGTCCTCCTCGAAGGAGTGCAGCTGACGGCCGAACGCGTTGCGCTCGGCGACGATGTCCATGAGGCCCAGATGCCCGCGATCGAGCAGGATCAGCCCGGCGCAGGTGCCGAAGATGGGGTGCCCCGCGGCGTGGAACTCGCGCAGCGGATCTGCCAGCCCCTCGCGCTCGATGCCCAGCGTCATCGTCGTCGACTCGCCGCCCGGCATCACCAGCCCGTCGAGCCCCTCGAGGTCGCCAGGGACCCGCACCTCGCGCACGTCGGCGCCGAGCGCGCGCAGCAACCGCCCGTGCGCCTCGAAGTCTCCTTGGAGAGCGAGAATCCCAACGGTAGGTGGCGTCATCTGCGGTGCCTATCGGGGAGAGGCCCCGCAGATGGTCACCATCCGCGGCCGGCGAGGAGCTGGCCCTCTTCGAGCTTGCGCGCCTCGAGCGACTGCATGGCGGGCCCCAGGCCCTCGCTGGCGCGCGCGACCCGCTCGGGGTCGTTGAAGTGCGTGGTGGCCTCGACGACCGCCGCCGCCCGCGCCGCCGGATCCGACGACTTGAAGATGCCCGAGCCGACGAACACGGCCTCGGCCCCGAGCTGCATGACCAGCGAGGCATCGGCCGGCGTGGCGATGCCGCCCGCACAGAACAGCGGGACCGGCAGCTTGCCCTCCTGCGCGACGCCGCGGATGAGGTCGTACGGCGCGCCGTGCTCCTTGGCCGCGGTCATGAGCTCCATCTCGCTCAGCGTGCCCAGCCGCTTGATCTCACCGGTGATCGAGCGCAGGTGGCGCACGGCCTCGACGATGTCGCCCGTGCCCGCTTCGCCCTTGGAGCGGATCATCGCCGCCCCCTCGCCGATGCGCCGCAGCGCCTCGCCGATGTTGGTGGCGCCGCACACGAACGGGATGCGGAACGCCCACTTGTCGATGTGGTGGGCCTCGTCGGCCGGGGTCAGCACCTCGGACTCGTCGATGTAGTCCACCTCGAGGGCCTCGAGCACCTGCGCCTCGGCGAAGTGGCCGATGCGCGCCTTGGCCATCACCGGGATGGTCACCGCCTCCTGGATGCCCTTGATCATGGCCGGGTCGCTCATGCGCGCCACGCCGCCGTCGCGGCGGATGTCGGCGGGCACGCGCTCCAGCGCCATCACGGCGGCCGCGCCGGCGTCCTCGGCGATCTTCGCCTGCTCGGCGTCGACGACGTCCATGATGACGCCGCCCTTCAGCATCTCGGCCAGCCCGGCCTTGACCCGGAACGTCGCTTCGTCTCGCATAGGTCACCCCATGATAGGGGCGCGATGCGGCCGATTTACTTCAAACGGAAGGCTTTGATCCGATCGGCGTACTGCTCGGCATCGCGGCTGTACACACCGTATGCCAGCGCCTGGATCATCGACAGCAGCGCGGCGTGCGAGCGCACGTAGGCAGGCGAGTTCGAGGAGTAGTACAGCCGGATCTGGGCAAGCTTGGCGACCTCGCTGAGGGTCGCGTCGGTGATCGCGACCGTCGCGGCCTTGCGGTGGCGCGCGAGCTTCATCGCCCGTACCACGAGCGGATGCGGGCGCCCGGCCGAGAGCCCGACGACGACGGTCTCCTCGTCGATGCGCCCGAGCCGGCTGAGCGCCTCCTGCGACGGGCTGGCGACGATGTCGGCCTGCAGGTCGAGCAGCATCAGCAGGTGGCGCAGGTAGGAGGCGAAGAAGGCCATCTGGTCGGTACCCGCGATGAGCACGCGCCGCGCACCCGCGATCGCGTCGATCGCCGCCTCGACCTCCGAGCGCGAGATCTTGCGCGCCGTCTCCTCCACGTTGACGTGGTCGGCCGCGACCGCGGTCTCGAACTCGTTCTGGTCCAGCGAGAACAGGGGCTCGGCGACGCCGGTGCCGTTGACGGCGCCGGTCAGGCCCGCGGCGACGCGGCGGCGGTACTCCTCGCGCGCCTGGCCCTGCAGCTCCGGGAAGCCCTCGAACCCGAGCGCCTGCGAGAAGCGCACGACCGTCGACGAGGACGTGTTGGCGCGGCGCGCGAGCTCCTCGGCTGTCTGGAAGGCGACCTCGTCCAGGTGGTCGACGATGTACTGCGCCACGTCCTTCTGCGAGCGCGAGAACTCGTCGAAGCGCGCCTGGATGTAGGCGGAGAGGGTCTGATGGCCGGCGGCCTCGATCGGTGCGGTGGCGGGGGTCGTCGCTCCGGTGCGCTTCATGGGCAGGCCCTGGATTCGACGGGGTTGCAGGGGTTCCTTCCAAAACCGCGCCGGTTGGGGAAGGCATCGCGTCCCGGCGGCGTCCTGAAGGTGTCGGCCGGCGTCCGGGCCGGCCCAATCGCGCGCCGCTCCGCGCGCAAGGAGGTACCCATGCCCAGAGGACCGTCCCTCAGGTCCGCCGGCATCCTCGCCGCCATCGCGGCACTGGCGCTGTCTGGAGCCTCGGCTGCCGAGGCCCACAACGCCACGGTCTACAAGAAGCGCAACCTCGTCTCCGACATCGACGGGGTCGCGCGCATCACCGACCCCAACCTCGTCAACCCGTGGGGTCTCTCCGCGGGCCCGACGACGCCGTTGTGGGTGGCCGACAACGGCACCGACAAGTCCACGCTGTACTCGGGCGGGGTTCAGGGCAGCGTCCCGATGATCGCCCCGCTCGTGGTCGACATCACCGGAGGCGCCCCGACGGGCACGGTGTTCAACCCGACGAGCGGGTTCCCGGTGAACGGCTCGCCCTCGAGGTTCATCTTCGACTCGGAGGCCGGGACGATCACGGCGTGGAACATGAGCACCGGTACGACGGCGCAGACAGTCGTCCCCAGCTCCGGCGCGGTCTACAAGGGCCTTGCACTCGCCGGCAGCGGCAAGGACGCGCTGCTCTACGCCGCCGACTTCACCGAGTTCAAGGTCAACGTGTTCGACTCGTCCTTCCACCCGGTCACGACGCCGGGCGGGTTCGCCGACCCGAACCTGCCGAAGGGGTACGGGCCGTTCAACGTCCAGGAGCTCGCCGGGCGGATCGTCGTCGCCTACGCCCAGGTCGACCCCGCGACCGGGGATGAGGTCGCGGGCCCCGGCAAGGGCTTCGTGGACGTCTTCGACCAGGAAGGCCACCTGCTGCACCGGCTGATCTCCAACGGCAAGCTCGACGCGCCCTGGGGCCTCGTCCTGGCGCCGCGGCACTTCGGGCAGTTCAGCGGCGACCTGCTGGTCGGCAACTTCGGCGATGGCGCGATCAACGCCTACGACCCGAGGACGGGGCAGTTCGAGGGCACGCCGACGAACAAGGACGGCAACCCGATCAAGATCAACGGGCTGTGGGCGCTGCGCTTCGGCAACGGCACCTTCGGCACGCCGACGAGCCTGATCTTCAGCGCCGGGATCGGCGACGAGGACCACGGCCTCCTCGGCGAGATCGTCGTGAAGGGCAGCGGCGACTAGAGAGGGCAAGGAGACCCGGCTAAGGGGGCCACCGGCACCGACCGCGGAGCGGTGGTGCGCCTTCGCCACCCCCTCGCGACGGCAGTCAGGGACCACGG
>Ga0081540_1001535_pt1 | contig 19829 bp, 18 predicted proteins | sample TabmetS2T1R1_FD_71024 | JGI IMG/M metagenome (GOLD analysis project Ga0081540, IMG submission 71024) | Tabebuia heterophylla rhizosphere microbial communities from the University of Puerto Rico - S2T1R1 | ecosystem: Host-associated > Plants > Roots > Rhizosphere ... | reverse complement strand
CGTGCTGACCGGCCAGCAGATCGTCGACGACAAGATCGGCAATCTGATTTGCGGCTGGGCCATCACCTCAAAGGACGGCTCGCCCATGAAGATGGGCGCATGGCCGGCGATGGCGCCGGAGACCGTGCGCTTCGTCGGCCAGGCGGTCGCGGTCGTGATCGCCGAGACCAAGAACCAGGCGCGCGATGCGGCCGAGGCGGTGGTCGTCAATTATGAAGAGTTGCCGGCGGTCGCCGATGTCCGCGCCGCGATCAAGCCCGGCGCGCCGCAGTTGCATCCGGAAGCCCCGGGCAACATCATCTATGACTGGCACATCGGTGACGAAGCCGCCGTCAATGCGGCTTTCTCCAAGTCAGCCAATGTGGTGACGCTCGACCTCACCAATAACCGCCTCGCACCGAATGCGATGGAGCCGCGCGCCGCGATCGCCGAATACGACGCGGCGGAAGAGCATTTCACGCTCTATACCACATCGCAGAACCCGCATGTCGCCCGCCTCGTGCTCTCGGCGTTCTACAATGTCGCGCCCGAGCACAAGCTGCGGGTGATCGCGCCCGACGTCGGCGGCGGCTTCGGCTCGAAGATTTTCATCTATCCGGAGGAGATGGTCGCCCTGTGGGCCTCCAAGAAAACCGGGCGCCCGGTGAAATGGACCGGCGACCGCACCGAAGCCTTCCTCACCGATGCGCATGGCCGCGACCACGTCTCCCATGCCGAGATGGCTTTCGACAAGGACAACAAGATCCTGGGTCTCAGGGTAAAGACCCATGCCAATTTCGGCGCCTACATGTCGCTGTTCTCGTCGTCGGTGCCGACCTATCTCTACGCTACGCTGCTATCGGGCCAGTACGCCATCCCGGCGATCTACGCCGAAGTGATCGCGGTCTACACCAACACCACGCCCGTTGACGCCTATCGCGGCGCCGGCCGGCCGGAAGCCAGCTTCCTGGTCGAGCGGCTGATGGAGACGGCGGCGCGTCAGCTCAAGGTCGATCCGGCCGAGTTGCGCAAGAAGAATTTCATCACCAGCTTCCCGCACCAGACGCCTGTCATTATGGCCTACGACACCGGCGATTTTCACGCTTCCCTTGATGCCTCCATGAAGGCGATCGATTACGCCGGTTTCCCGGCGCGCAAGGCCAAGGCGAAATCCGAAGGCAAGCTGCGCGGCCTCGGCGTGTCCTGTTACATCGAGGCCTGCGGCATCGCGCCCTCGAAGGCGGTCGGCAGTCTCGGCGCCGGCGTCGGCCTGTGGGAATCGGCGGAGATCCGCGTCAATCCGGTCGGCACCATCGAGGTGCTCACCGGCTCGCACAGCCACGGACAAAGCCACGAGACGACGTTCTGCCAGTTGATCGCCGAGCGGCTGGGCGTTCCCATCAGCCAGGTCTCGATTGTGCACGGCGACACCGACAAGGTGCAGTTCGGCATGGGCACCTACGGCTCGCGCTCGATCGCGGTCGGCGGCACCGCCATCATCAAGGCCATGGAGAAGATCGAATCCAAGGCCAAGAAGATCGCGGCGCATGCGCTGGAGGCGAGCGAGAACGACATCGTCATCGAGAACGGCGAGTTCAAGGTGGCCGGCACCGACAAGTCGATCGCCCTGCCGATGGTCGCGCTCGCGGCCTACACCGCGCACAATCTACCCGACGGCATGGAGCCGGGCCTGAAGGAAACCGCCTTCTACGACCCGACCAACTTCACCTTCCCGGCCGGCGCCTACATTTGCGAGGTCGAGGTCGATGCCGCCACCGGCAAGACCTCGTTCGTGAACTTCGTCGCCGCCGACGACTTCGGGCGCCTGATCAACCCGATGGTCGTGGAAGGCCAGGTCCATGGCGGCCTGGCGCAGGGCATCGGCCAGGCACTGCTCGAGCACGCCGTCTACAACGACAACGGCCAGCCGATCACCGCCTCGTTCATGGATTACACCATGCCGCGCGCCGACGATCTGCCATCGTTCAAGGTGTCGCACACCACGACGCTGTGTCCGGGCAATCCGCTCGGCGTCAAGGGTTGCGGCGAAGCCGGCGCGATCGGCGCTTCGGCCGCCGTCATCAACGCCATCACCGATGCGATCGGCAACAACAAGCTGGAAATGCCGGCAACGCCCGATCGCGTCTGGCACGCGATTCACGGCTGAGGGAGGAGCTATCCATGTACGAGACCACCTATCACCGCGCTTCCTCGGTCGATGAAGCCGCCGCCCTCTTTGCCAAAGGCACCGAAGCGAAGTATCTCGCCGGCGGCCAGACGTTGCTTCCGGTCATGAAGCAGCGCCTCGCCTCGCCGTCCGACGTGATTGATCTAGCCAGGATCAAGGATCTGGTCGGAGTCGTGCCGACCGGCAACGGCATCGAGATCAAGGCAGCGACCACGCATTACGACGTGGCCCAGGACGATGCCGTGAAGAAGGCGATCCCGGCGCTGGCCCATCTCGCCTCGATGATCGGCGATCCCGCCGTGCGTCATCGCGGCACCATCGGCGGCTCACTCGCCAACAACGATCCCGCCGCGGATTATCCCGCCGCGGTGCTGGCGCTGAATGCGACCGTCAAGACCAACAAGCGCACCATCGCGGCGGACGACTTCTTCAAGGGGCTGTTCTCGACCGCGCTTGAGGACGGCGAGATCATTACCGCGGTCTCGTTCCCGGTCACCGCGAAGGCGGGCTACGCCAAATTTCCGCATCCGGCCTCGCGCTTTGCGCTGACCGGCGTGTTCGTGGCGAAGACTCCGGGCGGTGATGTGCGAGTCGCGGCGACCGGCGCCTCGCAGAGCGGCGTCATGCGGGTTCCCGCGATCGAGGCGGCGCTGAAGGCGAACTGGTCCGCCGGCGCGGTTGATGCCGTGAAAATCCCGGCCGACGGGCTGCTCAGCGACATCCACGGCTCATCCGATTACCGCGCCAACCTCATCAAGGTAATGGCGCAGCGTGCGGTGCAAGCTGCCGGCTGATTATCCGTCACGGAGCCATGCACGCGGCGCGCAGCGATGCGCGCCGCATTCGTTTTGCGGCAAGATTCGCTTGCCACTGGGCTGGGAAGGCGAGACAATTTAGCTAATCAGCTAATTAAAATCATTCGAGGAAACACCGTGCTCGACAAACCCGCGTCTCACGCCGCCACCAAGACCTCCGGCCCGCTCGCCGGCTTTCGCATCGTTGAATTCGCCGGCATCGGCCCCGGCCCGTTTGCCTGCATGATGCTCGCCGACATGGGCGCCGAGGTGGTGACGCTCGACCGCGTCGGCGCCGGCAAGAACCTGAAGTCCGTCGCTGGCCGCGGCCGCAAGGTGGTGGAGCTCGATCTGAAGGACAAGGCCGCGGTGGCGCAGGTGCTCGATCTGCTCGCGGGCGCCGACGCGCTGATCGAGGGTTTCCGTCCGGGCGTCATGGAGCGGCTCGGCCTCGGTCCCGATGTCGTGCACGCGCGCAATCCGAAGCTCGTCTATGGCCGCATGACCGGCTGGGGCCAGGAAGGCCCGCTGGCCAACGCCGCCGGCCATGACATCAATTACATCTCCATCACCGGCGCGCTCGCCGCGATCGGCACCAAGGAGAAGCCGGTGCCGCCGCTCAATCTCGTCGGCGATTTCGGCGGCGGCGCACTCTATCTCGTGGTCGGCGTGCTGGCGGCGCTGGTGGAAGCCTCAAGGTCCGGCAAGGGCCAGGTGGTGGATGCGGCGATGTGCGACGGCGCGGCCTCGCTGATGTCGATGTTCTTTGACATGACCGCGATCGGCCGCTGGACCGAAGGCCGCGACCAGAATTTCCTCGACGGCGGCGCGCATTTCTACGGCGTCTATGAATGCTCCTGCGGCAACTTCATCTCGATCGGTTCGATCGAGCCGCAGTTCTATGCCCTGCTGCGCCAGCATGCTGATCTCACCGACGCCGACTTCGACGCGCAAATGGACCGCAAGGCCTGGCCCGCGCTGAAGGAGAAGCTGACCAAGGTGTTCAAGAGCAAATCGCGCGCGGATTGGTGCAAGATCATGGAAGGCACCGACATCTGCTTCGCGCCGATCCTGACCATGGCGGAGGCGCCGAAACATCCGCACATGGCGGCGCGCAAGGTTTTCGTCGAGCGTCATGGGGTGACCCAACCCGCCCCCGCCCCGCGCTTCTCGCGCACGCCGTCGGCGATCCGCGAGCCGGAGAAGGCGGATATCGGCCAGCTAGTGGGCGCGTGGAAGAGGTAACCGCTGTCCAGACGAATAACCTCCGTCGTCCCGGCGAAGGCCGGGACCCATAACCACAAATCGTTGTGGTTATAATTCGGTGTGGCGCCAGCTTGCCGCAACACCAGCATCGGTGGTTATCGGCCCCGGCCTTCGCCGGGGCGACCGCTACGCCGCGTGCTCCTGCTCCACCTTCAGCACGCCGCGGCGGATCTGGTCTTCCTCGATCGATTCGAACAGCGCCTTGAAGTTGCCCTCGCCGAATCCGTCGTCGCCCTTGCGCTGGATGAATTCGAAAAAGATCGGACCGATCGCGTTCGCGGAAAAAATCTGCAGCAGCACCTTGGTCTGGGCGCCGTCGACCACGCCCTCGCCGTCGATCAGGATGCCGTTCTTCTGCAGCCGCGGCACGTCCTCGCCGTGCTTGGGCAGGCGCACGTCGATCTTCTCGAAGTAAGTTTCGGGCGGCGCCGGCATGAACGGCAGTCCGGCCTCGCGCAAGGTCTCGATCGTGCGATGGATCTCGCGGACGCCGCAGGCAATGTGCTGGATACCCTCGCCTTTATAGATGCTGAGATACTCCTCGATCTGCCCGGAATCGCCGGCGTCCTCGTTGATCGGAATCCGGATCTTGCCGTCGGGGCTGGTGAGCGCGCGCGAAAACAGACCCGACGCGCGGCCTTCGATATCGAAGAAGCGGATCTGGCGGAAGTTGAACAGCTTTGCGTAGAAGCCGGTCCACACATCCATCCGCCCGCGGTGAACGTTGTGGGTGAGGTGATCGATGTAATAGAGCCCGGCACCGGTGGGGCGCGGATCGCGCCCACCGAGCCATTCGAACTCGGCGTCATAGGCCGAACCCTTGGCGCCATAACGGTCGACGAAATAAAGCAGGCTGCCGCCGATACCCTTGATGGCGGGAACATCAAGCGTCTTCTCCCGCGACGAAAGCCCGGCGGGCTCCGCGCCGAGCGCAATCGCGCGCTCATAGGCTTGCTTCGCGTCGACGACGCGGAACGCCATCGATGGCGCGCAGGGGCCGTGCGCGGCGACGAAGTTGAAGCCATGCGTGCCTGCCTCCTCGTTGACGAGGTAATTGACGTCGCCCTGGCGGTAGACCGTGATCTTCCTAGTCTTGTGGCGCGCGACCGGCGCAAAGCCCATCAGGGCGAACAGTGCGTGCAGCTCGTCCGGGTTGGGATGCGCATATTCGACGAACTCGAAACCGTCCGTGCCCATCGGATTGTCTGACGTGATGGTGGCGGGCGGCGCATCGTGCGGAAACGGACCCATGAGCAAATCTCCCGAGAATCGATTTCGAGCATTTTCAGCCGGAATCGGCGCAAGGTGCGTGCAAACAGGGGCATGAATTGCTACAATGGTGCACATTTCGTGCATCAACATGGCACTTTTCGCATGATCCAGACAGACGCCTTCGACCTCAAGATGCTGGCCGCGCTGCAGGACGACGGCCGGCTCACCAACCAGCAGCTGGCCGACATCGTCGGGCTATCGGCCTCGCAATGCTCGCGTCGGCGGATGCGGCTGGAGGAGGAGAAGGTGATTGCAGGCTACCACGCCGACCTCGCCGGCGAAGCGCTCGGCTTCAACCTGATCGCCTTTGTCCAGGTAACGCTGGCGACCCATTCGCCCGACAACTCGAAAAAGTTTCGTGCGCTGGTCAATCGCGTGGACGAGATCCAGGAAGCCTACTCGCTCACGGGCGATGCCGATTACGTGCTCAAGGTGGTGCTGCGCGACCTCAAGAGCCTGTCCAACCTCGTCAACGACGTGCTGATGCCGCACCAGAGCGTGGCACATGTGCGCTCGTCGGTCGTGCTGGACCGGTTGAAGGAGAGCACCAAGCTGCCGCTGCGCTCGTAATCTTCACCTCGCCCCGCTTGCGGGGAGAGGTCGGATCGCATCGAAAGATGCGATCCGGGTGAGGGGGTACAGGTCTATCGACGGACACAACTCGCGGTGAAGGCCCCTCACCCCTGCCCTCTCCCCGCAAGGGCGGGGAGAGGGAGTAGAAAGAGCGGCGCGCTTGGCTGAAATCGAGGGAAATCCGGCGTTCACGTTTCAGCTATCGTCTGCAATGATTTTCGCAAACCGAATCCGAACGAGACCATCATGGCCCTGCAGCTACGCCCGAACTGCGAATATTGCGACAAGGACCTGCCGCCGTCGGCGCTCGATGCGCGGATCTGTTCCTATGAATGCACCTTCTGCGCCGATTGCGCCGACAACAAACTCGGCAATGTCTGCCCGAACTGCGGCGGCGGTTTTGCGCCGCGGCCGATCCGCCCCGCAAAGGAGTGGCGGGCGGGCGTATGCTCGGTCAAGCAGCCGCCGTCCGACAAGCGCGTGCATCTGAAATACAGCCTGGAAGACGTCGCCGCGCATTCGGCGCGGGTCGGCAAGGTGCCGCCGGAGCAGCGCTGATTTCCGCACGCGCTGAAATGTGATGCGGCCATTGTCGATGGCGCACTATCATGCGGCCGTTGAGCCATTACCGGAAAATCCCAAGTGAGCCGGACGGACGGAACGATGCGCATCGATCGCAGATCATTGGCCGACCGGCTCGCCGTGTTTCCTCGCCTGGGCCTGGCCGATTTGCCGACCCCGCTCGAGCCGATGAAGCGGCTGACCGCCCATCTCGGCGGACCGCGGCTCTGGGTCAAGCGTGAGGACGCCACCGGGCTCGGCTTCGGCGGCAACAAGCTGCGCAAGCTCGACTATGTCCTGCACGAAGCGCTTTCGAGCGGTGCCGACACGATCGTTTCCGGCGGCGTCGTGCAATCGAACAGCCAGCGGCAGGTTGCGGCGGTGGCCGCAAAGCTCGGCCTTGCCTGCCATCTTGCGGTCTATCACGGCCGCCTCGAACCGCCGACGCCGGAATACAAAACGTCGGGCAACGCATTTCTCAACCGGCTCTTCGGCGCACATCTGCACGACGTGCCGTGGACCGGCGATCGCAATGCCGCCATTCGCACGCTCGTCGACGATCTCCGGGCGAACGGGCACAAACCCTACTTCGTGCCGTATGGGGTCTCGAATGCCCTGGGCGCGGTCGCCTATGCCACGACGATTGCGGAAATCGAATCGCAGGCCGCGCAGCTTGGCTTCGCGCCGGCCGCCATCGTTCACTGCACGGGGAGCGCCGGCACGCAGGCCGGCCTCGTCGCCGGTGCGGCCGTCGCCATGCCCAACACAAAAATCGTCGGGATCGATATCGACGCCGAGCCGGCACGGGTACGCGCCGACGTGGTGGCGTTTGCGAAAGAGGCGTCCGATCTGTTGGATGTTCCCTTTGACGAGGCCACCGTGGAAGTCGTCGCCGGACATGCAGGACCGGCCTATGGCGTCCCGCATGAGGCCACCATCGAAGCGATCCGGCTTGCCGGCCAGCTCGAGGCGCTCGCACTTGACCCCGTCTATTCGGGCAAGGGGCTTGCGGGCCTGATCGCCCTGATCCGCCAGGGACGCTGGCGCAAGGACGAGGATGTCATCTTTCTTCACACCGGAGGCACGCCGGCGCTTTTCGCCTACCAGAGCGCGCTCGGCATCTAGACTCTCATCCTGCCGGAACAATCGTCCCTTCGACCTCGCCGAAGCCGACGCGGTAGCCGTCACCCTGGCACCAGCCGCGCATGACGAGCGAATCGCCGTCTTCAAGGAACGAGCGCTTGATGCCACCCGCCAGCTCGACCGGCTCGGTACCGTTCCAGCTGATCTCCAGAAGACTGCCGCGCTGGTGCTTGTCCGGGCCGGAGATCGTGCCGGACCCCAGGAGATCGCCGACATTCATGGCGCAGCCCGACGAGGCATGGTGCACGAGCTGCTGCACCGAGGACCAGTACATGTATTTGAAATTGGTGCGGCAGATGCTCTTGGCTTCGTTCATGCCGTTAGCCCGGAGCGCCACGTCAAGCTCCATGTCAAAATTGTTCGGTCTTGCCTGCTTCAGATAGGCCAGCGGCTCGGGCTCCTGCGCGGGGCCGTGCAGACGGAACGGCTCCAGTGCCTCGCGCGTCACGATCCACGGGCTGATCGAGGTGGCGAACGCCTTGGCCTGGAAGGGGCCCAGCGGCACATATTCCCACTGCTGGATATCGCGTGCGCTCCAGTCGTTGAGGATGGTGAAGCCGAAGATCATTTCCTCGGCCTGTGCCTCGGTAAGCATCTCCCCCATCTTCGACGCCTGCCCGACCACGACGCCCATCTCGAGCTCGAAGTCGAGCCGTTTGCACGCCCCGAAACTTGGTGCATCCACGTTCGGCGGCTTCAGTTGTCCGCGCGGCCGCTTCACTTTCGTTCCGCTGACGACGACGGTCGAAGCGCGGCCATTATAACCGATAGGCATGTGCAGCCAGTTCGGCTGCAGCGCATTGTCCTTGCCGCGGAACATGACGCCGACATTGGTGGCGTGCTCCTTCGAGGAATAGAAATCGGTGTAGCCGGAAACCGCGATCGGCATGTGCAGCGTGACATCCCGCATCGGCACCAGCGCCCGCTTGCGCAGCTTCTCATTGTCGCGCAATTCCGGATGGTCGTGACGGAGCAGCTCGCTGATGCGCGCGCGCGTGCTCGACCACACCTTCGGGCCCAGCGCCATGAACGGGTTCAGCGCGGATGCGGCAAACACGCTGATGTCGCGCACGTCAATGCGGCAATCCTGTGCGAGTTGCCAGAGATCGAGCACGTGGTCGCCGATCGCGACCCCAACGCGCGGCGCAAGGCCGTCCTTGGCCGAGAACACGCCGTAAGGCAGGTTCTGGATCGGAAAGTCGGAGGCGGGATCGACCGGGATGAAGGAGCGGAGTTTCGGGTCGTTGGGATGGGGCATTACCTCAATCTCTTTTCTTTTCCTTCTCCCCCTGTGGGAGAAGGTGGCGCGAAGCGCCGGATGAGGTCTGTATCCGCGGAGAGAACCCCTCACCCGCCCTCGCTTTGCTCGGGCACCCTCTCCCACAAGGGGAGAGGGAAAGACGGCGTCACGGCTTGCTCGGATCGAACCGCTTTTCCAGTCCCTTCCAGCAGTCGGAGTAGTCGCCCTGCAGCGCCGACGACTTCGCTGCGTATTCGGTCACCCGCTGCGGGAAGCGCGTCTCGAACATGAAGGCCATGGTGCCGGTGAGCTTCACCGGCTTCAATTCGCCATTGCTGGCATGATCGAAAGCCTGGCGGTCCGGACCGTGCGGCAGCATGCAATTGTGCAACGATGCTCCGCCGGGGACGAAACCTTGCGGGCGCGCATCGTAGACGCCGTAGATCAGGCCCATGAACTCCGACATGATGTTCATGTGGTACCACGGCGGGCGGAAGGTGTTGTCCGCCACCATCCAGCGCTCCGGAAAGATCACGAAGTCGATGTTCGCCGTGCCCGCCGTCTCCGACGGCGAGGTCAGCACGGTGAAGATCGAGGGATCGGGGTGATCGAAAGCGATGGCGCCGACCGGCGAGAAGGTGCGGAGATCATATTTGTAGGGCGCGTAATTGCCGTGCCAGGCGACGACGTCGATCGGCGAATGCGCAAGCTCGGTCTTAAACAGCGAGCCGCCCCATTTCACGAAGAGCTCGGTCGGCGTGTCCTTTTCTTCATAGGCGGCCACCGGCGTCAGGAAATCGCGCGAGTTAGCGAGGCAATTGGCGCCGATCGGGCCGCGCTCCGGCAGCGTGAAGGCGCCGCCATAGTTTTCGCAGAGATAGCCGCGTGCCGGGCCGTTCGGAATCTCGACGCGGAATTTCACCCCGCGCGGAATCACCGCGATCTCGCCGGGCTCGATATCGATCCGGCCGAACTCCGTGACGAGGCGGACGTTCCCCTGCTGCGGCACGAACATCAGCTCGCCATCGGCATTGTAGAAATTCTGGTCCACCATCGATTTGGTGATCAGGTACATGTGCGCGGCCATGCCGGCCTGGGTATGCGCATCGCCCGCGGTCGTCATGGTGTGCACGCCCTGCAGGAAGCTGACCTCGTTCTTCGGGAGCGGCGCGGGATCCCAGCGCAGCTGTGCGATCGGCAGGTCGTATTCGTGGCAGGGCGCGGTGCGCCAGTAACCCATATCGACCTTGGCAAAGCGCCCGGAATGCTTCACCGACGGGCGGATGCGATAGAGCCAGGAGCGCTCGTTGCTGCCGCGCGGCGCGGTAAAGGGCGAGCCGGAGAGCTGCTCGGCATAAAGCCCATAGGCGCAGCGCTGCGGCGAGTTGCGCCCGACCGGCAGCGCGCCGGGCAGCGCTTCGGTCTCAAAACTGTTGCCGAAGCCGGACATGTAGCCCGGCGTGATCTGCATTGAACTGCGGCTGATGGTGTCAGGCGAGGTGTTGATGTTCATGTCTATCCTCCTCCTTGCAAGGAAGCCCACATTTCGCGGTCGCGCGCATCGGTCCAGATCACGGGCTCATCGATGCCCGAAGCCTCGTCGAACGCGCGCGAGACGTTGAACGGCAGGCAGTGTTCATAGATGGCAAAGGTCGAGAATTTCGGGTCCATCACCTCGCGCGTCGCCGCCATCGATTCCTTCAGGGTGCGGCCCTTGGCGACCGAGGTCTCGGCCGCTCCATAGAGCGTGGTGACGAAGTCGCGCGTCATCGCGATGGCATCGCGCACGGTGGCAACGCCGCTCAGCGCATCGCCGCGGCCCGGCGCGATCGCCTTGGGATTGAAGGCGCGGATTTCATTCAGCGTCGCCGGCCATTCGCGCAGGTACGCATCGCCGCAATAACAGGCCGAGTGATACTCGATCAGGTCGCCCGACAGCATCACCTCGGCATCCGGCACCCAGGCGACGATGTCGCCGGAGGTATGGCCGGCCCCGAGCGACATCAACCGCACTTCGCGCTTGCCGAGATAGATCGTCATGTCCGTTTCAAAAGTCAGCGTCGGCCAGGTCAGGCCGGGAATGCTTTTGGCGTCCTGGAACAGGCGCGGAAAACGGCCGTACTCGGAATCCCAATCCTGCTGGCCGCGCTCCTGGATCAGGCGATAGGTCTCCTGCGAGGCGACGATACCCTGCGCCTTGTAGGCGGAGGCGCCGAGCACGCGCACGGCGTGATAATGCGACAGCACGACATATTTGATCGGCTTGTCGGTGACGGCACGCACCCGCTCGATCACCTTGTTCGCCATCGCGGGCGTTGCCTGCGCGTCGAACACCAGGCAACTGTCGTCGCCGACCACGATGGCCGTGTTCGGATCGCCCTCGGCGGTGAAGGCATAGATGTCGGAGCCGATGTCGGAGAAAGTGACCTTCTTCTCCGCGAGGTCTCCGGTGGATGCGAAACTGACTGTCGCCATCAAACAAATCCCTGAGCTTATTGTTGTTGCTGTTGTTGCTGCTGGCCTTCCAGCATGCGCCGTTTGGCCAGAGCGATTGCTTCCCGCAGCACCTCGATGTCGCCAATATGGTTGGCAAGCACCAACACCAGCGCAGCGTCAAGATCGGCGCTCTCGGCATCGCTGAGGCCGCGATGTGCCTCGACGATGGCGCGGAAGGCATCATCGGGCTTGGCGAAGTTGGAGCTGGTCGAGAGCGGCATCGCGAAAACCTCAGTTGAGCCCGCAGGCCCGCGCCAGCGCCGCCTCGATCGCGGGCCGCGAGACCTCGCGGAAGCGCGCGGCGACATAACCATCGGGCCGCAGCAGATAAGTCGCGCCACCATCGGCGTCGTAGCGCTTGCCGGCCAGCCCAGCTGCGTCGATCAGGCCATCCTCGCCGCCGACGCGGATGGTGCCGACGCCCTCGGGTGCATCGGCGATCCTGCCATTGCCAAACGTCAGCACGGTGAAGCCCGTTCCCTTGCGGATGAAAGCCTCGGTGAGGAACATCGGATTGCCCGAGCGGTCGGCGACCGGCGCATCGGGCATCGATGCGCCCGGCCGCGGGCCGCCGCTCCAGGTATCTGCGTCCGGCGTCGATAGCGGCGTCTCGTAGACCGAAGGCACCGACAGCCTGCCGCCATTGACCATGCGCTTGCCGAACTCGGTCTCCTTGGCGAGCGACAGCACCGCCTTGCGCAGCCGCGCTTCCTGCTGCGTCACCGGCGCCATGAAGTCGGTCGAGCGCGTCGACTCGCGGATATTCTCGTCGGCCGCGGCGCTGCGCTCGGTGTGATAGCTTTCGATCAGGCCTTCCGGCGAGGTCCCGCGCAGCACGAGATCGAGCTTCCAGGCAATATTCTCGGCGTCCTCCAGCCCCGAATTGGCGCCGCGCGCGCCGAACGGCGAGACCTGATGCGCGGAGTCGCCGGCAAAGACCACGCGGCCATGGACGAAACGGTCCATCCGCCGGCACTGGAACTTGTAGAGCGAGATCCATTCGAAATCGAACTTGTCATGCCCGAGCATGCGCGCGATGCGCGGCCGCACATTTTCCGGTTTCTTCTCGACGGCCGGATCGGAATCGGGATGCAGTTGCAGATCGATGCGCCAGACATCGTCAGGCTGCTTGTGCAAGAGCGCAGAGCGTCCGGCATGGAACGGCGGGTCGAACCAAAACCAGCGCTCGGTCGGAAAGGCCGCAGTCATCTTGACGTCGGCGATCAGGAACTGGTCCTCGAACACCTGCCCGGAAAATTCCGCACCGACCATCTGCCGCAGCGACGAGCGTGCGCCGTCGCAAGCGACGACATATTGCGCGTGCATTTTGTACGGCCCTTCGGGCGTATCGACCGTCAGTGCGACATAGTCGTTGCGGCGTTCGAGCCCGCTGACCTTGTTGCTCCAGCGCAGATCGATGTCGGGCAGTTGCGCGGCGCGATCGACGAGGTAAGCCTCGGCATAGAATTGCTGCAGGTTGATGAAGGCCGGCCGCTTGTGGCCAGCCTCCGGCAGCAGGTTGAACTGGTACAGCTGCGATGCGCCGTGAAAGATTTTTCCAACGCTCCACACCACGCCCTTGTCGACCATGCGGTCGCCGACGCCGAGCCGGTCCCAGAATTCCAGCGAGCGCTTTGAAAAGCAGATCGCGCGCGAGCCTTCGCCGATCCGGTCGGCATCATCCAGCAGCACGACCTTTTGCCCGCGCTGCGCCAGATCAATGGCGAGCGACAGGCCGACGGGTCCGGCGCCGACCACGACCACGGCATGACCGGCTGGCGCCGGCCGGTCCTGGTCGGGGTGTCGTCGATAGCCGAACTGGACTTTGCTTTGCGGCATCGGATTTGCTCTGGCCAAAGGCCAGCGACCCTGCTAAATTAGTCGCATCTGCAACTATCTTAAACTCCGTCCGCGGCCCGCCGTCAACAGGAATTGGAGCGATATATTTGGCAAAGGCGATGTTGAGCGAGCAGGTCTCCCCGCCGCGCGAAGATGCCACCTCCAGGCGGAACGCGCGGCTCGATCTCTTCAAATTCGTGCCGTTCCGCCTCAACCGGCTGGCGGCGGAAGTGTCGAATGCGCTTTCCACCGAGTATCAGGAGCGCTACGGGCTCGACATCCCCGGCTGGCGGGTGCTGGCGACCCTCGGTTTCCGCAAGGAACCCTGCAGCGCGCAATTTGTCGCCGAGTGCACGCGGACGCACAAATCGACCATCAGCCGCGCTGTGACCGCGTTGATGAAGCGCCAGGTCATCGAGCGCGTCGAGAACGAGAACGACCGCCGCGAATTCCGCCTGCGCCTGACGCGCAAGGGCCGCGCGCTGTATGAAGAGCTTTTTCCGCGCCTGCTGCAGCGCGAGCAGGAAATCCTCGCCGGCCTTTCCGCGCAGGAGCGGCGCGATCTAGCTGTCCTGCTCGGCAAGCTCGAGGCCAGCCTCAATTTGGTGCAGACCAGCGAGGAAGCCGACGCGAAGGAGGCGTACTAATTTCGTCCCTCATCCTGAGGAGCCGCGAAGCGCGCTCCTCAGGATGAGGATCTGTCGAGTTATTTCACCGCCGTCACCACGATCTCAACGATGTGCGGCGGCTCGAGATCGACGCCGATACACGCGCGCATCGGCGGATTTTTCAGATCGACCCATTCGTCCCACGCGCGGTTCATCTCGCCCTTGCGCTTGATGTCGGTGATGTAGACGATCGCCGAGAGAATCTTGCTCTTGTCCGAGCCGCACAACGCCAGGCTCTCGTCGAGGCGGGCCAGCGCCTTGACGCTCTGCTCGTACATCGAGGCAGGCACCGGATCAGGCGCGACCGCCACCGTCATTACGAGGTCGCCATGAACAGCAGCACGGCTGCGTGTCGGAAGGTCGCCTGCAAGACGGTCGATCATGGTACCCCTCCAGTCAGATGTTCAGCGTTCGCCGATATGCTTCGCAATGACAGGGAAATAATTGTCGCCTGACCCAGCATCGATCGATTCCTGCAGGATCGTCCCGACCAGTTCCGCGCCGCGAAGCCGCAGTCCCGCCTCATCAGCGAGTTCCAGCGCGTAGGACAAATCCTTCAGCGCGTACTCCGTCGAGAACGCGCGCTCCGGAAACACGCCGGGCAGGATCGCCTTCATGCCATGGTTGCGCAGCGCAAAGCTGTCGGCCGAACCCTTCGAAAGCGTCTCGAACAAAAGCTTTGCGTCCACGCCGGCCGACTTCGCGACCGCGATCGCCTCCGCCAGCGCATTGACCGTCTCGAACAGCACCATGTTGTTGAGGATTTTCGTCACCTGCCCGGCGCCGACATCGCCGCAATGGGTAACATCGGTGGCAAAACAGCGGATCAGCGGTTCGATCGCGGCAAAGAGCGCCGCGCTCGTGCCGACCATGACACTGAGCGTGCCGTCCTGCGCCGCCTGCCTGGTGCGCGCGATCGGCGCGTCTGCCCATGCCGCACCCTTCGCCGCCAATTGCTTGGCGAATTCGCGAGTCTGGCTGACAGATGAAGTGCCGAGATCGACGATCACCTGCCCGGATTTGACGTTCTTGAGGATGCCGTCGCCCTCGAACACCGCGCGAACATGCTTCGCGCTCGGCAGGCACAGAAAGACGAGATCGCTCTGCTTCAGCACATCGGCCACGGAAGCCGCGACCTCGGCGCCCTCGCCGCGCAGCCGCGCCAGCGGCTCGGCCGCAAGATCGAACGCCAGCACGGTCCGGCCGCTCTTCTTCACGAGATTGCGGCAGATCGGCTCGCCCATCACGCCAAGGCCGACGAAGCCGATGGTCTTGTACTCAGTCATTTTTTGTAGATCTTTTCGTTTGACGCGTTTTCTTCACGCGAACCGGTACCCACTTCGCTTGAAAACGCTATGCTATTTCACAAACGAGCGCGACGGCGCCAGATGCAGCGCATAGGCGTCGACCTTGTCGCTGGCGCGCGGATAGATTTCGCTCACGATCGGGTCATGGCCGGGGATGAAGCGATCAGGATGGCCGGCGAGCCGCTCGACGATTTCCCATCCCGTCGCCATGTCGCCGACATTGTAGACGATCGGGAACGGGCTCTTCTTCTGCAGGTTCGCGTAGTAGTGCGCCGCGTCCGAGGCCAGCACCACGGGGCCGCGCGCAGTCTCGACCCGCACCACCTGCAGCCCGTCGGAATGGCCGCCGACCCGGTGCACCGTGACACCCGGCGCGATCTCGCCGTCGCCGGAATGGAAGGTAACGCGCTCGCCATAGACATGGCGCACCATCAGCGTGACATGCTCGACTGAAAACGGATGCCGCAGCATGCCGTTGCACATGCAGCGCCCGGTCGCATAGCTCATCTCGCGATCCTGCAGATGAAACTGCGCATTCGGGAAGCGGTCGAGATTGCCGGCATGGTCGTAGTGCAGATGGGTGACGATGACGTCCTTGATCGATTCAGCCTTGACGCCAAAGCCCGCCAGCGCATCGACCGGATTGAGCGTCAGCTTGCGGGCGCGCGCCTTGGCCTCCTCCGCGTTGAAACCGGTGTCGACCAGGATATCGCGGCCGCCGCCCCGGATCAGCCAGACGAAATAATCGAGATCCTGGGCCGTGGTGTCGTGCGGATCGGGGACGAGGAAATTCATGTGGGGTGTGCGCGGCGACATGGTGGCGTAGCGCAGCGCGTAGATTTCGTAGGCGTTTCCCATCGGCTTGCTTTTGCTTGTTTGAGGGCGGAGCGCCGCACCAAGCCATCGTGACAGGCAAAGGTCAAACCGCGCCCGCGCATGTCAGGCGTGTGGTCGCGCGGCCTGTAATGTGAGGCCAATCACATTGATTCGGCGGGACTATCGGCGGGGAACCGGTTTTCTGCGCCGGCCACAAGAACGATCCATCACGTGAGAGCAGCAACTATTCCCGTCGGCCTTGTACTTTCGTCGCGATGAATTGTCGCAATTAACAGTGCCGCGGCAAGCGGTTGACGGTCCGGCGCGCGGGTTTGATAATCATCTTTTCGTCAAGTAAGGTCGCCGCGGCGCAAGCTGGATCGGCGCCTTTTAGGCTGGACCGCCGCCGCTATGAAAATCCGCGTACTGCTTCTCTCACTGCTCCTTTCGGTCTCGTCGGCCGTACCGTCGCTGGCTGCGGGCGAGCGCTTGGCGCTCGTCATCGGCAATGCAAAATATCCGGACGCCGAGGCGCCGCTGCGCGAGCCGATCAACGACGCGCGCGACGTCGCCGACGAACTGAAGCGCGATGGCTTTACCGTCGATATCGGCGAGAACCTGACCGGCGACCAGATGCGCCGTGCCTTCGACAAGCTGTACGGCAAGATCAAGCCGGGTTCGGTGGTGCTGCTGTTCTTCTCCGGCTTCGGCATCGAATCCGGCCGCCAGAGCTACATGATCCCGGTCGACGCCCAGATATGGACCGAACCCGACGTGCGCCGCGACGGCTTCAGCCTGGAAAAGGTGCTGGGCGAGATCAACAGCCGCGGCGCCGGCGTCAAGATCGCGCTGGTCGATGCCTCCAGACGCAATCCGTTCGAGCGCCGGTTCCGCAGCTTCTCCGCAGGCCTGGCACCAGTCATCGCGCCGAACGGCACGCTGGTGATGTACTCGGCGGCCCTATCCTCGGTGGTTGCCGACAGCGGCGCCGACCGCAGCCTGTTCGTGCGTGAATTGCTCAAGGAAATCCGCGTTCCCGACCTGACGGCCGAGGAAACGCTGAACCGCACCCGGGTCGGCGTCACCCGCGCCTCGCGCAGCGAGCAGGTGCCGTGGATTTCGTCCTCGCTGGCGGAGGATTTTTCCTTCATTCCCGGCGGCAGCCCCCGGCCTCAGCAGCAAGCCAATCTTCCACAGCTGCCAAAGCAGCCGCAAGAACAGCCGCGCATTGAAATCCCGCAACTGCCCAAGCAGATCGATACGCCGCAGCAGCAGCCCAAGGTCGATACTCCCGAACAGCCCAAGATTCCCGAACCGCCCAAGCAGATCGAGGTCAAGATACCTCCGCAGCAGCCGCAACAGCAGCAGCCGGCGAAAACGGAAGTCGCGCTGGCCGACGATCCGACCATCAAGAGCCTGACCAGCAAGCTCAACGACAATCCGGACGATGCGGCAGCGCTTTACCGGCGCGGTCAGGTCTATGCCAGCAAGGGGGCCTATGACCTCGCGATCAAGGATTTCAACAATTCGTTGCGGCTGAATCCCAAGGACGTCGAGGCCTATAACAACCGCTGCTGGGCCCGCACCGTGATCGGCGACCTCCAGGCGGCGTTGAAGGACTGCAACGAGGCCCTGCGGCTGCGGCCGAATTTCGTCGACGCCCTCGACAGCCGCGGGCTGCTTAACCTCAAGAGCGGTCAGACGAAAAACGCCATCGCCGATTTCGATGCCGCGCTGCGGATCAATCCTCGCCTGACCTCCTCGCTGTACGGGCGGGGGCTCGCCAAGAAGCGAAACGGCTCGATTGCCGAGGGCGACCTGGATATCGCCAACGCCAAGGCGATGGATCCGAATATTATCAAGGAATTTGCGGATTACGGGGTGCAGTGACGCGTTTTGAGGCGGCGCCGCCTTCGAACCCCCGGGCAGCCGTTGTAGACTAAAGACAATCAACGCCGCGACCGGTCAGGTCCGGCCGTCAATTTGGTTAGCTGATTGGAACCGCGCGGGCAGCGCAGGAGGGACTGGCGATGGCAAAGCTTTCTCGGAGCAAGAATTTCACCGCGGTCATGGCCCTCGGGGCCGTGCTATCCTTTGGCATGGGCGCGGCACTGGCCGGTGACGAGGTCACCGAGGACCAAATCCTCAGGGCGCTGACCCCGACCAAGAAGCCGCTGACCCGCGGCCTTTCCGTCGGCGGAGCGGCCGAGCCCGCCGCCGCCGCTAATCCCGCCGAGAGCAAGTTCGTCTCCAGCGTCCGCGGCCGCACCACCCGTTCGCTCTCCGCCAGCGAGCGCGAGGAAATCGCCGCTATCGTCAAGGACAAGCCGAAGATCGACCTCGAAATCACGTTCGACTACAACTCGGCCGACATCAGCGCCAAGTCGATCCCCTCGGTGCAGGCGCTCGGCCGTGCACTGTCCAATGCCGAACTTAAAGGCTCGACCTTCGTGGTCGCCGGCCACACCGACGCGGCGGGCGGCGAGGAATATAACCAGAGCCTGTCCGAGCGGCGCGCCGACGCGATCAAGAAGTATCTGACCGACAAATACGGCATCGCCGGCAGCGATCTCGTCACCGTCGGCTACGGCAAGAGCAAGCTGAAGGATCCGAGCCAGCCGCTCGCGGAAGCCAATCGCCGCGTGCAGGTGGTGAACATGGAAACCAAGGTCACCGCGCAGAAGTAAGCAAGCTTTAAGCTGACTGGCGTGGTGCTTTCCGTTACTTCGACACGAAGCCTCCGTCCGGGCCGATCCCGAGCGGAGGCTTTGTGTAGTTTTGCCCCGGCGGTTTGCCGCGGCCGGATGGTATCCACAGCCCGGCAAAACGCGCTAACATGGCCCGCCTGCCCAGCGCGACGGCGCCGCTCCACTCGTATCTGGTTTCTGGAATGATCCGGCGATGAAGCCCCTCACCGAATATATCAAGCCTGCGCTCGTAACGCTGGCCTTTGTCGTGCTCATCGGCGGATATTACTGGTGGGAGCATCGGCCCCACCGCGAGAAGCCGGAGACAGCCGGCCAGGCCCTGGTCGTGGTCGCCAAGACCGTCAATGCCTGCTTCTCCGATATGGTGCGGGTCACCGGCTTCATCGTGCCGAAGCGCGAGGCTGTCGTCGGCGCGGACCAGGAAGGCTCCAAGGTCACCGATGTCTTCGTCCGCGAGGGCGACACCGTCACCGATGGCCAGGAGCTGGCGCGCCTGTCGGCGCCGCCACAGCAGCCAGGCCAGCAGGGCGGCCGCTCCGGTCCGGTCTCGCTGAAGGCGCCGGCCGCAGGTCTCGTCACCGAAGTCCGCACCATTGTCGGCGCGCCGGCTTCGCCCCAGGCCGGGCCGATGTTCCGCATCGCCGTCAACAACGATATCGAGCTCGACGCCGAGGTGCCGAGCGTCCACATCCTCAAGCTCAACCCCGGCGCGACCGCCCGCATCAGCCGCGACGGCGCTCCCGATCTGGTCGGCCGCGTCCGCCTGGTGTCGCCGCAGATCGACCGCACCAGCCAGCTCGGCAAGGTGCGGATCGCGATGACGGCCAATCCCTCGCTGAAGGTCGGCATGTTCGCGCGCGCCAATATCGACGCCAAGCGCAGCTGCGGCGTCGCCGTGCCGCTCACCGCGATCGACCGCCTCACCGTCCAGGTGGTGAAGAACGGCAATACGATCGAGACGCGCAAGGTTCGCGTCGGG
>Ga0081540_1001534_pt1 | contig 19832 bp, 18 predicted proteins | sample TabmetS2T1R1_FD_71024 | JGI IMG/M metagenome (GOLD analysis project Ga0081540, IMG submission 71024) | Tabebuia heterophylla rhizosphere microbial communities from the University of Puerto Rico - S2T1R1 | ecosystem: Host-associated > Plants > Roots > Rhizosphere ... | reverse complement strand
CAGCGGCCCGAACCGGTCCGACAAGGTGCCCCAGATCATGCTGGCAAACGCCATCGCCAGGAATCCGATGGTCATGGCGCTGGAGATGCCCGCCACCGACCAGCCGGTATCCCGCGCGATCGGTTGCAGCAGCACCGGCAGCGAAAACATGCCGCCGATGGCGACGCACCCGAGAAGGCCGCCCGCGGCGACGATGACCCAGCGATAGTTCGAACCGTTCATGCTTCTGCTCCGTTCCTGCTCTCGGACCACAGGACGAACGAGGAAGGCGAAAGACGACATGCCATCCGGAAAAAATTGTCACCGGTTTGTGAACCTTGCAGGTCAGCCCCCCGTCGGCATCCCGTCGAATGCCGGCACGGCCGGGTCCACCGGATCCCAGGCGTGGCGGCGCATGCGATAGGTCACCGCTTGCGGCGCGAACCGGGCGGGATCATCCAGGCTCGCGGCATGGATGGTGAAAAGCTCCGGCATCGCCGCAAAGGTGAGATACACCGGCACGCCGCAACTCGGGCAGAAGCCGCGCGTTTTCACGTTACCGCTGTCGGCGACCATGTCCCAGTGCGTCGCCTGCCCGCTCAGCTTGACGGCCTTTCGGCTCGGGAACGTCAGATAGGAGCCGTGTCCCGTGCCGCTCGCCTGTTGGCAATCGCGGCACTGGCAGTCGTTCATGAAAACCGGTTCGGCGAGAATCTCATAGCGGATCGCGCCGCAGGCGCATCCGCCGGTGAAGGCGCTGCTCATGGTGCCCTTTCGGTGGAGTGTTGAAAAAAGCAGCGGGGCCATTTCGATCTCAGCCGGCGCCGCTTCGCCGTCCCGCGATGAGTCTTAGCCACGGCGCCGAATGGAAAGCGCTCATCAAGAGATACATCGGCACCATTCCGCCGAGCGGTGAGTGACCTGCCATCGAACACAGCGCATCCATGGGGCCGCCGCCGACAACGCCCGTCAGCAGCGCCATGACCGCGAAAGTCGGCGCGGCCGCCAGGTGCAGGAAATTGGCTGCGGCTTTTGTTGCCGCGTTGCCGCCTTCGAGCATAGCCTCGTGGCCGCGCATGCCGGTACCGACTTCGCTCATGGCGTTTGCTCCTGACATCAATTCGCGGCTTGCCGCGCGTTTCGGTCAGCCGGTCTTCTTTCAGCCGGTCTTCTTGCGGAACGCGGCTTCGCCCGCATCCGAGACCGCGACCCATTTCGGGTCCGGCGCTGCGCCCGCAACGTAGCTGTCATTCCAGTTCCACCATTTGTATGGCCGGCTCTGCGGATAGCCTTTCGGCGAGTCTTCCCACTCCTCCTGGCGGCCAAGCGCCGTGATGTCGAGGTAGCTCCACACGGTGCCCATCGCCTCGTCGCCGCGGTTGTTGATGAAGTAGGTGCGGAAGATGCGCTCGCCCTCGCGAATGAAGGCATTGTGCCCGTGCCACTGATCCACGCCGAAGTCGGCGTCAAAACTGTCGGTGATGGTGACCCACGGGATATGCTCCCAACCCATCTTCGCCTTCAGCCGCGTGATGTCGCCCTGCGGTGCGCGCGAGGCATAAACAAGCGTCGTATCACGCGCGTTGAGATGGGCGAGATTGCAGACCTGGTCGGCGCCGAGCGAACAGCCGATGCAGGCATGTTCCGGCCAGCCGTGCACGCCCGGCTCGAAGAAGGCGCGATAGACGATCAACTGGCGCCGGCCCTGGAACAGGTCGAGCAGGCTCACCTTGCCATTGGGCCCGTCGAACGAATACGCCTTCTCGACCGCCTGCCATGGCATCCGCCTGCGCTCGGCCGCGAGCGCGTCGCGGGCGCGGGTCATTTCCTTTTCCTTCACGAGCAGCTTTTCGCGCGCGGCATCCCATTCCTTTGCAGAAACGACGTGAGCATTCATGACTAACCTCCTGAGTTCTTGATGTTGTTGCGGCGCCGCTCGTCAGTTGGGGAGCCGCCGGTCGTATTCCCTGGTCAGACGAAGCCAACCATCCCAGAAAGGTTCCGGTTCCTTGCCGGACACGCGCGCCACCAGCACGTCCAGATGCATGTGCCAGCCGGCGGAAACCTTGATCATGGTGTTGCGGTTGGGCAGGCGGCGATGGATCAGCGTCAGCAGCACCTCCTCGCCTTTCGTTTCCAGTTCGATCGAAACGTCGCCGCTGTCGTTCCAGGTGAACGAGATCTTGCGTGGCGGGTCCAGTTCGGTGATGCGGCTCGCCATCCGGTGTTCCTCGCCAAAGCCGTCCGGCTTGTTGCCCGGCGGATTGGTCAGTTCGTCGTTGCGCCACACGAACTCGAAGGATGTGCCGGCCTTCATCTGCATCTGACCCGCCGCGAGCCATTTGCGGCGCAGCTCCCCGTCGGTGACATAGGCCCAGACGCGCTCGATCGGCCCCGGCAGCAGGCGCTGGATTTTCAGCGTGGTCGGCTCGATCAGCGTGCCATAGGCATCGCGTAGCGAGCCTTGGGCATCGCGGCTTGCAGCGGCATTCATCGCAATACTCCCTTTTTCGATTTCGCCTTGCGGGTCTTTCCGTCGGTCCTTCGCGTGGAATTTCTCTCTGCATTTTCGTTGGCAACGTCCTCGTCGCGGAGCAGTTGCTCCAGGATGTCGAGTCGGCTGGTCCAGAAACGCTCGTAGAAGCCGAGCCATTCATGCGCGCTCGCCAGCGGCCCGGGATCGAGCCGGCAGACATGCGTGCGCCCCCTCACCTCGCGGCGGATCAGGCCTGCGCCTTCCAGCACTCTGATGTGCTTGGAGGCCGCCGCGAGCGACATCGCGAAGGGGCCTGCAAGTTCGCTCACCGTCCGCTCGCCGGAGGCGAGATCGCGCAGCATCTGCCGCCGCGTGGCGTCGCCCAGCGCGTGGAAGACCGAATTCATCTGCGGTGTTTGAAGCTCAACCATGTGGTTGAATATAGCCGGCGGAGACGAACAGTCAACCCTTTGGTTTAGTATTGGCGATCACGGCCGCGTTAGCGGGTTCCGCAGTTCGGGTTCAGAAGCAAGTTCCGGCTAAGCTCGCTCAGAGCACGCATCCATAATGCGCCGACGACACCAGGCGGATGTACTTGTCGTGCACCGAGCCCGGCCGCGCCTTTTCGGCCCGGTCGGGTGCACGCCAGCCCGCCATGCGGCGCGCGATCTCGTCATCGCTGACCTCAAGGGTCAGAGTCCGCTGCTTCGGATTGATCACGATCACATCGCCTTCGTGCACGGCCGCGATCGGGCCGCCGCGCGCGGCTTCCGGCGAGATGTGCCCGATCAGGATGCCATGCGACACGCCGGAGAAGCGGCCATCGGTGATCAGCGCAACGTCCTCGCCAAGGCCGCGCCCCTGCAGCTGGATGGTCAGCATCACCATCTCGGGCATGCCGGGCCCGCCGACGGGACCGACATTGCGCACGACGATCACGTCGCCGGGCTTGATCTTATCCGCGCGGATCGCGGCCATCGTATCGGCCTCGGATTCGAACACGCGCGCGGTGCCGCGGAATTCGCCCTTCTCCAGCGTCTTGCCGGAAAGTTTGAGCAGGCAGCTTTCCGGCGCAAGGTTGCCCTTGAGCACGCTGATGTGATTATTCGGCGCCGCTACCGGGTTGCTCACGGGAGAGACGATGTCCTGCCTGCCGATCTCTTCCAGAGAAGGCACCGCGGCAAGGTTTTCCGCCAGCGTCTTGCCGGTGACCGTCATGACGTCGCCGTGCAGCAGGCCGGCGCGCAGCAGCTCCTTCTGCACGATGGGCACACCGCCGATCGCATGCAGGCTCCCCATCGCGAAAGGCCCGTGCGGCTGCAGATTGGCCAACAGCGGAATGCGCTCGCCTATCGCCTGGATGCGGTCGATGGTAACAGGTACCTGCGCCTCGCGCGCCACCGCAAGCAGATGCAGGTACATGTTGGTCGAGCCGCCCATGGCATAGACGGTGGCAATCGCATTCTCGAACGCGCGCTCGGTCATGATGTCGCGCGGCCGGATGCCGGCTTCCATCAGGTGGTAGAGCGCATCGACCGACGCCCGCGCCTGTGCGCGGACGTCGGCATGGATATCGCCGCCGGCGCCATAATCGGCGGGATGTGAGGCGCCGCACGGCAGCATCATGCCGATCGACTCCGCGATCGTGCTCATCGTGTTGGCTGTGAACATCGCCCCGCAGGTGCCGCTGCCGGGCATCACGTTGCGCTCGACCTCGAGCAGCTCAGAATCGGAAATCCGCCCCGACTCGTTGGCGGCCCTCGCTTCCGCGTAATCCATGATGGTCAGGTTGTTGCCCTTGCCGGCCCAGGCCCCGAACGACACCCGGCCCGGCGTGCCGGTGCCGGGATAGAGCACGAGCCCGAAGGCGTTGGTGCGCGCCAGCGGCATCAGCGCCGCAGCACCGGTCTTGTCGCAGCCGGAGATCACGATCATGGCGTCGCCATGGTGGGCGTAGTGGCCGATCTCGATGCAGTCGGCAACGACGTCGCGTGAGACGAGGCTATAGCCGGCCGTCGGCGTGCCCTGCGTCAACGCGTCCGACACCGCGGGGGCGCCGACCACGAGGCCCTGCCCGCCGCGCTGACTGAGAATCTCGACCAGCATGTCGGCAATCCCGCGCACGCGGTTGTTGCAGCGATGCGCGTTGGTCCAGGCGCTGGCGATGGTGACCACCGCGCTGGTATTGGCCGCGCGGTCCGGATCGAACCCGGCAGCCCGCAATTCGACGCGGGATCGTTTCCAGTAGGCGCTGCTGTCTTCTGCCAAGGGGTGCCTCCCGGGATTCTTCTTGTCTTGCGGGACGCTCGCGCGCCGGTCCGCAACGGGGCCTGTCTCGGCACCATTCTCTATCGGGAAAGCGGCAACGCCTAGCCCTTGTCGTCGCCAATCACGGCAGTGGTCGAAATGAAGACCGTTCGTCCTGCCCGGCCGGAATCTCCGGAGCGCCTGGCTACCTTCCGCCGCGGATACCCTTGACTTCGCCGACCTTTTCGAAGGCGACTTCATCCGCTGCGCCGCGCAAGACGTCCTGCCTGTGCAGTTGATTGTCAAACTCCACGCCCGTGAGTTCTGTAATCCGCTGCAGGGAGACCTGATATTTCTTGAAGCGCCCCGGACGAAAGACCTCGATCCCGAACTTCTTGACGACGTCGCGTTGGCTGAGAAGAAATCCAAACACCGTCAGGCGCCGGGTGCCATCCTGCGCCTTCGGAACCGCAATGACCTTCCAGAACTGCAACGGATACTGGATGTCGCCGTAGCCGAAATCATGTGATGGATCCTTCGCACTGAGGACCGGACCGGCAAGAATGCAGGCACGCGTGTCGCCGTCCGCCAAATTTGCCTGAACATGATTTTCAAAATCCCCCCACAGACCTTTCATCCCGATGTAGGTTGGATCGTTTCGTCCCGGGGCCGATTGATTGAATGCCTCGTGCTGCGGCGTGCAGTTGGTCCAGTGGAAAGTATCCGAATTGGCAAATTCGATTTCCCGCTCCGTTCCTCCCCAGGCATTGTCTTCGCGACGGACGATGTGCCCCCGATCGATATTGCCCGCAGGCTTGTAGAATTCCGCATCCATGATCTGCGCCTCTCCCGCAATGCGCGGATCGGGTATCCATTTGTCGGTGCCGAACTCCTTGCGGTCGCGGCTTGATTTCAAATCGGAATCGTAATCGACGTTTACTGCAGACCACATCTGCAGGCGTCGGGCCTCATTCATCTGCAGTTCAAAGTGATGGTACTTGAGCGTGAGAGGCTTGCCGTTCTTGCCTTTGAGAATCTCCGACAGTCGAGCCTCGCTGGCGCGCGGCACCGGCACACGAAATTTTGGGTCTTTCGGATCGAGAAATTCCGGGTCATAGCCCTCGCGTTTCTTGTAATCGGGATCGAAACGCATCACCTTCTCGGGTGCCTCTACGTCAATCACGGATTCCACCGGCCGCGCAACAGCTGCCACGGACTGGCTGGCGGCGGCATAGACGTTAAGGGTCACCGGACCGCTGAAGTTGAAATTGTGGCCCGAGGAAGCGGCGATCGCCGAACTGGGAACCGGCGCAATGAGCGGCTGAGTGACTTCCTTCGCGATCGCATCGGCCGGATCGGCAGAATTTTGCACCAACTTGTTGAGCAATCCTTGTTTCGTCGCATCTGCCATCGTTACCCCCGAAAGGTGCCTGATTAGCGCACTAACCCTTATTCCCTCATTCGCGATCCAGTGAATTTTCTCCTCCGACATGGTCTCCTTGTCCCAGACGACGCCCCCTTCGGCAATGATCTTGCCGTCCACAATTTCCGGTATCGCCGCGTGATGGAGCCCGACGAGTTGCCAGTTGTGGCTGTAGGCAGGTGAGCCCGAGGAGCCTTCCAGCGTATCGGTGTCGTAATGCAGGAAGCCATCGTCAAGAAGATCGACGAGCCGATTTTGTGTGATGGCGTATCGCTTCGGCCCACCCTCCGGATATTGAATGATATTGACGGCCTGGCCGATGAGAATCTTGGGCGTGGCTTCGATAAGCGGCACATAGCGGAATTCGGCGATCGCGCGTCCGTCCTCGGAGCGAGGCTTGACCCCGACCAAGGCGAAGTCCAGCGCTTCGTTGCTATAGAAGAAAGCCTCTGCGTCGATCTCGAAAACGACCCCTGTCTCGATCCCGCGATCCGATTCCTCGTAGAGGAAATTTGCGCCGGTGCCTACCGTGTCAGCCTTGGTTGGAAAGACGTGATGGTTTGTAAGGATCAGGTCCGGGGAAACGAGAAAGCAAGTCGCAATTCCTACCGGCTGGGTTCCGCGCCCACCCAACTCGACGACCCGCGCCACGGGCCGACCAGCCGCTCTGGCGCCATCACTCGGGGCAAACGGCGTCCAGTCGAGCGTTGGGCCCATCCTCCGCTCGAGGCCGAGCGGCAGCGCGCCGATGCGCCTGAGATCCCGGGCCTTCTGGAACATGGCTTCTCGGGTTTGATAACGCTCGTTGCGCATGGGCGAATCCGCCGCGCCGATCCCGCGTTCTGCGACCTCGCGAAGATTCTTTTGCCGCTCCGGCGAACGTTCTATCCACCGTCGCAACGCCGCTTCCTGGACCGCCTGCCGAGCTTCCCTGATCCGGTCGAGCTTACTCATTGGCAGCCTCGCTCAAGATTTTCGGTGCACGCTTGCGGCCTTTCGCCGGCTTAGTGATTTGGAAATCACTCTTGCAATTCTTCCGAGAACAGTATTACGCCGCAACCACCGGGGGCCGGAGACCCAAAATAGCAACATACAACCTGCACTTGCCAGTTTATTCTGATACCCACTGGGTGCGACACTTTGCTAAATTGCAATGCAGACCGATCGGGCTCCGCCTTTGTGTCCGGCGTCCGCTGGATTAACTCCCGCGCGTCATCGGCTAGCGCCAACGGAGCAGAAGCGCTGCGCGGCACCGACTCGAGGAAGCCGGCTGCCCCGCGACTTCAAAAGTCGCCACTAGCTGTGCTTGTCGTCGTCGAAACTGACGATCACGGCGGCATTGGCAATCAGTATGGAGTCCGTGCCCTGCTCGGCCGGAATCTCCAGCCCGCCCTTCACCGCATTCACCTTCACCGTGCCGTAAGGCAGCTCCTTCGCCACCGCCGCCGTGTCAACGGCCTCCGGGTTCGGCACGGCGATCATGACATCGACGAACATGTCGTTCGCCGTCTTGCCCAGCATGCGGAAGAAGCCGAGGCTGGAATGGCGGATGGCATCCGACACCGCGCGCTTTGCCGCCTTGGTGGCGTCCTTGCCGTGGACGTCGACGCCCATGCCCATCTCGGTGATACAGCGCACGCGTGCCATTGGAATTTCCTTGTTGTTGACCGGAGGCACTCTAGTGCAGCTTTTGGGACGATAACAACCACCTCCGGCAGGCTGCGGGTGGCAGCCCCCGCGCATCTCAATGGGCTTCTACCGTTCAACAAGATCGCGTCGTCTTAATCGGATATTTTCATGTTGCGGATAGTCAAGACGATCAAGGCGACCACGAGTCCTCGCGAGGTTACTCGATCGTGAATTCAATCAGAAGAATTGCCAACAGCGAGTATTACGCGATCTCGGTCGGCCAGCAGGACGACTGGATCATGCGTCCGGCCATGGGAAGATGGCCGGTCTGGAACGCCGGCATGCTGTCCGACGGCACGGCCTGGTTCTTCAATGGCGATTCCGGTTTTGCCTTTTACGACGCGGCGCAGCGTCAGCTTGCGGGCCGCCTGCAAACCCCTTGGGCGCGTGATCAAAATGACACCGAAACGCGCGACAATTACCTGCGCTACGGCCTCGTCCTGAGCGAGGACGGCCACCTCGCCTACCTCCTGCTGCTTCACGCCGTCAAACCGAGCGACCTGCATGTCATCGATCTCCAGCAGCGGAAGATTATCAGCTCTTTTCTCGGACTCCCCGAAAGCTATGTGCTGGGCAAGCCTGTGCTGACCTCGGACGGCAAACTTCTCTATTCGGCGATCCTGCGCGACGACGGCATCGTCACGGCGCTGGTTCGCATCGACCCGCAGACCGGGCATCACGATATCTCCACCTGCGAGGGGTCGCGCGCCGACTCGTACCTAATCAAGCCGAGCCCTGACGGGCGCTACTGGCTGCGTGCCGACAATAGCCGCCTGCCCATGATGGCCGGGAAGACCTCGGCGTTCTCCCGGCTGCTCGGCCAGTCTGCGCAGGAATATTTCGGCTTCGCCGTTGAGATATGGGAAGCATTTCCGCTGCGGCTGCTGCGTTCGGTCGTGCCGGTGTGGCTGTCTGCCGAAGAACTCCCCGACGAAGGACACTTCGATCACGAAGCGCGGCAGAAGGGATTGCCGGCGCGGCGCGGCGAGATCTATCGCAGGATCTCGCAAGCGCTGGATCAGGACCCCGCGCTGACGGGCAGCCGCATCACCAAGGATTCCCACCCCGACCTGTTTCCGGACACGGCGCATTTCCACAATAACGTCACCAGCAACTTCGAAAACCTCGCGTTTTCCGAACGCAAGGTCATCGGCTGGCAGCCGGACAGCCAGGCGGTCTGGCTGATGCCCTTCGTCTGCGTCGGCATGGATGGGACGGTCTCGCCGAGGATCACGTTGGAGCGCTTTCGGACGCATCCTCGCACCTGGTACGACCAGGAGTCGAGGCCGTTGCCGGACCGTCGCCTCGAACTGCGGTTTGAGGAAGGGTTCGTCACGGTTTCGGGGGCGCCCGCCGAGTCCGCTCACCAGACGCGGGTCGTGCCGCTGTCCGAGGAACATTTCCGCCCCGCACCGCCGCTCCATGTGAAGGACGAGGGCGAGGCCGCGCTCGTCAAGAAGGCCGAGGCGATCGCCAGGAAATACAGCACCTACGCCATCGATCTCGCTTCGATGAGCGAGGCCGATTGCGTGGCCGCGATCGACGCACTGGCAAGCCGGATTGGGCCCGACATCAACGATCGCGTCTTCGACAACCGCATCCAGGCGGTGTTCCGCCTCGACGGCAAACGGATCGACGAGAAGAAGTTTTTCAAGCATGTCGCCGCGCATTGCCCAAGCGCTGGGCCTGCGCTGAGACGGCTGATCGAAACCACCTGCGACCACGTGGGTCCGCATACGAGGGCCTGGTACGACCCTTATGCAGAGGACGAGCTTCCGACCGGTCTCTTCGGCTACGCGGCCTGGTGCCTCGCTCGTCTGGACAAATCCAGCAACGACGTGCTGGTTCGCTATTACGAGTTGATCGACACCTACCACGAAAGCTTCTATTTCGAGGAGACCGTGCCGCTGATGCTGGACAACACCGCGAACGCGGCCGAGCGCCTACAGCTTGCGGAAGGCTTTTACTTCAGCGAGCTCGGCAACGCCGGCGAGCACGCCACGTTCTGGCGCTGGGCGAAAATGGCCGAAAGCGCCGCGAGCAGCATGACGCCCAAGCAATACGCGGCGCGACTGCTGGCGGTTGCCGCGAGGACAGAGGCGGAGCGATCACCATCAGACCTCGGATATTATTGCTTCGACAATCTCGCGTGCGGCCTGACCGATCCCACGGATTGGGAAAAGACTCTGCTGCAGGAAATCCGGGGCGCAGTTTCTCACCCCTGACCCAGCGAGCATTCGTACGTCAGATCGACTTCACCTCGCCGCCATCCATGCGCAGCGTCGCGCCGGTCATCCAGCGCGCGCCCGGCGACACCAGGAACGCCATCAGCTCGGCGATTTCCTCCGGCTCGCCATAGCGCGCGATGCCGGCCTGCTTGGGGAAATTCGCCGTCGCCTCCTCCACCGTCATGTTGTGCAGCGGGGCCCAGTGAGCGAGGTAGGAGCGGCGGCGCCCCGTCATCACGGGGCCCGGCAGGACGCTGTTGACCTGCACGCCATCGGCGACGCCGCGATCCGAGAAGGCCTTCGCCAGCGCGACGATGGCGGCATTGATGGTGCCGACCGCGGCATACGGCGCCTTGGGAAACAGCGCCGAATTGCCCGACATCAGCACGACCGAACCTTTGGCCGCCCTCAGCGCCGGCCATGCTGCGATCGTCAGCCGCCGCGCGCCGTGCAGTTTCAGGGCAAGGCCGCCTTCCCACTGCTCGTCGGTCATGTCGAACAGATCGATCTGCGGTACGGCGCCGGCGATATTGAGCAGCGCGTCGAGGCGGCCGAACGCATCGCCGGCGCGATCGACCACCCATTGCGCCGCCCAGGGCTCGGCGAGGTCGGCATCGATCACCATCGCAGCCGCGCCGGCGGCCTTCACCGCCTCGGCCGTCTGCTCGAGACTGGCGCGGTCCCGCGCCACCAGCGCCAGCGCGGAGAAGTCGCGCGCGAGCCGAATGGCCGTGGCCCTGCCGATACCCTGGCTTGCACCCGTGACGATCGCTACCGACTTCGACATCGAAACTTCTCCCCTCAAATTGTCAGTCGTGGACCACGACCATCTTGCCGCCGGCCTCGTTGGCCTCCATGACGCGGTGCGCCTCGCGGATCTCGTCAAAACGGAACACGCGCTTCGGCGTGACGTTGAGCCGGCCGGCGGCGGCATCGGCCGCGATCTGCTGCAGCGGCACGTCCGAAAGCGGGAAGCCCGGCGTGCCGAACACGAAGCTGGCGAAGAAGGTCAGGTAGACGCCGCTCGACATCTGCAGCAGCGGGTTGAAGTCGGGGATCGGATCGAGCCCGCCGAGCCACCCGGCCAGGCACGAGCGGCCGCCGCGCTTGAGCATGGCAAGCGAGTCGAGCACGACGCTGTTGCCGACGAGATCCAGCACCGCATCGATTTGCCTCGCCTCCGCGATGTGCTTTGACAGATCGGGCCGCTCGATTTCGCAGCGCTCGGCGCCGAGCTTTTGCAGCATCGCAAAGCGATCGCGGCTGCGCGTCGTCGCGATCACCCGCACCCCGGCGTTGACCGCCATCTTCAGCGCCGCCTGTCCGAACGACGAGGTCGCCCCGCGAATGACGAGCAGCTGCCCCTTCTTGATCTCCAGATTGCGGAACAGGCAGGTCCAGGCGGTCGCGTAGGTCTCGGGAATGGCCGCAAGCTCGGTCCAGGGCAGGTCCGCCTCGATCAGGGCGACATTCGACACCGGCGCGCGGGTGTATTGCGCGTAGCTGCCATTGATGGTGCGGCCGAGACCGCCCATGAGGGCAGCGACCTTGGCACCGACCGGAAACTCGCCGCCGGGGCATGATTTGACGATGCCCACGCATTCGATGCCGCTGACGGGAGCAGCCTCGGCCCACTCGCCGCGGCGCATGTGCAGTTCGGCGTGGTTGAGCCCGAACGCCTTGATTTCGATGACGACGTGCCCGGCCTTGGGCTCGGGCTCGGCGATGTCCTTGTAGACCAGGCTGTCCAGCCCACCGAATTTCTCGAGAACGATGGCACGCATGGTGTGTCTCCGTGGGTTGGCCGGCGCACCGCACCCCATATTCGCCAGATAGCTGTGCGCGGTTACAGGATCAGCAGGAAAGAAACTCGCGGATTGCAGCCGCGATCTCGGCGGCATGCGTCTCCAGCGCGAAATGGCCGGTGTCGAAGAAGCGCACCACCGCATTGGGATTGTCGCGCTTGAATGCTTCGGCGCCCGGCGGCAGGAAGAACGGATCATTCCTGCCCCACACCGCCAGGAACGGCGGCTTGTGGGTGCGGAAGTAGTTCTGGAAGGCCGGATAGAGCGCGATGTTGCTCTTGTAGTCGCCGAACAGATCGAGCTGCACCTCATCGGCGCCCGGCCGAGCAAGATAGAAATTGTCGAGCGTATAGCCATCAGGCGAAACCTTGGCCGCATCAGCCACGCCATGGGTGTATTGCCAGACCGTCGTCTCCGGTTTCAGGAAAGCGCGCAGCGCCCCGCGGTTTTTCTCCGACGCATCCTGCCAATAGGCCCGGATCGGATTCCAGCCGTCGCTCAAGCCTTCTTCATAGGCGTTGCCGTTCTGCGAGATGATTGCGGTGATGCGCTCGGGATGCCTCGCCGCGATCCGGAAACCCGTCGGCGCGCCGTAGTCGAAGACGTAGACCGCAAAGCGCTTGAGCCCGATCACCTCGGTGAAGCGGTCGATGACATCGGCGACATGATCGAAGGTGTAGGCGAATTTTTCCCGCGCTGGCATGTCGGACTGCCCGAAGCCCGGCAGATCGGGCGCCACGATGTGAAAGCGATCGGCAAGATGCGGGATGAGGTCGCGGAACATGTGGCCCGCGCTCGGAAAGCCGTGCAACAGCAACAAGGTCGGCGCGTCCCTGGGGCCGGCCTCGCGATAGAAGATCTTGAAGCCGTCGACGTCGGCAGTGCGATAGCTGATGGCAGACATGGGTTTTCTCCCTGGATCGTAACTTCTCAACAAGCGTAACAGAGGTTATCGTCTGAACGTGCGGTCCATTTTCCCGAGGCGGTGCTCGCGCGACGAAGCGTTGCTAGGTAACCGGGCAGTTTTGCCCAGCCCCATCGCCAGGCCCATTGGAAATAGGCAACAACCACGCTCACATCGCTCAAGGACATTGCCGCTCTACCTTGGTGGCATCGAGGAATTTAGTAACCATACTATTAACAATAAGACGGTTACTTCCGATGCGCATAACTTGTCAACGGCCATTAAGGAGGTTATATGTGGAACCCGTTCACGGTTGGGTGATGGCGACGGCCAACGCCCGGAAAGAGGTTCAGATGGACCAACGCTCTCCTGCGTTTTTCGTCGCCGACGCGCTCGGCCTCGATTTTTTGAATTCGATCGCGACGCCCGTCGATACGCCGATCGACTGGATCGATAGCGGCGAGGGCCTGCTGAGCTGGCTCGAGCAGGCGGGGCTTGTGCCCGCGGACGTGCTCAGGAACATTCGCTCGCAGGCGCTCCCCGGCGAGCTCGACAAGGTCGCGGACCAGGCCAGACACCTGCGCGAGTGGTTCCGGGGTTTTGTCCGCGCGCACAAGGGCCGTCCGCTGACCGCAAAGAGCCTTGCTGAGCTCGAGCCGCTCAATCGCCTGTTGGAGCGCGATGACGCCTTCAGCCGGATCGCTGTTGCGGCAAAGGGCGAAAAGCCGGCCCTGCAACTTCAGAAGTCTCGCCGATGGCGCACGCCCGAAGCGCTGCTCGCCCCGATCGGCGAGACGTTGGCGCAGTTTGTCTGCACCGAGGATTTCGTGGACGTAAAGGCCTGCGAAGGGCATCTCTGCACGATGTACTTCGCCGACCACACGCGCGGCCGCGCGCGGCGCTGGTGCACCATGGCGCTGTGCGGCAACCGCGCCAAGCAGGCCGCGCATCGCGAGCGGCTGAAGGCAAAGCGCTAGACCGTAGGGCGGGTTAGCGAAAGCGTAACCCGCCGTTGCGTCAGTCCGTCCCGGTGGATTACGCCGGAGCCCGTCATCGGGCCGCGCTTCGCGCGGACCCGTTGGGCTAATCCTCGGCGTGCGCAATGCGCAGGCAGCGTTTCAGCGGGGGTGATCGGCGCGGCGAGCAGAGTTGTTCGCACGAGCGACGCGATATGCAGAGGAGCGGTCCCGGGTATCGCTGCGCGCACCCGGGCTACGCTGCTTGTGGTTGCGGGTTTGGGTCGTTCGACCTTAGGCCGAGGTTGCAATCGCGGTCGCGAAGTTGCGATAGGAGTGCAGCGGGCGGCCAAGGATCTTGATCAGACGATCGACATCTCCGACCTCCGGGATCATGCCGTCGCTGACATAGCGCTCGGCCATCAGGCGCATCTCATAGGCCGTCCACTTCGGCATGAAGGTCGCCATGTTCTGCTCGAACCCGCTGGGATCATCGCCGCCATAAATAACGGGGCGGCCCAGAACGTTTGACCAGATCGCCGCCACACCTGGACCGGTCAGCGTGTCGGGGCCGACCAGATTGATGGTTTCGATCGGCAGCTTGCCCGGAGCCTGATCGCGACGGATCAGCTCGATCGCCGCAACCTCGGCAATGTCGCGGGTGTCGACCATGGCGACACCCTTGCTGCCGATCGGCATCGGATAGACACCGTGGTTGAGAATCACGTCCTTGATCATCAGCTCATTGTCGATGAAGTAGGACGGACGCAGGATCGTGGCGCTGAAACCCATCTGCTCGAGCATGCGTTCTGCGCCTGACTTCACCGCGAAGTGGGGCACGTTCACGAAGCGATCTGCGTGGATCACCGACAAATACACGACCCGCTCGACGCCCGCTTCGCGGGCGATGTTCAGCGTGATGATCGCCTGTGTGAATTCGTCGCCGGTGACCGCATTGAGCAGGAACAGCGTGTTGACGCCGTTGAAGGCGGTCCGCAGCGAGTCGATGTCGAGCAGATCGCCCCGCGCGACTTCCACGCCAGCCGGGACATTGGCCTTCGAGGCGTCGCGGGTAAGCACGCGGACTTTGGCGCCGCGCTTGACGAGTTGCTGGACGACATGGCGGCCGACACGGCCGGTGGCGCCGGTAACGAGGATGGTCATGGGGATCACTCCGGTTTGGGGTCAAAAGACACCCTGCAAACTAGTGATCCACATTCATGCCGATAGACGCTATATTTGGACATACCGTCTCACTGGTGGAACATATGGACCTGCTTGCGCTCGCTGATTTCAATCTTGTCGCCCGGCATGGAGGGTTCGGGCGCGCCGCGCGCGCCGCGGGGCGTCCAAAGGCGACGCTGTCCCGTCGGGTCGCCGAACTGGAGGCCGCCCTCAATTTGCGTCTGTTCGAACGCGGGGCGCGCACGCTGAAGCTCACCGAGGAAGGACGGGCGCTATTCGAGCGAGCGGGCCTTTTGCTCACCGAACTCGAAGAGACGGCAACGGCGATCGCCTCGGGCGGTGAAAGGCCGCGAGGCAGGTTGCGGATCAGTGCCCCATTGCTCTTCTCTCAGACAGCGATGGGAAAAATCGCCGCTGGATTCGCCCTGAAGTATCCGGAGGTGAGGCTCGAGGTCACAACGGAAGACCGTGCTGTCGACATGATCGAGGAGGGATTTGATCTGGTGATCCGGGTCAATCCCGATCCAGATGATAGCCTGGTTGGACGGGTCTTCCTCCGCGACAGGCTCGTGGTCGTGGCAAGCCCTAACCTTGCCCGGCCGGCCGGAGATATTGCTGCTCCCGCCGTCGTGCGCTCGGTAAGTGATCGACTTGCCTGGGGCCTAAAGACGCCCACCGGCCGATCAACAATCGCGGTCGAGCCAGTCCTTGCTCTGTCATCACTCGTCATGGTTCGGGATGCGGTGCGAGCGGGTGTTGGCGCTGGCCGTCTCCCCATTTCGCTCGTGAGGCACGATCTAGCGGACGGCACGCTGGTACACTGGGGGGATATCGATGAACCCGACATTACTTTGTGGACGCTCTACCCATCCAGACGGCTATTGAGCGCTCGGGTGTCGGCGTTCCTCGATTACCTGAAACAGGCCTTTCCTATGGGGACGCCTGATGAGCTGGCCGCCTATATCGGCAAGTGATGCACCGGAAAGCCGGTCCATTTAGCCAACTCACGCGCACCCCACAGTTGGTAGACCCGAGCGGTCGCAGCTCGCGCAAGCTCCCGAAGCGCGTAGACGCTTCGCGCCAGCGATCCCGCCGAAAAATGCCGACGATCCATCGGGCGCACTCACTAGTAAATGCCGTCAATCAAGATGACATATGCCGCATTCGTGTTGCAGGGGTGCCAGATTTTTCACTAACTTATTGGCGCCCAGACACTGCGAGGCTTGGTTTCGAACGCTGGACCGGCGTCTGGCCGAGATATACCGTTCCGAAAATGGGAGAAATACATGCAGACGAACCCATTTGAAGAAGCCATCGCGAGGAAGTACAAATTGGTACGGGCGCCAACACTTTTCGCTCAGCAGCAGATGATTCCTCCGATCGCCTTCACCAGGTTGCGCGTCGACGGCGCCTCCAAGGGGCGCAACAACGCTGTAACGCCCGAAGGGGCGTACGCCTTCCTGGTAGCGCTTACGCCTATGCCGACAGGGGATGTTTGGATCGAGAAAAAACGTGGGAAGCTACAGGCAGCCACGGGCGATACGTTAGCCTTCAACCTTACGGAGAACCCGCTCGGCAATTTCGTGCCTCCATACGACTTTCTACGGTTCTATCTTTCCGCGGACACCATGGACCAACTGGCCTACGACCGAGGCGTGCGTCGGGTCGGGAGTCTCCGCACCAACACCATCGGCATCCAGGATCCCACAATGCGGGGCTTGGCGCAGTCGATCCTGCCGGCGCTTGAGGAGCCTGCCTCGGCGCCCGCGCTCTTTCTCGATTCGATCGCACTCGCGTTCCACGCACATGTCTTGCATGCCTATGGCGGTCTGCTTGGAACTGGAAGTTCTGTTCGAACGGGGCTCGCGCCCTGGCAGCTTCGGCGAGCAGACGAATTTATCGAAGCCAATCTCGATGGCGATCCGTCGATAGCGGATCTTGCGCGAGAATGCGGCCTGTCATCCAGCCATTTTGCCCGCGCTTTTCGACAGGCGACCGGCATGCCGCCCCACCGCTGGTTGACGAGACGACGGGTCGAGCGAGCGAAGAAACTGGTGCTCGAAGGCAGCCTGGATCTCGCACAAATAGCTCTGGATTGTGGCTTTGTCGATCAGAGCCACCTAACCCGGGTCTTCACGCAGCATGAAGGCCACAGTCCAGGCAAGTGGCGGCGTCTCCGCCGCTATTGATTACAGAAATAGCAGGCAGCTTCATCCTCAGGATTTGAGCGCTGTCACTCGTCATCCTCCAAGGATCTCACAGTTTCCGGGAACAGAAACGCAAGACCGGCGCCGCGCACGACGGCGGCGTCGAAACCACGACGCGGGGATTGACACTCCGATAGACGTCCGAGAACTGTTCCTTTGCGCCTAGATCGACAGCAACGAGCTGGCTATCGAGGCCTTGCTCGGCGATCAGGATTCGCGCGCGACGAGAGATCGCCTTGGCATGCGGCTTCGTGGATCAAAGTTATCTCAATCGTGTCTTCACGGTTCGAGGGTTGTGCGCCAGGTCGGTGACGACGGCTGAGGCGTCACTAGAATGAGAGATCGCGTCGCGATTTCTGGCCAACGCACCGCAGTCGAAAAATCCAATCTGTGCTGGTCACGTGCAATCCGTTTGCGTTGTGGAATGCCAACCTGCGAGAGACCCCACGCAGTTAATCACTGCATGACCGCCAGTTGATCCTGCTCGCGCGAGTCGTTCGGAGTTTACCATGACTGCTCACACCCATCAGACTGCACCAACGCAAATCGTCGAAGCCGGGGGCATCCGCTTTGCTTATCGCCGCTTCGGCAAAGCCGGCGGTGTGCCGATCGTCTTCAATCAACACTTTCAGGGAACCCTGGACCATTGGGATCCAGCAGTCACGGACGGTCTGGCAAGCGAACGCGAAGTGATCCTGTTCGACAATGCCGGTGTTGCCGCAAGCTCCGGCGAAACGCCGTCCAGCTTCAAGAAGATGGCCGCTAACGCCATCGCCTTCATCAGCGCTTTGGACCTAAAAAAGGTGGACATTCTAGGCTTCTCGATCGGCGGCATGGTCTCCCAAGAGATCACGCTGCAAGCGCCCGAGCTCGTGCGCAGGCTGATCCTGGTGGGCACGGGTCCGCGCGGCGTGGACATGTCGACCAGCCAGTCGTCCTCAATCTTCGCTGAGTCCTATGAGCCGACCGAGCACCTTTGGCTGAAGGTGCATTTCGCGCCGTCGGAGGCCAGCCAGGCCGCCGGTCTCGCGTTCCTCGAGCGCAAGTTGCGCCGACGGGATCGCGACCCGCTGGTCGGCCAGCAGACCATCGACGCTCAACTAGCGGCGATAGGCGAGTACTTGGCCTACCAGAAAGTCGACGGCCACCTCGATTACCTCAAGACCATCCGTCAGCCGACACTGGTCGTGCAGGGCAGCAACGATGTGATCATCCCGACCTACAATTCGTTTGTGCTCCAGCAAACGCTCCCCAACGCGCAGTTGATCATCTATCCGGACGCAAATCACGGGTCCTTCTACCAGTACCCCGAACTGTTTGTGGCCCATGCCTCCCTATTCCTGGACGGCTAAGCCGTTCGGAGCGCGACCGACAGCTCGTTTCTCATCTCACCATCCGTTCGACCATCACTCAAAGGTTGAGCCGGTTACACCGCAGCTTCTATTACTTCCTCGAACAGGAACGTCACCATGACAAAGAAACTCGAAGGCAAGACAGCGCTTGTCACAGGCGCCTCTCGCGGAATTGGTGCCGCCATCGCAAGGCGGCTCGCCGCGGACGGTGCCAAGGTTGCCATCACTTACGCGAGAGGCGCGGATTCCGCGGCCTCTGTAATCAAGGCGATCGAAAGCGCGGGCGGCAAGGCTATTGCGATCCAAGCGGATGCTACGGACCCAAAAGCTGTGCAGGCAGCGATCGACAGAGCGGTCAATTCGCTCGGAAAACTGGATATCCTCGTGAACAACGCAGGCACCGCGATTCCCAAGAAGTTCGAGGAGACAACGCTGGAGGAAATCGACCAGGTAATCGATCTGAACATCCGCGGTGTCTTTTTGACGACCCAAGCCGCTCTGAAGCAGATGAACGATGGCGGCCGGATCATCTCGATCGGTTCGTGCGTTGGCGAGCGGATGATGACCCCCGGACTTGTGCCCTATTCTGCGACGAAAGGCGCAATCAGGATGTTCACGCAGGGTCTCTCGCGCGAGGTTGGTGATCGCGGCATTACCGTCAACAATGTACAGCCTGGACCGATCGACACTGACTTGAACCCGGCCGCGGGCGATTGGGCCGTGCCGCAGAAGGCCGTAACCGCACTCAATCGCTACGGCAGCGTGCAAGAGGTCGCGGCCCTGGTCGCATTCATTGCCAGCCCCGAGGCATCTTACATCACCGGCGCGAACCTCACGGTGGACGGCGGCACTAACGCCTGATTGAGGCGCTCGTTAAAGGGGGACGTACCGCGATCACGCCCTCGTCAGGTCTGCTCTGCTTCTCAAAGCAAATCGCGATATACTACGCCCGAGCCCCCGGCTTCGAAACGGCTTTACTTCATTCTGCAAGTAGGTGCAGATCACACTTGCCGGTCAGAGAACGCGAACGTCAAGTCCGTGAGAGTGCGTGCGGATGGGAACACAACACGACTGCGCAACCGCCGCCCAAACTACGCTATTGCCGGCGTTTGTACCCTCACTCCCACTCGATCGTCCCCGGTGGCTTGCTCGTCACGTCATACACCACGCGGTTGACGCCCTTCACCTCGTTGATGATGCGCGTGGCGGTCTCGGCCAGGAACTTCATGTCGAACTGGTAGAAGTCGGCGGTCATGCCGTCGGTCGAAGTGACGGCGCGTAGGCCGACCACGTAATCATAGGTGCGGCCGTCGCCCATCACGCCGACGGTCTTCACCGGCAGCAGCACGGCAAACGCCTGCCAGATCTCGTCGTAGAGTCC
>Ga0081540_1001533_pt1 | contig 19840 bp, 25 predicted proteins | sample TabmetS2T1R1_FD_71024 | JGI IMG/M metagenome (GOLD analysis project Ga0081540, IMG submission 71024) | Tabebuia heterophylla rhizosphere microbial communities from the University of Puerto Rico - S2T1R1 | ecosystem: Host-associated > Plants > Roots > Rhizosphere ... | reverse complement strand
CTCCAACCTCGCTCACCTGCTGGCCGTCAGCGGCGAGAACGTGATCCTGCTCGGTGTCCTCGCCTGGCCCTTGCTCGCGCTCCTCGGCCTGCCGCTGAGAGCGCGCCTGACGGCGACGCTCTGCCTGATCGCGATCTACGTGCCCGTCACGGGCGCCGGACCGTCCATCCAGCGGGCCGGGGTGATGGGAGCCGCGGGCCTGATCGCCGCACTCGCCGACCGACCGCGCTCGCGCTGGTACGCGGTCCTGCTCGCCGCCGCGGCGACCCTGGCCGTGAATCCACGCGCCGACGGCGACGTCGGCTGGCAGCTCAGCTTCGCCGCCGTGATCGGGATCATGCTCTGGTCGAGGCGGCTGGCAGGATTGATCGCGGGTGGAGCCGACCGCCGTTCGGCGCGTCGCGCCCTTGCCGAGGCCGTCGCGGTGACCACCGCCGCCACAGTCGCAACGGCACCGCTGATGGCGGCCGCCTTCGAGCAGTTCTCTCCCGCCGCGCTGCCGGCGAACGTGCTGGCGGCACCTGCGGTGGCACCCGCGATGTGGCTCGGGATGCTGACGGGGATAGTCGGCCAGGCGCCCTTCCTGCCGGTGGAGCCCGTCAACTGGCTCGACTCGCTCTGCCTCGCATACATCGCCCAGATCGCTCACTGGCTCGCGGAGCCCGGCTGGGCATCGCTCACCGTTCATCTCGGCTCGGTCGGGGCCGTCGCCGGCGCGTACGTGGCCCTCATCTCCGGCATGGAGCTCTTCCTGCACGGCCTGCGTCGCTCCCCGACAGCGGGACTTCGGCTCTCTTCGGTGAGAGCCGCCGGCCTCGTCGCGGTGGCGGTCGCGGTGGCCGGGGCGGCTGTCTTCTGGCGATTCGACAGCCCGGCGGCATCCCAGCCGCCGAATGGGCTCACCGTGAGGGTGCTCGACGTCGGCCAGGGCGACTCGATCCTGCTCCAGCCGCCCGCGGCCCTACCTGTTCTCATCGACACCGGGCCGCCGGATGACGGCGTGGAGGACCGCCTGAGGGAGCTCGGCATCGAGCGCCTGGCCGCGATCGTCATCACCCACGATCAGTCGGATCACGCGGGCGACCTAGGCGCTCTGCTCGCGTCGGTGCGGGTCGACCGACTGGTCTACGGGCGTGACGACCCGCGTCTGCGGGGCATGGCCGTGGCGGCCGGCGCCGAGCCCTACCGGCTCGCAGAGGGTGGCGACCTGGAGATCGGAGAGCTCGAGCTCGGCGCGCTCTGGCCGCCGAGGGAGCTGCTCCACGACACCGCGCAGGACCCGAACCTGCTCTGCCTCGTGCTGGTGGCGCGCTGGCGGCACTTCTCCATGCTGCTCACCGGGGATGCGGAGGCCGAAGCGGTCCCGATCGACCCGGGTCCGGTGGATGTGCTGAAGGTGGCTCATCATGGATCCGAGGACGCCGGGCTCGACGAGCTCCTGGAACGCACGGCTCCGAAACTCGCGGTGATCTCGGTCGGCAAGGACAATCCATTCGGGCACCCGGACGGCAGAACCCTGACCGATCTTCGCCAGCACGATGTCCCGGCATTGCGCACCGACACCGTCGGCGAGATCGACATCGGGGCCGACGGTTCTCGCTGGACAGTGGCCCCGGGGCGGGGTTAGCCTTCACGCGAGGGTGCGCGGGAGCGAAGCTGAGGAGCAACCCATTTGATGTCGTTGCGGCGGGCAGGAGTCGTGCTGATCATCGCTGTGCTCGCGATCGGGCTGGGTGGAGCGATCGCGGGAGCGAAGAAGCACAAGAAGCGCAAGGGGCACTCATGGGGCTCCAAGATCACGCTGCGGCATCCCTCGGCGGCCCGTTTTCGCGGCGAGGTGGATTCCGCTCTCGCCGCCTGCTTCAAGGGCCGGCTCGTGAACGTCTTCTTCACCGACCCGAGCGGGAACACGGCGCTTCTCTCGGTACAGCGCGCAGACGGCAAGGGCCGCTACGACGTCGATCTCACGCAGGCCGCGTACCCCGGCGTCTACCAGGCGCAGGCCGCGAAGGAGCGAATCCGCGCGAAGAAGGCTCCGCAGACCTGCAAGGCGGACGCGAGCCCCGTCTTCGGCGTCTAGCCCGCGACCACCCCTAGACTCGGCGGCGTGGCAGAGATGAAGCCCGCCTACCTGATCGCCGGAGATGACGAGGCGAAGATCGCCCGCGCTCGCGGCCGGCTGCGCGATCGTGCCGAGCGTGAGGGCGGTCTCGGAGCTCTGGAGGTGTTCGAGGCCGGTGACGGCCGGCGCGCGCCGGACATCGACGCGATCACCGCTTCACTCGCGGCGATCTCGCTGATCGCCTCCCGGCGCTACCTCCTCGTCGACGGCATCCAGGGCTGGGGCAAGGGGGATGCGGAGCGTGCCGTCGAAGCGCTCGCTCAGGTCCCGCCGGAGACGACCGTCGCGCTGGTCTCTCACGGCAAGGCGCCCGCCGGGATCGCCAAGGCCGTGGAGAAGGCCGGGGGAGAGGTCCTCTCCTTCGATGTGCCGCGTGCTCGAGACCTACCGAAGCAGATCGCCGCCGACGCCCGCGAGCTCGGCTTCGAGCTCGATCCAGCCGCGGCGCGGCTGCTGGTGGAACGTCTCGGCGCGCGCCCGCTGCGCCTCCGGACCGAGCTCGAGCGCCTTGCGCTCTGGGCTGGCCAGGGTGGGAGCGTCACGAGCGACGACCTCGAGGCGATGATCTCGGACACCTCCGAGGAGGCGATCTGGACTCTCGCCGACGCCGTGGTCGCCGGCGACGAGGCGGAGACCATCGCCGTCGCCGAGAGGCTCGTCTCGCAGGGGGAGGCGCTGCCCCGGATCGTCTACTCGCTCGCCCCGCGGCTTCGCCAGGCACTGAAGGCGGCAACCGAGCTCGAGGCCGGACGGCCGGCGGGAGAGGTGGCGAAAGGCCTCTCGATGCACCCCTATGCGGCGAAGATGCTCGTCTCCAAGGTCAAGGGCCGCTCGCCCGAGGACCTCGATGCTTCGATTCGCGCCCTCGCCGACCTCGAGCTCTGGTCACGCGGCGGCTCGGACTACGAGGAGCAGGTCGCGTTCACGCTCACCCTGCGCAGAGCGATCGGCCTCGAGACAGACGACACCGAGCCGCTGGCTTGGTCGCTCCGCTAACCCTGGCTCGGGGAGGCGGCGCCGGCGATGCTCGCGGCGCGGGACTTCTTCCGGGCGCCGGTGTTCCGGTGCAGGGCGCCCTTCTGGACCGCCTTGTCGATGCGAGAGACGAGCTCCTTGTGCTCGCTGGCGACCGCGTTCGCGTCGCCCGACTGGACCGCGGCCTCGAGCCGGCGGAAGTAGGTCTTCACCGAGCTGCGAAAGCGCAGGTTTTCCTGCCGCTCCCGCTCTGAGCGCGCGATCCGCTTCTTCTGGGAGGCGATGTTGGCCATGAAAAGACCCCCGTCGGGGGCGGCGAAGAGAATAGAGCAATGACCGATCGGCCCGAGTCCTTCGATCCCTCGACCCGCGACTTCCCCGCCGTGGAGCGCGAATCGGAGGAGATCGAGCGTCGCCACGAGGCCGTCTCGATGGACACCTCGACGTTCATGGCGATCCCAGCGCCCACGCCGGCGACGCCATTCGTCCCACCCGAGTGGGGCGAGCGTGAGGGCCGCCTCGGCCGCTCGACGGCCTTCTTCTCGATCGCCACCGCGTTCTCACGGGTGGCCGGCCTGGTGCGAGAGATCGTCGCCGCCAGCTACTTCGGCATCAGCGGCCCGATGTCGGCTTTCACGATCGCGTTCCAGGTCCCGAACCTCGTCCGCTCGCTGTTCGCCGATGCGGCCATCCAGGCCGCCTTCGTCCCCGTCTTCACCGAGGAGCTCGAGAAGGGCAACAAGCGCGAGGCCTTCCGGCTGGCCTCGACGCTGATCTACCTGGTCACGCTCGTCTTGGGCGCTATCACCGCCGTGTTCGTCATCGCGGCGCCCCTGATCGTCCCGATCTTCGCCCCGGGCTTCAGCGGCGAGATCCTGGATCTCACCGTCACGCTCTCCCAGATCCTCTTCCCGATCCTGATCCTGCTCGGGGCCACGGGGATGGTGGTGGGAATCCTGAACAGCTACGACCGCTTCGCGGCGTTCGCGATCTCGCCGTTCTTCTGGAACGTCGTGATCATCCTCGTCCTGGTCGTGCTGGAGCCGGCGTTCCACGGCAACGACCGAATCTACGCCTACGCGATCGGGGTCCTGGTGGGGACCGTCGTGCAGCTGGCGATCCCGGCGTGGGACCTGCGCAACACCCCCTTCCGCTTCACCCGCGACATCGACTGGCACCTGCCGGACGTGCGCCGCGTGCTGCTGCTGATGCTCCCGGTGACGCTCAGCCTCGGCCTGATCAACTTCGACCTGCTCCTCAACAGCATCGTCGGGACGCTCGTCTCCGACCAGGCCCCGGCGGCGATCGACAAGGCGTTCCGCATCTACATGCTCCCCCAGGGCATCTTCTCGGTGGCCGTGGCCACCGTGGCGTTCCCGACGCTCGCGCGGTTCGCCGCTCGTCAGGAGTGGGACAACCTGCGATCGACGATGGCGAACGGGATGCGGCAGATCATCCTGCTGCTGGTTCCGGCGGCCGCCGCGATCCTCGTTCTCTCCGTCCCGATGACGCGTCTCGTCTACCAGCGCGGGGAGTTCGACGCGGCCGAGACCCACCTCGTCGCCCAGGCTCTCTTCTGGTTTGCCTTCTCGCTGCCCTTCAACGGCCTCTATCTGCTGCTGACCCGGACGTTCTTCAGCCTGCAGCGGCCCTGGGTTCCGACGGCCGTGGCCGGCTCGAACCTCGTCGTGGACATCATCTTCTCCTTTGCGTTGTACTCGCCATTCGGCGTCGGGGGCGTCGTCGCCGCCACGGTGATCGCCACGATCTCGAGCGTGGTCGCCGAGGTGGTGATCCTGCGAAGACAACTCCACGGTCTCGAGCTGCCGCGCCTCTTCAACACTACGGCGCGGGTGATCGTGGCGGCCGCCCTTCTCGCCGGCGTGAGCTACGTCGTCTGGTACGGGCTGGACCAGGCGCTCGGCCGTGACCTGATCGCGCAGATCGTCTCGCTGGGAGCCGGCCTCGCGGCGGGCTTCGTCACCTACCTCGGCGCGGTGCTGGTGCTCCGTGTCCCCGAGGCCGACCAGATCCTGCGCCTGCTGCGGCGGATCTGACCTCCCGCGCGATCGGCGGGATACTTGCCACATCGCCTCGAACGCCGAGAGCGTCCAGCGGATCCTCGCGGCCTGGCGGGACCTCGAGTCGATCCCGCGCGACCTGATGGACCCGGAGATCGAGTGGGTCAACCCGCCGGATGCCGTGGAGGCGGGGACCCGGCGAGGGAGGGAGGGGTTCGAGGGAGCGCAGTCGTCGGTCGGTCGGGCCTACAGCTCGATCGGATTCGACATCGAGAGGCAGCTGGAGGTGGGGGAGATGGTCGGCGTGATCGTCGAGATGCTCTATCGCGGTCGGGGCAGCGGCATCGAGGTGCCCGAGCGGCTCGGCATGGCGTTCACCTTCCGCGACGGGAAGGTCGTCCGCTTCGAGTGGTCGAGGCAGCCGGAGGATCTGCTCGACCGGGTCCTGGGCGCCTAGGCGGGCCTGGGGTCGCCGACCCAGTAGCGCGGCCCGGGCCCGGAGCGGCCGGCGCGGTCTCCCGGGTTGGCGAGCTGGCACCGATCCAGCGAGAGGCACCCGCACCCGATGCACTCGGTGAGGCCCGCCCGCAAGCGCTCGAGCTCGGCGATCCGCTCGTCGATCCGAGAGGTCCAGCCCGCTGACAGCCGAGACCAGTCGCGGCGGTTCGGCGCGTGGTCCCCGGGCAGCTTGTCGAGCTCGTCCCTGATCTCCTCGAGCGTCAGCCCGATTCGCTGGGCGAAGACGATGAAGGCGATCCGGCGGAGCACCGCGCGCGGGTAGCGGCGGTGACCCGATCCAGCCCGCTCGGAGCCGATCAGCCCCTTCTGCTCGTAGAAGCGGAGGGCCGATGAAGCGACGCCGCTTCGCTTCGCGACGTCTCCGATCGTGAGCAGCTCGTCCACGTCGAGCAGATAAGCACTTCCCGCCCTTGACTTCAAGCTCACTTGAGCTTGTAGTTTCAGAGGTCCACCTACAGGAGGACCGGATGAGCGAAGAGACGCGGACGCCCAGCGAGCAGATCACGGAGACGGTCACCGCCTGGCCGGGGGTCGAGGCCGGCTATGGGAAGCGAGGTGAGTGGGGCTTCAGGGTCAGCGGGCATGAGATCGGGCACCTGCATGGCGATCGGGCCGCCCACTTCGCCCTGGGCAGGGACCTCGGCGAGGCGCTCAGGGAGCGCGGGATGGTCGGAGACCACCCGGTCTTCCCCGGCAAGACGCCGATGGCCGCCCGGGCTATCGAGACGCAGCACGACGTCGACGAGGTGATCGAGATGATGCGACTCAACTACGACCGCATCGTGGCCCGCTACGAGCTGGGCTCGATCTTCGCCACGACGTAGCGGCTGGTCACCTTGAAGGCCGCCGGGTCCTCGTTGGCCTCTCGATAGATCCGCAGCAGCCCCTCCCGCAGCTCCAGGCCCCTGCCCGCCCGCTCGACGGCCGGGCGAGCCGCGACGGCCAGTGGGTGGTGCTGCGACTCCCGGTCGATGAACTCCTCCGGCGAGGGCCCCGTGATCGAGATGCCGTGCTCCTCGACAGAGACGTCGAACCCGTGGGGGCCGAAGAGGTTCTCGAGCGCCGGTTGCTCGTGCCAAGGGAAGGGCGGTGAGGGAGCGGGCTCTCCGAGCACCTCGGCCACCGTCTCCCGCGCGAGCCGCACCGCCTGCGAGACCGCGCCCCCGGGGATCCACGCCGCGATGAACATGCGGCCGGAGGGCGACAGGACGCGGGCCATCTCAGCGGCCGCCGCCTTCGGGTCGGGCGCGAAGATCACGCCGAAGACCGAGATGACCACGTTCGCCTCGGCGTTGGAGACCGGCATCGAGGCCGCCTCACCGGGGATGAACTCGGCGTCGAGATCGCGCTCCTCGGCGACCGCGGACGCCACCTCCAGCAGGCGCGTGGCCGGGTCGACCCCGATCACAGTCGCGCCGCGCTCGGCAGCGGTCAGGGCCGCGTTCCCGGTTCCGCAACCCACGTCCACCACCGTCTCGTCCTCCGTCGGGTCGGCGATGTCGACCACGACGACCGCGGCCGGCAGGAGCTGCTCCGCCACGAGCTCGTATTGACCTTGGCCCCAGTCCACGGAACGACTCTATTTGTGCGGGTAGCGTTGCAGCCATGCGGCTCGACCACGTCATCTATGCGACCCCTGACCTGAATGCCGCCGCGTCCATGATCGAGTCCGAGCTCGGCCTGATGACGGCCGGCGGCGGCCGACACGACGGACACGGAACGCACAACCGAATCGTCCCGTTGGGAGGCGGCTACCTGGAGCTGATGTCCGTCGCCGACCCAGGCGAGGCGGCGGAGTCTCCGATAGGGAGCGCGGTGCAGGCGCACCTCGCCCGCCGGGGAGAGGGTCTCTTCGCCTGGGCGGTGGCGGTCGAGGATCTGGGACCCGTGGCGGCTCGCCTCGGCTCGCCGATCACGACGGTCACCAGACAGGGCTTCAGCGCCCGTCTGGCCGGCGTCGCCGAAGCGCTTCGAGATCCATGGAAGCCGTTCTTCATTGCGCGTGATCGCGCGATACCCGATCCGGGAGTCGGCGGCGACGTCGGAGGGATCACCTGGGTCGAGGTGGCCGCGGACGCGGAGCGGCTCGAGCGCCGCCTTGGCGGTGCTGACCTGCCGCTCAAGATCGTCGACGGGGCGCCCGGCCTGCGGGCAATGGGAATCGGCGAGCGCGAGCTCCGTAGCTAGCGCCCCGCCTACCCTTGCTACCCAAGATGGATCGCATTCGCAACTTCTCGATCATCGCCCACATCGACCACGGCAAGTCGACGCTCGCGGACCGCATCCTCGAGCTCACCGGAGCCGTGGACGCGCGCACCCACGTGCCACAGCTGCTCGACTCCATGGAGCTCGAGCGCGAGCGCGGGATCACGATCAAGGCGCAGGCCGTGCGCGTCTCCTACGCTGCCCGCGACGGCGAGACCTATCACCTGCACCTGATCGACACGCCGGGGCACGTCGACTTCTCCTACGAGGTCTCGCGCAGTCTGGCGGCGTGCGAGGGCGCGCTCCTGGTCGTGGACGCCGCGCAGGGAGTCGAGGCGCAGACGGTGGCCAACGCCTACGCCGCGGTCGATGCCGGGCTCGAGCTGATCCCGGTGCTCAACAAGGTCGACCTTCCCGGAGCCGATCCGGACGGGGTAGCGGCGCAGGTCGCCGACCTCCTCGGCGGTGATCCGGACGAGGCACTTCGCATCTCGGCGAAGACGGGCGAGGGCGTGACGGAGGTGCTCGAGGCCATCGTGCAGCGGATTCCGCCGCCGCAGGGACGCCCGGACGAGCCGCCGCGCGCGCTGATCTTCGACTCGGAGTTCGACCAGTACCGCGGGGTGGTCGCCTACGTGCGGATGGTCGACGGGGAATTCTCGAAGAGCGAGCCGATCACGGCGATGCAGGCGGGCACGCAGGCCGAGATCGACGACATCGGCTTCTTCACCCCGAAGATGACGCCGGCCGCGGGCATGTCGGCGGGCGAGGTCGGCTACGTGATCACGGGCATCAAGGACGTGACGAAGCTGCGCGTCGGCGACACGCTCACCAGCCGTGAGCGGCCGGCGGGCGAGGCGCTGCCGGGATACCGCGAGGTCCGGCCGATGGTGTTCTGCGGCCTCTTCCCGATCGACACCGACCGCTACGAGGACCTTCGCGACGCCCTCGACCGCCTCGCCCTGAACGACGCGGCGCTCTCGTACGAGCCCGAGACGTCCGAGGCCCTCGGTTTCGGGTTCCGCTGCGGCTTTCTCGGCCTGCTCCACATGGACATCGTGCGCGAGAGGCTCGAGCGCGAATACGACCTCGAGCTGCTCGCCACCACGCCCAACGTCCGCTACGAGGTCCGCGTCCGCGGGGGCCAGCTGGTCGAGGTGCACTCGCCAACGGAGATGCCCGATCCCTCGGTGATCGAGGAGATCCTCGAGCCCTACATCCGCGCCACGATCATCACGCCGAACGAGTACGTCGGCGCCGTGATGGAGCTCTGCCAGAAGCGGCGGGGCACCCACGTCGACCTCCACTACCTCTCGCCCGAGCGCCTGCAGATCCGTTATGACCTGCCGCTCGCCGAGATCGTCCTCGACTTCTTCGACCAGCTGAAGTCACGCAGCCGGGGCTATGCCTCGCTCGACTACGAGCCCACGGGCAACCGGGCCTCCGACCTCGTCAAGCTCGACGTTTTGCTGGCCGGCGACCGGGTCGACGCGCTTTCCCTGATCGTGCATCGGGACTCGGCTCACGACCGCGGCCGGGCGCTGGTCGACCGGCTGCGCGAGACCATCCCCCGCCAGCTCTTCGACGTGCCGGTTCAGGCGGCGATCGGCTCCAACGTGATCGCCCGCGAGACCGTCAAGGCGCTGCGCAAGGACGTCACCGCGAAGCTCTACGGCGGCGACGTGACGCGGAAGCGGAAGCTGCTGGAGAAGCAGAAGAAGGGGAAGAAGCGGATGAAGCAGGTGGGCGCGGTGGAGGTGCCGCAGGAGGCGTTCCTGGCCGTCCTGGAGATGGACGGCAATGGCAAGTAGCGAACAGCGGATCGCGCTGGCTCAGACCGGCATGCAGGCCTTCAACGACGGCGACCTGCCGACGATGCTCGCAGCCCTCGCCGAGGACGTCGAGGTCTACGCGTCCCCGGAGATGGCGAACGCAGGTGAGTACCGCGGCCACGACGGATTCGTGACCTGGATCACCGCCTGGACCGACGCCTGGGAGGAGATCAGCGCGGAGGTCACCGACAACGAGCCCGTCGGCGATCGGCACGTGGTGACGAGCGTCCACCAGGAGGGTCGCGGACGCGGTGGGATCGAGGTGAGTATGGAGCTCGCCTTTCTCTTCGACGTAGACGATCGGGGCATCTGCACCTACCTCGCCATGCTGCCGACCACCGAACAGGGCCTCGAGATGGCCCGCCGCCGCGAGGCCTGAGACTCGGTCAGGCCAAGCGCCTGCCCGGCGCGGCGGTTCGCGCAAGCCGCTATTCGGGTTTGCCGGCAATCGAGACGCGACGGAGGGGAAGGCCGAGCCGGCGCTCGATCTTGCCCAGAGGGTCGCGGTGCCCGTCGCTGAGCAGCACGACCTCGTCCGCGGGATAGCCGCGCAGCTCGTCCTCCAGAGCCTGAGCCGGGTCGTGGTCCCCCACCGATCCGCTTACCGGCAGCCCGGCCGCGACCAGCGTCCCCGCCGAGCGCGCGAGTCGCGCCTGCGCCTCGTGCCGGGCGTCGTCCTCGGCCGAGAGCCAGCGGTCCAGGCGGTGACTCGGAACCGGGACCAGGAGGCGCACGTCGGAGGGAGACCCGGTGATGTCGGCGATCCTCTGCGCGGCGGCCGGGGTCGCCTCGGTCACGGCGAGCACCAACACGCGGTGCCCCGAGTCGTCGCTTCGTGCGACCTCGAGCGTGCCGTCCGGCTTCGCGCGTGCGGCGAAGACGATCAACGAGCTCGCCGCCACCGCTCCGACCGCCATCCCTATGCCCGCCCCAAGCTCCGTGCTCGACAGCGACATCGCCGCGGCCACGGATGTGCAGATCGCGGCGATGATCAGGGGGATCGCGAAGGGGCGGAAGCGCATGCCGCCCTGGGGATCCCTGGTGGTGAGGAACGGAGACACTCGGTACCTACCTTCGGGACGAACTCTCTCCACCTACCCTAGCCCCGCTCCGGGAAAGCGTCCCCGTCGGCTCCACACCTAGAATCCCGCGGCCGGATGCCGGTGAAGACGGACGCCATAGGGAAGCAGTGGGAGCCGGTCACCTACGAGGTCGGGGCCGAGAAGGTGCGTGAGTTCGCCAACGCCGTCGGTGCCGCGAATCCCGTTCACCACGATCACGAGGCAGCCAAATCAGCCGGCTTTCGCGACCTGGTCGCGCCCCCGATGTTCTGCGTCGTCTACAGCGCCCGGGCCATGGGCCCCGCGATCCTCGATCCGGAGGTCGGCATCAACGTCGCCACGATGCTCCATGGCTCCCAGGAATTCGAGTGGGGGGAGCCGGTCTGCGACGGAGATGTGATCGCGACGACCGCGACCTGCAGCGAGATCTACGAGAAGGACGGCAAAGGCTTCTACGTCTTCGAGACCGTTTCGACGAACCAGGAGGGCGAGCGGACCGTGAAGGGAACCTGGACCAACATCGTCAGGGGCGTCTGATGACCGACCTCGAGGCCGGCAGCTCGATCCCCGAGCTCAGGGTGACGCCCGACAAGTACCTGCCGCATCGCTACGCGGGGGCCTCTGGGGACTTCAACCCGATCCACATCGACCCGGAGTTCGCGAAGGCCGTCGGACTGCCGGGGAACATCCTCCACGGGCTCTGGATGATGGCCCAGGTGGCGCGCGGGAACGCCCAGCTCGCGAAGGGGGACCCGCGCGCCCTGAAGCGGCTCTCCGTCCAGTTCAGGGGGATGGGCTTTCCCGAGCAGGAGCTGGTCGTGAGCGGCACGGTCAAGGAGGCCGACGGCGAGCGCGTGATCATCGACACGGTGGCCGCCCAGGGCGACAATCAGGTGATCCGCAACGCGGAGGCCGAGGTTCGGGTCCCGTAGCGCGGCGTTCCTATCCTTAGCGATGTGCTGAGCGAACGCCAGAGCCAGATCCTGAGATTGGTCGTCGAGCGCTACGTCGAGGACGGGCGCCCGGTCGGCTCGCGCGCTCTCGCCAACCGCTCCGACATCGACTGGAGCTCCTCGACCGTCCGAGCGGAGCTGGCCAGCCTGGAGGAGGATGGATTCCTCACCCATCCACATACCTCCGCCGGCCGTGTCCCGACCGACACCGGCTACCGCTTCTACGTCGAGCAGCTCCTGGAGCGTCAGGATCGGCTGCCGCGCCCGACCTCCGATGAGCTCGGCATCACCAGGATGCGCCGCGAGGTGGATGTCGCCATCCGCGAGACCACCACCGCCCTCTCGCAGGTCACCGACCTGGTGGCGCTGGTCACCGCGCCGCCCCTTCACACAGCCACGATTCACCGGATCGAGGTGCTTCGCCTCCAGCCGCGCGTGGTGATGGTCGTCGTGATCGCCTCCAACGGGGGGGTGACGAAGCGCGCCTTCACCTTCGAGCGGGAGGTGGACCCCGGGCTGGTCGAGTGGGCCGCGAGCTACCTCAACGAGCGTCTCGCCGGTCTGGGGCTCGGGGCGCGGATGGCAGCCGACCGGCTGCGGGACCCCGAGCTCGGCGAGCAGGAGAACGGCTTCCTGGGAGAGATCTCGAGCGCATTCACGGACCTCGACGAGTCGGCCGAGGACACCCTCTATGTCGACGGCGCGGCCCGCCTGCTCTCCGAGGAGCATCTGGCCGACCTGCCGCACGCGGACGATCTGATGCGGACGCTCGAGCGGCGCGTGAACGTGCTGCGGGCGCTCCGCACCGCCATCGACCGGCGCTCGGTCTTCGTCTGGATCGGTGGTGAGAACCCGGCTCCGGAGCTGCGCTCGGTCAGCGTGGTCGGCGCGAACTACGGCCTCGGCTACCGCAACCTGGGATCCGTCGGGATCATCGGTCCGCTGCGGATGGACTACGCGACCGCGATCGCCAGTGTGCGGGGGGCCGCCGGCGAGCTCTCCCGTTTCTTCGAAACCGTCTACGACGAGTAGCCCGGAGCCATGGCCAAGCGCGACTACTACGAGGTGCTGGAGGTCGAGCGGACGGCGTCCGACGGGGAGATCAAGAAGGCTTTTCGCAGGCTCGCCCGCGATCTGCATCCAGACGTGAACGCTCACGATCCGGAGGCGGAGGAGAAGTTCAAGGAGGCCGCCGAGGCCTACGAGGTCCTCTCCGACCGGTCGCGCCGCGACACCTACGACGCCTTCGGCCACAAGGGCCTTCGGTTCGACGGGTTCGAGCCGAGCTCGGCCCCCGGCAGCATCCAGGACATCTTCGATGCCATCTTCGGAGGGACCGATCCCTTCGGCGGCCTCCGCAGGGCACCGAGCGCCGGAGCGGACGTCGCCGCCGTCGTCGAGCTGGAGCTCGCCGACGTGCTCGAGGATCAGCAGCGCGAGGTCTCCTTCGAGGCGGTCGTCGTCTGCGAGCACTGCCGCGGAAACGGCGCGGAGCCGGGCACGCCGATCGAGACCTGCCCCAAGTGCGGCGGATCGGGACAGCTGCAGCAGGTGAGCCGGAGCGTCTTCGGTCAGGTGGTGCGCGCGATGCCCTGCGATCGCTGTGGCGGCGAGGGCCGCGTCCCGGAGACGCCCTGCGAGCGCTGTGATGGCGCCGGCCGGCTCGCGGAGACGCGCGCCTGGGAGGTCGACATCCCCGCGGGCGTCGAGGACGGACAGCGGATCCGCATCGCCGGCGCGGGCCACGCGGGCCCGGCGGGCAGCCGCCAGGGCGATCTCTACGTGGAGGTCGCTGTCGCGGACGACGAACGCCTCACCAGGCAGGGCACCGAGCTGATCGCACGCGCGCAGGTCCCGGTGACGACAGCGATCGTGGGCGGCGAGGTCTTCGTCCACACGCTGCAGGGCGAGGTCGCCATCGCCGTCCGTCCCGGCACGCAGCACGGCGACGTCGGGCTCCTGCGAGGTCGGGGGCTCCCTCCCCTCCACGGCGGGCGGCGCGGCGACCAGCACGTCGTCTTCGAGCTGGTGGTGCCCACGGACCTGGATCCTGAGCAGCAGGAGGCGGCGGAGCGCTTTGCGGACGTGCTGGAGCGGCAGCCGTCTCCTCGTAGATGATCCGTCTCGCGGTCCGCTGTGAGCCCGAGTACGCGGAGCCGGTGATGGCCAACCTGCTCGAGCTTGCGCCCAACGGGCTCGAGGAGGAGCGCGGGCCCGGCTGGGTCGAGTTCGCGATCTATGGCCCGCCGGGCGAGGTACCCGACCTGGGTGAGCTGCAGGCCGCCGCGGGCGGCGCCCTGGTCGAGGTCACCACGACCTCGGTGCCGGATGACTGGGCGGATCGGTGGGTGGACTTCCACCGGCCGATAGAGGTCGCGGGCAGGCTCGGCGTCCGGCCGTCGTGGTGGGACCCGCAGGACGGGCTGATCGACGTGGTCGTCGATCCGGGTCGTGCATTCGGCACGGGCGGCCATCCGACGACCCGGCTGAGTCTCGCCCTGCTGATCGAGCTGGAGCAGGCCGGAGAGGCGAGCGGCCCACTGGCCGATTGGGGCACCGGGTCAGGGGTGCTGGCGATCGCCGCCGCCAAGCTCGGCTGGGAGCCGGTGCGAGGCTGCGACCGCGAGGAGGCCTCGCTCGAGACGGCCGGGACGAACGCCGCCGCGAACGGCGTCGACCTGGCACTCGAGCGGGTCGACATCCGCCAGCAGTCCCCGCCCGTCGCGCGGACCGTCGTCGCCAACCTGACCGCGAACCTGCTGCGGGACTGCGCCCGGCATCTGGGCGCCGGGGGCCCGAAGCCGTCGGCTCTGGTCTGCTCGGGAATGCTGGAGAGCGAGCTCGACGACGTGGCGGCTGCGCTGGCGGCGACGGGCCTGCACGAGGCCCGGCGGGTCAGCGAGCACGAGTGGGGGGCGCTGCTGCTGCGGGAGGCCGCCGGATGATGGAGAACGGGCTCAGTCCGGAGCTGCCGATCGCGATGTTCGACTCGGGGGTCGGCGGCCTCACGGTGCTCCACGAGTGCCTCGTCTCGCTGCCCGAGGAGGATTACGTCTACCTCGGCGACGACGCGCGCTTTCCCTACGGCGCCAGAAGCTCCGCGGAGCTGCGGGACCACGTGGAGCAGGTGAGCCGCTACCTGCTCGATCGAGGGGCGAAGCTGCTGGTGATCGCGTGCAACTCGGCCGCGTCAGCCGGCCAGCAGGCCGCGCGAGAGATCGCGGCAGAGGCCGGGATCGAGGTGGTGGCGGTGATCGAGCCCGAGGCCGAGATCGCGGCGGCGCTGAGCGACAACGGCAACGTCGGCGTTCTTGCGACGCCAGCCACCGTCAGGAGCGGCGCCTACCTGAAGGCGCTCGCCGAGCAGCAGCGGGCCCTGACCGTGACGGAGGTGGAGGCACCCGATCTGGCCGCCGTCATCCAGCGCGGTTTTCCGTTCTCCGAGAGCGTCGTCGAGATGGTGCGCTCCTACTGCGAGCCGCTGAAGCGCGCCGAGGTCGACACCGTGATCCTCGGCTGCACGCACTATCCGCTGGTCCGGCCGATGCTGCAGCGTGTGCTCGGGCGGGAGGTCCGCCTGGTCACGGCGGGCCACGCGATCGCCGCCAGCGCGGAGCGGGTTCTCTCCGGTGCCGGGCTCGGAAGGACCGGCAACGAGGAGGGGACCTACCGGTTCCTTTGTACGGGCGACCCGGATTCGTTCCGCGAGCTGGGCACACGTTTTCTGCAGCTGCCCCTCGGCGAGGTCGAGCGCGTCGACCTGCCCGAGTGAAGGATCCGGGTCGCCCTGGCCGCCCACATCCTTCACCGCCTCGTGATCGCGGCGATCAATCCCGACAGCGTCCCCTTCTGGCCCTGGGGCGTACTCCTGATCTTCGTCGGCCTCTACCTGGTCGGTATCGCCGCTCTGATCGGCGCGGGGCGCAGGGAGGACGCCCGCGTTCTCGCCGGGTTCATCCCGGATTGCCTCGTGCTCGTCTCCAGGCTCGCCAGGGATCACCGAATCTCACGCCCCCGGCGGGCGTTGCTCTTCCTGGTGCTCGGCTACCTGGCGCTGCCGATCGACCTCGTCCCCGATTTCCTGCCCGTGATCGGCCAGCTCGACGACGCGGTCGTGCTCGGGTTGGCCCTTCGGGTCGTCGTCCGCGGGGGCGGCACCGGGCTGGTGCGTCAAGCCTGGCCCGGGCCGGAGGCGTCGCTCACCCTGGTCCTGAGGGCGGCGGGCCTGGAGACGAACGGGGCGGCCACCCCTGGCACTACGCTTAAGCCATGACCATCCTCGAGCAGGTCCAGGAGGACGTGAAGAGCGCGATGAAGGCCGGCGAGCGCGAGCGCGTCGGCCGGCTCCGCATGCTCGTCAATGCCCTCCAGGCCGAGCAGAAGGAGGGCAAGGGAGACGAGGTCGCCGCGCTGCAGCGGGAGCGCAAGCGCCGGCTCGATGCGGCGGAGGCCCTGCGTGAGGGAGACCGGACCCAGCAGGCCGACGCCGAGGAGGCGGAGGCGAAGCTGATCGAGGGCTATCTGCCCGAGCAGCTCTCTGACGAGGAGCTCTCCGAGCTCGTCTCCGGCGCGGTCGAGGAGTCCGGAGCCAGCGAGCCGAAGGACATGGGGTCGGTGATGAAGGCGCTGATGCCGAAGGTCGGCGGTCGCGCCGACGGCAAGCGCGTCAGCCAGGCGGTGCGCGAGAAGCTTGGCGCGTAGGCAGCTCACCATCGACAACACCGTCGCTGCGGAGTTGGCCGGCTCCGAAGACGCGGTTCTGAAGACGCTCGAGGGCCACCTCGACGTCGACCTCTTCCTCCGTGGCAACGTCCTCACCCTCGACGGCGACGCCGGCGACGTGCGCACCGCCGAGACGGTCGTGGGCGAACTGGTCGACCTGATCGAGCAGGGCCACGAGATCGCCCCCGGCACCATCGAGGCGGTCACGGGCGCGCTCGACCAGCATGAGAGCCCGGCCGAGATCCTCGAGGACGTCGTCTGGCAGCACCGCAACACGCGGATCGCGCCGAAGACGGTGAACCAGAAGCAGTACGTCGACTCGATCCGGCGCCACACGATCACCTTCGGCATCGGACCCGCCGGCACCGGCAAGACCTTCCTGGCCGTCGCGATGGCCGCAGCCGCGCTCTCGCGCGGCGACGTCCAGCGCGTGATCCTCACCCGGCCGGCGGTGGAGGCCGGCGAGCGCCTCGGATTCCTTCCCGGCGACATCCAGGCGAAGGTTGATCCGTACCTGCGACCCCTCTTCGATGCGCTCTACGACATGCTGGACCCCGAGCGGGTGAACTCCTACTTCGAGCGGGGGACGATCGAGGTCGCGCCGCTCGCCTTCATGCGCGGCAGAAGCCTGAACAACTCGTTCGTGATCCTCGACGAGGCCCAGAACACGAGCCCCGAGCAGATGAAGATGTTCCTCACACGGCTCGGATTCGGCTCCAGGTTCGTGGTCACGGGCGACATCACCCAGATCGACCTGGAGAGGGGCTCGCGCTCCGGCCTGGTCGAGGTGGGCGAGATCCTCACCGGCGTCGAGGACATCAACTTCATCCGCTTCGGCGGCGAGGACGTCGTCCGGCACAAGCTCGTGCAGCGGATCGTTGCGGCCTACGGCGAGGCCGAGAGCCGCGCCCGCGCCGATGACTCCGGGAGCGCCTGAGATCGACCTCTCCGACGTCCCGGGGGATCTCCGGCGAGCCGTGGGGGCCGCCCTGCACGCGGCGGGCGTGAGCGACGGGCACATCGGGGTCGAGATCGTGGGCGAGGGGCGAATGCGAACGCTCAACTACGCCGCGCGTGGCGTCGACGAGGCGACGGACGTGCTCGCCTTCCCGATCGACGATCGGGGGGAGGTGGCAAGGGGCCCCCGGGAGCTCGGCGACGTCTTCATCTGTCCGGAGAAGGCGACGGACGTGACCGAGGCGGCCATCCACGGCACCCTCCATCTCTGCGGGTACGACCACGAGACGGACGGCGGCGAGATGCTCGCGCTGCAGGCCAAGGTCATGCAGTCGCTCCGGTGAGCAGGTCGGGATTCGTCGGCGTCGCCGGGCGGCCGAACGTCGGCAAGTCGACCCTGGTCAACTCGATCGTCGGCGCCCGAGTGGCAATCGTCTCCGAACGCCCGCAGACGACCCGGCGAGCGATCCGCGGCGTGGCGACCGATACGGCCGCCGACTGGCAGCTCGTCCTCACCGATCTGCCCGGGGTGCAGCGCCCCCGCGACGCCCTCACCGAGCGGATGCAGCGGCGGGTCGAGCGCGAGATCGCCGACTCCGACACGGTCCTCCTAGTCGTCAACGGCGAACAGGGCATTGGACCGGGCGACCGCTTCATCGCGAACGCGCTGCTCAGCGCGAGCACCGAGACGCCGGTCGTCTGCGCCGTCAACAAGGTCGACCGCCTCAACAATGCGGAGACCGCGGCGGTGCTCGCGGAGACCGCCGAGCTCGAGTTGATCGACGAGATCTTTCCCGTCAGTGCCCGCACCGGAAGCGGGCTCGAGCCGTTGATCCAGAAGCTGGTCGAGCTGATGCCGGAGGGCCCGCTGCTCTTCCCGCCGGAGCAGCGCTCGGACCTGCCGAGCGAGGTGCTGCTGGCCGAGCTGATCCGCGAGCAGGTGCTGCGCCGAACCCGCGACGAGCTGCCGCACGCGGTCGAGGTGCAGGTGGCGGATGTCGCGCACCGCGACGACGGAGTGGTCGACGTGGTCGCCCAGATCTGGGCGGAAACCGAGTCCCAGAAGGCGATCCTGATCGGCGCAGGCGGCAGCAAGATCAAGGAGATCGGCACCGGCGCCCGCCGCGAGCTGGAGCGGGAGCTCGGCAGCCAGGTCTTCCTCGACCTGCAGGTGCGGGTCCGCCGCCGGTGGCGCAAGGACGAGGCCTTGCTCGACCGGCTCGGTATCGAATAGTTCACCTGGCGTTCACAGGTCGGCGTCGGCAGCCACGGATCATTCGCGAACCCCGAGAGAGGAGCCCAGATGACCGAGGAACGAGATCGCGAGGAATGGACGGACGAGGACGAGCGTCACCCCGAGGGCGAGCCGGGTCCGATGCAGATCCAGGACGAAGGCATCGCGATGAACCTCGAGGCCCAGGACGACGTCGACATGGACGTCGACCCGGCGATCGCCGAAGAGGTCGAGATCCAGGAGGAGACCCGGGAGCTCGAGGGGGATGACGGCGAGGTCGAAACGGTCCTCAACTTCAGCGACGAGGAGGAAGAGGAGGGCTGAACCCGCGCTTTCGGGCGCGCAGCAGGGGGTTCGTACAATCGCCGGATGGTCGTCCAGACGGCGAGAGATGCTGCCAAGGTCAGCTTCGACGAGCGGGGCCTGGTCCCGTGCGTGATGCAGGACGCCCGCTCCGGTGAGGTCCTGACCGTCGCCTTCATGAACGAGGAGGCGCTCCAGCTGACCCTGGAGACCCGCGAGATCCACCTCTACAGCCGCAGCCGACGGGAGATCTGGCACAAGGGCGCCACCTCCGGAAACGTCCAGCGGGTTCGCCAGATCCGCTACGACTGCGACGGCGACGCCCTCGTCGCCCTCGTCGACCCGGCCGGACCCGCCTGCCACACGGGTGAGCGCTCCTGCTTTTACCGCGACCTCGAGGGCACGGCAGACGCGGGGGTCGACGCGCCGTCGGTCCCCGGTGAGCCGGCTCCGCTTCCGTACGAGGCGCTTGCGGCTCTCGAGCGGACCCTCCTGTCCCGTCAGCGCAACCGCCCGGCCGGCAGCTACACGGTCGAGCTGCTCGAGGACTCCGGCCTGGCCGGCGCCAAGGTCCGCGAGGAGGCGGGCGAGGTCGTCAAGGCGGCCGACGCCGAGTCCGAGGAGCGCGTCGCCGAGGAGGGGGCGGACGTCGTCTACCACCTCGCGGTGCTGCTGCTCTCCCGCGGCGTCTCGATGGCCGAGGTGCTTCAGATCCTCAACGGCCGCCGACGGTCGCGATGAGCGCCGTCGACTCGACGACCAGTCTTCCGGGCCTCGAGCCAGGGCCGAACCGCGCTCGCGAGTTGGCGCGGACCTCGAACGTCGTCCCGGTCCGCTACCGCTTCATCGACGACCTGGAGACGCCGGTCAGCGCTTTCCTCAAGCTCCGTGGGGACGGTCCCGCCTTCCTGCTCGAGTCCGCCGAGCGGGGACGCC
>Ga0081540_1001532_pt1 | contig 19840 bp, 17 predicted proteins | sample TabmetS2T1R1_FD_71024 | JGI IMG/M metagenome (GOLD analysis project Ga0081540, IMG submission 71024) | Tabebuia heterophylla rhizosphere microbial communities from the University of Puerto Rico - S2T1R1 | ecosystem: Host-associated > Plants > Roots > Rhizosphere ... | reverse complement strand
TGGCTCGCGAAGCCCCGCAGGACACCCAGGCCCCACTGAGGTCGTCCCCGGCCGGCACGGGCCGCGAGCACACGGCGACGAGCCGCCGCCGGCTGCGGCGTGCCCGGCCAGGCCTCCTGTCTTGTGCGTCCCGGGCGCGGCCTCTGGTCTTCGGGCGTTGGCAGAGGTGGCGGCGCCGGACCCTAAGCTGGGGTACCACGGCCGGGCCCGGCCACCGGTCATCTACATCGGGCAGTCGAACGTCTTCGTGCGTACCCCGCGGTGGTCCCGGTGGTCGGACTCGTCCGCCGAGGCCCGCGGGGAACTGTGGGTGAACACCTGCACGCCGACCTGCTCGGCGGGGAATTACCGGACCTACCGCGCCCAGGTCAGCCTCTCGCGTGTCGCGGTCCACGACGGCGCCCGGTACTTCTCCCAGATGACGCTCCGTTACCAGCGCGGGCGTCAGCGCGACTACGTGTTCCGCCGGGGCGCGCTGCCCGGGGCGACGATCCCCGGCTGGAACGGCGGGCCTGGATAGGCTGCGCCGGCCCTAGCCGGAGGAGCGCGCGGTCGCTGGCGTGCGCCGGCCGGTCACCGAGGTCGGGTGGATCCTGACCCAGAAGGGATGCTCCACCACGGTCGCCCACGGATGCAGGTTGAGCCGGTTGAGCCGGCTGACCTCGGCTTCGTCGTAGACGACCTCGGCACGGCCGGTGACCAGCACGCTCCACCCTGACCTGGTCTGTCGGTCGTAGTCGTCGGCCTCGAAGGCGACCAGGTCTTGTTCCTGGGCCGCGGTGAGCTTGGATCCGCCCGCCGTGCGGAAGACCACGGTCTGCCCGTCCACGGCGTGGTTGACCGGCAGGAGTACCACCTCGCCATCCGCGCAGAAACCGATGCGCCCAATCGGGGCCGAGACGAGCAGCCTCAGGCACGCGTCGAACGGCAGGGTCTCAAGCCCGGCATGATCGGTCGGTTGGTCGGGCATCTCGCACTCCGGTCATGTCGTTTCCGCTGGTGGCCGCCGCGGCATGCCCGTCTGTCCAGTCCGGTGGCTACCCTCTGTACCGAAGTGTCACCCCGGCAATCACGCCAGTAGCAGGGCCAACCACCCCGACCCTGTGCGCCGAAGGTCCCTTCACTTCTGCCAGCGGACGTCATGATGGCCGCGCCGGCGCGGGCTCGCGCTTGTCCGCGGCCGATGATGACTGGTTCACCGGCAGCAATACCTCGAATACCGAGCCGTGACCGAGCGTGCTGCGCGCTCGGGCCGAGCCGTGGTGGGCCTCCGCGATCGCCTGCACGATGGCCAGGCCGAGCCCGAACCCGCCGGCCTTGCGGGTCCGGTGCGGGTCGGCTCTGGCGAACCGGAAGAAGATCCGGTCAAGGTCCGCCGCCGCGATGCCGGAACCCGAGTCCGCTACCGACAAGATGACGTGCCCGTTCTCCCGGCGGGCGCCGAGCTCGATGAGGTCGTCCGCTGCGGTGTGCGCGATGGCGTTCTCGAGCAGCGCGTCGAGCGCGAGCCCGAGCCGGTCGCGGTCGACCAGGACGGTTGCCTCGGTGGAGGCGGTCAGGCGCCAGCGGCGGCGGGTGTGGCCCCACCGGTCGAGCGCCTCGACCGCCACGGACTCGAGCGCGACCGGCTCGAGGTGAAGGAAGTCCGGAGTGCCCGCCGAGGCCAGCAGCAGCATCCGGGTGGCCAGCCGTCGCAGCCGCATCAGCTCGTCGGTGACCACGTGGGCGTCCTCTGCGACCGTGGTGTTGGTGACCGAGCGCTCGATCAGTTCCGCGTGCCCGAGCGCCACCGTGATCGGCGTACCAAGCTCATGGGAGGCGTCCTGCAGGAACCGCCGCTGCTGTTTCAGCAGTTGCAGGTTCTCCTGCGAAACCCGCTGCACCTCCTCCATCGCCGCCAGCCGGTCCTCCGTCGCCGACAGCCGGCGCCGGCCGTGCCAGACCATCACCAGGAACATCAGCGCGATCAGCGGGACTTCGGCGAGATAGTCGGCGTCCTGCCTGCCCTTGAGTACCTGTACGCCGATGATGCCGCCGGTGGCGAGCGTCACGGCGGCCAGGGTCAAGATGGTCGGCTGGAGCCGCCACAGCCGGAAACCGTAGATCACGGTGAGGCTCACCCAGATGGCCAGGAACGGGACCGTCTGCCAGGCGGGGAGCAGCCGCATCGCGGCCAGGTTGATCGCGACGAACCCGACCCACGCGAGATCGAGCCAGGACAGGCGCGGCCAACGGAGGACCCGGCGGCGTGTCGAGGCCCCAGCACTGAGACCGGCACCGGGGGAACCGGTTTCCGCGAGATGGGCCTGTGGTGAGCCCGCATCGCGGGCGCCGACGTTCCGCGAACCCGAATCCGGGAGACGGGAACCGGGTGGATCGGCGTGGTGAAGGCCGGCATCGAGCGGACCGGCGTCGGGAGGGGCGGCATCGAGCGGACCGGCGTCGGGAGGGGCGGCATCGAGCGGACCGGCGCCGTGGCGGCCGGCGTCGGGGGAGCGGGCAAGGGGCGCCGCCCGCCGAGCCAGCGGCACACGCCCTATCAGGCGCTGCGCAGACACCATCGCTCCCCAACCTCGTGCGACGGCACGGGCAAGCATGCTTAACGTGCTGAACCCGCACCGACATGACTTGCCGGCGGCCCGCAGAGGCCGTAGTCAAGCCTCCCGCTCCGTGCGATGCGAGTCAACGCCGAACGGTTCCCGGCGGACGCCTGGCCATCTCAGACAGCCCGTGGCGCCCATCCGGTTGCGGCCGCCCGGCGCCTCCTCATTGCTCAGAGGCCGCGCTCGCGCGCGCGCCAGTGAACTTCCAGATTGTGCACCAGCGACGGGCTCAGGTGGCAGGTCGCCTGCTCGCGCGCGTACGTCGACATGTACTCGCGGAACAGATCAAGCGGCTCCTCGCCCGCCCGCAGGGTGCGCCGGTTGGCGGTCGCGTTCACGAGCCCGGAGTCGGTCAGCGCCGCGGACCGCGCCGCGATCGCCCGGTCCATCGCGTTGGGTTCCACCACCTCGTCGCACAGGGACGCCGCGTCCGCCTCACCCGCGGTCCACTCCCGGCCCGAGAGAATCGCCTGGCGGGCGGCCCGGTCTCCGACGAACCGGGGCAGGCGCAGGTTGGACGCGCCCGGGATGATCCCTTCTTTGCGCGCGGGCAGGAACAGGCGCGACCCGCGGGTGACGATGACATGGTCCACAACGTGCAGGAGCTGGCAGGCGCCACCGATCGCGAAATGTTCCACCGCCGCCACCCACAGTTTTTCGACCGAGCCTTCGTGGCCGGCGCTGTCCGCCCAGGCGCCCAGGTCCTGCGTGGCGGGGACGATGCCACGGTAGATCTTGTCGACGTAGCCGAGGTCGCGCTCCAGGTAGAAGAGGAAGTCGATGCGCCCGTGATAGAGGTTCGTGAGGTTGATGCCGGATCCGAACACGCGCATGCCCGGGTAGCTGGGGTGCTGGGTCACGCCGCCGCGCATCACGCCCACGTCGATGGCCGGGTCGAGCAGGATCAGGTCAATTCCGGCCTCGGTCATCGCGAGCGTCGTCTCGTCTTCGGCGTTGAGATGCCGTGGGTTGCTCAGTTCGAGGATGCCGGCCCGGCCGCGGCGCACCACGCGGACCGGCCCCAGGTCGGCCATGCCGCTGTCGCGCAGCTCCCCGAGGTGCTCGAACGCCGCGGCGGTGGGCTGGAGCATCGCGCCGATCAGGTGCCGGCCGGGCCCTGGCAGGGCGAGGATGTGCGAGATCAGCAGGCCGTGGGCGAACTCGATACCTTGCTTGTCCGGAAGCGCCCGCGCGCGCTCGGCGTCCATCTCCGCCGGTGACGGCACGAGGCCGGGGACGAGCGTGGCGGCCTCGCCGACAAGCGCGTCGAGCCTGAGCGCTCTGGCGCGGCCGAGAGTGAGCGCGTCGTAGAGAGCGGCCGTGTGCGCCCGCAAAAAGCGCTCGCGGGCACCGGTCATGACAGCGCCGATCGCCTCGCGCGCGGCGCGCTCGTCCGCGCTGCAGGCAGCGGGCGGAGGCAGGCGCCGCACGAGCGCCTGACCGCGGCCGAGGAAGGCGCTGACCGCGTCGGCCGCGGCGGTGAAGACGGCGTGCCGGCCAGGCACCGACGCAGCCCAGTGCTCCGCTTCGGCCGCGGGGAGCCCGGCTCGGGTGAGGACCTCGGCCGGGACGTGGGCTGCGGTCATCCGGCCATCACCGCCGTCACGCACTCCCCTTTCACTGCCCCGGGCCCGAGGGTGCGGCCACTGGTCATCCGCGGCTCCACCGCCATTCGCATCATGCCATCGCCGTGCGGGGCGGGGCGCGCGCCGGGCGCCAGGGATTGGCGGCGCGGGGACCCCGGCCGCTGGTCGGCGGTCGGTCAGCGGGACCCGGAAACGCCCCGGCCGCGTTCAGCCAGCCCTGCCCGCGGACGCCCGGGTCGCGTTCAGCCAGCCCTGCCCGGAGATGCCTTGCCCGCGTTCAGTCGGCCTTGCCGGGGGACACCTCCGCCGGTCAGGCAGCCTGCCCGGCAAGCACGCGGCGGTAGCAAGACGACCCGGAACACCCCGGCGGCGGCGGTCAGGCGCTGGTCCGGAAACACTCCGCCAATCGTCAGAAAGACGTCAGCTTGTGATCAGTGTGTCCTCAGCTTTCCTTCAGGTAAGCACTGATAATTGAAGACGTTACAACACGGGGAAACACGTCCAAGGCGCACGTCAGGGTCGCTATCCACGATGTGCAACCGCGGGCCAGAGTGCCGCAACGTATCCGCCGTGGGAATGCCGGACAGGCCGGCGGATAGCGGGATTGAGGCAGTGAGGTGGCGGCGGCTTGCGTGGACGGGTCCACAGGTCCTCACACATGGCCCTCGACGGGGGAATCGTCCCGGGCCCGGCAGTTGACGCTGGCCGCCACCGCGCGGGCGGTCGGGCTAGCGCGCCACGCCACCCACGAGGCGCTGGCCTCGTGGCAGCTGGCCTACCTGGAGGAGACGGCGGTGCTGCTCGTCTCCGAACTGGTCACCAACGCAGTACGGCACGCCCGGACGGGCGGGTCGATGCTGGTGCTGCGGCTGGAGTCCGCGGGATCATGGCTGCGGATCGAGGTCCACGACGCCGATCCGCGTGTGCCGGAGCCGCGCACGCCGGACAAGCTCGACGGGTCAGGCTTCGGATTCGTGCTGATCGAGGCCCTCGCCAGCAAGTGGGGAGTTCGCAAGGCCACGATCGGCAAGGCCGTGTGGGCGGAACTGTACGCGCCGCATGACAGCGCGGCCTGAGAGCGCTGGGTAGCGGGTTCGTGGCTTCAGGTCCGACCATCACGGGCTCTGGGGTCGTCGGCGACAGCTACCCGGCAGTGGCCCGACAGCAATCGGTACCACTCGGTTACCCGGCGCTGCCTCGGCCGGGGTCCTCGCCGTTGGGCGCGGGCCGGTACCGCACGTTGACGGCCGACGTCGGGCCGGTTTCACCGACCCGGTGGAGGCGGACCGGCTCGCCGCTGGGGTTGTCGTACAGCCGGATGCCCACGCCGAGCAGGATCGGCGCGATGTGCAGGTCGATCTCGTCGATCAGCCCCAGTTCGAGAAGCTGACGGCCGATGGTCGGCGAGAACACTTCGAGGTTCTTGCCGCCGGCCGCCGCCAGCCCGATCCGCACCGCCTCGGCCGGGCTGCAGTTCAAGAACGTGACCTGGTCGGCGGGAGCCGCGTCCTCGGGGTGGTGGGTGAGGACGAAGACCGGCCCGTTCCAGGCGCCGCCGTAGATGGTGCTGGCGTCCGGGTAATGGTCCCAGCCGTCCCGGCCCCCCAGCACGGCGCCCGTGGTCTCGACGTACTCACCGGCCAGGCCCGGGCGGAACGAGGTCCCGGTCATCCAGCCCATGTCGTGGTTCGGCCCCGCCACGAATCCATCAACTGACATGGTGAAATGCCAGAGCACCTTCCCGCCTGCGGTCTGCGGCTCAGTGTCACCCATTCGTCGCCTCCTGCGATCTGCTTGCAGTTTGCAATCGGTAGATCTACGCTAAGCCAAACCGGTTGTAAATTGCAATCAGCCCAGCCAGCCCGGAGATGAGGTGTGCATTGGTCGAGTCTGCGCGTTCGGGTTGTCCGATCAACGCCGCGGTCGAGGCGTTCGGCGACAGCTGGAGCCTGCTCGTGCTGCGGGACGTGATGTTCGGGAACCGGCGCTACTTCAGGGAGCTGCTCACCGGCTCTGAGGAGCGGATCGCCTCCAACATCCTGGCCGACCGGCTGAAGCGGCTGGTGAACGCCGGCCTGCTGACGCGCGAGGACGCGGGGCCGGGACGGCGGGCCGCCTACAGCCTGACTGAGGCGTCGATCCAGCTGGTGCCGGTCTTCGCGCAGCTCGGCGAGTGGGGCCTGCACCACCGCCCGACCACGAGGCGGCTGCGGGTGCGAGCAGAACTGCTCGCGGCCGGTGGGCCGGATCTGTGGGCCGAGTTCATGGCCGGGCTGCGGGCCATCCATCTCGGCGAACCGGCACCGGAACGGGATGGCCCGAGCGTCGTGGAACGCCTGGCGGAGGCCTACGCCGCCGCTCTCTGACGTCCCACGTGTGCGCCCTCGCCCGGGGTCACGAGCGAAAGAACTCGGCCAGCACGGGAGCCAGGACCCCCGGATTGATGTCGTGTGTCTGGCCCTCCAGGACGCGGCACTGGGCGCGCGGCATCGCCTGGCTGAGCGTCCTGGCCGTGTCCTTCATGAACTCCCTGCCGGCGCCGCCCGCGATCACCAGTGCCGGCACCGGGACACGCGCTGCCAGCCCGGTGGGCACCGAGTTGTCCTCACCGATGACGCCGGTGTGGTCGTAAGCGAGCGTCGGTGCGATGGCCTCGGCGGCCGGCCAGAACGGCGTCCGGCGCATGCCGTCTATCTGGCTGCCGGGCATCCCGACATAACTCATGAACAGGGCCACCGCATCACCCGGGCGGCCCTCGGCCAGCGCCGCGGTGAGCTGCTTGATGTACTCCCGCCACGCCTGCCGCGCCGCGGGGTCGTCGTCATAGGGAGGGTCGTACATGGCAAGCGCGGTGACTTTGCCGTCGAGCTTCACCGTCGCCTCGAGGGCGAGGCACGCTCCCGAGGAGTGACCGAAGAGGTAAGCGGTCCCGCCCGCGTCACCGATCAGTGCCTCGATGTCCTCGATCTCCCGGTCGACCGTGTAGGGCAGGGTGTCACCGCTGTCACCGCGGCCCCGCCGGTCGTAGCCGTAGACCGTGAAGTTCCGCGAGAGAAGACCGGCCAGTTCCGGCTTGGAGCCGGAAGAGCGGCTGTTCATGGCGCCGTCTATCAGTATCAGAGCCGGCCCATCGCCCTGCTTGTCGTAGGCGATCTTGGTGCCGTCGGCTGAGCTGACTGTGTTCATGCCATCGCCTTTCATACGTCGTTGGCGAGTGCCGCCAGGTAAGCGGCGAAGCGGTCAAGCGAGGTCACGAAGCCAGCGCGTGCTTCGGGGCTGCGGGCGGCCTCGGGCACGTTGGTCTGCCGGATCCGGACCTCGGTGCGGCCGCCGTCCAGGTCAGAGAAGGTCGAGGTCGTCGTCATCCCGGTGCCGGGCTCGGTCCACACGAGCCTCTCCGGTTCCACCACGTCGACGAAGACCGCCCGCGTGGGGTACTGGCTGCCATCGGCGTCGCTGACCATGACGGTCTCGAAGACTCCGCCGGGGCGCGCGTCCACCTTGATACTCTCCGGGGGAGCGCTCACGCCCGCCGGGCCCCAGAAGTGGGTCAGGTGCTCCGGCTCGATCATGCAGCGGTAGACGAGTTCTCTCGGGGCGTCGAAGACGCGGGTGTAGATGAGCTCGCCCACGCCGGGCGGCTGGTCACTCACGGGTCGTTCCTCTCTCCCATGGAAGGCCGTTCCGCGTGGGGAAGCTGCTTCCCGGGAAGTCGCCCCTCCGGGGAAAGCGGTCCCTGGGAAGCCGTTTCGGGCGGCGCAGGTGCCCGCTGGATGTCGCGCAGATGAGCGTCGAGCTTGTCGAACCGCTGCTCCCAGATCCGCCTGTTCTCCTCGATCCAGCTCATGGCCGCGTCGAGTGCCTGCCGCTCGAGGTGGCACGGGCGGAACTGGGCGTGGCGGGTCCGGGAGATGAGCCCGCAGCGTTCGAGCACCTTGAGGTGCTTGGAGATCCCCGGGAGGGTCATGTCGAAGGGCGCGGCCAGTTCGTTCACCGTGGCGTCGCCCTGCGCCAGCCGGGTCACGATCGCCCGGCGGGTCGGGTCCGCCAGGGCGGTGAAGGTGGCGTCGAGCTGATCCACGCCGCTTATTTCACCACTCGGTTAGTTAGCTGTCAAGTTAAATGGGTCGCCTGGCCGGGGCGGCTGACCTGGCCGGCGGTTGGCGGATCTTGCTCAGCGGAAATCGCGGCTGCGGCCGACGGCCACGACCGGCAGCCGTTGCAGCCGGGTGGCGAGCAGGCTGACCGCCCCGTCCATGCGCTCCACCCGGCCGTGCACGATCAGGGCGCCAGCATCGACCGCGAGCCGCCGGTGGCGTTCCCATACCGGCGGCAGGCAGATCACGTTCGCCATCCCGGTCTCGTCTTCCAGGCTCAGGAACACCACCCCGCGCGCCGTCCCCGGCTGCTGCCGGTGGGTGACCAGCCCGGCCACCACCACCGTGGCACCCGGTCGCGCGGTCTTCAGCTCTGCCGCCCCGATCACGCCCCGCTCCGTGAGCGGCTTCCTGATGTGCGCGACGGGGTGGGTGCCGGAGGTTCCGGTCGCCCACAGGTCGGCGAAAGTCTCTTCGGCGGCCGTCATGGCCGTCAGCGGCGGCGTGGCCAGGCCAACCGTGGTGCCGGGCAGCTGGCCGGCCCGGATCGTGGCCGCGGCGCCGGCCACCCACAGCGCCTCCCGCCGGCCCAGCCCGAAACAGCCGAACGCGCCCGCCATGGCCAGCGCCTCGAATGCCGGAGACGGCAGCCGGGTGCGGCGGGCGAAGTCCTCAAGATCGCGGTACGGCTGGCCGGCCACGATGACGGCTGCGGGATCGGAGCCGAGGTTCCTGACCGCGGCGAGGCCGAGCCTGATCACGGGGTGCCCGGCCGGTGTTTCCGGTTCCTCCAGGGTGGCCGCGGCGGCGCTCGCGTTGACATCCACCCCGCGCACGTGCACGCCGTGCCTGCGGGCGTCACCGACCAGGCTGGCCGGCGAGTAGAAGCCCATCGGCTGGGCACGCAGGAGGGCAGCGGTGAACGCGGCCGGGTAGTAGCGCTTCAGCCAGGCGCTGGCGTAGACCAGGTAGGCGAAGCTGATCGCGTGCGACTCCGGGAATCCGTAGCTGGAGAAGGCCAGGATCTTGGTGTAGACGTCCTCGGCGACCTCGTCCGGGATCCCCCTGGCCGTCATCCCGGTCAGCAGCCGCCCGCGCAGCTCTTCGATCCGCTCCGGGCCTCGCTTGGAGCTCATCGCCAGCCGCAGATGGTCCGCCTCGGCCGGGCTGAACCCGGCGCAGTCGACCGCGAGCTGCATCATCTGCTCCTGGAACAGCGGAACCCCGAAGGTCTTGCCCAGGGCCCGGCGCATGGACTCGTGCGGCAGGTCCGGAGGCTCGTCACCATGGCGGCGGCGCATGTACGGGTGCACCGAGCCGCCCTGGATCGGGCCGGGCCTGATCAGCGCGACCTCGACCACCAGGTCGTAGAACTTCCTGGGCTGCAGCCGGGGCAGCGTTGCCATCTGGGCCCGGGACTCGACCTGGAACACTCCCACGGTGTCGGCCTCGCACAGCATGTCGTAGACGCCGGGGTCCTCCTGCGGAATCGTGTGCAGGCTCCAGCTCGCGCCGTGATGGGCGGCCACCAGCTCGAAACAGTCCCGCAGTGCCGTCAGCATGCCCAGTCCGAGCAGGTCGAACTTGACCAGCCCGGCGTAGGCGCAGTCGTCCTTGTCCCACTGCAGCACCGATCGGCCCGGCATCCGCGCCCACTCCACCGGGCACACCTCCCCGACCGGCCGGTCGCAGATCACCATCCCGCCGGAATGGATGCCGAGGTGGCGGGGCAGGCGCTGCATCCGGGCGGCGAGCTCGGTGACGGCCTCCGGGACGTCGGCATCGGCCGGGATCGGCTGGTCGGCCCCGTACTGCCTGGGCCCAACCTGCTTTGCCCACTTGTCCAGCTGCTGCGGGGTGTACCCGAGCGCCCGGCCGGCGTCGCGCAGCGCCATCCGCGGCCGGTAGGTGATCACGTTGGCGACCTGGGCGGCCTTGTCCCGGCCGTACTTCCCGTAGACGTACTGGATCACCTCCTCGCGGCGTCTGTGCTCGATATCCAGGTCGATGTCGGGCGGGCCGTCTCTGCCTGATGACAGGAACCGCTCGAAAAGCAGGCCATGCCGAACGGGATCCACGCCGGTGACTCCCAGTGCGTAGCAGACGGCCGAGTTCGCGGCCGAGCCCCTTCCCTGGCACAAGATGCCGGCCTGCTCGCAGAACCGGACGATGTCGTGCACGATCAGGAAGTAGCCGGGGAACCCGAGTTCCTCGATCACGTCGAGCTCGCGGGCGAGCTGTTCGTAGGCCCCCTGGACGCGTTCATCATCCGGCGGGCCGTACCGCTGCGGTGCCTTCCCCGCGACCAGCGAGCGCAGCCAGGTTGCCTCGGTGTGCTTGCCGGGGGTGGGGAAGACCGGCAGCCTGGGCGCGATCACGTGGAAGTCGAACGCGCAGTCGCGCGCCAGCTGCATGGTGCGTTCGGCCACGCCGGGGTAGCGGCGGAGCCGGTGGGCCATCTCCGCGCCCGACCGGAGGTACGCGCCGCCGGAGGCGGCCAGCCAGCCGTCCATCTCATCCAGGCTGCGGCGGGCCCGGACCGCGGCCAGCGCCTGCGCCAGCCGGGCGTCACGTGGGGCGGCGTAGTGCACGTTGCCGGTGGCGATCACCACCGTCCCGGTGCTCGTGGCCAGCTCGTACAGGGCATCGTTGCGCTCATCGTCCGCCGGCTGGTCATGGCTGGTCAGCTCGACCACGACGTTCTGGTGGCCGAACATGGTGGCGAGCGCCTCGAGTTCCGCCGCGGCGGCCTCCGGCCCTGCCGAGGCGAGCGCCGCCGGGACGGTGCCCTTGCGGCAGCCGGTGAGGATCACCCAGTGCCCGCCGTGCGCCCGCGCAAGCGATTCAAGGTCGTAGACGGGGCGGCCCTTTTCGCCCCCGCTGAGCTGCGCCGCGCTGATCACCTGGCACAGCCGCCGGTAGCCCTCCGGGTCCCGGGCCAGCACGAGCAGGTGCTGGCCTTCCGGGTCGGGCGCACCCGCCCGGGGGGTCGCCGGCCATCGGGGGCTCGGGGGTGCCCTCCGGGAAGTCGCTGGCCATCCGGGGCTCGGGGATATCCCGCGGACGGCACCGCCTCCGGCGGGCAAGCCCAGGCTGAGCTCGGCGCCGAAGACCGTGCCGATCGCGATGCCGGTCTGCTCTTTGAGCCGGGCGGCCGCCTGCGCGAACTGAGGGACGCCGTACATGCCGTCGTGGTCGGTGATGGCCAGGGCGGTCAGGCCGCGGTTCGCTGCCTCGGCGACCAGCTCGGCTGGGGCAGAAGCCCCGTCGAGGAAGCTGTACGACGAATGGCAGTGCAGCTCCGCCCACGCCGGGCCTCCGTCGGCCGGGCTGTCCCGGCCGGCGGCTGGCAGGCGGGTCACCGGGCACGGCTCCGGCTCCTTCGCCTGCTCCCCGCCGGCCGGCCGGCGGGGGGGGGGTCCCCAGGACAGGCGGCGCTCGAGCTCCCGCCACGGCACGGGAGGGTTATCCCACCCCATGACCTGCTGTTCCCCGTCTCACGGACCGGCGCCGTCAGTCGTATCTGGCTTCGATCAGCCAGCCGCCGTCCTGCAGGGCCACAAGCCAGGCGGCCCCGTCCTCGGTGACCAGCTGGAATCTGGCCCGCCTGCGCGCGGCGCGCGGACGCCACCACCGCTCGGTGACCGGCCATGGCCCGGTCCAGGCGGTGATCGCCATCCACGGCGTGCCGTCGGCCGACATCCGCGCGGGCGCTGCGGAGACGACCCCGCGCCCGCTGACGGCCACCGTGGCACCCGAGTCGTCGGTGATCCTGGCGGGCAGCGGCGCCGGGTAGACCGTGGCCGGGGAGGGTGCGGGAATCCGCCCCGGCCAGGGCCTGTCCTCGCTGCCCGGCCCGTCCGTCCGTCCAGGCTCGCGCGTGCAGCCAGGTTCGCCCGTCCGGCTCGCCCGGCCCGGCCCGGCCTGCCGCGGCGCCCGGTCATCAGTGTCGCCGAACGGCACCAGCGTCACCTGCTCGGCCGGGCCGCGGCCGCCTGCCCGCACCGGGCGCGTCACCGCACCATGCCCGAGCATGGCCTGCACGCGGATGGCCGCACGGGCCAACCGGTCACTGACGACGGCGTCGCCCCAAAGGCCGAGCTGCTGGCCCTGGTCGCGGACCAGCTGGTCGGGGGTCAGCCGGAGCATCGTGATCCCACCGGCCTGAGCCGCGTCGTCGCCCTGCCCGGCTTGCCCGTCCTGCCCGGCTTGCCCGTCCTGCCCGCCCTGTCCGGCTTGCCCGTCCTGCCAGCCGGCCAGCTGCCAGCGGACACGCTCGGCCACCGCCAGCGCGGAAAGCAGCCCGTCGTGCCGCCACAGCCGGGTGATTTCCCGGCCGCTGCCCCAAACCACCTGCACTTGCACCCGCACACAGGCGAGTCCGCTGGCCGCAAGGCCGTCGTGCATCCGCTGCGCCAGCGCCTTGGCCGCGAACACCACCGGCTCCGCCTGGCCCGCGGGCGGGTCGAACTCCTGCCCCACCGAAAGGTCGGCCGACGGCGGGCGGGGTGCCAGCGGCCGGCGGCCCAGGCCGCGCGCCAGCCGGTGGGCGATCACACCTGGTGTCCCGAACCGGTTCGCCACCTCGGCGGCCGGCAACGAGGCGAACTCTCCCAGCGTCCTGATGCCCAGCCGGGGAAGCAGGTCCGCCAGATCCGGGATGTCCAGCACGCTGACCGGGAACCGGGCCAGGAACGCCCGGGTGCGGCCGGGAGCAACCCTCATGACCGCGCCCGGCCGCGCCCGCCGGGTGCCGCGGGAGCGCTGGGCGTGCTCGGCTGCCAGGACGGCGGCGAAAAGGCCGTCCGCGATGCCCACCTGGCAGGCGAAGCCGCCGCCGGTGACGGCTTCGATGATCTTTGCTGCCAGGGCGCCTTCCCCGCCGAAGTACCGGGCCGGGCCGCGCGCGCCGATGGCGCAGGCGCCCGGGTGCAGCACCTCCACCCGCGGGCAGAATCCTTCCACCAGGGATACCACCTGCCCGAATTCCGGCGCCTCCGGCCCCCCGTCCCGCACCGTCCCGCCGCCCGGGTCCGCTCCGTCACCGGCCTGCCCCGGTTCCCGGTCCGTGACCGGCCAGCCCGGGCACCGGACGACCAGCACCCGCTCGGGCAGGTCCCCGCCCGCCGTCATCCGGTGTCCCGCATGCCCTGACCGGAAACGGGGATCTGGTCCACGGTGCCCACCGAGCCGTCCGCTCCCGGCAGCCACAGCCACCGTGTCCGGGACCGCGCCGCCGCGCCCCGGCCGTCCACCGCCACCTGCACCCGGCGGGCGCGCAGCCGCCCGTGGCCGGCCCCGATCCCCGCCCATTCCTGGCGGACCACGACCAGCCGGGCCTGGGCGTCGTCCCACCCGCCCGCCACCACCAGCACCCCCCCGCGGCGCCGCAGGGTGGCGGCGAGCCTGCTGCGCATCTGGACGGGTGGCTGGCCGGGCGGGCGGAGAAGGACCAGCTCGCACCCGTCGAGCAGCGAGGCCACCACCTGTGGCCAGCCCGCGCCCGGATCCGGGATCAGCAGCAGGCGACCGGGGTCCAGGCCAGCGTCGGCCGCCGCCGCCACCCCGAACTGCGGCAACCCGACCGCCGCGCACCAGGCTCCGGCCGCCGATGCGCCTGCCGCGACTGCCAGGCAGAGCAGGCCCCAGTGCCCCACCGCCACCACCGTCCCGCGCTTCAGCCCCCCCGGCAGCAGCCCGCGCAGGGCAGGTAGCACCGGCAGCCTTCCACCGTCCGGAACCGTGTCCTCGTCATGCCTTCGCGGCAACCACGACGCGAGGCCGGCCATCTCCGCTCCCATAGCCCGACACTATCGAACTTATGTTCGAAAGTGTCAAACCGGGATTACTGGAACAAATTTGGTGATTACGCGCGTGGCCTCTCGCGGGCCTCTAGTGCGACCACACCGCCGCGACCTGGCCTGCGGCCGACGCGGCCTGGGTGTACCCGGCGCGGCCGGCGAGGGCCCGCAGCGCGGGGTCGAGCCCGCCTCGCCCCATGTACCTGGCGGCCGCCTGGTCGGGCTCGATGACGGTCACCATCGCCCTGCCGCGGGTGAGCCCGGCCACCTCGTCCGCCACGCTGGCGTTGAGACCGCGGGTGATCGGAGCGATCACGACAACCCGCTCGGACCCAGCGGCCAGATCGGCGTTGGTGGGCGAGCGCACGCCGCCGTCAATCCAGTGCCGCCCGCCGATTCTTATCGGCGGCCACACACTCGGTGTCGCGCAGCTGGCGGCCACGGCCTCCACCAGCCCGGCCCCGCTGGCGGCGTCGAAGACGGTGAACTCGCCCGACCCGGCGTCGACGGCCGTGATCTGCAGGCGCCGGGCCGGCCACTCGCGGGCGGGCAGCCTGCCGGCGATCATCTCCAGTCGCTGCGCCTCCGGGATCGTCTTCGCCGCCAGCGCCATCCTGCCCAGCCGGGCCCGCACCTTCACCGGATCCTTGGAACTGGCCGCGGCCAGCCACCACCGGGCGGCCAGGCGTACCCCCGTCCGCGGCACCGGCTCGGCGCCGGGCGGTGCTAGCTGCGCCTCGTGAAGCCCCGCCAGGCTGGCACCCGACGTCACCTGGGCGCCGACGACCGCCCCGGCCGATGTGCCGACGACCAGGTCGGCTCCGGCCAGGTCCAAGCCCTCGTCCACGAGCCCCGCGAGCAGGCCAAGCTCCCATGCGGCCCCCGTGACCCCTCCGCCGCCGAGCACGAGCGCAGTTCCGGTCATGCACGGTATATACCGACGAGGAGCGGGTTGACGCCGGAGAGGGGGCGGCAACTGCTGCCCCCGCCCATGGGCGGGGTCACGGCTGCTGGCGTTCGCCGCTCGGGGCGGACTGGCCGCTGGGGCCGGGCTGGCCGCTGGGGCCGGGCTGACCGTGGAACTCGGCCCACGGTGGGCCCCATCCGGTTTCCGGATCGGTGATCTGCCCGATGAACCGCTCGACGAACGAGGACTCGGCGTCCAGCAGGGTGAGCCGGTATTCCTCCTCGATCAGGAACAGCTCGGGCACGCCCTGGGCGAGCGTGCCGTCGATCATGGCCCGGATCTCGGCGCGCTGCTCGGCGAGCCGGGCGAGCCGCCGCCGCAGCAGAGTGAGAACCTCGTCGGGTGGGAGCGCGGCGATCAGCGAGAGCGCGGCGACGAAGTGCGGGTACTCATGCTGCGGCTCCTCGACCAGCTCGCGCAGCCAGTCGTGCAGTTCGCGCCGGCCGGCCTCGGTCAGGGCGTACACGGTGCGCTCGGGACGCTGCCCCTCGCGGCTGGTTTCCTGCTGCGTGATGAACCCCGCGCGCTCGAGTTGCTGGACCACCATGTACAGCGAGCCGTGGTTGAACTTGATGCTGCGGGCGTCGCCGTGGTCGCGGAGCGTGCGGCCAAGCTCATAGGGGTGCATCGGCCGCTGCGTGAGGTAGGACAGCACGGCCAGCGCGAGCAGGTTGCCCACCTTGCGTTTCTTAGCCATCTGCCGCTCCTTCGCAGCGCGTGCCGCCCGGGGCGGCACGCGCTGCCAATGTGGGGGTTGTCACGCCGTGCGGGTCGGGTCATCCACGGTCGGGAACCCGCCCTCCTTGTGGGCACGCCGCACGTCGGCCCAGTACTCGCGGGAGAACATGGCCGACAGCTGGGCGATGCCACCACGGCGGACGCGAATCTCGCCATGGCGGATCTGGCCGGTGACGACGATACGCCGCCCGCCCGGACCGGCGGGACGCTCGGCGTCCTTGACCCGGCCGCGGCCGATGCGCCGCAGGTCCCAGTCGTCCACCACGGCGTCCCCGGCGACCAGCAGCTTGAGCGTCGCATGGTCGATGTCGACCTCGACCTCGATGTCGCCCGCCGGGATCTGCGGGGAGCGCAGGTCCAGCACGGCGAGGCCGCGGTGGGCGCGGACCTGGAACTGGCGCGCGGTGGTCCAGTTGCCGAGCCGCCTGGTCACCGCGTGGTTGGCGGGGACCCGGACCGGGGCGGCGGGAGCGGCTTGGGTGAGGTTCATCGCGTTGTCCTTCCTGAGAGTGGGCAGCGGGCGTGGCTGCGTTCAGCACCAAGTATCCATAGCTGATTAGTCAATGTCAACTATTTGTGGATTCCGGGGTGCTCGCCGGGCTGGAAGGGCTGATGGGCGCGGTGACGGGGCTGAGGATGAAGGCGATGACGAGCAGCACGCCGGTGATGGACACGCCGCGCAGAACGCCGACCTGGTCGGCGAGGAAGCCGACGGACGGGGGCCCGGCGAGGAAGGCCAGGTAGCCGATCGAGGCGGCGGTGCTCACCCGGCCGGGCGCGTACCGGGGATCGTCGGCGGCCGCGCTGATACCGACCGGAAACCCGAGCGAGGTGCCGAGCCCGAGCAGCACCGCCCCGGCCAGCGCGACCGGCAGCAGCACGCCGGCCTCGATCAGCAGCAGGCCGGCCAGGGCGATGGCGGCGCAGGACCGCAGCACCCGGACCCGGCCGTACCGGTCGATGAGCGCCGGGCCGAACCAGCGGCCGGTGGTCATGGCGGCCAGGAAGACGGCGAACGTGAGGGTACCGAGGGCGGCCGCCGTGTGGTAGCCGCCGATGACCGCGAGGCTGAGCCAGTCGTTGCTGGTCCCCTCCGTAAAGGCCATGCACAGCACGAACAGGCCGATGAGCACGGTCCGAGGCTCGGTCCAGGCGGTGAGGGGGTTGCGCCGGGCCGCCTTGCCGTCGCGGTGCCCGGCACCGGTGGCCGCGGGGATGCGGGCGTGGGGGAGAAACCTGCGGGCCGCCATGGGCACGGCGACCGCGACCGCCAGCGCGGCCGCGAGCAGGTGCGCGGTGACCGGCACGCCGAGGGCGACCATGGCCGCGCCTGCCCCGGCCCCAGCCACCGTGCCGATGCTCCACCCGGCGTGGAACCTGGACATGATCGCCCGGCCCAGCCGCTGCTCGACGGCGGCGCCCTGCACGTTCATCGCCACGTCCCAGGTGCCGCTGCTGAAGCCGAACAGGAACAGCCCCGCCGCCACCGGCGGGATGCCATACCGGTAGCCGACCGCGACGGTGGCCATGCCGGCGGCCGCGGTCAGCGACATCACGGCGACGGTGCGGGAGTCCCCGAGCCAGGTGATGACCAGGCCGGACAGCGGCGTGGCGATCGTCGAGCCGACCGCTATCGAGAGCAGGATGAGGCCGAGCTCGCCGGGGGAGACCCGCAGCCCCTCGCGTACCTGCGGGATGCGGGCGGCCCAACTGGCGAAGATGAAGCCGTTGGCGATGAAGGCGGTGTAGACGGCGCGGGTGGCGCCGCGGACCTGCGCCCTGGACCGTCCGGGCGACTCCGTGTTAGTGATGTGACTGGTCATTACTCACTCGTCATGGACGGTACATGGAGACGACCAGGGCTACGACCAGCGGGACCGTTCCGGGCCGGGCGCAGGTGGTGATCGTCGGCGGCGGGGTCACCGGCTGCAGCATCGCCTACCACCTCGCCCACCTGGGGTGGACCGACGTGGTGCTGCTTGAGCAGCACCAGCTGACCGCGGGGACGACGTGGCACGCCGCCGGGCTGATCACCTCGGCCGGGATGACGGACGAGACCGCGCTGTTCTTCAGCCGGTACTCGCGCGACCTCTACGCCCGGCTGGAGGCCGAGACCGGGCATTCCACCGGCTTCCGGGCGGTGGGGCACCTCTCCCTGGCCACCACGCCGCGCCGGCAGGCCGCCCTCCGCCGCGAGGCGGCCTGGATGCACGGGTTCGGCGTCGAGGACACCGAGATCTCACCGGCCGAGCTCGCGCACATGTGGCCGCTGGCCCGCACCGACGACGTGCTGTCGGCCTTCTACGTCGCCGACGAGGGCCGGGCCGACCCGGTGGGCGTTGCCACCTCGCTGGCGAAGGGCGCCCGGCTGCTGGGCGTGCGGGTGATCGAGGGCGTGGCCGCGACCGGCGTGCAGACCCGCGGGCGGCGGGTCAGCGCCGTCCTGACCGAGGCGGGCCCGATCGAGACCGAGATCATCGTGAACGCCGCCGGCATGTGGGCGCGGCAGTTCGGCGCGCTGGCCGGGGTCGCGGTGCCGCTGCAGGCGGCCGAGCACTACTACCTGCTGACCGACACGGTTCCCGGGATGGACGCCGGCCTGCCGGTGATCGAGGACCCGGACAACTACGGCTACTACCGGCCCGAGGGCGACGGGATGCTGGTCGGGCTGTTCGAGCCGGTCGCGGCGCCCTGGTCGCTGGACGGGGTCCCGCGGGGATTTTCGTTCGGCAAGCTGCCGCCCGACTGGGAGCGGATGGGGCCGTTCCTCGGCCCGGCGCTGGCCCGGATACCGTCGCTCGCCGAGACCGGGGTGCGGACGTTCTTCTGCGGCGCGGAGTCGTTCACCTCCGACGTCCGGCCGCTGCTCGGCCCCGCGCCCGAGCTGGACGGCTATTTTGTCGCGGCAGGCCTGAACTCGCTCGGCATCCTGTCCGGCGGCGGGGTGGGCAGCATGGTCGCGCACTGGATCGTCGACGGGGTGCCGCCGCTCGACGCGACGGCCGTCGCCCTCGACCGGGCCCCGGCGCACGAGACCTCCCGCAGGTTCCGGGCCGAGCGCACGGTCGAGCAGCTCGGGGTGCTGTTCGGCGACGCGGTCTGGCCTTCATGGCAGCCGTCGACCGCGCGGAACGTGCGGCGGTCGGTGCTGCACGACCGGCTGGCCGCGGCGGGCGCGCACTTCGGCGTCTCGGCCGGCTGGGAGTACGCCGAGTGGTTCGCCGCCGCGGGCGAGGCGCTGGTGACCCGCCTGGATTACCGGCGCCCCGCCTCGCACGCGATCGTCGGGCGCGAGCACGCGGCGATCCGCGAGGCGGTGGGCGTGATCGACATGAGCCTGATGGCCAAGCTGATCGTGCAGGGGCCGGACGCGGCCGCCGTGCTCAGCCGGCTGTCGGCCAACGACGTGCTGCTCGGTCCCGGCAGGCTCGTCTACACCCAGTGGCTTAACGAAACCGGCGGGATCATCGCCGACGTCACGGTGACCTGGCTGGAGGCGGACAAATTCCTGGTCGTGGCCAGCGACATCATCCACCGCCGGATCGAGCCGCTGATCAGGCGGGCGAGCCGGGACGGCGAGGTCGTGACGGTCACCGACATCACCTCGGGCACGACCCTGCTGACGGTGCAGGGCCCGAGGTCACGCGAGCTGATCGGCCGGCTGACCGACGCCGACCTGTCCAACGACGCGTTCGGGTACCTGACCGCGCAGCACATCCACGTCGGTTACGCGCCCGTGCTCGCGATCCGGGTCACCTACGTCGGTGAGCTCGGATGGGAACTGCACGTGCCGGCCGAGTACGCGGCCGGCGTCTACGACGAACTGGTGGCGGCCGGCGGCGATCTCGGCTTCCGGCCGGTCGGCCTGCAGGCCATGTCGGGCCTGCGGCTGGAGAAGGGCTACCGGGACATGGGGGTCGACGTCGACAACACGGACAACCCGCCGGAGGCGGGGCTGGGGTTCGCGGTCGCGTGGGACAAGCCCGGCGGCTTCATCGGCCGTGACGCCCTGCTCGAGGTGCGCGCGCAGGGACCGTTCCGCCGCCGC
>Ga0081540_1001531_pt1 | contig 19846 bp, 19 predicted proteins | sample TabmetS2T1R1_FD_71024 | JGI IMG/M metagenome (GOLD analysis project Ga0081540, IMG submission 71024) | Tabebuia heterophylla rhizosphere microbial communities from the University of Puerto Rico - S2T1R1 | ecosystem: Host-associated > Plants > Roots > Rhizosphere ... | reverse complement strand
GGTTCATTGCGATGACGTCGTTGTAACGCGGCTCTGCGAATTCCAGCTTGTGGCCCATGGCCCGCTCGAAGATCGCTTGCGATCCGTCCAGCGTCTGCTCGGCGCCGTCGTCGTCGGTGTAGTGGTAGAGGCCCTTCTTGAACTCACCGACCTTGCCCAACTCGGCGTTGACCGCCTCACGCTGGGCAACACTCAGGTATCCTTGGCCGCTCGCGCCGCCGCACTGCAGCACCATCGTGCGCAGCCCCGCTGAGCGCTCCTGTGGGCCGTAGTGCACGCTCTCGGGAAAGTAGCCCACCCATCCCTGCGGCAGCGACTGCGTTTCGGTGTACGGCAGAGTCCCCTCGATCACGTACCGGATCTGGTCGAAGTTGTGGCGATGCCGAGGAGTCCGCCATCCGCCGCTACCGGTCACACCCAGGTTCAGGTCGTAGTTGTTCGGTGAGCCGTCGACGCCAAACAGTAGGTGCTTTTGATCCAGCTTGCCTTCACGCATGCTGCCGACCTTCTCGCTGCTGGTATCGGCGGCCGTACTGATTCGCATGTCTTGCCCTTCCCCGAGTTTAAAAAATCCCGCGAATCGATCCGAAGGAGGCGGCATATCAGCACGCCTGCGTCCGCACGCAGGACCCGAGAGCCGCGCGAACGGAGTAACAGTATCCCACAGTGCAGGATATTTTCAATGTTTGTGTTCCGGGGGTACGGCTCATGAGGTGCCGTCACAGGTGGCGCTATCCGACGCCGTCGTAGAGGCCCGCCGCCCGGGCTCGTAGGGTGGCCATCCCGATGATCATGTCGAGGGTGGGTGTAGGCACTTGCGCCAGGCCGGCGAGATCAAGGGGCACCCGGAACAACGCGTCGATCTCCATCGGTCGGCCCGCCAGCAGGTCCCGCACGATGCTTTGTAGATGGCCCGACTTCGCCAGCTTGGCCAGGCCCTCGGCGGTGTCGCCGGGGTCGCGGCCGAGGGCGTGAGCGATGGCCTGGCCCTCCCGACGCATGGCCTCAGCGGTGGCCGAGATTGCCGGCTTGTCGAGGACCTCCTTCATGGGTGAGGCGCTGAGGATCCCCAGCGAGCCTCCGATGAGGTTCATCAAGAGCTTCGCCCACACCGCGTCTCGGATGTCAGCGGTGACGGTCACCTCCAGGCCGCTTGGTGTCAGCAGCGATGCGAGGGCGTCGAGGCGGGCGTCGGGTAGATGGTCAGGGCGTCCGACGATGAGACGGTTGCTGGAGTTCTCGGCGCGAATCACCCCGGGCGCGAGGACTGTACAGGCGGTGTAGGCGACGGCGCCGACGGTGCGCTCTGGGCCGACGCCGTTCCACAACGCGTCGTGAGGATCCAGCCGCGCCAGGTGCGTGCCTTCGAGGGGCCCGCCGTGGCCGTGGAAGTACCACCAGGGAATGCCGTTACCCACGAACACGACCAGACTGTCATGATGAAGCAGCGACGCGATGCCTTCCGCGATGGTGGGAAGCGCTGGCGCTTTGACCGTGACGAGGACGATGTCCTGAGGTGCCAGGTCACTGGGCCGATCGGTGGCGAACGGGCGGGACACCAAGAGGCCTTGAACGGTTTCGACACGAAGCCCCTGCTCTTGAATGGCGTGAAGTTGGGCGCCCCGGGCGATGAGGGACACGTCGCCCCCCCGAGCCCCGAGCCGGCCGGCGATATGGCCACCAACGGCTCCCACGCCGTAGACGCAGATTCTCGGTTGCTGCCTTCGATCGTCATGTGTCACGAGTCGAACTGCCGCCTCTTCTCGGTGGCCGCTGCCAGCAGGAACGAGATGTCGTTCCCTGTGGAGACATAGCCAGCGCCGAGTTCCCGGTACTTCCGGACAAGGTCCGGCCGGCCACCCAGCCCGCCGAGGCCTACGGCCTTTCTGCGGGCCTTGCAGACCTCGAGCACCCGCAGGAAGGCGGCGTCGACGCGAGGATCGTCCATCTGTCCCGGGACACCGAGCTCGACGCTGAGATCGTTCGGGCCGACGAGAAGCATGTCCACGCCCTCGACCGCGGCGATCTCGTCGGCGGCGCTGAGACCGGCCTGGGATTCGATCATGGCGACGACCATCGACGCCTGGTCGAGCTCGCGAACCGTCTGTGCCGGGGGCAGCGGACGGTAGTGCAGTTGTGCTGCCGCGCCGGCCAGGGAGCGCGCGCCGAGGGGCGCATGCTTGACGGCACGAACGGCGCCTCGCGCCTCATCGGCTGACTCGACGCCAGGCAGGATCACCCCCATGGCGCCGACGTCCATGACCCGGCCGATCAGGGCAGCATCAAGACCTGGGACTCGAACGAGCGGCGTCACACCGAGGTGGTTGCAGGCCATGCAGATCTGGCTGAGCGCGTCCAGAGGAAAGCCGCTGTGCTCCAGGTCGATGTAGACGGAGTCGAAACCCGCGGTGTAGGCGATGGAGGCGATGTCGACGGACCTCACCAGCCGAACGGTCATCGAGAAGACCGGCCGGCCGTTCGACAACTTTTCCTTGGCACGGTTCCGCAGTAGCGGTGCGGTGTCGTCGGTCATCCTCAGTGCTCTCCTTTGCCGACCTGTCAGTGTCTTCAGCTGAACAGCGGCGGCAGCGCCCGCGCCTCGTCCTCGAACCCGTAGACGGACTTGACCTCGAGGTACTCCTCGAACCCGAACCGGCCCATCGAGCGACCGACGCCGGACTGCTTGTAGCCCCCCATGGGTGAGTAGGAGTCCGTGGGCGCGCCGTTGAAGCTGACGCGCCCGGCGCGCAGGCGATTCACGACGTCGCGTGCCCGCTTGCGCTGGCCACCGAACACGTACCCCCCGAGGCCGTAGGGGGAATCGTTGGCGATTCGCACGGCCTCGTCTTCGTCGAAGTAGGGGATCACCGCCAGGACGGGGCCGAACACCTCCTCCTGAGCGATGGTCATTTCCGGCGTGACGTCGGTGAACACGGTGGGCTGCACGAAGTAGCCGCGGTCCAGACCGTTCGGCCGCTCCATCCCCCCGGTGAGGAGCCGAGCGCCCTCGTCCACGCCAGTCTGGATGAGTTTCCTGATCGACGTTGCCTGCGCGTCGCTGACGACGGGGCCCATGGTCGTCGAGGGCTCCAGCGGGTCGCCGAGGTGGAAGCGGTTCGCTTCGTCGACGAGGAAGCCCGTCACGGTCTCGAGCTGGCTTCGGTCGACGAGCATGCGACTGGGTGCGTGGCACGACTGACCGGCGTTGAAGAAGGCACGTTGGATGTTCCACCGCGCGGCCCTCTCCAGGTCCGCGTCGGGGAGCACGACGTTGGCCGACTTGCCGCCCAGCTCCAGGCACAGACGTTTCACCGTCTCCGCGGCGGCAGCGCCGACCTGGCGCCCCGCCACGGTGGACCCGGTGAAGGAGATCATGTCCACGTCCGCGCTTCGGGACAGGGCGTCGCCCACGGTCCGGCCGCCCCCGTTGACCAGGTTGAACACGCCTGCCGGCACCCCTGCCTCGTGCAGGACCTGGGCCAGGAGCGCGCCGCTGGCGGCTGAGTTCACGCTCGGTTTGGCGACGACCGTGCACCCGGCGGCCAAGGCGTAGATCATCTTGATGACCCCCGTCTGAACAGGCCAGTTCCACGGGGAGATCAGCGCGCAGACGCCGATCGGCTCGCGACGCACGATCGCGCCACCGAGCCGTGACTCGAAGGGGTAGTCGCGCAGCACCTCGCGGGCCACCCGCATGTGGCCGGCCGGCCCCGTCACCTGGGCTCGGTTGTTGATCGGAATCCCGACTTCCCGGGCGATCAGCACCGAGAACTCGTCGACGTGGGACTCGTAGACCTCGACGATGCGGTCGATCAACGCGATGCGTTCGTCGACTGATCTGGTGGAGAACGACTCGAAGGCGCGTCGAGCTGCGGCGACGGCTCGCTCCGCGTCGGCGGCACCACCGATCGCGACTCGGGCGAAGGGTTCCTCACGGGTTGGGTCGATCAACTCGGTGTAGCGCGGTTCGACGGGATCGACCCACTCGCCGTCGATGTACAGGTGTGGGTACTGCCTCATGCTCAGGTCTCCTCGAGGCGGGGTGATCCCCTCTTGGTGCTGCGGTACCACGATCAGCCGTTGTGCGTGTAGCCGCCGTCGCAGGCGATGGTTTGGCCGGTGATGAACTCCGATGCGGGCGTGGCCAGGAAGATCATGATCCCGACTAGGTCTGTGGGGACCATTCCCCGAGGGATGCACTGGAGGGAGGCCGCGCGTTCGCGCACCTCAGTGGTGGGGTTCACGGCGCGGTCGACCTCCGTGGCGACACTGCCGGGCCGGACGCAATTGACGGTGATGCCGTGCGGGCCGAGCTCCCGGGCCAGGGAGTTCGTCATGCCGATCACGGCGGACTTGGAGGTGACGTAGTGCAGGTAGTTGACGGTCCCGCGCGTCACGGCGTCGGAGGACACGTTGATGATGCGGCCGAAGCCGGCCGTGCGCATGTGGCTCGCCACGGCTCTGGTGCACAGGAAGGTCCCAGTGATGTTGACGCCCAGGACCCTCTCCCACTCGGACAGGGGGATCTCGTCGAACGGTTCCTTCTTGAGAGTTGCGAAGATCGAGGCGTTGTTGATCAGCACATCGATCCGGCCCCATCGCTCGACGACGGCGTCGACCATGGCCTCGACCGAGGACTCCTCGGCCACATCCACCTGGAGCGCTTGCCCCACATCGCCGGCATCGTGGATCTCCTTCGCCACTGCCTCGGCCTTGGTGAGGTCGAGATCGGCCACCACGGCCGTTGCTCCGGCGGCGGCGAACTGTCGGGCGAGTTCGCGCCCGATGCCTTGACCCGCCCCGGTCACGATGACCACTCGGTCCTGCACGCCGAAGTCACGAGCCGAGGCGGGAACGCCCGAGTCAGGAGGAGTATGGGTCGAAGGTGCCGTCGTCATGGTCGATCCTTGTGGCGTCGCACGGTCGTGGCCTGCAAGCCCCAGTGTGGAGGGTCAGGTCGTGCTAGACCGCCGAGCGAGGGGCCTTCCCGACTGCGGCAGCGGGCTGTCTGCGTTAAGATATCCCATCAAATGAGATATGGTCAATACCATGGCGGGCCCGGCAGGCTGGGTGGCCCGCCATGATCGTGGCGACCGCGGGCTGGATGGGCCGCGCCTGGCATGACCAACGATTGCGAATATCCCAGAGTGCAGGATATGGTCAATGTGTGACCGAGCGCCGTCCATGATCCGATCGGTATGCGCGTCCCGCGCCGCCGCGCCGACACCCGGCGCGGTCCGCGGTGCGTCCCTCGCCTGTCGAGGAGCGTCCTCATGAAGGCCGTGTACTTCCTCGGTGAAGGACGGCTCGAGCTGCGCGATCGTACCGTCCCCGTACCCGCGCCGGACGAGGTCGTCATCCGAGTGCGGGCCTCCGGCATGTGCGGGAGCGACCTCAACCACCTGCACGAGCCACGGCGCAGCGGAACCGAGCTCGTGATCGAAGGGCACGAACCTTGCGGAGTCGTCGAGGCGGTGGGGGCGGCTGTCCGCCCCAGCGAGGCCACCGCCGGCCGGCGCGTCATGGTTCACCACTACGACGGCTGCCGCACCTGCCGGCACTGTCGCTCGGGCTGGACGCAGTACTGTCCGAACGGCCGCAAGGCGTACGGCGGGAACGCGGACGGCGCCCACGCGCCGTTCATGCGCGTTGCCGTGCACACGCTCATCCCGCTACCGGACTCGTTGTCCTTCAAGACCGGGGCAGCCATCTCGTGCGGAACCGGGACTGCCTTCGCAGCCATCAAGCGGGTCGACCTCGCTGCGGACGACACCATAGTGATCTTCGGGCAGGGGCCGGTGGGGCTGAGTTGCACCCTGTTGGCCAAGGCCTTCGGAGCCCGCGTCATCGCCGTCGATGTCGAGGCGTCGCGACTGTCGATGGCCGCGGAGTTCGGCGCCGACCACGTCATCGATGGACGAGAGACGGACGTCGTGGCGGCGGTCCGCGCGGTGACGCGCCACGGGGACGGTGCGGACAAGTCCATCGAGTGCAGCGCCAACGCGGTCGTCCGCCGGCAAGCCGTCGAGGCAGTGCGGCCCTGGGGGACCGCATGCATGGTCGGAGTGTTCGGTCCGCTGGAGCTGGACAGCGATGAGCTCATCCACCGGCACAAGACCGTGGTGGGCTCGCTGACGTTCAGCAAGAACCAGCAGGAGGAGTGCGCGCTCTTCGTGGCCGAGCGCGGTTTGAACGTGGAGTCGCTCTTCACCAATGAGTTTCGCCTCGAGGAGGCGGAAAAGGCCTACGAGCTGTTCGACCAGCGCGAGATCGGCAAGGGCGTCTTCGTCTTCGACTGAGGCGGCGTCGGCGTCAACGAGAGGAAAGCAGTGAGCACAACGCAGCAGAGCTTCGCTCCTCGTGGACGGGCGCGGCTATTCCTTGCCCGCGAGGTCCACCATCTTCTGATCGACGGTCAGCAGGTGCCCGCGGCATCCGGGGAAACTCTGGCCACGGTCAACCCTTCAACCGGCGAGGTCTTGGCACACCTGGCCGCCGGCGGTCCGCCCGACGTCGACCTGGCCGTGCGCGCGGCCCGCAAGGCGTTCGTCGGCCCGTGGAGCAGGTGGACCCCGTACGAACGCCAGGCCCTGCTGACGCGCATCGCGGCCGTGTTGGACGAGCGCTTCGACGAGCTCATCGAGATCGAGGCCCTGGACATGGGAGCCCCGGTCTCACGGCTCCGTAACAGCAAAGCAGCTCTCATGAAGATGCTGGCCTTCTTCGCCGGCCAGGCGACCAACATCTCGGGCGAGACCCTGTCGAACGGGATCCCCGGCGAGGTCGCCACCATGACGTTGAAGGCGCCGGTAGGGGTGATCGGGGGAATCATCCCCTGGAACGGTCCGCTCAACGGCCAGTTCTGGATCATCGGAGCGGTCCTGGCGAGCGGGTGCACGGCAGTGTTGAAGCCGTCCGAGGACGCCTCCCTGTCGGTGCTGTGCGTGGCCGAGCTCCTTCACGAGGTCGGTGTCCCGGCCGGGGTGGTCAACGTCGTCACGGGCACCGGCACGGCGGCGGGCCACGCGCTGGCGGCCCACCCCGACGTCGATCGCATCGCGTTCACGGGATCGACCGAGACGGGACGGCGCATCATCCAGGCGTCGACGGTCAATATCAAGAAGCTCCAGCTCGAGCTCGGTGGCAAGTCGGCCGACATCGTCTGCTCATCAGCGGACCTGAGCGTCGCGGTGCCCGGTGCCGCGATGGGGGTCTTCGCCAACTCCGGACAGATCTGCTACGCCGGCACCCGGGTGCTGGTCCAGCGACCCGTCGTCGACGAGTTCACCGAACGGCTGCTGGCATTCGTGGACTCCATCCGGATCGGGCACAGCCTCGACGCGACTGTCACGCTCGGCCCCGTCATCTCTCAGCCCCAGCTGGACAAGGTGCTGTCGTACATCGACATCGGTCGAGGCGAAGGAGCTGAGCTGCTCCTCGGCGGGGAGCGCCTGGGCGGCGAGCTCGAGAACGGCTACTTCATCCAGCCCAGTGTCTTCAGCGGCGTCACCAACGAGATGCGCATCGCGCGCGAGGAGATCTTTGGGCCGGTGCTGTCGATCCTGCCGTTCGACGACGTCGACGAGGCGGTCGCCATCGCCAACGACAGCGACTTCGGCCTCGGGGGCGCTATCTGGTCGCAGGATCTGTCCACCGCCCTGCGAGTGGTCAACGGTGTGCACACCGGCACCATGTGGGTGAACTGCTACGGCTATGTCGATCCGCTGGTCGGCTTCGGCGGGACGAAGCTGAGCGGCTACGGCTCGAAGGGGAGTGCCGCTCACATGGACACCTATCTCTACACGAAGAGCGTCTACATCCAGCTGTGACTGCCGTGCCGGGCCCCCTGCAGCCGCGAGGCGCACCGAGCTAGCATGGTGTCCTTCCTGCACCTGGGCGTCCCGTACGCAGAGTCCAATGCCCGTAGACAATATCCCACATGGTGAGATATTGTTGAAGCATGGCGGTGTCCGAAGAAGGCGCGAGCAGCCTGGCCAAGACCTTCCAGATCCTCGACCTGTTCACCGAGGAGGAGCCCGTCTGGTCGACGGCGGCGATCATCGACGCCCTGGAGGCCACGAGGTCGACGGGGTACCGCTACATCAAGGCGCTGCACGATGCAGGTCTACTCGCGTCGAGAAACAACGGCCACTACAGCCTCGGCCCGCGGATCATCGAGATGGACCTGAAGCTCCGGCTGACGGACCCGCTGCTCCTGGCCAGTCATGGGGTGCTGGAAGAGCTGGTCGACCACATCGGCCACTCCGCCACGTTGTGCACCGCGTACCGGGATTCCGTGCTCTGCATCGGCGAGTTCCGCGCTCCGAACAGTCCCCCCAATCGGTTCAGTCGCGGACAACGCCGCTCCTTGCTCCAGGGGGCGGTGTCCAAGGTGATCCTGGCCCACCTTCCGCACTACCGGCTGAAGGCGTTCTACCCCCGTCAGTCCCGTGAGATCGAGGCGGCCGGACTGGGGAGCACGTGGAAGGAGTTCCGCGCGAATCTGGGTGACATCAAGAAGCGCGGGTATCACGTGACGCTGGGCGAGTTCAACCCCGGGGTGCTTGGCGTGGCGGCACCCATCCTCAACAGCCAGAAGACCGCCCTCGGCAGCGTTGGTGTCGCCTGGGACGAGAGCGAGCGACGCGACATCCAGGTGGATCATGCAGTCCAGGCGGTCAAGGATGCGGCGGCGACCATCGCCGGCCGCCTGCTGGAGCAAGAACGGGACCGAGAAGATCACGAACGTTGACCCTCTCGACGCATTGACTCGATCCCACATCGCGGGATATTGTCGACGAAGGAGCTGCCGGGATCACGGTCCGAGCGGTGCCACGTCGGGGCATCGCGGCACTTCAGGGCCGCGTGCATCGAACGGTCAACTCGGCATCCGGCGTCCACCACAGGAAGAGGTCCCGTGTCCAAGAAGATCGCCGTCCTGCACACGAGTTTCGTGTTCGTCTCCGTCGAGCCCGCGATCAACAACCTCCTCGAGGAGCTGATCCCTGACGCCGAGGTGATCCACTTCGTCGACTCCGACGTGCTGGCCACCGTCGTGCGCGAGCAGGGGATCTCACCCAAGAGCGAGCAGCGTATGACGCACCTCGCGCAGGCGGCGGAAGCCGCAGGTGCTGACATCATCTTCTCGGCCTGTTCCTCTCTCGGCCCGGCCCTGGACGTGGCGGCACGCCACGTGACCACCCCGGTCGTGAAGATCGACGAGGCCATGGCGGCCCGCGCCGCGGCTGAGGGCAACCGGATCGGCGTGCTGGCCACGGTGCCCACGACCCTGGGGCCGACGTCGGACCTCATCGAGTCCAAGGCGGACGAGACGGGTCGCAGCATCGCCATCGAGCAGCGACTGTGCGAGGGCGCCTTCGCCGTGCTCATGTCCGGAGATCGCGACAAGCACGACGCCCTGGTCGTGGAGCAGGCCGTGGACCTGGCGAGGACGGTGGATCTGATCGTCTTGGCGCAGGCATCGATGGCGCGCCTTGCGGACGTGCTTCAGGAGGAGACCGGCCTGCCAGTGTTGGCGAGTCCGCGGCTCGGGGTCGACTATCTGGCTCGCCGGATCGCCGAACTGTCCGCCTGAGCCTGTCTGGCTCGCGCGCGGAGCTCTCATGAAGACCATCGTTCTTGACGACGATCCCACTGGGACGCAGTCCGCCACGGGGGTGTCGGTGCTGTTCGAGACCGACGTCGATCTCCTGGTCGACGCGCTGCGGCAGGCGGATTCGGTCTACGTGCAGACGAACAGCCGCGCCCTTCCCGAAGCGGAGGCCGTGGCATTGGTCGCGAAGATCAAGGCGGACGGCGAGGCTTCGACCAGGCGTCTGGACGACGAGGTCCGCTTCGTGCTGCGCGGTGACTCGACGCTACGCGGTCATGTGTTCGCTGAATCGACGGTATTTCTGGACGACGACGCGGTCCTCCTCTTCGTCCCTGCCTTTCCTGATGGCGGCCGCACCACGCGCGGAGGGGTCCACTACGTTCGCATCGGTGACGAGGAGATCCCCGCTCACGAGAGCGAATACGCGCAGGACCCGGTGTTCGCTTTTTCGACCGCAGTCCTGGTCGACTACGTCGAGCAGAAGTCAGGCCGTATCGGTCTGCCCGTTCCGCTCGAGCAGGTCCGCGCGGGAGCGCTGGCAAGGGTCCTGGCTGACGCACCGGCGGGCAGCGTCGTTCTGCCCGACGTGGTGGACGCCGACGATGTGATCGCTGTCGCCCGCGCCGTCAACGAGGTCACCGGACTCGGTCGTCGTGTCGTGGTGCGGTGTGCTGCCCCGTTGGCCGCCGAGCTCGCCGGGGTCCCCAGCCGAGGCCTTCTGTCCGCGCCGCTGCTCGACCGGCCGGCGCGGGTATTGCTGGTGTGCGGTTCGCACACCCTCGGCGCGAGTGCGCAGCTTGCCCCGATCGCCGAGGCGTGGGGGGCTCCGGCCGTTGTCGACACAGCGGCGGCCCTCCTGGATCCTGCAGAGGCGGGTTCTGAGGCGGCCAGCTCGGCACGCCTCGCGTTCGACGGCAGACCGGTCATCGTCCTGGCAACGGAGCGCCTCCGGTCCACCGACCACAACACCCTCGCCCACGGCGAACGCGTGATGTCTGCTCTCACGACCGCTGTCGCGGCCATGTTGCCAGAGGTCGACGTCGTCGTGGCCAAGGGGGGCATCACGTCGGCCGAGGTCGCCCGCACCGGAATCGGCGCGACCTCCGCCGTGGTGCTGGGCCAGGTCCTCCCCGGTGTCTCGGTGTGGCGACTGGTCGCTCGAGACGGCCGAGAGGTGCTCTACGTCGTCGTCCCCGGGAACGTCGGGGGTCCCGACACCCTCGTGAACGTCCTCGACGCTCTCGATATCGAGGTCCCTATCGCGTGATGCAAGCTCACGTCACGAGGATGATCGGGAAAGCATGTATGCAACAATAATACCGGTTGAGAACGCCCCCGGCGGACGCCACAAAGGGTTGACGTGGGACAGCGCCACACCACGCCGAACACTTGGCGTGCTTGGGACCTGACGAATCCTCGCCATGCCGACGCCTGAGCGTGTCTCCTTTCCTAGCAGCCGGGGACCGGATCTGTCCGGCTTGCTGGACCTGCCTCGTGGCCGGCCTCGGGGCTGGGGTGTCTTCGCTCATGGGTTCGCCCTGAGCAAGGACAGCCCCGCGGCTGCGCGGATCTGTAAGCAGCTCGCGGCCGAGGGGATCGGGATGCTCCGGTTCGACAATCTCGGCCTGGGGCAGTCGAGCGGGAACTGGGGCGACGGCTCCTTCACGGTGAAGGTCGCGGACACAGTCAGGGCAGGGCAGTTCCTACGCAACCGTGGCCTTCCGGTGGACCTGCTGGTCGGGCATTCGTTCGGTGGGGCGGCTGTCCTCGCTGCCGCTCGGCAGATTCCAACCGTGAGATGCGTGGTAACCGTCGGGGCTCCGGTCGATCCCAGCCACGTGCAGCGGCACTACGAGGCGTTGCTGGACCGCGTCCTGGCGGAAGGCCACGCGGAGTGGTTGGTCGGCGGCAAGCGGCTGAGGCTCACCCGGGCCTTGGTCGAGGACATCAGCCGCGCAGAGGTGCGTGAGCACATCCGTCAGCTGCGGCTGCCGTTGCTGGTCATGCATTCGCCCACGGACAACACGGTGGGGATCTCAAATGCCAGCGAGATCTTCCGGACGGCGCGCCACCCTCGCAGCTTCGTCTCGCTCGAGGGCTCCGACCACCTCTTGACGGCGCCCGGTCAGGCTCAACGCGCCGCACGCATCATCAGCGCGTGGGCCGACCAATACCTGCAGCCCTGAGTCCAGCCGCGTGAACACCGCCTCCACGATTCGCGCCTCCTGCGGAGCGCAGCCGGCAGGCGCTTAGCGCCTGCGGCGCACGTTCTGCACGCGCGACTCACCCTGCTCAGGTAGGGGCTGACGCTTCCGCTTCTCTCACTAAACGCCGTGGGCTTGGGTGTCCGCTCTGCTGATCGGTTGGCGAAGAGTCCAGCTCGCGAGCAGGGCGAGCGCTTCCGCTGTGGGGGTGTGCGGTGCCGCGGTGTAGATGTTGACGCGCTGGCCCTCGTCCCCGGGGAGGTCGAGGGCTTCGAAGTCGAGGGTGAGGTCGCCGACGAGGGGGTGGTGGAGTCGTTTGGCGCCGTTGCGGTGGTAGCGGACGTCGTGGGCCGCCCAGCGTTGCCGGAAGCGGTCGCTGCGGGTGGACAGTTCTCCGATGAGGTCCTGCAGGTCCTTGTCGTACGGGTCGCGTCCGGCTTCGGCGCGGAGATACGCGACGGCGTCGTCCTGGACCTTGTCGAAGTCGAGGAAGAACTCGGGGGCGGCGGGGTTGAGGAAGGCGAAGCGTGCGGTGTTGGGGGTGTCCGATTCCTCGTACAGGGGGCTGTAGAGCGCGCGGCCGAGGTCGTTCGCGGCGAGGACGTCGAAGCGTCCGTTGCGCAGGTAGGCCGGTGTCGGCATCAGGTCGAGGACGCGCTGGATGGTGGGCCGCACGCGCCTCATGGCGGGGGTGCGACGAGAGGGACGTCGTGTTGCGACCGCGCGGACGAGCCGGTGGAGGTGGTCGCGTTCGGCGTCGTCGAGCTGGAGGGCGTGGCAGACGCCGTCGAGGACGTTGTCGGACACGCCGCCGACGTTGCCGCGTTCCAGCCGTGTGTAGTACTCGACGCTGATGCCGGCCAGGAGCGCGACCTCTTCGCGGCGCAGTCCGGTGACGCGGCGGTTCGCGCCGTAGACGGGCAGCCCGGCCTGCTGCGGGGTCAGCTTCGCCCGGCGGGTGGCGAGGAAGTTCCGCAAGTCATCCTTGGCGGTCATGCAGTCCACGCTACGCACGACGTCCTGACCTGGGAGTCCCTGCCGGTACCCCTCTCAACGCGGTCTCCCACGTCGTCCCGGCGACGCGTTGTCTGGTCCGGTGACCACAACGACTTTCATGTCCGACACGATCCGAGCACCGCGGGTCCCGAGCCGTTCGGACGGGCCGGCTCACTCGCGAGCCATTCTGGCGATCATCCTGGTGAGTTACTTCATGATCTTGCTGGACAACTCGGTGGTGTTCACCGGGCTGCCGTCGATCCAGCAGGGGCTGGGCCTGTCCGCGGTGGCGCTGTCGTGGGTGCAGGACGCGTACGTCCTGGTGTTCGGGGGGCTGCTCCTGCTCGGCGCGCGGCTGGGGATCTGCTGGGTCGGCGGCGGGTGTTCGTCGCGGGTCTGCTGGTCTTCATCGGGGCGTCCTTCTTGATCGGCGTGGCCACGTCGGGGGAGTGGTTGATCGCCGCGCGTGCCCTGCAGGGGGTGGGCGCCGCGATCGTGGCGCCGTCCTCGCTCGCCCTGCTGACCGCGAGCTGCCCTGAGGGTGAGGGCCGTTCGAGGGCCGTTGCGCTGTACGGTGCCACCGCGGGCATCGGGGCCAGTCTCGGCCTGCTCGTCGGCGGCGCCGCCGCGTCCTGGATCTCCTGGCGGGCCGGGTTCCTCATCAACCTGCCGATCGGTGTCGCGATGGTGGTGCTGGCTCCGCGGTACGTGCCGGAGACACGCGCACGCTCTGGCGCCTTCGACGTCGCCGGTGCCCTGCTCGCGACGCTCGGCACGGGCGCGCTGGTGTTCGGGGTCCTCGAGGCCGCCTCGCGCGGGTGGGCCGACCCGATCGTGCTCGCAGCCGTGGCGTCCGCGGTCGTCCTGCTCGCCGCCCTGGTGATCAACGAGAAGCGCGCCGCGCAGCCGATCATGCCGCTGCGGCTCTTCTCCGATCGCCGGCGTACCGCGGCGTACGCGTCCCGCGCGCTCTACCTCGGGGCGATGATCGGGTTCTTCTTCTTCACGACCCAGCTCATGCAGAGCGTGTTCGGCTTCACCGCGCTGCAGGCCGGGCTGGGGTTCCTGCCGATGACAGTGGTCAACTTCGCCGTCGCGATGGCCGTGCCGCGGCTGACCCGCCGGGTCGGCAGCCGGGTGCTGCTCGCCACCGGTGTGCTGCTCACCTTCGTCGGTACCGGGTGGCTCAGCCACGCCGAGGCGAGCACCGGCTACCCGCTCGCGGTTGCCCTGCCGATGCTGCTGATCGGCGCAGGCCAGGGGCTCGCGTTCGCGCCCCTGACGTCGTTCGGCGTCATCGGCGCCTCCGCCGCCGACGCCGGCGCCGCTTCCGGACTGGTGATACGTTCCACCAGCTCGGCATGGCCCTCGGCCTTGCGGTCCTTGTCGCGGTCTCCGCCGACGCGCCAGATCGCACGGTCCAGTTCTCCGACGCCCTGCTGGGCAGCACGGCGCTGCTGGCTCTGTGCCTCGCGGTGGTCCTGGCCGTCCTCACACCGACCCGCCGCCGAGCCGGTCACTCCATGGGCGCCTGACCGGCTTGACCGCCTGACCGGGTGACCGCACTCCCGGCTGGGCGTCTCTCGGTACCCCCTGCGGGGGCGTGTAGGGCCGGCGGCTGGGCAGGTCCTGCGGAGGTTGGGACGAAGACAGGGATGACGAAGACAGGGATGACGAAGACAGAGACGACGAAGAGAGAGACGACGAAGAGGCAGACAAGGAGAGCATGTTCATGAAGGCAGCCATCTTCCGTGGACCGCGGGACGTCGAGGTCGGCACCCGACCCGACCCGGTGATCCAGGCACCGACCGACGCGATCGTGCGGGTCGCGCTGGCCTGCGTGTGCGGGTCGGACCTGTGGTACTACCGGGGCGAGAGCCCGCACGCCGTGGGATCGATCGGGCACGAATTCATCGGCGTCGTCGAGGAGACCGGCTCCCAGGTCGACGGCGTCGCGGTCGGCGACCTTGTCGTCGCCCCCTTCATCTACAGCTGCATGTCCTGCCCGCACTGCCTGAACGGGTCGACGATCAGCTGCGTACAGGGCGGGAACTTCGGCAACGGGACGATCGACGGCGGCCAGGGCGAGGCCGTCCGGGTTCCCCTCGCCGGCGGCACCCTCGTTCCAGTTCCCGGCTCCGGGCACAGCGACGACATGCTGCGCAGCCTGCTCGCCCTGTCCGACGTCATGTCGACCGGCCACCACGCCGCGGTCAGCGCCGGGGTGGGCAAGGGCGACACCGTCGCTGTCGTCGGTGATGGCGCGGTCGGACTGTCCGCGGTGCTCGCGGCGCACCGGCTGGGCGCGGAACGCATCATCGCCCTGAGCCGTCAGCCACGGCGCCAGGAGCTGGCCCGCGAGTTCGGCGCCACCGACGTCGTCGAGGCCCGCGGCGACGCGGCGACCGCCACGGTCCTGGCGCTGACCGGCGGCGTCGGTGTCGACGCTGCCCTGGAGTGCGTCGGGACCGCGCAGTCGATCGAGACCGCGTTCAGCATCGCCCGGCCCGGCTCCACCGTCGGCATCGTCGGCGTCCCTCACGGCGAGGTGCCTTTCGCAAGGACGTTCTTCCGCAACGTCGGCTGGCGCGGCGGCCCCGCTCCCGCCCGCATCTACATCCCCGACCTGATGGCCGACGTGCTCGCCGGCACGATCAACCCTGGCCGCGTCTTCGACCACGAGACCGATCTCGACCACATCGGCGAGGCCTATGCCGCGATGGACGAGCGACGCTCCGTCAAGTCCCTGGTCCGGGTGAGCTCGCTGTGACCGCCGACCAAGCCTGGAGCGAGCAGGAGCTGCGCCGGATCGGTGACGCCGTCGAGCTGCAGTTGGCGTCCATCAGGGCCGACGGGACGCTGCGGCGGTACGTGACCATGTGGGTCGTCCGAGCCGGTGATCGGTTGTACGTGCGCTCGGCCTACGGGCCGGACAACCCCTGGTATCGCCGAGCGGTCGCGGCCGGCGTCGGCCGGATCAAGGCCGGCGGTCTGGAGAAGGACGTGACCTTCGCCACCACCGAACCGGGCGCCCAGGAGGCGATCGACGCCGCCTACCACGCCAAGTACGACCACTACGGCCCGAAGATCGTCGGCACTGTGGTCGGTCCCGGCGCTCACGCAGTCACGCTGCGCCTCGTCCCGCGACCGGCAGGAGAGTGAATCACGATGCCCATCAGCCCGACCGCGCAGCAGAACCACGACCGGCTGTTCCCCGGCCACGTCTCGACCCTGGCGCAGAGCGACCCCGAACTCGTCGAGGTCTTCGACAACTTCGCCTTCGACGAGGTGCTACGCCACGGTGATCTCGACCCTCGGATCCGGCTCATGACCCAGCTCGCCGCCCTGATCGCCGCGGGAGCAGTCGGCGAGTTCCGGGTCATGCTCGGCGCGGCCTTCACCGTCGGTGTCACCCCGGTCGAGGCGAAGGAGATCGTCTACCAGGCGGTCCCTTACGTCGGCATGGGCAGGGTGTTCGACGTGCTGCACGCCACCAACGACGTGCTCACCGAACGTGGTGTCCAGCTGCCCCTGCCGGGGCAGTCGACGACGACGCCGGACACGCGCGCCGAGATCGGCGTGGCCGTCCAGAAGCAGATCGTCGGCGCCGAGCGGGTCGAGGCCCTCTACGCGAACGCCCCGGACGACGAGCAGCACATCCAGCAGTTCCTGTCGGCGAACTGCTTCGGCGACCACGTCAGCCGCGCCGGCCTCGACCTGCCCATCCGCGAGCTGCTCACCTTCGCCATGCTCGCCGCGCTCGGCGGCTGCGAGCCCCAGCTCACGGGACACGTGGCGGCCAACCTGAACGTCGGCAACGACCGGCGCGTGCTGCTGGCTGTCCTCACCCAGCTCATCCCCTTCATCGGCTATCCACGGACCCTCAACGCCCTGCGCGTGCTCGACGACGTGACCCTCGCCTGACAGCCGCGACCGCGACCGAGGAGCCCGACGACAAGGAGCAGACATGGAACTCCGTCCGCTGGGACGCACCGGCGTCTCGGTCAGCAAGCTGTGCCTCGGAACCATGATGTTCGGCGAGTGGGGAACCAAGGACCACGCCGAAAGCATCAAGATCATCCATCGCGCACTGGACGCCGGGATCAACGTCGTCGACACCGCCGACGTCTACTCCCAGGGCGAGTCCGAGGTCATCGTCGGTGAGGCGCTGAGGGGCCGCCGGGACGACGTCGTCCTCGCGACCAAGTTCTTCATGCCGGTCGACGACGACCCCAACCACCGCGGCGCATCTCGGCGCTGGATTCTGCAGGGGGTCGAGAACTCGCTGCGCCGGCTGGGCACCGACCACATCGACCTGTACCAGATCCACCGGTACGACCCGGCCGTCGACCTCGACGAGACCTTGGGCGCGCTCACCGATCTGGTCCGCTCGGGCAAGGTGCGCTACCTCGGCCACTCCACCTTCCCGGGCTCGGCCATCGTGGACGCCCAGTGGATCGCGCGCGACCGCGGCCGGCAGCGGTTCGTCACCGAGCAGCCTCCGTACTCCATCCTGACCCGCAACATCGAGAACGACGTCCTGCCGGTCTGCCAGCGCCACGGCATGGGCGTTCTCCCGTACAGCCCCCTCGCAGGTGGCTGGCTGTCGGGCCGCTACCGCAAGGACGCCGAGGACAGCGGGCCGATGTCGGTCGCGAGGCAGCGACTGGCCAACCGGTTCGACATGTCCCTGCCGGAGAATCAGCGCAAGCGGGACGCCGCTGAGCAGCTCGCCGAACTCGCAGACCAGGCCGGCCTGACCCTGATCGAGCTGGCGATCGCCTTCGTCCTTCGGCACCCAGCGGTCACCGCGCCGATCATCGGTCCCCGGACCATGGAGCACCTGGAGTCCCAGCTCACCGCCGCCGACGTCGTCCTCACCGACGACGTCCTCGACCGCATCGATCAGATCGTGCCCCCCGGAGTCACCCTCAACCCCGCCGACAACGGGTGGGTCAACCCCTCCCTCCAACCCGCCGCCCGCCGGCGCTGACCCCGGAGGTGACCGTGAACGTTCCCCATGTCGAGTTGAACAACGGCGTCGAGATCCCAGCATTGGGATTCGGCGTCTTCCAGACGCCCCCCGAGCAGACCATCGCCGCCGTCGAGGCAGCCCTCGCCGCGGGCTACCGCCACATCGACACCGCCGCCGCGTACCTCAACGAACGAGAGGTCGGCGAGGCGATCCACCGATCCGGCCTGGACCCGCGAGACGTCTTCATCGAGACGAAGATCTGGATCAGCGACTACGGATACGACCAGACCCTGCACGCCTTCGACAAGAGCGCCCTCAAGCTCGGCGTCGACCAGATCGACCTGCTGATCCTGCACCAGGCGCTGCCCGGCGAGTTCGACCTGACGATCGGCGCCTACAAGGCGCTGGAGACGCTCCGGGCCGACGGCAAGGTCCGCGCGATCGGGGTCAGCAACTTCATGCCCGACCACCTCGCCCGGCTCCTGGAAGCGACATCCGTGGTGCCGGCGGTCAACCAGATCGAGGTGCACCCCTACTTCCGCCAGTCACAGCTGCTCGCGGCCGACGCCGAGCACGGCATCCTCTCCCAGGCCTGGTCCCCGATCGGCGGCATCACCTTCTACCGGGACGGAGCCCACGGCAGCACCCTTCAGGACGCGACCATCGGAAAGATCGCCGCCGCGCACAGCAAGACACCAGCACAGGTCATGCTGCGCTGGCACCTGCAGCAGGGCCGTCAGGCCATCCCGAAGTCCGTCACCCCCTCGCGGATCGCCGAGAACTTCGACATCTTCGACTTCCAGCTCACCCCCGACGAGCTCGCTGCCATCGATGCGCTCGACACCGGAGTCCGGGGCGGCCCAGACCCGGTGGTCATCAGACGCGAGACATTCGGGCGAGAGATCCCCGAGGCTTGAGGAGGACTTGGCATGTACGTCCTTGCGCGCACACCCACGAGCAAGAACCCACCCGAGCGGTTCACCGGCGACGTCTGGCTGGACCCGATCGCCTCACCGAGGGAGGAAGGCCAGCGCATGACCGTAGCGAAGGTCCGCTTCGCACCCGGAGCCCGCACCGCCTGGCACTCCCATGCCCGCGGCCAGACGCTGCACGTGACCCAGGGCGTCGCCTGGGTGCAGTCCCGTGGCGGCGAGACGGCCGAACTGCACCCCGGGCAGACGGTGTACTGCCCGCCCGATGAGGAGCACTGGCACGGGGCCGCACCCGACGCCTTCATGGAACACCTGGCGATGCTCGACAACGCCGACGACCCCGCCACCACAACCAGATGGCTGGAGCACGTCAGCGACGATGAGTACCTCGCCTGACGCCGTCCTCAGACCAGGGCGTGACCGAGACCGCTGCGAGCCCCGCGCCGTTGGATGACGCGGCGTTGTGAAACTGAGTGCTCGCCGACGCCGTCCGGACGGGAGACTGGGCGGTCCGTGACGCAACTCGTGACGCGACCTCCTGGCCCCTCGAGACGATGGGAGCAGGTTCAGCATGATCTTTGTGACGAAAGCCGCAGGTAGAAGTGCCAGGCGCCCGCGTCGATCACTCCCATGATCCGTCGGTCGTGGGTTCGAGCCCCTCCCGCCCCACTTCTGAACTGGGAAACGCATGATCGCGAGCGTCATGATCCGTGATCGTGGTGCGAATGGTCCGCGCCGGGATCCACGGCCGCGGGGCGACGTCTATCGAGACGTTGCGACACGGATCGCTGCAACAGTTTGTATCCGAACGCAGAGTGGGAGCGAAGCCGCAGGGCAGCGGTCGCGGCGAGGCTCGCGCTCACGCTTGCGGGGACGAGAGGAGGAGTCTCGTGGCGGCCGACGGGGTCAGGGGTTCGGGCGTAGCCCGGCCAGAGTGACGTCGACGAGACGTCGAACCGAGGCCGTGGACCATTCACTGCCGGCCCCACCCAGTGCGTGGAGGCAGTACGTCGCGAGTTCGTCAACGGGTACGTCGGCGCGGACGTCGCCCGCCTCGACGCCTGCCGCCAGGAGATCTCGAATCATCCCGTGGACCTGCTGCTGGGCGCGAGCGACGTGCTCGCCG
>Ga0081540_1001530_pt1 | contig 19855 bp, 17 predicted proteins | sample TabmetS2T1R1_FD_71024 | JGI IMG/M metagenome (GOLD analysis project Ga0081540, IMG submission 71024) | Tabebuia heterophylla rhizosphere microbial communities from the University of Puerto Rico - S2T1R1 | ecosystem: Host-associated > Plants > Roots > Rhizosphere ... | reverse complement strand
ACCAGAAGCCGGTCTTGCCGAACATGTCGAAGGCGAACAGGCCGAGGATCGGCTGCATCTCGATGCCCTGCAGCCCGTCGGTGCCGCCGGTGATGTTGGAGAAACGCTCCGCGAGCGCCTCCAGCAATAGCGCGATGCCGAGCGTCACCATCAGCCGGGTCAGGTCGACGCCGCGGATGACGAGAAAGCTGGTGAGAAAGCCGAGCACCATCGCGATCAGGCCGGCCACGACCAGCGCGATGACAGGCTCGTTGATGATGCCGTGCAGCGCCAGCAATCCGGCGGAATACGCGCCGACGCCGAAGAAGGCGGCGTGTCCCAGTGAGACGATGCCGGCGTAACCGAGGATCAGGTCGAGCGACAGCGTGAACAGCGCCAGCCGCACAATGTCGGTCATGATCAAATAGCGCGACGGAAACAGGAACGCGCAGGACGCTGCGAGAATCCAGAACGCGATCTCGCCTGGGCGCCAGCAGGCGCGGGCGATGGCATGGGATGAGACGTCGCTGATCGCACTCATCGGCTCACCGCGCGGCAGTGCGGCCGAACAGGCCGTTCGGACGCCAGATCAGGATCACGATCATGATGGTGTAGATGACGAAAGGTCCCATCTTCGGCACGTAATATTTGCCGGCGACGTCGCCGATGCCGAGCAGCAGCGAGGCAAAAAACGGCCCGGTGATGCTGGAAGAGCCGCCGACGGTGACCACGATCAGAAAGTAGATCATGAACTTCAGTGGAAAATACGGATCGAGCCCGAGGATTTCGGCGCTGAGCGCGCCACCGAGACCGGCAAGGCCGCATCCGAAAGCAAAGGTGAATGCAAACACCTGTGGCACGTTGATGCCGAGGCCGCTGGCGGCGCGGGGATCGTCGACGGCCGCGCGCAGGCGGCTGCCAAAACGGGTTTTCGCCAGGACCAACTGCAGCGCCACCGTGAGCAGGCCGCAGATCACGATGATCATCAGCCGGTAGCGACCGATGCCGACGCCGAAGAAATCGAACTGGCCTTCGAGCGCCGCCGGCAGCTTGATGAAGATGCGCGACGATCCCATGATGTAATCGACGGCCGCCACCGACATGAACGTCAGGCCGATCGTGAACAGCACCTGATCCAGATGGCTGCGGGTATAGAGGTGGCGGTAGAGCGTGCGCTCCAGCGCCACGCCGATCAACGCACTGACGACAAACGCCAGCGGCAGCGCCGAGAAGAACGGCCAGCCCTGGTTGTTGACCAGCACTGCGCAGATATAGCCGCCGGCCATGGCGAAGGCGCCATGGGCGAGATTGACGAAATTCATCAGCCCCAGCGTCACCGCCAGCCCGCACGCGAGCACGAACAGCAGCATGCCGTAGGCGACACCGTCGAACAGGATGGTGAACAGCGTGGTCATGGTAATACTGAAGAACCCGTGGGACTCGTCATTCCGGGGCAGCGCATCGCGCTGAACCCGGAATCTTGTGCAACAACCTCCAGATTCCGGGTTCGCATCTGCAATGCGCCCCGGAATGACCTTCGGTCACTTCTTGGTCTTGCCGGAATCCTTCACCGCCTCGAAGGTCGCGAACTCGACGTTGTAGAGTTCGCCGTCGACCTTCTCGACCTTGCGGATGTAGATGTTCTGCACGATGTCGCGGGTTTCCGGATCGATCGAGATCGGGCCGCGCGGGCTTTCCCACTTCATGCCCTTCATCGCCTCGATCAGCGCATCGCCGTCGGTCTTGCCGCCGGTCTTCTTCAAGGCCTCGTAGATCAGGCGGATGCCGTCATAGCCGCCGACCGCCATGAAGCCGGGGCGCGAGCCGAAAGCCTTCTTGTAGGCGGCGACGAATTCCTTATTTGCCGCCGAGGGATGGGCGGCGGAATAGAGATGTGCGGTGACCGTGCCGAGCGCCGCATCGCCCATGCCGTTGAGCAGGTCGTCGTCCATCACGTCGCCGGGGCCGATCACCTTGATGCCCGCCTTGTCGAGCCCGCGCTCGGCATACTGCTTCATGAAGTTACCGCCCTGTCCTGCTGGCACGAACACGAACACGGCGTCGGGCTTGGAGTCCTTCATGCGCTGCAGGAACGGAGCAAAATCAGGGTTTTGCAGCGGCACCTTCACCTCTTCCACGATCTCGCCGCCGCCGGCGGTGAAGTTCTGCTTGAAGAAGTTCAAGGCGTCGTTACCAGGCGCATAGTCGGAGGTCAGCGTCGCGACCTTCTTGATGCCGTTCTTGGCGGCCCAGTCACCGATGATGGTCGACGACTGCGCCAGCGTGAAGGAGGTGCGGACGATATAGGGCGAACGCTCGGTGATGATCGAGGTGCCCGCCGCCATCACGATTTCCGGAACCTTGGCCTGCGTCGCCAGCGGCGCCGCGGCAAGGGCTGCCGGGGTCACGCCGAAGCCCGCGATGAAATTGACCTTGTCGTTGACGATCAGTTCCTGCGCCATGCGCTTGGTATTGTCAGGAACCGCCGCGTCATCCTTCAGGATGACTTCGATCTTCCTGCCGGCGACGGTATCGCCGTTCTGCTGCAGGTAGAGCTTGACCGCATTGTCGATCTGCTTGCCGGTCGACGCCTGGCCGCCGGTCATCGGCAGGATCAGGCCGATCTTGACGGTCTCCTGGGCGTGGGCCGGTGCGAACGCCAGCATCCCGGCGACGGCACCTGCGGCCAGCAACATGTGACTGCGAATAGACATTAGCATTCCTCCCCCTGATCGGCCTTGTGTCCTCGAACCGAGTCCCCGGCGCTTGATCTCACCATAACCCAGATTTTTCGCCCGGGTAGCGCGGCAACATGGCGTCCCCCGGCGTCACGTTGTCAATCGGACGATGGACGTGCTCTCAGGCGCCCCCAGCGTCGCTTGCGTCCTCATCCCGGGTATCCAAATACTATCGATCGGTAGGGCTCCCGGAAAAGGCACTATTTGTACGATTGTACAAATGAACTGGTGCTGTCAACAAATAAGCACCAGCGCAGAGTTCCCGGAAAAGGCGCCCAAAATCCATCATCCTTAAAGCTCAAAGGCGTATTCTACTGCCGATGCCGACCAGCGCTCGCCATATCGTCACGATCGCCGCCATAGCCTTCGCGGGTTGCGGCCTTGGCGGCTGTGGGTCCATCAACGAGAAGCTCGCGGCCGGCGTCAGCGATGCCATTCCGGCGGCGATCGGCGGACTGCCGGCGGATGCGCCGCCGCGCCCGGGCACCGCAAAGTACGACGAGTACATGCGCGAGCGGGAGCGGAAGCGCCTGTTACCGGCCTCCGAACGCGGCGAGGAGGCAAAGCCCGCGCCCGCCGCGCAGGATGCGGCGCGCTAATCCATAAACACCACCGTCTTGCGGCCATTGAGGATCACGCGATCCTCGAGGTGATGGCGCACGGCGCGCGCCAGCACGCGGCGTTCGATGTCGCGGCCCTTGCGCGAGAGATCTTCCGGCGTGTCGCGGTGGCTGATGCGCTCGACGTCCTGGTCGATGATCGGGCCTTCGTCGAGATCGCGCGTGACGTAATGCGCGGTGGCGCCGATCAGCTTGACGCCGCGCTCATGCGCCTGGTGGTAGGGACGCGCGCCCTTGAAGCCCGGCAGGAACGAGTGGTGGATGTTGATGCAGCGTCCCGACAGCCTCGCCGACATCTCGTCCGACAGGATCTGCATGTAGCGCGCCAGCACGACGAGATCGGTCTTGCTGTCCTGCACCAGCTTCCAGACCGCATCCTCCTGCTCGCGCCTGGTTTCCTTCGTCACCGGCAGATAGTGGAACGGTATCTCGCCGAAATCGAGCGTGCCGTAGGTCTCGCGCGGATGGTTGGAAACGATGGCGGTCGGGATCATCTCGAGCTCGCCGGTGCGCCAGCGATAGAGAATATCGACCAGACAATGATCCGATTTGGAGACCAGGAGCATCACCCGGCGGCGGTTGGCGCGGTCGCGCATCTGCCATTCCATGGCAAAGCGATCGGCGATCGCGGTGAAGCCGGTCTGCAGCGCCTGCAGTTCGACCGCGAGATCGGCGGCGGTGAACACCACCCGCATGAAGAACTTCTTGGTCTCGATGTCGTCGAACTGCTGGGCGTCCAGGATGTTCTGCCCGTTATGGGCGAGAAAGGTCGACACCGCGGAAACGATGCCGGGGCGATCCGGGCAGGACAGGGTCAGGACAAACTGGTGATCGGGCATGGCGAAGCTGACTACAATTCGGGCAAAAGGGTGAAGCGGCGATTTGCGCCCTGCTCTATCACCGCGGACGCGCTTGCGCCAATCCGGAAACCGGGGTCAGGATGAACAAAGCGCAAAGCAGAAGCGTTGGAGCGATATCATGGCTGACAGATTGAACGGTTACCGCATCCTGATCCTGGAAACGCGCGAGGAAGCGCAGTTTTCCCGCCTGCTCACCGAGCAGGGCGCCGACGTGCTGCAATGCCCGATGTTCACCATCCACGACGCGCCGGACCCCGCGCCGGTCGAAGCCTGGATCGGGCGGTGCATTGAAAGGCCCTTCGACGACGTCGTGCTGATGACGGGCGAAGGCCTGCGCCGGCTGATGAAGGTCGTGCGGCGCATCGGTGTCGAACAGGAATTCATCACTGCGCTCGACAAGGCGCGCAAATTCGCGCGCGGGCCCAAACCGGGCAAGGCACTGCGCGAAATCGGGCTGGAGCCGCAAATGACGACGGAAAAGCCGACCTCCGAAGGCATAGCCGAGATGCTGTCACGCCTCGATCTCGGCGGCCATCGCCTCGGCCTGCAGCTTTATCCGGACAAGGACCACAGCGTCCTGATCGGCGCGATCAAGGCGCAAGGCGCCGAGGTCGATACCGTACTGCCCTATGTCTATGACGCGCAGGCCGCGGATGCCAACATCATCACCGCGATCGACGAGATGGCGGGCGGCCGCGTCGATGCGATCGCGCTGACCAATCTCGGCCAGATCCGCCGCCTGATCGAGGTCGCGCGCGCGCAAGGCTGCGAGGACCGGCTGCGCGACGGGCTCGAGTGTACTCCGATTGCTTCCGTCGGACCGGCGGTGTCGGATGAACTCAGGTCTCACGGCCTGCGCACCGACATCTATCCGGCCGAGGACGCCTTCTTCATGCGCCCGCTGATCTCGGCGATGGCGGCGGCGCTGGCGAAAAATCCGCCGCGCGCGGCTGCGGGAAAGTAGCGCGTGGACTCGTAAGCGCGTAACCAGACGACGCGGACGGCTGCAATTCAAGAGTTGCCGCTGCCGGCATGCCTTCACTTGAGGTGACGATCGAGAAACTGGTGCAGGCGGTGACTTGCATCGTCCGCCGCCTCGCCATTGTACTCCAGCCAGTGTTCAAACATGGTCGTGCCGGGCTGGAGGTGCGCGTAATAGAATCCGTGGTGCGCGCCGGGATAGACCACCAGCTCAATCGGCGGCCCGTCGTTGCCCCAGCCCGCGACTTTATTGGAACAGTCTGCCGCCGGCGTCCAATCGTCGAGGGCCCCAATGAAGATGAGCGTGGGTATTCCCGGGCGCGCCACTGCCTGCTTGCATGGGGGATAGAACGCAGCAGCCGCGCGGAACCGCAAGTCGCCTGCAGGGGCGAACTGTTCGAACGAATTAGGCTCCGCCACATTGAGCGTAACCCGGGCACCAGCCGAGAAGCCGACCAGAGCGACACGTTGTGGATCGACGAAGCTTTGGTCGCCTAAGAAGGCGAGAGCCCCGTAGGCATCCGGCCTGCGCCTGACGAAGGTGGCAAAAGCACTCGATGTGCAGGCGTCATCCATGCCACGACGCGTCGCATAGCTGTCGACGAGCAGGAGGACATAGCCCCGGGCGACAAGTTCATCCGCCAGCCTCTGCTTTGTCGTGTCATGCATCCCGGCACAGCCATGCAGTCCGACGACCGCGGGAAACGGGCCCGCGCCATCGGGCTTGGCCAGATAGCCTTTTATGCGGTCGCCCAGAATGAGCGTGCCCGAAAGGAGCCGTTGCGAGGCGCTTTCGAACTCCACGGGCTCCAGAGGTGCGGCCCATGCATCAGCCGTCAGCGCTCGGACAATGCACCAAAGGATCAGCACTGCCGCGGCTTGGAAAGTGACTGTTCCAGGCAATGGCGTCTCCCTTGAACCTTCATCGTTTGCCGGGAGGTACTGCTAGAATATCCACGTTTAACGAGCGCAGAGCTTCTTCCGTTACGCTGCCGATCAGCAGTTTGAGCATTGCCGAGCGGCCTTGCGTACCCATGACCAGGAGGTCGGGACGCATCTCTGAAACCGCGCGGGAAATGATTTCCATAGCTGCACCCTCCTCGACGCGAAAAGACCATGGTGTCTGACTGAGGTCGTTCGCGACGAGGAACTTCGCCAGTTCGTCCATGACCCACCGGCGCTCGCTCGCAACGTAGCTATCGATGCTGCCTTGGTCGCTGCCGGCAATGGACATCTTGCCCTTTCCCAATGGAAAGAATGCATGAACGACGGTGGCCCGGCTGCTGATGAGCCCGGTCGACAAGGCGACTCGCAGCGCATTGGCCGATGCATCCGACATGTCGATCGCGGCCACGACATTTTCGTATTTTCGCTGCACTTCGTTGTTGACCATCAGCACGGGGAACGCACCCCTGCGTATCACTCGCTCGATGGTGGTTCCAACGAAGATGTCGAGCAGTTGTTTGCGGTGACTGCCCATGACGATGAGGTCCGCGCCAATCTCCGTGGCCGCGCGCAGGATTCCGTCGAACGGGTCGCCCGTGATGACTACGCGACGGGGCCGGACTCCCCAGAGCTCCGGCATTGAATCCGACTGCTGGGCGAGCAGTCGTTCGGCCTCGCGCACCTCCATGCCGACGAGCTCATCTGGCTGATCGTCATCGACGACGTGCAGAACATGCAATTGCGCCCCGCCCGCTTGTGCCAGGAGACCAGCCTGCCGCAGGGCTCGATTGGAGCGCGTGGAGAAATCCGTCGCCGCAAGGATTTGCATCTTGAGCCTCCCAGGGAAGCTAAAGTCGGCAATGGCCTCGCCATCCGAAAATTGCCCGTGCACCGTCTTCGGATTGCCGCTGACAACTTCCTAGTGAACCGAAGTGTCGCGGCGTCGCGCCGGGTTCAGAGCCCGCTCGGAGACCGAGGGAGCTTAGCCGATTGCGGCGACCGGAACGAGAATTTTCCGGGCTTCTTTTGCGACTCCCCGGCGCTGGCGCGCTGGTTGTTGGTCCTTCACTCGGCCGTCGGCATCGTCGGCACTCCACAGCTGAAAAGCCCCGCCTCATCCGCCGCGCTGCACATCTAACTCTTGCTGACTTCGCGTTCCGGCTACGTTAGTTAATAGCTCAGTTGCGTGTGTCCCGGAGTGGCGTGCATGTCGACGATGATTTCGGTCCTCGGCGGTGTGGGTCTGTTCCTGCTTGGCATGAGCGTCATGACCACGGGCCTCAAGGGGCTCGCTGGATCGAGGCTGCGGACCGTACTGAGCAAGGCTGCGGCGACGCCGCTGTCTGGTGCGTTTTGGGGCGGCATCGTCACGCTGATCGTGCAGTCCTCCAGCGCAACGACAATGACGACCATCGGTCTGGTAAGCGCGGGCGTGCTGACCTTTCAGCAAGGGCTGGCCCTGGTATTCGGCGCCAATGTCGGCACAACGGGAACAAGCTGGCTCATTGCCCTCATTGGCGTTCGCGTTTCGCTCACGGCTGCTGCACTACCGATGATCTTCGTCGGCGCACTGATCAAATTATTGGGCCATGGACGCGTATCTGCCGCGGGTGCGGCACTTGCCGGATTTGGGCTCGTTCTCTTTGCACTGACAACTCTGCAGCAGGGCATGGGAGGGCTGGCCGAACAATTGCATCCGCAGGACTTGCCGGCCGTTCTCGGCGACAGATGGTGGGTTGGCTTGTACGGGGCGCTGGCGCTGATCGTCATCGGGGTCGTGATGACCGCCGTGATGCAATCATCGACCGCCGCAATCGCAGTAACGCTGTCCGCACACTTTGCCGGAGCCGTTGGACTTGACCAAGCCTGTGCGCTCATCATCGGCCAGAACATCGGAACAGCGACGAGTTCCGCCCTGGCTGCGATTGGCGCGAGCACCACCGCCAAGAGGCTGGCCATCGCTTATGTGCTTTTCAAGCTGATCGCCGCCCTGATCGCCTCGGTGCTTTTTCCCGTCGTCATCCCTCTGCTGCTGCGGGCGTCGAGCACCGTCGATGGCGTAACGCTGCTGGCCTTGTATCACACGGCGTTCAATGTTGTCGGCGTGTTGGTCCTGCTCCCGTTGATCAACCCCTTCACGCGACTGGTCGAGCGTATTCTGCCCGAGCGGGGTTCGCCGCTCACGCGCTGCCTCGATCCCTCGGCGCTTGCGACCCCGATCGTGGCGGTGGAAGCGGTGCGGCGAACGATCGCACGCGCGCTTGCAACAGTATGCTGTTCGGTCGAGGCGACACTGGCTGGCCGCGCTGAACCAGTCCGCCTCGGGAAAGACGCCGTATCGGTGCAGGACGCGGCCGACGCGTTGAGCCAGGCGCAAATATTCCTGTCTGATGTGGCCGGACCGCCTGACACCGATGACGAGCAGCGGCGCCTCACGAGCACACTGCACGCACTCGACCACGCGTCTCGACTGGCGGAAGTGGCAAATGGAGAAATCAATTTTGGTTTGGTGCGGAGCGGACCGGAAGACATCCGCGCCGGAGAGCTATGCGCAGAAGTGATGCGAAGCGCTGCCGCGATTGCGCGCGGGGTAGCGGCGCCGCCCCGCGTTGCCGGATCGCCGCAGGTTGCGCCAGACTCGCGAGGTGGTGACGTCATGGCCGGTCCGCGCGCGATCCCCCCTGACGAGGCCTTCGCCGAGCTCGAGCGTTGTACGACGCAACTTGGCGAAGTGCTGCGCACCCACCGCAGCGCGACGCTCGGCGCGGTCGCCAATGGAACGCTCACCGCCGACGCCGCACTGCTTCGCGTCGAAACAGTTCGAAGCCTCGAAGCGCTGTCGCATCACGCCTGGCGCGCCGCGGCGCATCTGGTCGGTCGCGCACCGCCGCCGACCGCTGAATCTAGAGGTTCATGACCTAATCCACCTTGGCGCCGGCGAACTTGACCACCTTGCCCCACTTCTCGGTCTCGTCCGCCACCAGCTTGCCGAAGTCGGCCGCCGAGCCCGGCAGCCGGATCGCGCCGATCTCGGTGAACCGCGCCTTCGCCTTGGGATCGGCGAGGATTTCATTGACGGCCTTGTTGAGCCTGTCGACGATTTCAGGCGGGGTGTTCTTCGGCGCAGCAAGGCCGTACCAGGCGCTCGCCTCGTAGCCCGGAAGATAATCGGCGACCAGCGGCAGGTCCGGCAGCACGTCCGAGCGGGTCGTGCTGGTGACCGCAAGCCCGCGCAGCTTGCCGGATTTGACGTGCTCGGCGCAGGTCGGAAGATTGTCGAACATGACGTGCATCTGACCGGAGAGCATGTCGGTGAGCGCTGGTGCGCCGCCGCGGTAGGGTACGTGGATCATGTTGATGCCGGTTAGCATCTTGAACAATTCGCCCGACATGTGGATCGTGGAGCCATTGCCTGACGACGCCATGTTGAGCTTGCCGGGATTGGCCTTGGCGTAGGCGATCAGTTCGGGAATCGACTTGATCGGCAGTGACGGATGCACCACCACGACGTTCGGAAAGCGGATGATGCCGGCGATCGGCTCCATTTCCTTCATGAAGTCGAACGGCAGCTTGTCATAGAGCGTGGCATTGATGGCATTGGCCGGCGCCACCAGCAGCAGCGTGTAGCCGTCGGGCGTGGCTCGCAGCACCTGCTCGGTGGCGATATTGGTGCCGCCGCCCGGCCGGTTCTCGATGACAAAGGATTGCCCGAGCCTTTCCGAGAGCCACTGCCCCATCAGGCGCGCCGTCAAGTCCGCCGAGCCGCCGGGCGTATAGCCGATCACGAGACGAACCGGCCGCGACGGATAGGCCTGCGCGCTTGCGGTGCCTGAGGTGACCGGAAGTGCGGCAGCACCGGCAACGAGCTGCAGGAACTGGCGACGCTGATATTTCATCATGCTTCCTCCACTGCGCCGGCGGCTCTTGCGGCCGCTCGGCGCATGCATCCTAGAGCATGATCGGGAAAAAGGGGTACCGGTTTTCGCCGGGAGACCGCGAAACGTTGCCGCGGCAACGCGGCGTGACAAGCCGCTGATGCGGCGAGCTAGGCCTTCGTCGTCTGCTCGCTGAGGTAAGCCTGATAGGCGAGCCTGATGCCCTCTTCGAGCGAGGTGCTGGCACGCCAGCCGAGCCTGGCCAGCCGGCCGACATCGAGCAGCTTGCGTGGCGTGCCGTCCGGCCGTGAGGTGTCGAAACCGATCTCGCCCGTAAAGCCGACGGCAGCCGCGACCACGCGGGCGAATTCGGCGATCGTGATGTCCTCGCCGGTGCCGATATTGACCAGTTCGTCGCCGGAATAGGTTTTCATCAGATGGATGCAGGCGTCCGCGAGATCATCGACATAGAGGAACTCGCGCCGCGGCGTGCCGGTGCCCCAGACCACGACCTTGTCTACGCCTGCAACCTTCGCTTCGTGGAAGCGGCGGATCAGAGCGGCGACGACATGGCTGTACTCGGGATGATAATTGTCGCCGCTGCCGTAAAGATTGGTCGGCATCACATTGATGAAGTCGGCGCCGTACTGGCTGCGATAGGCCTCAACCATCTTGATCCCGGCGATCTTTGCAATCGCATAGGGCTCGTTGGTCGGCTCCAGCGGGCCGGTCAGCATCGAGTCCTCGCGCAACGGCTGCGGTGCCAGCTTGGGGTAGATGCAGGACGAGCCGAGGAACATCAGCTTCTCGGCGCCGTTGACATGCGCCGCATGGATCACGTTCGTCGCAATCGCCAGATTGTCGTAGAGGAATTCGGCGCGCAGCGTGTTGTTGGCGACGATGCCGCCGACCTTGGCGGCTGCGAGAAACACCACCTGCGGACGTCTGGCGGCGAACCAGCGGTTGACCGCGGCCTGATCGCTCAGATCGACTTCGCTGCGGCTCGCCGTCAGCAGTTCGACGTTCTCCCGCGCCAGCCTGCGCACCAGCGCGGAGCCGACCATGCCACGATGCCCGGCGACGTAGACGGTCTTGCCTTTCAGCTCAAACGGAATGCTTGCCACCCGCCGCCTCCCGCCGCGCGTCCTTGAGATCGCTCGCGACCATTTCCTTGACCATCTGCGTGAAGGACGTTTTGGGCTTCCAGCCCAGCTTCTCCCGCGCCTTGCTGGCATCGCCGACCAGAAGATCGACTTCGGTCGGCCGGAAGTAGACGGGATCGATGCGCAGAATGGTCTTGCCGGATTTTGTGTCGACGCCGGTTTCGTCGACGCCTTTGCCGCGCCATTCGATGGTGCGGCCGACTTCGGCAAACGCCACCTCAACGAATTCGCGCACCGACCGGGTCTCGCCGGTCGCCAGCACGAAATCATCAGCGGCGTCCGCCTGGAGGATCTTGTGCATGCCCTCGACATAATCCCGCGCATGGCCCCAATCACGCTTGGCTTCGAGGTTGCCGAGAAACAGCGTTTCTTCCAGGCCGGTCTCGATGCGGGCGACGCTGCGCGTAATCTTGCGCGTCACGAAGGTCTCGCCGCGAATCGGGCTCTCATGGTTGAACAGGATGCCGTTCGAGGCATATATGCCGTAAGCCTCGCGGTAATTGACCGTGATCCAGTAGCCGTACAGCTTGGCAACGCCATAGGGCGAGCGTGGATAGAACGGCGTGGATTCCCGCTGCGGCACCTCCTGGACGAGGCCGTAGAGCTCGGACGTCGACGCCTGATAGAACCGTGTCTCCCTCTCCATGCCGAGGATCCGGATAGCCTCTAGCAGCCGCAGCACGCCGATGGCGTCGGCGTTCGCGGTATATTCCGGGCTTTCGAAGCTGACGCCGACATGGCTTTGGGCGGCGAGGTTGTAGATCTCGGTCGGCCTGATCTGCTGCATCAGCCGGATCAGGTTGGTCGAGTCCGTCATGTCGCCATAGTGTAGCAAGAACGGCACGTTGCCGGCGTGCCGGTCTTCATAGAGATGATCGATGCGCGCGGTGTTGAACGAGGACGACCGCCGCTTGACGCCGTGGACCTCGTAGCCGAGACCGAGCAAATATTCGGCAAGATAGGCGCCGTCCTGGCCGGTGACGCCTGTGATCAGCGCAACGCGCTTTGGGTTTTGAGCCGTCATAGTCTCTCCAAGAGCCTGCCAGGCGGGCCCGGGGGACAATAAAGCCCCAAGTCTTAAGCCTAACATCTCCGCTGCGCCGGAATCTCCCGGCGCGGCGCAGGCCATAGCATCCGCTAGAGGCAGAGTCTAATCCGAAAGTCACTCAATTTCAGACCCTTAGGCCGAGCGCCGTTCGCATCGACTGATGGTAGTGGATCATGGCCGGCTCGTTGCGACCGTAGACGGTGTGCGTCTGCGCGCCCGAAGTCAGGCCGATCTGAATGCTGCGCCCGGTCGGGAAATCCTCGCCCGTCACTACATCGAGGACGAGTTGCATGTTCTTGTCCCAATGGATGCGCTCTTCCTCGGTGCTCGGCGCCTTCGGCACGTAAAGCCCGAGGTCCATGACGGAGCGATCGGTGCGTCCCTCGCGTGGGAACACCCGCGCGAGTTCGACATGGTCGCCCTGCACGAGGAGAACGGTGTTGGGAAACAGCGAATAGACCAGCGCCGTATTCCACATCAAATCCCAATTATCTTCAGGCTCGGCCTTGAGCCGCTCGAGTTTCCTGCGCGGAAACGTCAGGCGGTGGTTGAGACCGAACGCCTCGAAATCGTTCACGTTGCCATGCAGGATGTCGCGCAGGGAATCGCGGTGCAGGAAGCCGATGTGGTAGCCCTCGTTGAACGTATCCACGACAAGCTTCCAGTTCATGGTCTCCGGAATCAGGCGCCGGTCGTAGAACGACCACGATGCGAATCCAAACGAAGCGAGTTCCTCTCCGAGCCCACCAAGCCATGGATCGATGTCGAAACTCGTCGAACCGTCTGCGGTCGGAATCACCCACACAAGACCGTGCTTTTCACAGAGCGGCAGTTCCACGAGCGATGCGCGTTCGCTGCGCACGTCGGGAAAGCAGCGCTCGTCGGGAATGCCCATCACTTGGCCTGCGAGATCGTAGGTCCAGGCATGATAGGGGCACGAGAACAGCCGCGCCTTGCCGCAGCCCTGGGCCACCTTGGCGCCGCGATGGCGGCACACGTTCAGGAATGCACGCAATCTGCCGTCGCGCCCCCGCACGATCAGAATGGGCAAGCCGGCATAGTCGTCGGTGCGAAAGCTCCCCGGCGCGGCCCAGTCCGAAGCGAAGCCCATAACCAGCGGATGCTTGCGAAACAGAATGCGCTGTTCCTCGGCGAGGCGTTCTGCGTCCGTGTAGGCCGACACCTCGTTGCGCCAGGGGCTGTCCGCCATCGCCGTGGTCCGGGTCTCCACGTAATGCAACAGCCGCTTCAATAGGTTGATCTGATCCTGCCTGCTCATCGGACACCTCCGGCTGGCTGTGGTCTAAAAATCGATCACGCGCCCTTGATACGGCACCGTATCATTTCCACTTGCAGTTTTCAATACGGTACCGTATCACCCGCGAACACAACAACGAGAGCGATCGGCAGCATGCCGCCCTGTTATTCAATTTTAAGATGCCGAGTATCGGCATCACTCGCCATGATGGCGCAATCGCTCGAGTTCGATGATGGTGACGCCGCCGTATTCGAGCCGCAGCAAGCCTTCCTTCTCCAGCCGCTTCAGGCACTGATTGGCATTTTGCCGCGAAACGCCGGAGAGAGCTCCGATTTCCTCCTGCGTGATTTCGAGGTGGCGGGTCAGGTCAGGATAGAGAACCGGGTTGAACAGCGAGGCGATGGAGCGCGCGACGCGGCTGGTTGCATCGAGTGTGCGGCCATGTTCCAGCGCCCCGATGAATTGCCCGACCCGCTCGTTGAGCTGGCGGACCAGAAAGCGATTGAACGCGACGCTGTTCTCGAACAACCAGAAGAAGGTGCTGCGGTCCATCAGAGCCAGCTTTGTATCGCGCAACGCAACCACGTCGTAACGACGCGGCTCGCTCTTCAGCATCGAGCCCTCGCCAAACCAGGCGCCTGCGGTCATGCCGGCCAAGGTCACAGCCTTGCCGCCGCTCGACACGGTACCCATGCGGGCCAGACCCGTGACAATGCCGGTCCAGTAGTCGAAGCGATCGCCGCGCATGAAAACATATTCGTTGGCGGAGTAGGATTTCTCCACGATGCCGGCGCGGGCGATCTCGATTTCCCGTTCGCTCAGTTCGCGCGACCAGGCCGCGATGCGCTTGAGGTAATCCGCAGCAATCATGATCGCATCGACCGTCGCGTCCCACACTTGCTGCACCGCAGCAGAAGTGCGGTCAGGCAAAATTTCCCGACGAATTGTCAGGCAAAAGACATTTCAAACTATCGCATTGCCCTAAGGAGAGCCACCTCGGCACGCGCAGCCCATCGCGCGGTGGCGGGGTGCGACACTACCACGCGTGACGCGGGGCAACTGCCGGCACCGATAGTCGGATGGCCTGCCCGCCACCGCCGATGTAGGATCGCGGATACGATTGCAAACGATAGATATTGCAAAACGATAGATAAAGAGCGCGACCCAAGCGCCATATCTGGAGGGAACGAGTTGGCTTACACGTTGGAAGTGCGCGGGGTATCGCTGCGCTTCGGGGGCGTCCGCGCGCTGACCGAGGTCTCCTTCGGCGTGAACGAGGGCGAATTGTTCTCGATCATCGGCCCGAACGGCGCCGGCAAGACCTCAATCGTCAATTGCATCTCCGGCCGTTACAAGCCGACCGAAGGCCAGCTTTTCTACCGCGGCAAGGACATCACGGGACTCAATCCCAACGCCCGGCCCGCGCTCGGCATCGGCCGGACCTTCCAGAACCTGGCGCTGTTCCATCATATGAGCGTGCTCGACAACATCATGGTCGGGCGGCATCACCTCCTGAAGAACAACTTTATTACGGGCTCGCTGTACTGGCTGACCGGCGCCCGGCGCGAGGAACTCGAGCACCGCCACAAGGTGGAGCAAATCATCGACTTCCTCGACCTTCAGCCGGTGCGCAAGGCCACCGCCGGCACCCTGCCCTACGGCCTGCGCAAGCGCGTCGAGCTTGCCCGCGCCATGGCGCTGGAGCCGCAACTGATCCTGCTCGATGAGCCGATGGCCGGCATGAACTTCGAGGAAAAGGAGGACATGGCGCGCTACATCGTCGATCTCAACGAAGAGTTCGGCATGACCGTCATGATGATCGAACACGACATGGGCGTGGTGATGGACATCTCCCACCGCGTCATGGTGCTGGACTTCGGCCGCAAGATCGCCGAGGGCGATCCGGCGTCCGTGCTCGCCGATCCCCATGTGAAGCGCGCCTATCTCGGCGAAGAGGATGAGGCTCTCGTCGATCCCGATGACAAGCCCGCGGCTCCGGAGTGCGCGGCATGATGGATTACGCCGGACGCGCCGCGCAGGCGGATACTTTCCCGAAACTGTTGCGCCTCAATGCCAGGCAGCACGGCGGCGAGATCGCGCTGCGCGAAAAGGATCTCGGGCTGTGGCGCGTCTTCACCTGGAACGACTATCAGACCCGCGTGCATGATTTCGCGCTCGGCCTGATCGAACTGGGCCTTGGGCGCGGCGACGTCATCGGCATCATCGGCGACAACCGCCCGGACTGGGTGGCCGCCGAAATCGCCGCGCATGCCGTCGGCGCCATGAGCCTCGGCCTTTACCGCGACGTGCTGGACGAGGAAGCGGCCTATCTGCTCAGCTATGGCGAGGCCAAGCTGGTATTCGCCGAGGACGAGGAGCAGGTCGACAAGCTGCTCACGCTGGCTGACCGCGCCCCCAACCTCACGCACATCGTCTATTCCGATCCGCGCGGCATGCGCAAATACGACGATCCGCGCCTGATGGAAGCCGGGAAGCTGGCCTCGATGGGGCGCGACCGCGCGGCGCGCGAGCCCGGCCTCTACGACCGGCTGGTCGACGAGACTCGCGGCGAGGATGTCGCGATCCTCTGCACCACCTCGGGCACCACGGCCAATCCCAAGCTCGCGATGCTGGCGGCCGGGCGCGTGCTCAAACATTGCGCGACCTACCTGGCCTTCGATCCGAAAGGGCCGGACGACGAATATGTCTCGGTGCTGCCGCTGCCCTGGATCATGGAACAGGTCTACGCGCTCGGCAAAGGGCTGCTCTGCCGGATGAAGGTCAACTTCGTCGAAGAGCCCGAGACCATGATGCACGATTTCCGTGAGATCGCGCCGACCTTCGTGCTGTTTGCGCCGCGGCTGTGGGAATCGATCGCCGCCGATGTGCGCGCCGGCGTGATGGACTCCTCGCCGCTCAAGCAAAAGCTCTTCGACGTCGGCATGAAAACCGGGCTTTCGGCCCTCGCCCGCGGCAAGCATTCGATGTTTGCCGACCAGTTATTGTTCCGCGCGCTGCGCGACCGCCTCGGCTTCACGCGGCTGCGTTCGGCAGCGACCGGCGGCGCCGCGCTCGGGCCTGACACCTTCAAGTTCTTCCAGGCCATGGGCGTGCCATTGCGTACGCTCTACGGTCAGACCGAGCTGCTCGGCGCCTACACGCTGCATCCCTTCGGCAAGGTCGATCCCGATACCACCGGCGTGCCAATGGCCGACGACATCGAGATCCAGGTCGACAATCCCGACATCAACGGCGTCGGCGAGATTATTGTGCGCCACCCCAACATGTTCCTCGGCTACTACAAGAATCCGGCAGCTTCCGTCGCCGACATCAAGGACGGCTGGATGCATTCCGGCGACGCCGGCTATTTCAACGGCGACCGGCAGCTCGTCGTCATCGACCGCATCAAGGATCTCGCCGAGACCTCGCGCGGCGAGCGCTTCTCGCCGCAATATCTGGAAAACAAGCTGAAATTCTCGCCCTACATCGCCGAGGCGGTGGTGCTCGGCGCCGGCCGCGACACGCTGGCGGCGATGATCTGCATCCGCTACTCGATCATTTCGAAATGGGCGGAGAAGAACCGCATCTCGTTCACGACCTATACCGACCTCTCCTCGCGCCCCGAGGTCTACGCGCTGCTGCGCAAGGAGGTCGAAGGCGTCAACGCCACGCTGCCGCCGGCGCAGCGCATCTCGCGCTTCCTCCTGCTCTACAAGGAACTCGACGCCGACGACGGCGAGCTGACCCGCACCCGAAAAGTCCGCCGCAGCGTCATCAACGAGAAATACGCCGACATCATCGACGCGATCTACGGCGGCAAGAGCGATATTCCCGTCGACACCGTGATCCGTTTCCAGGACGGCACCACCCAGCGCATCCGCACCACGCTCCGCGTGGTCGATCTCGGCGGGGCTGCGCCGATGGCGGAGGCCGCAGAATGAGAATGATATCTGCAAGCGGCGCCACAAAACTGATCGTCATGCGCGGGCTTGACCCGCGCATCCATCCTCTTTCGAAGAAGTGCTTTTTTAAGCGATGGATAGCCGGGTCAAGCCCGGCGATGACGAATTGCAAGTTCGGTGAGACCGCATGAACACCCAGCTCCTGATCCAGCTCCTGGTCAACGGCCTCGTGGTCGGCACGCTCTATGGCGTGGTCGCGATGTCGTTCGTGCTGATCTACAAGGCGACGCAGGTCGTGAACTTCGCACAGGGCGAACTGCTGCTGGTCGGCGCCTGGGTGTGCTGGTGGCTGCTCACCAAATATCAGGTGCCGTTCTATCTGGGCATGCCGATCACCCTCGTCTTCATGTTCCTGTTCGGCATCGCCATCCAGATCGTCATCCTGCGTCCGATGATCGGCGAGCCGATCATTTCCGTGATCATGGTGACGATCGCGCTATCGACGGTATTCTCCGCGCTGATGAAGTGGATGTTCGGCGTCAACCTGCAGCCGTTCCCGCGCATCTTCCAGACCCAGAACGTCAACGTCCTCGGCCTTCAGGTGCAGACCGTCTATCTGATGAGCCTCGCGGTTTCGGTAGCGATGATGATCGGCATGGCGTGGTTCTTCCGCCTTTCCAAATATGGTCTGGCGATGCGCGCCACCGCGTTCAACCAGCAGGTGGCGCAGTCGCTCGGCATTTCCGTGAAAAGCGTATTCGCGATGGCCTGGGCGATCTCGGCGACCGTCTCCGCTGTCGCAGGCGTGGTGGTGGCCGTCGTCAACGGCGTCTCGGCCGGCTTGTCTGCCTATGGCGTCAAGGTTTTTCCGGCAGCGATTCTGGGCGGGCTCGACAGCGTCGGCGGTGCGGTGCTGGGCGGCATCATCATCGGGCTTCTGGAAAATGTCGCGCACTTTCTCGACAGTGAGTATCTGCACTGGGGAAATCTCTACGAGATCGCGCCGTTCTATGCGCTGATCATCATTTTGATGATCAAGCCTTACGGCCTGTTTGGCACCAAAGACATCGAGCGGGTGTAAACAATCATGGCAGGCCAGACCCTCATTCCCGCCGGCGATTTCCGCACCACCTATGCGGCGGATACCACGGTGTTTCCGACCACGACCAGCCGGAATGCGATGATCGCAGGCATCGTGCTGACCTGCTTTGCGCCTTACGTCGTCAGCGCCTACGTCCTCAGCCTCCTGATCCAGATCGGCATCTTCGGCATCGCAGCCCTCGGGCTGAACATCGTCGTCGGCTTCACCGGCCAGATCTCGATCGGCCACGCCGCCTTCTTCGGCTTCGGCGCCTTCACCTCAGCCTATCTCTCGAACCGGTTCGGCATCCCCGTCTTCTTCTGCATTCCGCTCGCGGGCGTGGTGACGGCCGCGGTCGGCCTGATCTTCGGTCTGCCCGCCGCACGGCTGAAGGGGCTCTATCTCGCGATCGCGACGCTGGCCGCGCAATACATCCTGCTCGACTTCTTTGCCCGCGCCGAATGGTTCACCGGCGGCAGCGTCCCGGCGAGCGCCGAGCCGTTCTCGATCTTCGGCTACATGCTGCGCGGCGATAAGCAATACTTCTATGTCGTGCTGGCCTACGTCATCGTCTGCTATCTGCTCGTAACGAATCTGATCCGCACGCGCGATGGACGTGCACTCGTGGCGGTGCGCGACCATTACCTCTCCGCCGAAATCATGGGCATCAACCTCACAAAATACCGGACGCTGTCGTTCGGGCTTGCCGCCTTCTTTGCCGGCGTCGGAGGCGCACTCTACGCGCATTACAATCAGGTGGTCTCCAACGAAGGCTTTGGCATCGACCGCTCGATCATCTTCCTCGCGATGATCATCATCGGCGGGCTCGGCTCGATCATGGGCACGCTGATGGGCACGGCGTTCATGGTGCTGCTGCCGGAATCGATGGAATGGCTCAGCGTCGCGCTGCGCGACAGCCCGATCGACCAGTTTCTGGGACTGAAGAACAACATCGCTTTCCTGCGCGAGATGGCCATCGGCGTGATCATCATCGTCTTTCTGGTGTTCGAGCCGGATGGACTTGCGCATCGCTGGCGGCAGATCAAGGCATACTGGAAACTCTACCCGTTCTCGCATTGAGGTCGGAACGGGACGAACAACGAGAAGACCTCGAGAAGCAACTGGAGGACTATATCCATGACGATGAAGATTCTTTTGAGCACAGCCTCGCTCGCTTTACTGTTTGGTAGCACCGCGGCGTCGGCCCAGGCGCCGATCTCGCTGGGGCATCTCGCCGACTATTCGGGTCCGACCTCGGACGTCGGAACGCCGTTCGGACAGGGTGTCGCGGACACCTATGCATGGATCAACAAGAACGGCGGCGTCAGCGGCGCCAAGGTCAATGTCGACACCGTCGACTACGGCTACCAGGTGCCGCGCGCCATCGCCCAGTACAAGAAATGGT
>Ga0081540_1001529_pt1 | contig 19866 bp, 12 predicted proteins | sample TabmetS2T1R1_FD_71024 | JGI IMG/M metagenome (GOLD analysis project Ga0081540, IMG submission 71024) | Tabebuia heterophylla rhizosphere microbial communities from the University of Puerto Rico - S2T1R1 | ecosystem: Host-associated > Plants > Roots > Rhizosphere ... | reverse complement strand
CCTTGCCGAATATCGCAACGGTGGGCTGTTCGTCGACACCGGCGTGCTCGCGTTTCGTGATGCTGAAGCGGCGCGGCAAGAACACGAGGTATCGTCACCGCTGGTCGTGGAATGGCGTGCGCTGACGGTGGCGCTGCTCGACCGCGTCGCGGATAGTTTGCGACACCGGCTTGGACGCGATGCCATGTCGATGCCACTGGCGAAAATTCTCGAGGGCGGCACGTGGGCTGCGGGCCGGCGGCTGGCACGCGAACGCCGCGCCGACGCGTCGCCTCCGGTAAAAGTCGTCAGCGACGGCACGGTTTTCTAGATCCGAGGTTCCAGACATGGACGGCGTTACGATCGTTAATCACCCGCTGGTGCAGCACAAGCTGACGCTGCTGCGGCAGAAAGACAGATCAACCAAGTCGTTTCGCGAACTCCTCAAGGAGATCGGGATGCTGCTTTGTTACGAGGTCACCCGTGACCTGCCGCTGGCCGATATCGAAATCGAAACGCCGCTGGCGCATATGAAGTCGCCGCAGATCGCGGGCAAGAAGCTGGTGTTCGCGCCGGTGCTGCGTGCCGGCGTAACCTTCGCGGACGGCATGCTCGATCTGGTGCCGACCGCACGAATTGCGCATATCGGCCTTTATCGCGAACCGGAAACCTTCACTGCGGTGGAGTATTTCTTCAAGGCGCCGAGCGATCTGCATGAGCGGCTGGTGATCGTGATCTCGCCGGTACTGGCAACGGGGAACTCCGCCGTCGCCGCGGTCGACCGGCTGAAAGAGCGCGGCGCGAACGACATTCGACTGGTCTGCCTGCTCGGCGCACCGGAAGGCGTCGAGCGCATGCGCGGCATTCACCCGGACGTTCCGATCTGGCTCGCGGCGATCGACCAGGGTCTGGACGGCAACGGCTACATCCTGCCGGGCCTCGGCGACGCCGGCGATCGCACCTATGGCACGAAGTAGGTCGGCCATCGATGCGGCAGCAGCACCAATTCAGAGCGCGCCGAACGAGGCCACGGCGTCTCCAGGCATCGCTCGCTAGCCGCGACGAAGCCGAGACGATTCATGTTCCGGGACGACACCCGCACCGTCATCCTGCGAGATCGCAATGGCAGCGAGTACCGTACGGTTGCTGATTTCAAGCTTCTGAAAAATGTGATGAAGGTGCACCTTGATGGTGCCGTCGGTAATGTTCAGGCGTCGGCCAATTTCCTTGTTCGACAGTCCTTCGGACACCAACCGCATGATCTGGCGCTCGCGGTCTGTCAGCACGGCGAGTGCGTTCTCAGTGATCGTACTTTGCTCCCGAAACACCACCTGATCGCCGGTGAGCAGCGGCAACAGCCGCTGGCCTTCCGCAATCTGGCGCAAGGACTGCACGAGAACTTCCGGCGCCACCTCCTTTGAGATGACGCTGTAACCATCGGCCGCGGCTGACATGACCAGCTCGCGCTCCACTTCAGATGAGGTGAAAAAGACGAACCGCGTGGAAGGATTCTCGGCATTTACGATAGAGAGAATTTCCGGCTTGGTCACGCCAGGCATCGAGCCGTCGAGAATAGCTATGTCCGGCGATAGATTCCGAACTGCTTCAACGCAGCCCGGACCATCACCGCAAGATGCAACGATTCTAAAATCGGAGTGGGCCGCAAGCACGTTGCTCAAACCCTGCAACACTACTGGATGCCGATCCGCAATCACAACGGTGATACTACGCATTGGGCAGTCCTCAGCCTGTCCCAAGTGTTAAACCCCGCTCCCCCAATCTTTGTTCGTCTCCCCCTGATCGATGCCACAATATATATCGATCATGACAACAAGGCCAATGCCGCATCGCAATAAAGCGAAGTCGACGAGAGGTTGGTTTCCCCTTGCCGGCTTCCTCGAGAAACATTGCACAATCCGAAGGACGAAAGCACCCGTAGTACTTCGGGATTAGTCTATTGGTCGCGGATCATGGTGGCTGGCGGCTCGATCGAAACTTTACAACGCTCAATGGTCTTCGTGCCCTTCACTCGCGCAGAGAATGTCGCGAACGCCGCATCTCGCCCGTTCAGAAAGGCGTTTACTATTATGACCGACATACCTCCAAACGTATGGGGACCTATAACCAAAGGTATATAGGGATAGTGGCAATTCGAATCTAACATTCAGAAACGCTTATTTATTTCGGGGCTCTCGAAATTTATCAACCCGACGCTGTGGAAGGAGGTTTGGTCCACCCGACTGAAGCCGCCAAATTCTTACGAAAAAGACGAAGAGAAGAAGGCTTAATCGCTTAATCGCTCGGAAAATCGCTAATTCAAAGACCGGATTTACCCCGTCTTTTAGAATTGTCAGTTGTGCAATTGCGTAATGGCTGGGAGAGTGAAATGCGGAGGCGACAATCTTTTGCAACGTTCATCGTCGGGAAAAGCGTTCTAATCAGGGAGGGAATTGCTAGAATTCTAAGCGCGGCAAATTTTCGCACCCTCGCCTCGGTGTCATGCGCTGATGATCTGTCCCCGGGCAGACACCAAACGCATCCATTGCTGGTTCTCATTGTCCACGCGGGCGATGATTTCGAACACGCGGTTGAACAAATCGAGCTCTTGCGGGAGCGGCATCCGAAAGCACGCATTGCGGTCGTGGCCGATCACTACCGGCTAGACGAGATGGTTGCGGCATTTCGGGCTGGCGCCACCGGCTATTTCATCGACGTCATGACGTGCGATGTATTCGTCAAATCCATCGAACTCGTGATGATGGGCGAAACAATCTTCCCACCGGCATTCATGTTATCCATTCTCGAATCTGAGAGCGACCACTTCGCCAAGGCAGAGGCGCGCAACGACGATCATAGGGCGATCACCTTCACGACGGAGCGCAACATTACGCAACAGCTGTCCCCGCGTGAAAAATCAATCATGCAGTGCCTGATCGCAGGCGATTCCAACAAGTCCATCGCGCGCAAGATCGATATCGCCGAGGCTACCGTGAAGGTTCACGTTAAGGCGATCCTTCGCAAGATCCGGGTCCAGAACCGGACCCAGGCGGCAATTTGGGGCATGAACAACGGTTCGCTGGTGCGATCGGCAAATGACGGCGCCAATCCAGACGAGCGACTCCCAACTTCGATCGGGATGGTGTCAAGCATCACGCAGATCAACGAACCCGAGCAACTGGAAGTGATCGACCACCAAACCGGTGACGTGGAGGTTCCTGGTATCAACCTGATACGCAAGAGTATCAGCCGAAGGCCGAACGCAGTGCTGCGGATCGGCAAATAGGCAGAGCAAGCGTCGACTATTTCGCACGGTTGCGTCGGCGCGCGGATCGTGGTGCGTCAATCGAAACGCTCTCATGCCGGGCGCTGGTCAATCGCTGGCGAGTTCTCGAAGCCGTATCGAAACCGGACAGCATTTTCTTCCGGCTATAGCTGGAATAGACACGATTGCAGTCGCGCATCGTGATGCAGGCTGTTGCAGCGACCTACCCGACCCCTAATTGCAGCTTATTCGCCTGGCATTGCGAAGGTAGCGTCCCGCGATATCCGTCCGGATTCTGTGATTGCCAGCGCCAATGATCCGCGCACATTTGCGCCAACGATCGCCCTGATTTCCAACCCAAAATTTTTTCGGCAAATGTTGGATCGGCATAACAGACGGCGACATCACCGGCCCGGCGGTCGCTAATCTTATACGGAACGGATCTGCCGCTCACGGCCTCAAATGTCCGGATCACTTCCAAAACACTGTGCCCGCAGCCCGTTCCAAGGTTGACCGTGAGTACTCCGGACTGTTTCAGATGGTTCAGGACACTTAGATGACCTGATGCAAGATCGACGACATGAATGAAGTCGCGGATGCCGGTGCCGTCTGGAGTGTCATAGTCGTTTCCGTAGACCAGTACCTTGTCACGCTTTCCAACTGCCACTTGCGCCACAAACGGCAACAGATTGTTCGGAATGCCCACCGGGTCTTCTCCGATCAGCCCGCTTTCGTGCGCGCCAACCGGATTGAAGTACCGGAGAATTCCAATCCGCCAGTCGGCGTCGGACTGATAAAGATCCTTTAGCATCTCCTCGATGAAGAACTTTGTGCGGCCGTACGGATTTGTCGGCCCGAGGGAGTGTTTCTCATCGAGCGGCAGGTACGTGGGAATCCCGTAAACAGTCGCAGAAGAACTAAAGACAAGCGTCTTCACGCCTGCTCTCTTCATTGCCGACACAAGCCGCATCGTTCCAATGACATTGTTCTCGTAGTAAGTCATTGGCCGAACGTTGGAATCTCCTACCGCCTTGAGCCCCGCGAGATGAATAATGGCGGTGACGTCGTACGCGCGCAGCGTCCTGTAAATCGCCTCTTCATCGCAGATGTCTGCATGCCGAAAGACGAGTGATCGCCCGCAGATGGTTTGTACCCGTTCGAGAGATGCTTTGTTGCTGTTGGAAAGGTTGTCGACTACGACGACATCGAGCCCAGCGTCAAGCAACGCTACAGAAACATGGGACCCAATGTAGCCGGCGCCTCCGGTCAGCAAGATCATATCGGATACTTTCCGTATTAGCCCAAACTGGTGCTACCGACGCAGCGCCTCTATCCGCGCTTTCGCCTCCTTGATTCCTGCGGCGTCGGCTTTCGCGTAGAGGTCTTGGGCTCTGGCCGCATCGCCGCGCGTTCCGAGAGTTCCCCATTTGGCAAGGATCAGGGGATCATAGGTTTCGGCGAGCGAGAAGCTTGCCTGGACGCTACCCATCTCGACGGCGCGCTCCAGCACAATCCGCGCCGCGCCTATGTCCCCCTGCCCGAGCAACGCGCTCGCACGCGCAAGCAACGCACCCACAACCGCGGCTTTCTTGGAATTGGGCTGGGTATCGCTCCGAACGCCCGCCGCTGGTGACCGGTCGGCGACGGACTTCGCGTTTTCCGTGGCCTTGTCCCGTGCGCTCGAGCCGACCGTGGGTGCAGCCTGTTTCGCAAGCGCGAGATCCCGCTCGAGCTGTTCCGCCCGAGTCCGCTCCTGCTGCAGTGAGCTGCGCAAAGCGGCTGAATCGCGCTCCGCCGACTGCCTGGTCCGCCCGACCTCCTCGCTCGCCTTGGCCGCCAAGCCTGCCTGCGTATCGAGATCGCGACGTGCGGTTGCGAGATCCTGCTCCAGCCGCGTCGTCCGATCGCGCTCGTCCTGTGCGGATTTGCGAGGCGACGGCGCACCGTTTGCAGCCACCCGTTTGAGTTCGGCCGCCTCGTCTTCAACTTTGCGGACATGAGCCTCATATGCATAAAGCGCGCTGCGGGTCATCGCGAGGCCTTGCGCAAGTGCGTCGGCCCTTTCGCGCTCCTTCTGCATCGATTTCCTGAGCTCGACAGCATCTGCTTCTGCGGCGCGCTTCGCCCGAAGAACATCCTCGGTTGCCTTTGCCGCCAGTGCTGTCTGGGCTTTGACATCGCGCTGCGCCGCCGCAAGATCCTGCTCCAGCCGCGCGGACCGCTCCCGCTCCTGCTGCAGTGGCCTCTGCAGCTCCGCCTGACTGCGCTCGCCTGCTTGTTTCAGCCGGGACGCTTCCTCGCCGGCTTTCGCCGCCAGGGCTGTCTGGGTCTCAACGTCCCGCCGCGCCGCCGCAAGATCCTGCTCCAGCCGCGCGGATCGCTCCCGCTCCTGCTGCAGTGGCCTATGCAGCTCCGCCTGACTGCGCTCGCCTGCTTGTTTCAGCTGGGACGCCTCCTCGCTTGCTTTGGCCGCCAGTGCCGTCTGGGTCTCGACCTCGCGCCGCGCCGCCGCAAGATCCTGCTCCAGCTGCGCGAATCGCTCCCGCTCCTGCTGCAGGGGCTTCTGCAGTTCCGCGGCACTCTTCTCGCTTGCCTGTTTCAGCCGGGACGCTTCCTCGCTTGCTTTCGTCGCCAGTGCCGTCTGGGTCCCGACGTCGCGCCGCGCCGCCGCAAGATCCTGCTCCAGCCGCGCGGTCCGCTCGCGCTCCTGCTGCTGGGATTTCTGCCGTTCCGAGTCATTGCTCTGGCTTGCCAGCTTCAGCCGGGACGCTTCCTCGCTTGCTTTCGCCGCCAGTGCTATTTGGGTCTCGACGTCCCGCCGCGCCGCCGCAAGGTCCTGCTCCAGCCGCGCGGTCCGGTCGTGGTCATCCTGTGCGGATTTGCAAAGCGATGGCGCGTTAGCAACGGTCTGCCTGAGCTCTACCGCTTCGGCTCCGGCTTTTCGGGCTTGAGCCTCGTACGCATAAATCGCGCTCCGCACCATCGAAATGTCTGCCGCGAGTGCGTCGGCCCCTCCGCGCTCCTTCTGCGTCAACCGCCTCAGCTCGCCGGCACCGGCTTCCGCCGTCTGCTCCCGCTGCAAGACTTTCTCCGCCGCCTTCGAAGCCAGCGCGGTCTGGGTCTCGACATCGTGAAGCGCTACCGCAAGATCCTGCTCCAGCCGTGCGGACCGCTCGCGCTCATGTTGTAAGGATGTCTCCAACTCTGCCGCGCCGCCCGCCTTCGCTTGTTTTAGCCGGGATGCTTCCTCACTTGCTTTCGCCACCCGTGCGCTTTGGGTTTCGACGTCGCGCCGAGCAGCCGCAAGATCCTGCTCTAGCCCCGCCAGCCGCTCGCGCTCTTGCTCGAGGCGTTGCAGCAACTCGATATCGCGCCTTGCAATGGTCAGCTCGCACGACAGTGTCTCCGACCAGTGGTGTTCCCGTTCCTGAGGCAGTCCGGCATCGCTTGGCGCTGCTTGCGCAGCCTGCACCGATTTGACGTATTGGCCTCGGCTTGGCGGCAAGACCTCGAAGCCGTCAGAACCTGCCGTTCCACCGGAATCGAAATTGCGGGGAGCCAACGCATGTTGAGTACCCGCCAGATGTCGCGCTTCATCTGAGGACGCCTGGGTTTCAAACGCCCACATTGCGAGCATAGCCGCGGCTATCCACGTGGTCGCAGATCGTCCCTGTGTGGGCAGGTTCGTCTTCTGCGCTAACTGCGCCCCGTCCGAACCGTCTCGCGGCGCGTCCACGGTGCCGCGGTAGCATTCATTTGCTCGTTGCGAATGACCGCGCCCCATCTGCAATCACCTTATCACATGGTCACCCGGCTTGTTTAGATGCGGTCATCATGCGCTGCACCGATGCAATCCTATAACTCGCATGGAGGATCCTCAAAATCCGTCTTCCACCATCCGCGACCTGCCGCGCGCGACGAACTGTAAAACTAACGTTCTATTCCATCATTGGCGCCGGGCAGTGCCTTTTCGCTATGTTGGCCGGTATCGCTCTCCATTGCTTCGCATCCAATCAGACCCGTTGTTACGAGCACCTTCGAGCAGACTCCTCCCCGAACTTTAGCCTCACGCTACCCCGGCTCAATGGACCATCGTAATTACCCATTTATTGCCAGAGACGACCCGTTTCTCACGGAGCGCGCGCACCTGGAGCACCAATTCGTGGCTGCAGTCGTCGTTCTGCCGGTCCAGTTTGAAAGCTTGGCGCATCGATAGTCCCGGCGCTCGAGGCCGCCCAAGGACACTTGCCCCGAGACCGCCCTGCAGCGATCAAGCGAGGCCATCAGCCACGCGCCGGAGCGCTCGCCTGAGCTCAGGCCGAACTGGAAAACCCGGATAAGGCGCTGTCTCGGACGGCCCTAATCAGCGCAGTCAGCATGCTGTCGAGCGAAGCATCTGCCAGCCTGCGAGACCAACTGCTGGACAGCATTCGAAGGTTAGATGACTTCGCGGAACTGGAGCGCTCGACCAGATACAGCGCCACGACCCGCCGGCAGCGCTCGCTGATTAAGTAGCCCGAATTTGGCTCACTGTCGGCCGCGTAGTTTGCTATCGTCTATCTCACTCCAGAGTTCGTTTGGGAATTACCGACTGACATTGGGAATAGAACTTATATTCGGGCGAGGGCACGAAGGAACCTTGCGATGTTCTCGAGAGGATAAGGGGAAATCGCAGGACCAGTTCGGGCGATAAAGGACTTCGTCGACTATTCCCTGGTCCGCCTCCGCTGGGGGCGGGCTCTTCGGTTCTGGATCGTCGAGCACGTCTCCAAGGACCAGCTGATATTCGAAGTCGGTTGCGGATGTGGCGCAAATCTGATCTGGCTTGCCCAGCATGGTTTTCGTAATCTGGTTGGTACCGATCACAGTGCGTCGGCTATCGCGGCAGCCAAGCAACTTGCCGATCTGGCGCAGCAAGAAATCTCAGTTCATGTTGCCCCTGGCTTCATCCCAGCTGAAGGAAGCGGGAAGAGGCAATCAATTGCATCTACTATGCGCCGATTAACATGGCCGAATAACTCAAAGCATGCCGCGATAAGCTTGCCCCTGGCGGCTACGTCATTTTCGATATGGTTGATCGGTCATTCGACCGCATGCCCGACAACCATTACATGACGGACGATTGGCGACTGCCAGAATCCAAGCGAAGGCCTACGCAGTACGTGGTCCGCATGTCGCCTGACGATTTGATGGAGAAAAGCTGCCAAGGTCGGATTTGCGATGCTAGGGCAACTGCCCGGCACAAAATCTCCTCCGCGCTATTTCGCGGCGTTGCAGAGAAAGGAGAGTCCTGCCTAACCTGAGCATCCATCGTGATCTGCGAGCTCGAAATTAGGCACGATTGGTAGGTGCACGTCGCCCTGCTGCGGCCACCCTCCGGTGCCGCCAATTGACGGCACGGAATTCGCGACAATGTCTGGAACTTGTTTGCAATGCGCAAGAGGCGCACCAAGAGCTGCGGTAGGTGAGCGCTGGACAGGCGGATATTCGAGAGCTCCTAGAACTGCACCAATCGGGTGGTTCACTAGCCACCTCAGTTGACGCAGAGCACGCGCGGTTGCACCGCTGCGTCCATATTCGCAAGGCCGCCAGTCACAGCTCCATGATTGTGCAGGTTGGGATTATGCAGGATTGCAGGGAAGCGACGCACGGGGTCAGAAACCAAACCGCAAACTCGCAGATCAGCAATTCATCAGCAAGATGGCCCCGGACGCCGCTTACAAACAATCGATAGGCCCAGCTGCATTAAACGGCCCGCGCCGTTAGGTGCACTGAGGGCTGCTTCCAGGTCGAAGCTTTCTTCGTCGCTAATTCGAAGACTTCGCTTATATGGGACAGTTCTTCTCTACTGGGAGGAATATCCAGAATGAACGTCTCATAACCGGCCACGACATAGAGAGCAAGTTCATTCGAAACAGTCTCATAGTCACCGACCAGATACGGGCAGAACGTCTTGTAGTTTTCAAACGGCACGAGCCAGTACGGTGTTTCATCGATATTCGATTCGGCCGCAACCTCGGAAAGTTGTTTGTGCCATGCGGAATCTGACACCTTCATGGCCAGCTTGTGTGTTAGCTGCCCCTTCTTGTCCGTTGGGAAGCGTTCGTGCGCGATCCGCCAGGCTTCGTCGGCGCTCGCGCGGGTGATGATCCCCACACGCACACCTGAGCCAAGACATTCTTGCGAATTTTCCAGCCCATAGTCTCGAGCGGGTTTAGGGTATTTCACAGCTGTCGCGCCCAATGCCTTGGCAGCCAAAAGACCTGCCTCGGATGAGCCTGATACGAACACGCCGGGAAGCAACGGCGCGGGGAGCGGCGGCGTCATCTTGAGATTCCGGATGGTGTAGAACTCTCCTTCATAAGTGACCGGGCCAGAGTTTCCCAACAGCTGTTGAATGATGCTGGTGTATTCGATCAGCCTGGCATACCTCTTGTCATGCGGGGTCGTATCGTTGAGGGCTGCCAGATCCGCGACGAACCCGCCCGCGACCATGTTCAGGAAGATACGACGTTCGTACAAATGCGCAAAAGAGCTCACCATTTTGGCGACGGCATACGGATGCATGTAGGCAGGCTGCACTGCCACGAGCGGACAGAGCTTCTTGGTATTTTGCAGAATGATCTGAGAAACAAGCCAGGGATCGACCAAGGAGTTGTCAGTATAGACGAGAATGCCCTTACAACCGCATTCTTCGCTCCAGCGTGCGACAGCTTTTACCTCATCGACGTACCGCTCCCGCGAAACCTGGATGGATTGCGGACACGTGCAAAACACATCAAGCTGAACTTCAGATAAGGTGTCAACCATCACACCCTCCCCAAGGAAAACACCCGTTCGGGAAAGACGCCGTTAAGCGTGGGACCTCGCCATGGTAACCAATGCACGTCGCCGTGGGCCTGCTAATCAGGACTACCCAATCGGTTGCACCAGCTGTCCTCGAACTGAACGGCAGCGACGGACAGCCTTGGCAACGCCGTTACGGCAGCAGCGTTGCATCGCCGTCGAACGGACTTGCGTACCAGGCGTTCTCGTCTGCGAGGATCCGAGCCAGGGCCTCATCCGCCGTCTTGTAGATCAGCGGATCAGTTGGATACCTCCTGACATATGGGTTCCAACGCATCAGAATCTGCCTGATTTGTCTGGGCAGGCCAATCACCTCAAAGAGGTGACCACCTGAGGCAACGGCATTCGAATAGGCTGCCTCCAACAATGTCTCCGTCACGCTGGGATCGTCTTGCTCCACCAGGATGTCCGCAAGCATCGACCGTCGCATACCGGTTTCGCGGTCGGTCGTGTGGAGCACAATGGCGTAACCCACCAGGCGTTCAAATCGATGGCAGCAGAGCACAGCAACTGTTGACGAGCTACCCGGGAGCGTGAAGTGCCATCTGAGAGAAGCGGAACTTCGATCTGCGAACAGACGAGGCGTCTCGGACAATTTGCGCTGCCACAGGGCTTCAAATTCGTCCCCGATGTCTTTCACCTCGATTTCCCTTACGTCAAATCTATTCGTAAGGCGGCCCCGGGGTCCACGGCGAAGGGTATCCGCTCGCAAGACCGACGAGCCGAGGAAGGTCCCAACCGCTGCCATTCCGCTCCCTAGGCCGAACTTCGCTGCGAGCGCTTTCGAAAATTGGTGAGCATCCAGGACCCAGAAAAGCACCTTGTCGTAGTCATGCTGCGCCAGCGCCTTTGCGCGAAGGGCCTTTGATTGGCTGGCCACGGATGCCGTCGTATGCGTTGTCACAAAGAGATCAACGTCTCGTTGCCGATAGAACGAAGCAAGCAGGACGATACAGCGCGCGCGGTATGCTGGTTCGACCACCAGACCTGCGGCAGTCGCAGCAACCAGCGTGCGGCCTCCAAATTGATAAAGCAGCGGGACGTTTCCCTGGTACCCAACAATTCCTTGCGCGGTCTCCAGCACCCATCCCATGCTGGGTTGCGATTTGACAACGGCCAGCGCCGGATTTTGCTGCCAGAGCCGGCACCAATTCTCTTGGCTGTCTTTCGCGAGTCCCCCGCGCTCCTTCAACCTTGCGACACTTTCGAAGTCCGAGAACCGGACCTCCCGCTGCTTCGCGGGGATTGGCACGACTCCGAGGGGCTGCGCCGAGCCAGTTTGACCCGCTGCCGGGCGTTGCCGGTTTTTCAGGAGCCGAAGCAAGATGTCGGCGGCGTGATGCTTGGCGTGCGTCATGGTTTGGAAGCTGGTGTGTTCACGCAATCTGCCAACCGGTCCCAGCCTTGAGCGCTTCCCGAGGCGGAATGCATATGCCTTCCCGAAACACCTGCCGCACCAGCGGTCCGAGGGACACCCCACGGTGAGCGAAACGGGAAAAAGTTCGATGCGCGGATAAAATCAACGATGCGCCGCGTGGGACGATTCCAGGACAAGTTCCCGTTCTCCGGCACATCGCGACCGAAATACTCCCGCTTGCTCAGATCCTGCGGGACCGATGGTATGTGGGATGGTCTTCGCGCAGCCGCTTCCAACAGCCGCAATATCAATGGAACTCCGGCATCGACGCACTTGGCGGTCAGCGACAATCCAGTTTCCTCGCGGCCGATGCTGACGGATTCCTGGAAGATGATGGGCCCAGCATTGATCCCCGGAGATGCCATAACAGCAACGACCCGAACGCAGCATCGCTCCAGCGACTGCAATATGCGCACCCCGGCCGCTTCTTCACCTATCAGGACGACGTTCATGCCAGTCACAAAGTTACTGACGCTGCATCAATTGTTCCGATACGAACAAGCACAAAGGTCCGATGATCGTCATCTTCTCGGGGTCGAGGTCCTCAAAATCGATTTCCCCGACGAAGTGCTCACCCGCGGCCATCATCATTTCAACGAAGGTCAGGGAGTCCAGCACTCCCGACATCAATACGTCGTAGTCATCGGGAAGATCGTTCAAAGGTCCCTGCCCGCGATCCCTCAGCTTGCGGTTAAGAAAGTCTGCGACAAACACGCGGACGTTGTCTGGAGTCGGACGGTTCATGAGGCATCTCTCAGGATCGCCAGCAAAGCCTTGCGATCGAATTTGCCGTTGAAGTTGCGCGGCAGCGTGCTCAGGAAATGCCATTTTTTGGGGACCATATAGTCCGGAACCCGAGAGGCGACTGCACTTCGGAGCCGATCGAGATCTACCGACTGTCCTTCAATAAACACTTCGATGCCGCCATAGCCGCTTAAAGTAGCAGGCCAGCCGATTGCGACGACGCCATCCCTGCCGGAGGTCTGCCGCACGACCGCTTCGACCTCCCCAAGCTCAACTCTATGCCCCTGTATTTTCACCTGGGAGTCCATGCGCCCCAGATATGTGAGGGGGCCATCGCCTGCGGGCCGACGAACACGATCTCCAGTGCGGTAGAAAATATCCTTCCTCCCGGGGGGGACGACGAAGGCCGCGCTGGTTTTCCCGGCATCCTTCCAATATCCGAGTGACGTTTGCGGGCCGTTCATCAGGAGTTCGCCCTCCGCGCCCGGATTTACTTCGTTCAAATCTTTGTCGGCAACGAGAACGTTCATCCCTCGATGTGGAAATCCGATCGGCACGATGCCCAGTTCCGACTCGGCCGGCGATCGTTCAGGGTCCCATCTGTAGGATGTGCATGCAATTGTCAGCTCCGTCGGTCCATAGAGGTTTTCGAGAATGCTATTTGGCGCGGCCCTTAGCCACACGTCGGCGCAACTGACGGGCAGCGGCTCACCACAGAACAGGCTCAGTCTGAGGGATGGGAACGCGCCCGGCTTCAGCAGACCCAATTGCTTCATGAGTGAAACCGTCGAGGGGACCGAAAACCAGATTGTCAGCCCATTGGCGCGAATGAATTGTGCCGGATTGATCAATGTCTTTTGCGAAGGACAGCACACGCACGCCCCCCGCTCCCAAGACACAAACATGTCGAAGGCAGAGAGATCAAATGTCAAATCGAACATCTGCGACACGATATCCCGTTCCGTAATCTCGAGCCGATCTGCAATGTAGTCGACGAACGAAGTAACATTCCGGTGCGCAACCATGACTCCTTTCGGCGTACCCGTGCTACCCGACGTGAAAAGCAGATAGGCAATTGCATCCCCATCTGGTGTCGGCTGGCGCCAGGCAGCGTACTCCTCGAGATCCTCGGAGGCCAAAAAAATATGCTGAGGCCATCGTTCACGATAACACCGCGCGTCCGCGAGATCAGGGGCTACGACGAGCAGTTCTCCATCATCTCCGTCCAGCAGGGCATCAAGCTGGGGCAAAGACTCTGCGTCTACGATGATTGAGCGACACTGCGAGCGTTGAAACATTAGTCGCGTTCTCGTGACCGGAAACGTACGGTTTAGCGGCACATAGCCGTTTCCGGCCAGAACGGCCCCAAGTACCCCCGTGAACGCTGTTGCGCTACGCTGCGCAAATACGGCGGTCAGAGGCGTCGATGAATCCTCCTGATGGACCTGAATGCTAGCGGCTACACGGATCGCGGTTTCGCGAAGCTGCCGGTAAGAAAGCGACGTGCCGTGCACGATAACCGCAGGGCGTTCGGGAAACTGCTCTGCTGATCGCATGAATCCCATCCACAATCCCCGTTGCGGTACGGTCATGCGCGACGCCACTAAGAATTCTTTGTCAGGAGGAATAGCCAAATTGGGGCGCTCAGTCCTTGCCTTAAGCCCATCCAGTAATCCACCAGAGCAGTCAGACTTGCCAACGCCGGCCATGGAGCACCTAGCGAACAATGATCCGACAAAGAGTGGATGATCCAGAACCATGGCGCCCGGGGTTATAAGTATAAGAATGCTATTCCGGGTTACCCCCGTGGGGGACTGGAAATGCGAGCAAGCTAAAATAGAGTCTTGGAATTGAGGGCTCTAAGCTGGAGACAGCAAGGGTCCCTGCTCGACACATCGAAGATCGCGCAGCAATGGTTGAAAAACGGCAGTGAACGAGCGGCAAACCGATCGCCTGTCGCAGCAATGACGTCGTCCGTGGCGAGATTCAGTGATGCGCCCTCCGCTCGCACAAGTCGCAGGGAAGCTGCCGTGGGGTAGCCAGAAAGGGTCCGCACATGGGTCGAATTCTAGATATAGTCCCGCTATCCGCCGAAGCGACGGTCAGAGGCGCCCAATAGTGCGTGTCCGCCAGAAGGAAACCGGTGTGTGACCAGCCATCCGACCCCTTCGTCGGACTTTCCGCGATCGTTGCAGCTGAGCCCTTCGGTCGTTGCGTCGCAGCGCGTTGGCGGTCCTCTGGCGTTGAACGAGAAATACGCCATGCATCATAAGGCGGTCATCGATGTCAGCCTGGAGACCTTGGAGAGCATTGCGAAGCTTGAAGCCTCGTGGAAGGAGCTCGAAGCGCGGGTGACTCACTCGTTCTTTTTGTCTTGGCTCTGGATCGGCACCTGGCTACGGCATATCCCGGATGGCGCCAAACCACACGTTCTCGTCGCTCGGTCGTCAAGCAAGATCGTTGGCCTGGCGATTATTTGCCGGCGGAGAGCATGGAGTCTCGGGTCGCATGCGCGGGCACGCTGGCTGCTCAATGAAACAGGAGATACTCGTTTCGACCGGTTGTTCATCGAGTACAATAATATCCTTGCAGAGCGACCCGAAGCCATCATACCGGCAGGTCTCCATGCGTTGACATCCCACTTGCGCCGCTCGGATCAGCTAGTGCTCTCCGGAATTGATCCGGACCTCGAGCTGGCCGCTTGTCGCGCCGCAGGGTTGGCTGGGCTCGTTACCGAGGTGAAACAGGCGGATGCGGCACCGTGGGTCGATTTCGCCAAAGTCCGCCAGCAAGGCGGGAATTATCGCGCCACATTGGGCCGCAGTACGCGCCAGGCCGTGAACCGTGCCATGCGATTGTATGCCGCACGCGGCCCCGTTGAGCTCCGGATCATGGAAACGACAACGGAGGCCCTCGCCGCATTCGATTTGCTGGGCGACTTTCATCGGTCGCGATGGGGACGCAAGGGAGCCTTCGCCAATCCGGGCTTCCGTCCGTTTCACGAGGAGCTAATTGCGCGCGGAGTCCCCACGGGGGCCGTCCGCATCTCACGAACGCTGGCCGGCGACCAGACAATTGGGGTCTTGTACAATTTCGTACATGACGGTCGTGTCCTTAACTACCAAAGCGGCTTTCTCTATGAGGGCGATGGCCGGCTCAAGCCCGGCCTAGTCAGCCATGTGCTGGCTATTGAGGACAGCATCGCACGCGGGGAACGCAGCTACGACTTCCTGGCTGGTGGCGGCGGGCACAAGTCCCATCTGGCTAATAGGGAGCATGCCATGAAGTGGATCGCAATAGGCAGAGACAGTCCAGAGCGCCGCATCGAGGCCAAACTCCGCGATGCCAAGCGGATGCTACGAACGGTTGGTACGCATCTCTCAAAAAAGAAGCTGTCGCTCTTTATTCCGTATTCGGGGGCTAGTTCCTAAACGATCGGCTTGGGCTCTTCGGCGAGGATCAATGGGAGGGTGACTTGTCTACATTGTGCAATGTGACGATTGTCGGTGCTGGCCTCTTTGGATTCTCGGTTGCAGCCCACTTGCGCCGACCCGGTACTGAATACCGAACAATCGGCAGCCCAGGCAATCCGCCGGATCGAGCTTGGGCTAACAGAAGGTAGTTGCGATGGCTTTTCGCAGCAGAGCCTATGAACAGAGCGAGAGAGAGAGTGGTCGTTCCTCTGACGGAAGTGGAGCGGAAGTGGTGTTCCGTACCGATAACCAGCATGTCGCGCATTCGCAACTGAGCGCTTTCAGACAATGGTGTGAGGCCCGGACGGGACAGAACCTGCCTGATCATGCTGCGATGGACCGCTTTTCGGTGGAGGAGTTCCGCAGCTTCTGGCGCCTCTTCCTGGAGTGGAGCGACCTGCCTCGAGAGGGGGCGGTCGACCCGGTCTGTGTAGGCGATGTCTGCGAGACCGCCTGCTTTTTCCCGGATCTCCGTCTCAATTACGCCGAGTGCCTTCTCGCTGGCAGTCCCGACCAGCCGGCCCTGACGGCCTGCCACGCCGGCGGCAGCCGCGACCGGTTCACGCGTGGCACACTGCGCGTCGCGGTCGCCCGGTTGGCGACGTCGCTGCATGGGCTGGGTGTGCGCCGTGACGACCATGTCGCGGCGATCGCACGCAATAATGCCGAGGCGGTCATTGCCGCCCTGGCCACCGCTGCCCTTGGTGCAACCTTCGCCAGCTGCGCGCCGGACATGGGCGTTCCCGCCATCCTCGCACGCTTCGCCCCACTTGAGCCCGTGGTGCTGCTCGGTTGTCTCCGGGCAGAGCCATGGGATCTGGGCGTCCCCGTCGCCGAGCGCGTCGCTGGGGCGGCAGAAGGCCTGCCGGGCCTCGCCGCGATCATCGCACTGGACGACGGCTCGCTTCCCGCCGGCGAGAGGACGGTGCCCCTGCACAGGCTTGCCGATCTGATCTGCGATGGCGCTGGTGGCGAGGACCGGACGGGCTGGCTGCGCCCCCCGTTCAACCAGCCCCTGTTCACCATGTTCTCCTCCGGTACCACGGGTCCGCCGAAATGCATCCAGCACGGCGCCGGCGGCACCCTGCTGGAGCATGTGAAGGAGCACCGGTTGCACTGCGATCTCGGCCCCGGCGACAGGCTGTTCTTCCAGACCTCCTGCGGCTGGATGATGTGGAACTGGGAGCTCTCCGCGCTCGCCTCCGGCGTGGAACTCGTTCTCTATGATGGGCCGCTCGAGGGGCCGGATACGTTCTGGCGGATCGTTGCCGAGGAACGCGTAACCGTGTTCGGCACCAACCCTGCCTATCTAGACTTTTGCGAGAAGGCAGGCTTTTCCCCGGGCCGGGTGCTTGATCTTTCTGCCCTGCGGTCCGTGCTCTCCACCGGCTCCATCCTGTATTCCCGCCAGTACGACTGGGTCGGCAGTCAGGTGAAGGCTGCGATGCCGGTGCAGTCGATCTCGGGCGGCACCGACATCATTGGCTGCTTTGTCCTGGGCAATCCGAACCTGCCCGTCCATCGCGGCGAGGCACAGTGCCGCAGCCTCGGCCTCGACGTCCGCTCGCTTCCACCGCCTGATGATCCGGAGGCGCGAATCGGCGAGCTGGTCTGCGCCAACCCGTTCCCCTCGCGCCCCCTTGGTTTTTACGGTGATGCTGACGGCACGCGCTTCCACGCCGCCTATTTCGCCCAGAACCCCGGCGTCTGGACGCACGGCGATCTGATCGAGGCCACGTCCCATGGCGGTTGGCGACTGCATGGCCGTTCCGACGGGGTCCTCAATGTGCGCGGCATCCGCATCGGCACCGCAGAGATCTACCGCATCCTCGCTGACATCGAGGAGATCCGGGAGGCGATGGCGGTCGAGCAGCAGGCAGAGGAGGAGGCGGGCGGCTCGCGCATGGTTCTACTGGTCGTGCTGCGCGATGGCCTGGTGCTCGGCAACACCCTGGCGAAGCACATCCGCTCGGAGCTTGCGCGCTGCGGCTCTCCGGCCTTCGTGCCGGCGCGCATCGCGCAAGTCGCGGCGCTTCCTGTGACCTTTAGCGGCAAGCGCTCCGAGGCCGCGGCGCGGGATGCGGTGAATGGCCGCCCTGTACGGAACCGTGACGCCATGCAGAACCCGGAATGCCTCGAAGCGATTGCCACGCATCCGGTTCTCCGGGCGCCTGCGGCCAGCAGGACATCACGAGCGCCAGCGCCGGGCCGCAGAGAGATTTCGGACGGCGACGGGCTAAAGGGACAGCTGCAGGCGATCTGCGAGCGCGTGCTGGGCGTCTCGCCCATCGGCTGGTCCGATAATCTTTTTGGCTTCGGCGCGGACTCGCTCGCCGTGATGAACCTGCTGCTTGAGATCGAGAGCTATGCCGGGCATCCCCTGCCCCTTACGGCCTTGCTGTCGGCGCCGTCGGTCGAAGGCTTGGCCACGGCCCTGTCCGTCGGCGCGGAGGCAATGGCGGCGCAGCAGGCTGGTTGGTCGGGGCCGCATGTCCGTGCCGTGGGTCCGGACGATCACGAGCCGGTCTGCCGCTTCCTCAAGGAGACCTTCCCGCGAGTCAAGGCGGCCAGTTGGCGCCGGCTGTTCGACCATCACTGGTCCGATCACGGGCGCGGCTTCGTGCTCCTCGACGGCAACGCAGTCGTCGGTTTCGTTGGCTTGATCGCCGCCCGGCGGCAGGTGAACGGGGAGGCAGCGCTCGTCTGCAACGTCTCCTCCTGGGCCGTGCACCCGAAGTACCGCGGCTGGGGCATAGCCCTGCTCGCCGCGGTGCTACGGGATGAGAGCCTCACCTACACGGCTTTCACCCCGAACTCGACCGCTTGGGCCTCCCTCCTGGCGCAGCGTTTCACGCCGCTGGACTCGCACAGGATCGTCATGCCGCCAATGCTGCAGGCCGAAACGCTGTTCGGGCCGAATCGGCCAGTCATCAACTTCGATCCGGTCGCGGTCCGCGAGAGACTGACTGGTCAGCAACGACAAATCTTCGATGATCACGCGCCGTATGATTGTCTGCAGCTCACCGTCAGCGACGGCGCTGATCATGCCTATCTGGTGGTCAAGCGCCGGACGCACCGCCTCAATACGAGCCGGCTGGGAGGGCTGGCGGGAATTCTGCCCGTGCGGATTCCCTATTCGGACATTCTGCATTGCAGTGCACCGGCGCTGCTGTCGCGGCATCTCGAGCGCGTCAAGCTGGCGATCCTGCGCCGGCAGCGGACGGCGGCGCTGGTCGCGGACGCGCGGCTCTTTCCGGTCCGGCCACGGGGCGTGCTGGTCCCGCTCCGCACCTGTTATCGCTCCCCGCTGCAGGCGGACGGCGATGTTGACAGGCTGTATTCGGAAATCGTGCTCCTGCCGATCTGAGCCAATACGGGCTCGCCTTAAGCGCTAGACGATCGTCGCGGCTAGCGCGGATCGTGACACCATCGATATCGATCTCGATGTTTCCGCCATCCGCTTGTGGCTTACGTCGCCGCGCATATCCCCGAGGGTGGCTTCCCATCGCGGGCTGCTCGCCATACTTCCCTACCTGAGTCCGCCACAGAATTTATGACGGGCTCGCAGCGTTCTCGGGTTTGACGACGTGCGGCACGATGGCTCGCCGGACGAAGACGGCTCTACCGCTCCCGCAAGGATTCCTGCCTGTATCTTGCCAGCGGCGAGAGGAGATAGCTGATTATCGTTCGCGAGCCTGTCTTGATTTCGACGGTCACTGCCATTCCCGGCCCAAGCTTGACGAGTTTCTCATCTATCTGCATTGCCGCGCGATCAAGCGAGACACGAGCGGCATACTCCAGATCCTGGCCTTTCGGCTCGCTGCTGCTCGTCGCCGCGCCCATCGCTCGATCATTCGAAGCGCCCTGTTGCCTGTCGCGGGTGATAGCGTCAGACGAAACGCTGAGCACCTCGCCATGCAGAAGCCCGTAACGCGTGAAGTTAAATGTATCGACCTTGATCTCCGCTTTCTGGCCCGGTTGCACGAATCCGATATCGCGGTTTGAGAGCATGGCCTCGATCTCGAGCTGGCTCTCGCTCGGAACCACCACGGCGAGCGCCTGCGCAGGCGTCACCACGCCGCCCACGGTGTGAATGGCAAGCTGTTGCACGACGCCATCGACGGGGGCGGTCAAACGCTGGAGTT
>Ga0081540_1001528_pt1 | contig 19885 bp, 18 predicted proteins | sample TabmetS2T1R1_FD_71024 | JGI IMG/M metagenome (GOLD analysis project Ga0081540, IMG submission 71024) | Tabebuia heterophylla rhizosphere microbial communities from the University of Puerto Rico - S2T1R1 | ecosystem: Host-associated > Plants > Roots > Rhizosphere ... | reverse complement strand
GGGGGAACGCGCCCCCGGCCGGCCGGCTTTTCCCCCCGACGAGGCGCCGCGGGCGGGGGGGGGGGGGGGGGGGGAGCCGCGAGCGCGCCAACCTCGGCTTTGTCTGCGACGGTCCAATCGATGTCGCCGCTTGCGCCGCGGGCGACAGCGCGTTCGGATGCCGGCAGATGAGCGGCAATGTATGGGAGTGGACCGCTTCGGATTTTGTGCCGTTCCCCGGCTTTGCCGCGGACCCATACGAGGATTATTCAAAACCCTGGTTTCACACGCGCAAGATCCTGCGCGGCGGAAGCTTCGCCACCAGCGCCCGCATCGCGCGGCCGCTCTACCGCAACTTCTTCACGCCCGAGCGCAACGACGTCATCGCTGGATTTCGCACATGCGCGCTGTGAACGAGCCGGTGCCGAAGCCAAGCGCGAGAGCGCCAATGCCGGCCAGAACAGACACCATCGCCACTATTGTGGAGGATTGGCTCTCGCAGTTCGAAGAAGCGCTCGCCGCGCCGGGCCGCGCTCGCCTCAAGGCGCTGTTTCATGCCGAGAGCTATTGGCGCGATGTGCTGGCCCTGACTTGGCATCTCAAGACGATCAGCGGTTCGGATGCGATCTTGCGAGAGCTCGCAATGCATGCCGGCCGTGCGCGCCCGACTGGTTTCAAGATAGACCAGGGCCGGACCGCGCCCCGCAAGGTGACCCGCGCCGGCACCGATGCGATCGAGGCCATCGTCAGGTTTGAAACCGCGCAGGGTCGTGGCAGCGGGGTCCTACGACTCACCGCCGCTGGCAAAGAAGGCAACGCCTTCAAAGCATGGACGCTGATGACGTCGCTTGATGAAATAAAGGGCCACGAAGAACGGCTTGGAAGATTACGACCTCAGAGCAAGGCGTATGCGCGCGATTTTAGCGGACCCAACTGGCTCGACCTGCGCAAGGCCGCCGCCGAATATGCCGACCGCGAGCCTGCCGTGCTGGTTGTCGGCGGGGGACAGGCGGGGCTATCGATAGCCGCTCGCCTTACGCAATTAGACGTCGATACGCTGATTGTGGACCGCGAAGCGCGCATCGGCGACAACTGGCGCAAGCGGTATCATGCGCTGGTTCTGCACAACCAGGTGCATGTCAACCATCTGCCGTACATGCCGTTTCCGCCAAATTGGCCGACCTACATTCCCAAAGACAAACTGGCAGCGTGGTTCGAGGCCTATGTGGAGAGTATGGAGTTGAACTATTGGACGGCCACCGAATTCGAAGGCGGCAGCTACGACGAAAAAGCGAAGCGATGGTCCGTTGTGTTGCGTCGCGCCGACGGCAGCAAGCGCGAGATGCATCCACGCCACGTCGTGATGGCCACCGGGGCAAGCGGCATTCCGAGCATTCCGAATATTCCGAGCTTGCGCGAGTTCCGTGGTGAAGTTCTTCACTCCAGTCAATACGACGATGGCGAGGCGTGGAAGGGCAAGAACGTTCTTGTCATCGGTTCGGGCAACAGCGGTCATGATATTGCGCAGGACCTGCATTCGGCCGGGGCGAAAGTCACCCTCGTGCAACGCGGCTCGACCATGATCGTCAATGTCGAGCCGAGTGCGCAACTGCAGTATGCGCTCTACGACGAAGGACCGTCGCTGGAGGATTGCGATCTCATCACGATGTCGATGCCGCTTTCGCTGGTACGCAAAAGCCACATCGGATTGACCGAAACCGCGAGGAACATGGACAAAGAGTTGCTCGATGCGCTTGAACGCCGCGGCTTCAGGCTCGATTTTGGCGAAGATGGCGCCGGCTGGCAGTTCAAGTACCTCACCCGCGGCGGCGGCTACTACTTCAACGTCGGCTGTTCGGATTTGATCGTCAAAGGAGAGATCGGACTGGCGCAGTTCTCCGATATCGCCACTTTCGTGCCGGCAGGAGCGCTGATGCGAACCGGCGAAACGCTTCCCGCCGACCTGATCGTGCTGGCGACAGGTTACAAGGGGCAGGAGTATCTGGTCAGTAAATTGTTTGGGGATGAGGTCGCCAACCGAGTCGGCCCGATTTGGGGATTCGGCGATGGCCAAGAGTTGCGCAATATGTTCACGCGCACTGCTCAACCAGGCCTTTGGTTCATCGCGGGGAGCTTCGCCCAATGTCGCATCTACTCGAAATATCTCGCGCTACAGATCAAGGCCTGCGAAATTGGTCTGCCCTAAATCCGTAACGAGTACGCGAGCATCGAACTCCACTCCGGATCCAATTTCGGATTCCGAAAGCCTTCGACCAGGACAGCCAGGCCTGCGGCAGTCGCGATGGCGACAATTGCGGCCAGTTGTGCACCTGCGGCTATTTGGCATGAGCACTCACCGCGCCGTTACGATCGTGGTGCAGGCGCTTTCGAGCTTTGGCAGCTCGCGGCTCGTCGCCATCCTCACCTCGAGCTTGCGGCCGCCGCCGCGGACGATTGGACAGTAGGGATCCGGCGCATCGAGCGTGTCGAGCAACCGCCGGCGCCCGGCGCAGCCGCCGCCGCAGGTCGCGACATAATCGCAGCTTTGACAGGCAGATGGCACGCCCCGCGCTTCGACAAATGCATCGCTATCGGCGATCTCGGCGCCGCGTTCGAGCAACAGATCAAGCGGCGCGCCGCCTCCGGGCCAATAGACGCACGGCTGCACCGTCGCGCGCGGCGTCACACGCACGGTTGCCACTCCGCAGCCGCCGCGCCGCGGCGGCAACCCCGCCATGGCCCGCACCAGCGGCTCCCCGATCGCGATCGCATCGGTGCCGGCAAACAGTGTCTCGAATCCCGACCAATATTGCTCATACGTGAGCGCGAAAGCCTCGGAACGCACGGACTGATACACGTTGACGCGCAACGGCGCGTCATATGCCTTGACGACGTTTGCGATCTCGGCAAGTCGATCGAAATTCGATCGCATCATGACGGCGATGAACGTCACCGACACGCCCAAGCTGCGGCAACGTGCGGCTTGTTCATGGATGAGGCGCCAGTTTCCGGGACCGCGTTGCCGGTCCTGCTCCGCCGCAGTCGGATAGTCGAGCGAGAATTCGACATCGTGAAAGGCGGTCACCTCCACGTCGTCCAGCGCCGCGATCGAGTAGCCGTTCGAGGTGATCGTGAGCTTGATCGGCTCGCAGCGCAAATAGTTCACAAGCGCCCCAAACTCTGGATGCATGCCGTTCTCGCCAGTGCCGAGGTTGACGGAACGTACCGGCAAGCTGCGCATCACCGAGCGGACCTGTTCAACCGACAGGCGATCGACCCGCGTCGGATCGCGGTAGCAGAACGTACACGCTAGATTGCATTCGTTGGTGAGTCCGAGGCCGAGCGCGAATTTGCGCTCCGCGGCCTCGGTCGAGCTCTCCCTCGATTGTGATGTAGAAGTGACCATGGCAGTCTTCGTGCCAGACGCTGGGCAAGCACCTCTCGGGCATTTCGCCGCCGAATGAATTTAGCCGTGAAGCTGTGCCGCGCCAAGGCGACCGTTATCGGATATGCTCAGAGCAAGTATCCTGGACTTGACGGCCTCAGGCTCGCACGAATTCTCGCGCCCGCGCGGGAGCCACCGGAGAGATCCCCATGCCCAACCCGTTTAGCGATTTCTGGAATTTCGTGATCGGGAATACCGAAGACCACAACGCTCTCGGTTCGTGGAAATATCTTTTCGTCGCGTTGTTCTTGGCTCTCATCATCGCGAGTATCGCGATTGCCATCAGGAACTGGCAGGAAGATCCATCGCAGCGCACGGCTTCCCATTTCGGCACCTGGCTCGTTCGCGTGCTGGTGGGCGGAATGTGGTTCCAAGGAATGCTGTGGAAGCTGCCGCTGCCGGTCTCAGGCGGGTTGCAATACTGGACCGAACAGATGGCGAGCCGCGCTGCGTTTGAATTTCATCGCGAGCTGGTGACGGGGGTCTATCTTCCCTACCTCTATATCTTGAATCCCATCATCTTTCTTGCCGAATTCACCTTCGCGGTGTCGCTCATTCTCGGACTCGGGGTGCGTCTCATCGGCGTGCTCGGCATCATATTCGTGTTGCACCTGTGGCTCGGAATTTACCAACCCGGCAGCCCCGCCGAATGGCCGTGGCAATACATATTCCTGACAATCGTCATGTTCTTCTTCGCCCTGCACGCCGCCGGCCGCAGCCTCGGTCTCGATGCCTGGCTGCGCCGCGATGTGCCGGCAGTGCGGGACGGAAAGGGCTTTTTCGGCGCCCTGTTCCACATCATCGGGTGAGCGCACCGACTTTGCGGCACGTCTCGCGTACTATCTCCCCGCGCGCAGCCGTGCCAGGAGGTCCGCCGTCGGCCATCCGTCGGCGGGCAGGCCGAACTTGATTTGCGTGTCGCGGATGGCAACGCGGCTCTTGAGGCCGAGCACGCCATCGATGCGGCCGACGTCATACCCGCGCTTTTCCAGAAGCTGCTGCAATTCGCGGGTCTCTTCGAAGGTGATTTTTGGAATGTTCGGGCTGCCCTTGTGCATGGGCGGCGCGCCGTCGAGACGCGTGGCGTAGTAAGCCGCAGTCAGAGAATAATTCAGCGACTGATTCCATTTGAGATAGGCCTGGAAGTTATCGTAGGCGAGAAAAGCCGGTCCGAACCGTCCCAACGGCAGCACCACGGACGCCGGCATCTCGTCGTTCGGCAGCGGCCTGCCGTCGGCGTAGGTGACCCCCCATGCCGCCCACTTCGAGCGCGGGTGCTGCACCGAAAGGTCCGCCTCCTTCCACGGCAGGTTCGCGGGCACGCGCACCTCCTGCAGCCACGGTTCGCCGCGCTTCCAGCCCAGATGCACGAGGTATTTCCCAGTCGAGCCGATCACGTCGGCCGCGCTCCGGATCAGGTTGCGCTTGCCGTCGCCGTCGTAGTCGACGGCGTGCGCCATGTATTCCGACGGCATCATCTGCGTCTGCCCGAGCTCGCCCGCCCACGAGCCGATCATTTCTTCCGCGCGCAGGTCGCCGCGGTCGATCAGGCGCAGCGCGTCGAACAGGTGCCCGCGGAACATGTCCGGGCGGCGGCAATCATAGGCGAGAGTAACCAGCGATTTGATTGCTTGATCTTTGCCCTGGCCGGCGCCGAAGTCGCTTTCCAGTCCCCAGAACGCGGTGATGACCGAGGCCGGCACGCCGAAATCCTTTTCCTCGCGCGCGAAGAGCGCCTGGTGCTTTTTGATTTGTGCGGCTCCGTTCGGGAGACGCCCGCCCGCCAGCATCTTGTCGGATATTTCGAGGAAGTTCTGGGCAAAGAACCGCTGCCCGCGGTCGATATTGATGATGCGCTGATCGAGCACGAGATACGGCGACGCCGCGGCGATGGTCGATTGCGAAATGCCCCTGGCTGCCGCCTCCTTCTTGAAATCGGCGAGCCACGGCTCGAACGCGCCGGTGTTGCGGCAATTCGCTTGGCCCAACGCCGCCGTCGGCGCGGCCATCGCCAGCACCGCCAGCACTGCCCATATTTGTCGTGTCGCTTGCATCGTCAGTATCCCGCCTTGGGCCGGCCATGCTTGGCCGGGCTGGCTGGCCTTCGCGCGGCATTCGGCGATAGCGCTTCTTGCTCGTGCAACGGCAGCTCGCCTATGTTGATCGAGGGCTCGCCTGAAATTGGCCCGGGTTATGACCTACTGGCGCATGGTCCAAAGACGAGGAATTTTCGACAACATCATGACGCCGCGATGGTCCAGCGGGAGCCAGGACATGCGACTTGATGTCTTCGCCGTGCTCAGCATCGGCTCGACGCTGGCGCTCGCCGGAGCGGCGCTGGGGCAGCAATCGGCACCTTCCCCTGCCGCTTTTCCTGCGCCACCGGCCGATTACGGGGCGCCGATCACCAACGAGCAGGCCAAGGCGGTCGCCGCTGCCGCGTTGGCCGAGGCCAGGAAAAACAATTCGCCCATGGCGGTCGCCATCGTCGGACCCGCCGGCGAGCTCATCTATTTCGAGAAAATGGACGGCACTCAGCTTGCGTCGATCGAGATTGCTAAGGGCAAGGCCCGCACCGCCGTGATGTTCCGGCGCCCGAGCAAAGCGTTCGCCGATCAGTATATCGGGCGCAATCAGGCATTCACGACCTTCCCGGAAAAACCCGTGGCGTCCGAAGGCGGCGTTCCGATCGTCGTGGACGGCAAGGTCATCGGTGCGATCGGCGCAAGCGGTGGCAGCGACTAGCGAAGCCGGCGCGACCGCGCCGCGACAATCCAGCTGGAGACAGGACCATGCGACTTGACGTCTTGATCGCGCTGAGCATCGGCTCGACGCTGGCGCTCGCCGGGACCGCGCTCGGGCAGCAACCGGCGCCTTCCACTGCTCCTCCTTCCGGGCCGCCGGCCGATTACGGGGCGCCGATCACCAACGAGCAGGCGAAGGCTGTCGCCTCCGCGGCGTTTGCCGAGGCCAAGAAGAACAATTGGCGCATGGCGTTCGCCATCGTGGGCCCCGCCGGCGAGCTCGTCTATTTCGAGAAGATGGACGGCACGCAACTCGCCTCGGTCGAGATTTCCCAGGGCAAGGCGCGCACCGCCGTGATGTTCCGGCGGCCGAGCAAAGCGTTTGCCGATCAGTATGCCGCGGGCAATACGGCATTCATGACCTTTCCGGAGAAACCGGTGGCATCCGAAGGCGGCGTGCCGATCACCGTGAACGGCAAGATCATCGGCGCGATCGGGGCAAGCGGCGGTACCGGCCAGCAAGACGGCCTGGCGGCAGCTGCGGGCGCAAGCGCGGCGAAGTAAGCTGCCGCACATGGAGCATCGCATCTACCTGAAGGATCCAACCGCGAATCGTCAACGGCAGTGTCCGGGGCGCCGCCGCAAGGCTGCTCGCCCGCTCGGCGCTGCGACATTTGCCGCGCGTCGGAGTCACGCGCCAGCGGCCTGCTCGCGAGCCCGCGACTTTGCCTATAAGCTCATACAAACGCAGGCTTTTCGGCGCCGCGGGCACAGTCCCCTCACGTTGTATAAATTATCCGCGAGCCACAGCCGCGCGCCGGTCGGTAACGTATAATGAAGGAACAATCGATACCCGAAAACGGTTTTCTCCCCACCTACGCCTGACGCTTCTCCAACCCAGGATTGGGCATGCCGCCCGTGACCTCGTTACCCGTCCCTCGTCGCCACCGTGACGAAGGGGACACCACAACGCTCCGCCGCCCCGCGCGGAATCATCCTCGGATCATCTGGCGTGATGCCTTCCGCACCGTGCGCGCGGAGACTGAACGCCGCGCCGCTCCCTTGAGCGCCGAGGACCAGATGGTGCAATCGATGGCGGATGCGAGCCCGACCAAGTGGCACCGGGCGCACACGACCTGGTTCTTCGAGCAGTTCCTCTTAGTCCCGCATCTTGCCGGGTATCGTGTCTTCGATCCGCAATTCGCCTATCTCTTCAATTCCTACTATGTGGCGGCAGGACCGCGCCACGCGCGGCCGAGGCGCGGGCTCCTGACGCGGCCGGACTGCGAACGCATCGCGGCGTTTCGCGCCCACGTCGACGCGGGAGTCGAGCGGCTGCTGGCGAGCGTCGAGGAGCCGCAACTCGCCGAAGTGCTGCACATCCTGGAGATCGGGCTGCATCACGAGCAGCAGCACCAGGAGCTCGTCCTCACCGATGTCCTGCATGTCTTTGCGCAGAATCCGCTCGCCCCTGCCTACGCCGCCGATTGGCGCTTGCCGCGCACGCCCACTCCGTTGGACGGATCGGCCGCAGCGGCCGCCTTGCCCGCCGGCATCCAGCGCATCGGCTTCGAGGGTGATGGGTATAGCTTCGACAACGAAGGGCCGCCGCACCCCGTCCTGCTGCAACCGGCCTGCATAGCCCGCGGTCTCGTGACCAACGCGCAATGGCTGGATTTCATGGCCGACGGCGGCTATGCGACGCCTTCCCTATGGCTCTCGGACGGCTGGGCGACGGTCGAGGGGGAAGGCTGGAACGCTCCCGGCTATTGGCGCAAGCTCGACGGCGCCTGGTACGCGTTCACGCTCGGTGGGCTGCGGCCGGTCGATCCGGACGCGGCGGTTGTGCACGTGAGCTATTACGAGGCGGACGCCTTCGCGCGCTGGGCCGGCAAGCACCTGCCGACCGAAGCGGAATGGGAGGTGGCGGCGCGCGCCAACCTGCTCGATGACGCCTTCGGGATCGTGTGGCAGTGGACGCGCAGTGCTTACCTCCCTTATCCGGGCTACCGCGCGGCAGGGGGCGCGCTCGGCGAATACAACGGCAAGTTCATGGTCAACCAAATGGTCTTGCGGGGAAGCTCGCATGCCACACCCGCCGGCCATGCGCGTGCGAGCTACCGCAATTTTTTCTATCCGGCGGCGCGCTGGCAGTTCAGCGGGCTGAGACTTCTGGACTATGTCGGATGATTGCGCACGGGTGAACCGGAGTGGGTCATGGCTGCGCCTAGTGAGGCCGCTGTTCGCTACGAAGACACCGACGCGGATTCGTCGTTCGCGGGTGACGTCATCGCCGGCCTGACCGCGCGGCCCAAGCGGCTCTCCCCGAAATACTTCTACGACGAGACCGGCGCGCAATTGTTCGAGCAGATCACCGCATTGCCGGAGTATTATTTGACGCGTTGCGAGCTCCAGATCCTGCGCGAGCGGGCGCGAGACATAGCGCGCTTTTTTCCCGCCCCTTCGGCGCTGATCGAATTCGGCAGCGGCTCGAGCAAGAAAATGCGGATCCTGCTGGCGGCGGCGCCGACCATCGCCGCTTACGTGCCAGTCGACATCTCATCGCAAATGCTCGTCCAGGAGGCGCAAGAGCTTCGACGCGACTATCCCCGCCTCGCGGTGCTTCCGGTCGAAGCCGATTTCACCAAGCCGTTCGCCTTGCCGGCCGCGGCGGCGGGCATGGCGCATACCGGGTTCTTCCCCGGATCGACCATCGGCAATTTCGAGCCGCACGAAGCCGGCGCGTTCCTGCGCCACGCCGGACGCATGCTGGGGCATCGCGCAGCCTTGATCATCGGGGTCGATCTAGTGAAGGAGGCGGGCGTCCTTCACGCCGCGTACAATGATGAGGCCCGGCTCACCGCGAAGTTCAATCTCAACCTGCTTGCGCGCATCAATCGCGAGCTCGACGGAGACTTCGATCTCAACGCCTTCGACCATCGCGCGTTGTATAATTCCGAGCGCCACCGCATCGAGATGCACCTCGTCAGCAAGACGCGCCAGCACGTCCGGGCCGCAGGACGGGCGTTCGATTTCGCCGCCGGGGAGACGATCCACACCGAGAACAGCTATAAATACACGCTCGATCACTTCACGACATTGGCGCGCGGCGCGGGCTGGACCCCGGTCGCTGTTTGGACGGACCCGGGTAAGAATTTTTCGGTCCATGCTCTCGCCTTCCAGGACCGATGATGCTCGCTTCGTAAGGCAATCGAATTGAGCGCGCATGCCGATCTGCGAAGCCGATCCCTGGCGCCTGCAATATTTCGAGGGTGCGGTCTGTCCGCCGGATGTGAACATCCCGACCGAAGACAGCGACGCTTGGCTTTGGTATCCGCACCATCGTTGGGTCTATGACAAGGTCGCGATCGCGTTGAGCCAGGGTCTCGATGCCGGACCGCATGGCGTGCCGCCGCCGCGCTTTCCCGTGTTTTCCAAGCCGATCGTCAACCTCAAGGGCATGGGAATCGCGAGCCGCGTCCTCGCCTCGGAGAGGGAGTATGAAGCAAGCCTTACACCGGGGCACATGTGGATGACGCTCTTGGACGGCCGCCATGTCAGCTCGGATGTCGCGGTCGTCGACGGCGAGCCGCGCTGGTGGCGGCACGTGACCGGCGAGCCGGGAAGGGAAGGGACCTTCGACCATTGGACGGTGCACGCCGAGCGCGATGGCGAGATCGAGGACTATTGCGGCACGTGGATTCGCCGGCACCTCAAGGGTTACACCGGCATCCTCAATGCCGAGTCCATCGGCGGACGCATCATCGAAGCGCACCTGCGCATGAGTGATCAATGGCCCGATCTCTATGGCGCGGGCTGGATCGAGGCACTCGTGCGGCTCTATCATGAGGGGCGATGGGAGTTCGCCGACGCCGAACGTTGCGACGGATACAGCGTGGTGCTGTTCGGTCCGCATGGGCGGCGTTATCGCCACCCGCCGCCTGCGCTTCTTGCCCAGGTGCGGGGCATGTTCGGCGTGTCGAGCGTGCAAATCACGTTTCACGAGGATAAAGAACCCGAACGCCACGCCATGCCGCCTGGCGGCTTTCGTCTCGCCGTCGTGAACGCCTTCGATCTCGATGCTGGCCGCGCCGCGCGCGAGATGCTGCGGACCCATTTCCTCGCCCGCGCGGCGTGATCTGTGTAGAGCGACGCCTTTGCCCGCGCTAGCGCTTGTTGCTAAAAGACGGCGGGACCAAGCCAGGAGTAATCATGAAAATCGTCGGTTTCGAAGCCAATGGCGCATTGCGCCTCGGCGTGGTCGAGGACGACCAAGTGATCGACCTGCAGGCGGTGGACAGCACCATTCCCGGCGATCTCGGCGAATGCCTGCGCCGCAACAAGGGCGACCTGTCGCCGCTCAAGGACGCGGCAAAGCGCGCTCCCGCGGCCGCGCGCCGCGCACTCAAAGGGCTGACCTACGGTTTGCCGGTGGCGGCGCCGGGCAAGGTGATCTGCCTCGGCCTCAACTATCTCGAACACGTCAAGGAAGGCTCCCAGCGCGACAACATTCCGAAATTCCCGACGATCTTCATGCGCGGACGTAGTTCGCTCGTTCCGCACGGACAGGCGATCCTACGCCCGAAGGCATCAGAGACGCTCGACTACGAAGCTGAGCTCATCTTCATCGTCGGCAAACGGGCCAAGCACGTCACGCCTGGTGACGCATATGCGTGCATCGCCGGATATGCCTGCGGCAACGAAGGCTCGGTGCGCGAGTTTCAGCGCAAGACCACGCAATGGGACATGGGCAAGAATTTCGACCGCACCGGCGGTTTCGGCCCCTGGATGATGACGGCCGACGAAGTGCCCCCCGGCGCCAAGGGATTGAAGATCGAGAGCCGGCTCAATGGACAGGTCATGCAGTCGGACAACACCGATAACATGATGTTTCCCATCGCCGAGACCATCGCCTATGTCACGCAGGGCATGACGCTCGAGCCGGGTGATATCGTCTTCACCGGCACGCCGTCAGGGGTTGGCCACGCGCGCAAGCCGAACCCGGTATGGATGAAAGCAGGCGATACCTGCGAGATCGACATCGAGGGCGTCGGCGTGCTCGTCAATCCCATCGAGAACGAGAAATAACGCGGTGCTGCCCCGCAGGCCGCGCCAATGAACGCGCAAAGCTCTTCTGCATGAGGTCGGCACCGACCTGTCGCGACACCGCGGATTACTTCCCCAAAGAATTTGGAGACTGTCATGGCTAACTTGAACGTCGTCTCGATCTGCGGCTCGCTGCGCAAAGGTTCCTTCAATGCGATGTTGCAGCGGATGCTGCCGTCGCTCGCGCCGGAGGGCATGACGATCAAGCCGGCGCCCTCCTTTGCCGAGTTTCCGCACTACAACTCCGACATCCAGAACTCGACCGGCTTTCCCGCGCCGGTCAACACGCTCGCCGACGCGATCCGCGCCGCCGATGGCGTGATCTTCTGCACGCCCGAATACAATTTCAGTATCCCGGGCGCGCTCAAGAACGCGATCGACTGGGTCTCGCGGCTGCAGAACCAGCCCTTTGCCGGCAAGCCGGTGGCGCTGCAATCGGCTTCGCCCGGGCCGGTCGGTGGCGCGCGGGTACAGTACGACTTGCGCAAGTCGATGATGTTCCTTGACGCCTTCACGCTCAACAAACCGGAGATCTTCATCGGCAATTGCACCTCCAAGTTCGATGAGAAGACCGGGGAACTCAAAGACGAGGCCACGCGCGGCTTCATCAAACAGCAGTTGGCGGCGTTTGCCGCGCTCATCGCGCGAGTCGCTCCCAAGAGCTGATAGCGCGATACTTTCGGGGGCAGGCATGGTGACCGACCGGCAACTCGACGTGCTTGTGATTTGCGGCTCGTTGCGCAAAGGCTCCTACAACGCCGCGCTCGCCCGCACCTTGCCGGCGCTGGCGCCGGCCGGAATGAAGCTGCGCGACGCGCCCTCGTTCGCGAGCTTTCCGCTCTACAATTTCGACATCCAGGACGCGACCGGCTTCCCGCACGAGGTCGACGTCTGGGCGGATGCCATCCGCAGGGCCGACGGGCTGATCATCGTCTCGCCGGAGTACAACTGGTCAATCCCGGGCGGGCTGAAGAATGCCATCGATTGGGTCTCGCGCATGAAGGATCAGCCGTTCAAGGATAAGCCGGTGGCGCTGCAGTCGGCCGCCGGCGGCATTCTCGGCGGATCGCGCATGCAATATCACCTGCGCCAGTCGCTGACTTCGATCGATGCGCACTTGTTCGGCCGGCCTGAGGTGATCGTGACGTTTGCCCACCAGAAATTCGGCGATAAGACGCTCGAGCTCTTGGACCAGACCGCGATCGACATGATCAAGCTGCAACTCGCCGGCTTCGAGCGATACATCCGCCGCGTCAGCGCGAAGGAATAAAGCTATGGCGAGGCTGTCCGGCCGCACCGCAATCGTCACCGGCGGGGCGAAGGGCATCGGCCGGCATTATTCGCAGGCGCTCGCCGCGGAAGGCGCGCGCGTGATGATCGGCGACATCGTCGATGGCAGGGAACTCGCCGCGGAGATCTCCGCCGAGCATGGGGCTAATTCGGTCGCGAGCGCCGTTGCCGACGTCAGCGACGAGAGAGCGGTCCGAAGCCTCGTGGCGCTGACCATGGAGCGTTTCGGCAAGATCGACGTCCTGGTCAACAACGCGGCGCTGTTTGCACCGCTGCAGGAGACCAAGTGCACCGATATCGACGCGGCGCTGTGGGACAAGGTGATGGCGGTCAACCTGCGGGGCCCATTCCTGATGGTCAAGCATGTTGTCCCGCACATGATCGCGCAGGGCTACGGCAAGATCATCAATATCGGTTCCGGTACGGCCTTCCGCGGCATCCCCTGGATGCTGCATTACGTGACCAGCAAGGGCGGCATCATGGCATTTACACGCGCGCTCGCGCGCGAGCTCGGCGAGCACGGCATTCGCGTCAACACGCTGGCGCCGGGCTTCACCTTGAGCGACACGGTACTGAGCGAGAATCCCGGGCATGTGAAGACCGCACGCGAGCGCGCCGTGCAGTCGCGCTCGCTGCGGCGCGATGAGCATCCCCAGGACCTCCTCGGTGCCCTCGTTTTCCTCGCTTCGGCGGAAAGCGATTTCGTCACCGGCCAGACGCTCGCGGTCGACGGCGGCAACGTGAATACCTGATATTCCGGGCTTTAGCCGGGAGATAGTTTCATTATATACTAATTTGCCGGTTTGGATTATTCTCGATCCTGACCCGCCCATCCGAACACTGGAGAGCGCCATGGCAAGCGCGACCGTGAGCAAGCAAGCCGAGGGTAGCGGCCCGGACCCCAAGCACAACATTGAGGCGATGCGGGAGGCCTATTACCAGCGCATCGCCAAGCACGACATGACGCCGTTGTGGAAGGTGATGAAGAACGTCGTCACCAAGGAGCCGGTGACGCGCTGCCGGCCGGTGATCTGGCACTACGACGATATCGAGCGCCTGGTGATGGAATCGGGCCCGCTCATCACCGCCGAGGAGGCCGAGCGGCGCGTGCTGATCCTGGAGAATCCGGGAATGCGCGGCGAATCGAAGGCGACGAACACGCTGTTCGCCGGTGTGCAGATGATCCTCCCCGGCGAGGTTGCCCCCGCCCACCGCCACGTCTCCTCCGCCATCCGCTTCGTGCTCGACGGTGAGGGTGCCTATACCGCGGTCGAGGGCGAGAAGGCGTATATGTCGCCCGGCGACTTCGTCATCACTGCCAATTGGGCTCCGCACGATCACGGCAACACCTCCGACAAGCCCATGCTTTGGCTCGACGTGCTGGATTTTCCGCAGGTCAATTTCTTCGAGACCTCGTTTGCCGAGCAGTTCGCCGGCGCGACGCAGCCGACCAGCCGGGCGGACGGGGATTCGCTCAGCTTCTACGCGTCGGGCGTGCTACCCGACGGGGCGCCGGCCGCGCTCAACCGCAGCCCGGTGATCAATTACACCTATGCACGCACCCGGCCGATCATCGAGCGTATGCTCAAAGCCGGCGACGTCGACAAGCGTCATGGCGCGCGCGTGCGCTACGCCAACCCGATCAACGGCGGTCCGGTGCTGCCCACGATGGGCGCGTACCTCGCCCTCTTCCCCAAGGGCTTCAAAGGCGAGACATATCGCGCGACCGACGCCACCATCTTTGTCTGCGCCGAAGGGCAGGGCGCCACCACGGTCGAGGACGAGGTGCTGGAATGGGGACCCAACGACGTCTTCGTGGTACCGCCGTGGAGGCATTATTCGCACCGAACGAGCAAGGAGTCGGTACTGTTCTCGATCTCTGACCGGCCGGCGCAAGAGGCGCTTGGAATCTGGCGCGAGGATACCGGCCCGCACTAGCAGCCGTTCATGATCGCCTCGCCGCGGAACGGTCGCCGGCGAGTGAGACGGGTCGACGATCGGTGATCTGCGGTTGCACCGCGACGCTCAGGTCGCAGGCTACTTGCCGTCGTTCCAGATATCGGCGGCGAGCTTCCACTCGCTTCCTACCTTCTCCCACACCACGAGATATTTGCCGGTGACTTCCTGCGGTCGCGGACCTTTGGTCTTGAGGCTGAAGGTCCCGATTTCGCGCGCCGCCGAAGGGCCGAGTGCCTTTACGTCGAGGGTTGTAAGTTTCGGATCGGTGACTTGCTCCGCCATGTTCTTCCACATGGCCTCGATCGCGGCTCTGCCCTGGACCATTGCGGAACCCGGCGGGAATGCGGTTGCGTTGTCGGTGTAGAGCGCGGCCAAGCCGGCGAAATCGCCCTTGTTGAAGCATTCGATCCACGTGGCGTTCACCGCTTCGATCTCCGCCTTCTGCGCGTACGCCGGGGCAAGCAGCGCGACAACAAAGGCGATCACCGGTGCAATTCTGCGCATGACGCGTGCCTCGGATCAGAACTAACGGAACGGCGCGGATCATAGCAGCGACGTCTCTGGGCCACCAGTTCAGCCGAGGCTGCGCTATGACGCGGCTTTCGGCTTGGCGGTGGCGCTGCCGCGGCGCAGATGATCGAGCACGAGAACGAGAATCCCGGCCGCAATCCCGGCGGCATTGACGTAATACGCGCCAGCGAACGATTCAGGCGGCAGGACGATCAATAACGATATCGCGCCGTAGAGCAATCGCGCGAACATGCTCAACCGTGCGAGCCCAAAGCCCACGATGCCCGCCGTACCCACGAACAGGCCAAACAGAATTCGGCAGAAATTCCAAGCAATGAGGTAGCTCGGCCCGTCCATCAACAGGGTCGGCGTGAGCACGAACAGGAACGGCAGGATGAACGTGCTCCAGCCCACGAGGCAGGCGATCCACCCCGTCGTCCAGCCGTCGGTGCGCGCGATGTTGGCGGCGGCATAGGCTGCGAATGCGACCGGCGGCGTGATCATCGACAGCATGCCGTTGTACATGACGAACATGTGCGCGGCCATCGGCGTGACGCCGAGCTTAACCAGCGCAGGCGCCAGCAGCGTGGCGGTAAGGATGTACACGCTCACCGTCGGCAGCCCGATCCCCAGCACGAATGCGAGCACGGCGATCAGCAAGAGAAGCAGGAAGACGTTGTCGCCGGAGAGCGCCAGCAGCTGCAAGGTCATGCTGAAGGCGAGACCGGAAATCGCCAGGATGCCCACCATGACCCCGGCCGCGGCGCCGATCAGCAGGATGTCGAGCGAGATCCGTCCGGTTTCGATGACCGCCTTGCCGAGACCAAGCAGGGTTGGGCGGTTGCCGCGGTAGCCGAAGATCGCCGTGAGCACCATCAGGATGACGGTCGATACGATGGCGGCTTTCTCCGGTGTCAGCTGCAAGACTTCGGGATAAATCAGCGCGATCACCAAAAAGGCGATCGGCACCAGGAAATGCCAACCCGATTTCATCACCTCCGCGAGCGTCGGAGCATTCGGATCTTGGGCCGAACCGATGCCGCGCTTGGCGGCTTCGAGGTCGACATGAATGAACAGGCACGCGTAGTAGAGCACGGCCGGAATCGCGGCGGCTAGGCAGACCGCACCGTACGAAACCTGCAGGAACTCGGCCATGATGAAGGCGGCCGCGCCCATTACCGGCGGCATGAGCTGGCCGCCGGTCGAGCCGACAGACTCGATGGCAGCTGCACGATAGGGCGTGAACCCGGATCGGATCATCGTCGGAATGGTCACGATGCCGACGGCGAGCACGTTCGATACCGCGCTGCCGGAAATCATGCCGAACAGGGCGGAGCCGACCACCGCGATCTTCGCCGCGCCGCCGCGGAAGCGTCCCATTGCGGCCATCGATATATCGGCGAAGAAATCGGCGCCGCCGGTGCGGGCCAGCACTTGGCCGAGGATGGTGAAAGGAATCACCACCAGCACCGCGACCTGCAGGATCGCCCCGATCATGCTGTTGACGTCGAGGCCGAGATAGGCGACGAGCCGCTCGGGTGAGACCCAGCGCGTCTGAAAATCTCCCGGCAGGCTGGGGCTGATATAAATGTAGACCGCCATCGCGAGGATGATTCCAACGAAGCCGAAGCCTGAAGTCCGGCGGCTCGCTTCCAGCACGAGGAACAACAGGATCGCGCTGCCGACGATGCCTTCCACGGGAAGCATCGCGAGTTCGTAGGTCAGCGGCTCGTAACGCACGAAGATGTAGCCGCACAGTAACAGCGACAGGATGGCGCTGGCATAATCGAACCAGCGTGCGAACGCGGGGCGGCTTGCAAGAAACGTCCAGAGCAGGGCGAGGATCAAGCCGGCCAATAACAGCCACGGGATGTCGAGCGGATTGGGAAAGCGATAGGCGATGTAAGCCAGCATCGCGACGACGGCGATCGCGCCAGCCGGATCGATCGCGCGGTAGCGGCGCTGCGTCTCGGCCACGAAAGCAAGCGCCAACGTCAGACCGAGACAGACGGTCAGCAACTGCTCGGTATAGAAAGATACATTGAACACCTGTCTGGGGACATCCAGCACCCAGAGCACGACGCAAGCGACGAGCAAGCCCTGCAGGAGATTGGTGAAGAAGACGGTCGTTTTCGATGCCGAGACGGCGAACTCCTCCGCGCTCGACAACAACCGTTCCTCGGATGCGGCCGGAGTGGGCTTCGCCGCATCCGCCGGCACTCGCCGGTCGTTCACGGAAAGGCCTTGGCTTCGATGTTCTTTTCCTTGAAGTATTTCAAGGCGCCGGGATGGTAGGGAAAGTCGTACCCCTTATTGAGTCCGGCCGCCGAGAACTCCCGCAGGTTCGGAGCCACCGCGATCATCTCCGCCTTGTTCGCCTCCATCGTCTCGATCGCTTTATACACCACGTCATCGGGCACCTTGGTATGAGTTAAGAGGATGTTGTCGATGGTATAGACCTTCATCGGCTTTTCGACGCCGACGAAGATCGGTCCGGGCTCGACGTCGCTGAGATAACCGTACGGCGAAATCTTGCGTGCCGCGGAAATCCCCGGCGACTCCGGAATTTCGAGAAAGCGCGTGCCGCCGACCGTGACGTCGACCTCGCGTACCTTCGGCGCACCGAAAGCGAACATGAACATATCGGCCGCCCCGGCCGCGAAATCGTCCGCAGAGCGCACGACATTCGGCACCAGCACCGGCTTGATGTCCGCCTCGGTGAGCCCGCCAGTCGCGAGGATAGCGCGTGACATGGGATCGAGCGCACGCATCGCGGAATAACCCATGGTCACCCGCTTGCCGCGCAGATCGGCGACGGTCCGCATGTTGCTGTCCTTGCGCACCCAGAAGCCGGTCTTGAGCGTATAGATCGGGCCGACGATGCGGATGTCGGGGTGAGCCTTGTTGGCGAGCGCGGTGCCGAGTTCCGGGGCATTGGCCATGGCGAAATCCGCCTCACCCCGGCCGACGATCGCGATCATCACCGATTCGCCGGCCGTGGCCTGGACCAGCGTGTTGATCCCGCCCTTTTCCTTCAGCACTTTGGAGATGGCGGAGCTGGTCGTGTGATTGATTGTTCCCGGCTGCATCGCCGCAAACCCGAAGGTCTGCGCATGGGCGGCCACGCTCGCGGATGCGAGTAGCACCGCGCCTGCAGAAGCTTGAATGAGACGTCGTATCACGGGCATGAGTGTTTCCTCTCCGGTCGTGCTCTTCCGCGCCACGGTCCGGCAGCTCGTGTGCTCAATCCACCGCCTTGGGCGCGACGTTGTGCTCCTTGAAATACTTCACGGCGCCCGGATGGTAGGGGACCTCGTATTGCTTGTAGGCGAAGGGCGCCGAGAATTCGCGCAGCACCGGCTGCACCGCGACAAGCTCTTCCTTGTTGTTCAACAGGGTGTCGAGCATTTTGAACACCAGATCGTCGCTGGTCTTGGCACTGGTAAAGAGCAGATTGTCGAAGCTGTAGACCTTCATCGGCTTTTCAACGCCGACAAACACCGGGCTCGGGCTGACATCGGTCAAGTAGCCCCAGCGCTCGATCTTGCGAGCGGCACCCATCCCTTGCTCATTGATTTCGGTCATGCGTATGCCGCCCACCGTGGCGTCTACCTCGCGCACCTTCGGCGCGCCGAAGGCGAAGTAGAATGCGTCGGCGGCGCCGGCGGCAAAGTCGTCGGCGCTGCGGATCACGTTGGGCACGAGAACGGGCTTGACGTCCTTCTCGCTGAGATCGGCCGTCGCCAGGATGGCGCGGACCGTCGGTTCGAGTGCGCGCATGGCGGAAAATCCATACGGCACTCGCTTGCCTTTGAGGTCGGCAACTGTGCGGATGTCACCGTCTTTGCGCGCGAAGAAACCAACGCGCAGGGCGTGAGCCGCCGCGATGATGCGCAGCTCCTTGAAGCCTTTTGACAGACCGTCGTGCACTTCCATCGCGTTGGAGATGCCGAGTTCGGCCTCGCCCTGGGCGACCATGGGCACGATCACTTGGTCTCCCGCCGTCGGCTGCACCAGCACGTTGAGGCCGGCCTTTTCTTTGAGCACCTTGGCGATTGCCGACGCCGTGGTGTGGTTGAGCGTGCCGGGTTGCAGTGTGGCAAACCCGTAGGTTTGCGCGCGCACCGTTGCCGCGCTTGCCGCAAGCACGGCGGCGGCAATCGATGCGCAAAATAGAGCTGCGGAAAACCTGCGGCTTGTGAATGTGGATCGCATGCAAATCCCTCCGGCCGGTTTGAACGCAGGGCCTGCCGAGGCCCAGCCGGCTTCGTTGGCTTACGCGGCGCGGATATTCGCACGACGCGTCGGGGAAGGCGAGTTACAATGACTACGCTGGGCACCGCCCCCGGCGTGAGGGCCGATGCATCCGATGCTGACATCTTTCATCCACGATATCCAAGGCCAGCGCGTCGTGTTCGCGCCGGGCGCGGTCGCCCGCGTCGGCGACGAAGCGGCGCGTCTCGGCTTAAACCGGGCGCTCGTGATCGCAACTCCCGGCAGTGGCGCGCGGCTCGGCGCCCGGCTGTTGGAGATTCTCGGCGCACGCGGGGCGGGGCTGCATGCGCAGGCCGAGCTGCACGTGCCGAAGCCCGTTGCAGAAGCAGGGGTAGCGGCCGCGCGCGACGCCGACGGCCTCATCGCCGCTGGTGGCGGCGCCGCCATCGGCCTTGCCAAGATCATCGCCCGCGATGTCGGCCTGCCGATCATCGCGGTGCCGACCACCTATTCCGGATCGGAAGCGACGGCGATTTGGGGGCTGAGCGATGGCGAGCGAAAATTCACCGGCAAGGACGCGCGCGTCCTGCCGCGCACGATCGTCTACGACCCGGAGCTCACGCTGGCGCTTCCGGCC
>Ga0081540_1001527_pt1 | contig 19886 bp, 13 predicted proteins | sample TabmetS2T1R1_FD_71024 | JGI IMG/M metagenome (GOLD analysis project Ga0081540, IMG submission 71024) | Tabebuia heterophylla rhizosphere microbial communities from the University of Puerto Rico - S2T1R1 | ecosystem: Host-associated > Plants > Roots > Rhizosphere ... | reverse complement strand
GCCCTGATACGGAATCAGGTTCTGGCTGACGTCAAAGCCGGCATTGTTCGTCAGGAAGCCGAAGCCCGCGACCTTGCCCTGCACTGCCAGATTGGCCTGCGCGTTGGCGATGATCTCATAGCCAAGCCAGACCAGCGCGGCGGCGAACAGCAACTGGTAGACCAGACCGCTCCAGCCCGCCCGTCCGCCGAGCGCGCGCCGCAGCCTGAAGGCAAACTGCGACGGAGGTGATCGTGCTTCGATGCTCATTCGCCGCGCCCCCCGGCGTTATCGATCAGCGGATCGGCGGCGCGTACTGGATTCCACCCTTGTTCCAGAGGCTGTTCAACCCGCGGGCGATGCCGAGCTTGGAGCCGGCGCCGACATTGCGGTCGAACGACTCGCCGTAGTTGCCGACGTGCTTGACGATGCGCACCACCCAATCCTTGGTGAGGCCGAGCTGTTCGCCGAGATTGCCGTCGCTGCCGAGCATGCGCTTGAGGTCGGGCTTGTCGGACTTGGTCATCTCGTCGATGTTCTTCTGCGTCACGCCCGCTTCCTCGGCGTTGAGCATTGCAAACAGCGTCCACTTGACGATGTCGAACCACTGATCGTCGCCATGGCGCACCATCGGCCCGAGCGGCTCCTTCGAGATCACCTCGGGCAGAACCTCATGGTCACTGGGATTGGCGAGCTTCAGGCGCTGCGCGTAGAGCTGCGAGACGTCGGTGGTGAACACGTCGCAGCGGCCGGATTCATAGGCCTTGACCGTCTCGTCGGCACCGGCGAAGGCGATCACCTCGTACTTCATGTTGTTGCCCTTGAAGTAGTCGGCGAGATTCTGCTCGGTCGTGGTTCCCGTCTGCACGCAGACCGAGGCGCTGTTGAGTTCCAGCGCAGACTTCACTTTCAGCGATTTCTTCACCAGAAAGCCCTGGCCGTCATAGTAGGTGACGCCGGTGAAGTTGGCGCCCAGCGAGGTGTCGCGCGAAATCGTCCAGGTGGTGTTGCGCGACAGCACGTCGATTTCGCCGGATTGCAGCGCGGTGAAGCGATCCTTGGCCGACAGCGGCACGAACTTGATCTTGCTCGGGTCGTTGAAGATCGCCGCCGCGATCGCGCGGCAGATGTCCACGTCGAGCCCGGTCCAGTTGCCCTTGTCGTCCGGCGAGGAGAAGCCCGGCAGGCCCTGGCTGACGCCGCAGGACAGCATGCCGCGATCCTGAATGGTCTTGAGGGTCTGGGCGGATGCTGCCTGCGCCGAAAGAGCGGCAGCAGCGGCAAGGGTTAGAACGAAGGATACGCGTTTCATGGGGCAAGGCCTTTCGAGGGGGCGTCCGGGAACACTGCGAGCCGCCGCAGGTCGTTAATGGGCCACCCCGATGATCCCTTGCCGCAAAGCGCCGCCAAAACCGCAAGGTTCGACACGAACGCTGGTCGCACAAATGGATCGGCGGTCGCGGCAGGCCCCTCAACTTGCGGCGACGTAAATAGACGGCGCCATCACATAGCGACTGGCGAGCCGGGTCAAGGGGTTGACGGCCCACTTATGTGTCTTGTTATTAGCCAAAGGCCGGACATGCCGCCTTGGCGGGCGTTGCGCGCCTCGGTTGCGACAATAAGTCTTTGGTGCAAGTGCATGAAAACCTCAGGGGCTGACGGAAAGCCGACGACGCAACAGGCCGAGACGCGCCTGGTGACCGCCGGGCGCGACCGAGATGCGCAAAAGGGCTTTGTCAATCCGGCCGTGTTCCACGGCTCGACCGTGCTCTATCCGAGTGCGGAAGACCTGCACGCCCATCGCGCTGAATTCACCTATGGCCGCCATGGCACGCCGACGACGCGGGCGCTGCAGGATGTGATGATGGCGCTGGAAGGTCCGCAATGCGCAGGCGTCGGCATCACCCCCTCGGGGCTCGCGGCGATCTCCACCACGCTGCTGTCGGTGACCAAAACCGGCGACCACGTTCTGGTCTGTGACAACGTCTATCGCCCGTCGCGCAATTTCTGCAACGGCGTGCTGGCGCGCTACGGCGTCGAGACAACCTATTTTGATCCCGCAATCGGCGCCGGCATCGAGAAGCTGTTCAAGCCGAACACCAGGGCGGTGCTGGTCGAGGCGCCGGGCTCGCAATCCTTCGAGATGCCCGACATCCCGGCGATTGCCGCAGTGGCGCATGGGCGCGACGCGCTTGTGATCGACGACAACACCTGGGCAACGCCGCTGTTCCACCGTTCGCTCGATCTCGGCGTCGACATCAGCATGCAGGCCGCCACCAAATATATCGGCGGACACTCCGACATCATGTTCGGCACCATCTCTGCCAACGCCAGAGCCTGGCCGATGATCACCGAAACAATCCGCCTGCTCGGCGTCTGCGCCGGCCCCGACGATGTCTACCTCGCATTGCGCGGCGCGCGCACGCTGGCAGTGCGGCTGGCGCAGCATCATCGTTCCGGCCTCGAAATGGCGCGCTGGCTCGCCGCGCGCCCTGAGGTCGCCCGCGTCCTGCATCCCGGGCTCGAGTCCGATCCAGGCCATGCGATCTGGAAGCGCGATTTCACCGGCGCCTCCGGCCTGTTCAGCATCGTGCTGAAACCGGTTCCGCAAAAGGCGGTCGATGCGCTGCTCGATGCGGTGACGCTGTTCGGCATGGGCTATTCCTGGGGCGGCTATGAGAGCCTGATCATCCCGTTCGATTGCGAAGGCTATCGCACGGCGACGACATGGTCGCCGGGCGGCCCGACGCTGCGCCTGCATATCGGGCTCGAGAACGTCGACGATCTCAAGGCCGATCTCGACCGCGGTTTTGCCGCATTGAAGGCCGCGCAGTAGCCGCGCATCACGGCATCTTTCATTAACCACGTTGATGCCGGTCCGCGCGCACGCGCAGCGAACGCGTGCTTTCGCCGGCAATTCCCGTGGAAATACTGCTCGGCGCGGCATTTTACCCGATCGCGCTCCGGTTGAATAACCATCCGTTCACCATGGCGACGATCTCCGCTGCCCGCGTTCCGCCACGCAAGCGCCCATATACCTTTGCCGCTTAGTTCTCGATGTCAGGACGGGATGAGAGGCCGCCGTGGGGCTGATGGCTTCACTGCGTGAGAGAAGACAGTAACGCGTATGAAGACCGCACAGATCGCTGTCCTGACCATCGCCCTGGGCGCCGGCGCCGTCGCCGCCTATCTGGCGCGCGGCACGGACGACAAGCCCGTTGCCCAGCCCGTCGCGCAGGTTCCGACCGTCGAGGTGCTTGTCGCCAAGAACGAGATCGGACTCGGCCAGTCGTTGAAGCCGGACGATCTGCAATGGCAGACCTGGCCGGCCGCGGCCGCCAGCGCCACCTTCATCAAGCGCGGCGATCGTCCCGAGGCCAGCAAGCAAATCGCAGGCATGATCGCACGCGCGCCCTTCATTGCCGGCGAGCCGATTCGCGAACCCAAGCTGGTGAGAGCCGACGGCTCCGGCTTCATGGCGGCGATCCTGCCGACCGGCATGCGGGCCATCTCAACTGAAATTACCGCGGAGACCGGCGCCGGCGGATTCATCCTGCCGAACGACCGCGTCGACGTGCTCCTGACCCGCCGTGACAAGAATCCCGACAAGGGCGGCACCGATCTCGTCAATTCCGAGATCATCCTTCCCAATGTGCGCGTGCTCGCCATCGACCAGGCGCCGAAAGAGAAGGAAGGCCAGAACGCCCTCCTCGGCAAGACGGTGACGCTGGAATTGAAGCCGGAGCAGGCGGAGACGCTCGCCCGCTCGCGCCAGAGCGGCACGCTGTCGCTGGCGCTGCGCTCCATCGCCGACGTCAACATGGCCGAGAACAATACGGAAGAAGGCGTCGCCCCGAAAAAGGGCGGCAGCATCAACGTCGTGCGCTACGGCGTGCAGAGCTCGATGACGACACAGAAGTGACGAGTACAATGTTCGACAGGAAATGCGGTGACTATCCGATGCGAAGCTTCCGTCTTCGCGTCCTCTCCTTCTCGGCGGTCGCCGCATTGGCGCTCTCCCCGGCGCTTTGGCCGGCCTCCGCAGCAGAAACCGATGCCGGCCAGGCAGCTTCCGCCCATGCCGCCGCCAAGGAGACAAAGGAGGCGCCCCTCGTCACCGGCTCGATCGGTCCGGTGAGAACCCGTTTCCTGGCGCTCGGCGTCGGCAAGTCCGCGGTGATCGACCTGCCGCGCGAAGCCAAGGACGTGCTTGTCGCCGATCCCAAGATCGCCAACGCCGTGATCCGCTCGGCGCAGCGCGCCTATATCATCGGCTCCGCGGTCGGTCAGACCAACGTCGTGTTCTTCGACGCCGAAGGCAACCAGATCACCTCTTATGACATCGCCATCAAGCGCGACCTCAACGGCATCCGCGCGGCGTTGCGCGGCCTTCCGAACGTGCAGATCGAGGGCGTCGGCGACGGCGTCATCCTCACCGGCTCGGTGTCGAGCCCGATCGAGGCGCAGCAGGCCGGCGACATCGCGACCAAGCTGGTCGGCTCGGCCGACAAGGTCGTGAACTCCATCGTCGTGCGCGGCCGTGACCAGGTGATGCTGAAGGTCCACGTCGCCGAAGTCCGCCGCGACATCGTCAAGCAGATGGGCGTCGACATCACCGCGAGCATGAACTACGGCACCGCCGTGGTGAACTTCAACAACCAGAACCCTTTCACCGCCTTGGGCCGCCCGCTGGTCACCAACAACGGCCTCGAGGCCGCCTCCATCCTCAAGGGCGTGCCGCAGGTGCAGGCCACCATGCGCGCCATGGAGAGCGCGGGCGTGGTGCGCACGCTGGCCGAGCCGAACCTCACCGCGATATCAGGCGAATCCGCGACCTTCATCGCCGGGGGCGAGTTCCCGGTCCCCGCCGGTTACGCCTGCGATCCCGTCACACGCGTCTGCACCACGCAGATCTCGTACAAGAAATTCGGCATCTCCCTCAACTTCACGCCCGTGGTGATGACCGAGGGCCGCATCAGCCTTCACGTGATGACCGAGGTCTCGGAGCTGTCCAACGACAACGCGATCACGCTGAACCAGCAGGGCTCCTCGCTGACCGTTCCGTCGATCCGCACCCGCCGCGCCGACTCGACGCTGGAAATTCCCTCCGGTGGCTCGATGGCGATGGCCGGCCTGATCCAGCAGCAGACCAGGCAGGCAGTCAACGGCCTGCCTGGTCTCGACCAATTGCCCATTCTCGGCGGTCTCTTCCGCAGCCAGGACTTTGTGAACAACGAAACCGAACTGATGGTGCTGGTGACGCCCTATGTGGTCCGCGCCGTCGCGCAGCAGGAGCTGTCGCGTCCCGATGACGGCTTTGCGCCCGCCAACGATTCACAATCGACGCTGCTGGCGCGCATCAACCGGATTTACGGCGTTGCCGCCCGCGTCGAGACCGGCGCCGGCCACCCCGGCTATTTCGGCTTCATCATCGACTGACGGGATCGTTGGGGGCTGGGGAACAAGACAAATGACATCGGCAACACCAAAATATCGCAGCCTGCGCGCGGCCTTCGCCCTCGCCGCCATCTCCGTCGCACTCGGCGGATGCTGGTCGAGCAGCGAAGTCGTAACCGCAAGCGTGCCCAACGACTATCGCCAGCGTCACCCGATCGCGGTGCAGGAAGGCAATCACTCCATCGTCGTCTTCGTCGGCGCCGGCCGCGGCGGCCTGTCCGCTCCGCAGCGCGCTGACGTCGCCGGGTTCGGCCAGAGCTGGGTCCGCGAAGGCACCGGCGGTGTGGTCGTCGACGTTCCCGTCAACACCCCGAATGCACGCGCGGCGGCATCCGCTGCCCGCGAGATCCGTCACACCTTGTCCGCGGCCGGCGTGCCGTCCAGCGCCATCCGCATCAATCGCTATTCGCCCGATGACCCCGAGCGGTTCGCAACGGTGCGCCTGAGCTATCCCAAGATTGCGGCCGTGGCCGGTCCGTGCGGCATGTGGCCTGCCGATCTTGGTCCGTCGATCGACAACCCCGGCTACAACGAGAACAAGCCGTATTACAATTTCGGCTGCGCCACCCAGCGCAACCTCGCCGCCATGGTCGCAAACCCCGCCGACCTCGAGCAGCCGCGGCCGGAAAGCCCCGCCTACACAATGCGCCGCACGACAGCGTTCGATAAGTATCGCAAGGGCGTCCCGACCACGACGGTGTATCCCGAATCCGATAGAGCCAAACTGAGCGACACGGGTAAATAATGAGCCGCCCCAATCAAAAATCAGACGACGCCGACCTCCCGCCGCCCTCGCACGGCGACGATTACATCTCGGCTGCACCACGCGTGTCGGTTCAGGTCTTTTGCGTCAGCGACGCCACCGCCACCACCGCGCGCGCCGCAGCCGAGGACCGTCGCCTTGCCAAAGCGCATCTGTCGGTTCACATGGGCGGCATCGAGGCTGCGATCGAGACCTATCACAAGGCGCCGACGCCGAACGTCATCATGCTGGAGACCGAAGGTCATACCGACATCCTCGCCGGCCTCGACGATCTCGCCGGCGTCTGCGATCCCGGTACCCGCGTGATCGTCATCGGCACGGCCTCCGACATCACGCCCTATCGCGAACTCGTCCGCCGCGGCGTCAACGACTACGTGATCGGGCCGGTCGAGGTACTCGACGTGGTGCGCTCGATCTGCAGCCTGTTCTCGGCCTCGGAGGCCGTCACCGTCGGTCGCACGATCGCGGTGGTCGGCGCCAAGGGCGGCGTCGGCGCCTCCACCGTCGCCCACAACATCGCCTGGCACATTGCGCGCGACGTGGCGCTTGATTCCGTGGTGATCGATCTCGATCTTGCCTTCGGCACGGCCAGTCTCGACTACAACCAGGATCCGGTGCAGGGCATTGCGAATGCCGTATTCTCGCCGGACCGGCTCGACAGTTCCTTCATGGAGCGCCTGCTCGCCAGATGCACCGATAATCTCAGCCTGCTGGCGGCGCCCGCGGCGCTGGACCAGGTCTACGATTTCGGCGCAGATGCCTTCGACGCCATCTTCGATACGCTGCGTATGACCACGCCCTGCATCGTGCTCGACGTGCCCCACCAGTGGACCGCATGGACGCGGCGCGCGCTGGTCGGCGCCGACGACATCCTGATCGTCGCCGAGCCCGATCTCGCCAACATGCGCAACACCAAGAACATGATGAGCATGCTGAAATCGTCGCGGCCCAACGACCGGCCGCCGCTGTACTGCCTCAACCAGGTCAACATGCACAAGCGGCCGGAGATCGAGGTGAGCGCCTTTGCCAAAACGGTCGAGGCCCAACCGATCGCCATTGTGCCCTTCGATTCCAAGACGTTCGGTGAAGCCGCCAACAACGGCCAGATGATTGTGGAAGTCGCCGCCAAACATCGCGCGGCAAGAATGTTCCAGCAGATGGCGCGGCGTCTGACGGGCCGCGGCGAGGCGAAGAAGAAAGACTCCTTCCTCTCCCCGATCATCAACAAGCTGCGGCGCGCGTCCTGAGGCGCCGCAGGGCGGCCTGGAGCATGATCCGGAAAAGTGTGAAGCGGTTTTCCGAAAAGATCATGCTCCAACAAAGAGCTAAAGCGCGACGATGATTCGTCGCGCTTAGTGGCCGCATGGTCTCATCGGATCAACCGCTTTATCTGGTCGAGGCGACCGGCATTTTCCCGCCGCCGCTGGCCGTCTTCCGCGCCAGCATCTGCTTCAGCGCGGCGACGTTGGCCGCCGCTTCGTCCGGCGGCAGGTCCGCCTTCGCGATGATTTCCGCCTCGTTCATCCGGCCCTGCAGACCGAGTACCAACGCGCGGTTGGCGCGGATACGCGGATCGGAGCCTGCCAGGCTATAGGCGCGCCTTAACGCTTCGTCCGCCTTGGGCAAGTCTTTCGACAGCACGTAGGAAAGTCCGAGATTGCACAGCACACTCGGCTCATCGGGCGCGATCTTCAACGCGCTCGCGTAATACTGCCGGGCCTCATCAAAGCGCCCGAGCTGGTCGAGGGTCGCTCCCTGCGCCGACAGGATGGTCCAGTCCGGATCCTCCGGCTTGTGGGCGCGGCCGAGAACGTCAAAGGCCTGCTGGAAATTGCCGTTGTCGGCGAGCGCACGGCCATAGCCGGCGAGCAGCGCCTGGTTGGAGGGATTGGCCATCGAGGCCTGCTCCAGCACCGCTACGGCCTGCGACTTCTGCCCGGTCGAGCGCAGCGCCTTGCCGTATTTCAGCGCAGCCTCGCTGTCCTTGGGATTGGCCTTGAAGCGCTCGCGATAGGTGTCGAGGTCGCGGCGCGGGTCGGTCGCCTTGGCCTCCGCCTTTTCACCGAGCGAGCCGGTGATATCCCCCGGGCCCGAGGTCTGGCAACCCGAGAGCCCCACAGCCAGGATCACGCACGCAGCCGGGGCCAGGCGCCGGAGGAGACTGGATTTTCGGGAGAATTCGGGGCGCATCTACTTCGGGACTCATCGCGGCGACGGTGCCCGGATGCTCACAGCTTAAGCCTAACGTTGGGTTAAGTTCCCTGGAGGAACCCCGCCCGGCTTCAGGCCCGATCCATGAACTCGGCGCCGAATTCGCAACCGATCCGCCAGGCCAGGCGGCACTGGCGCGGCCGGCCGGTGGCAAGGATGATCGTGAACTCGGACGGGATCTCCGGATAGTCGGCGATTACCTTGACGCCGCCATCCGAGATGTCCGTGATCTGGCAGTCACGCGGCAAATTGCCGTTTCCAAACTGGATCTTCGCGACCCTGTTGCAGACAACACGCGCGCTCTTCCGCCGATTGACGAACATTCCCTATCCCGCCTTGCTCGTGATGCACTCAAGAGACAGAATCTATAGCGGGCAGATGTTGGAATTCGCCTATCGGAACCGATGGCAATTTAGCGTTTTTCGACGCCATTCCGTTTACGGAATTCTTAACGATCCAGCGTCCTCGAACCACTGCCACGGTTCTTCCAGATCAGCATGATGTTCCTGATGTAGATGATGGTCGCCAGCGCCTGTCCGAGAATGATCACGGGCTCGCGCTTGACGATGCCGTAGACCAGCGTCATCAACCCGCCCCCCATCGAGCAGAACCAGAACGCCATCGGCACCACGCTGTTGCCGGCACGCTCGCTTGCGATCCATTGCACGAGGAATCGCGCGGTGAAAAACAGCTGCGCGACGAGGCCGAACGCGAGCCAGAAGTCGAACTTGGCGACGAAGACGTCGTAGAGATAGTTGTTGAGCGCCTGCCCGTATTGAATGAGCATCACTGCACCTCGTGAGCTACGGGTGTCGGCTTCTTGCGGCGTATCAGCCACCACACGCCGCCGAGATCCATGATCCCGATCCAGAGCCGGTCGAAGAAGCCGTAATTCGACACGCCGGAATGACGCGGACGATCAACCACGTCGACATAGGCGATGTCATAGCCCTCGCGGCGCACCAGCGCCGGAAGGAAGCGATGCAGCCCGTCGAAATACGGCATCGCCAGAAAGACCTCGCGCGGAAACGCCTTCAGCCCGCAACCGGTGTCGCGGGTGCCGTCGTGCAGGATCGCGTTGCGTACCGCATTGGCGATCCGCGACTGCAGTTTCTTGAAGCCGGTATCCTTGCGCCCGACTCGTTGTCCCGCGGCAAGGCCGATGCGGCCATTGCCTTTCTCGACCGCCGCGATCAGGTCTGGCAGGAAGGCGGGATTGTTCTGTCCGTCGCCGTCGAGCGTCGCGACGATCGTGCCGCGCGCCGCGCGCACGCCGCTGCGCACCGCCGCCGATTGGCCGCCCGACGCCGCATGCCTGATTTGGCGCAGCTGCGCGTAACGCTTCTTCAGGTCGGCAAGCTTTTCGCCGGTCTTGTCCGTCGAGCCGTCATTGACGTACACGATTTCATAGTTCCAGCGCCCGTCGAGCGCGCCCGCGATCTCGGCGATCAGCGGCGCGAGATTATCTTCCTCGTTGCGAACGGGAACGACGATGGAGACGGCGACCGCGGCGATTTCAGGTGAAGGCAAGTCGTTGCTCTGGGTTGGTTGGACGGCCGGGAACCGCGGGGGGGCCGGCAGGCGCTTTTATGGACCCGGCGAGCCCCGGGCAACCCTCTTGAGGCGGTCCAGGGAGGGTCCGGGCAGCGCCACAATGGCGCCATCCCGCTCGACGGCAAAGGCCAGGCGCCGCGCCGCAAACCAGTAACGCACCGCCATGGCGCCGATCAGGCCGACCAGGGCGCCCGCTACCACGTCGCTGGGGTGGTGCGCGAGCAGGACCAGCCTTGTCGCGCAGATGACGAGCGCGTAGGCCAGCATGATCAGGCGCGTCCGCGGCCATAGCGCCGAAACCGCGAAGGCCAGCGCAAACGACGTATTGGCATGGCCGGACGGAAAGCTGGCGAACGCCTCGCCGCCGGTAAAATGCGAGAAATTGAAGGCGTTGGCTTCGCCACCGACGAACGGCCTGCCCCGCCCAACCACCCATTTCAGCACTTCGCCGGCAAGCACCGGCGTCGCCACGGCGAAGAACAGGAACTGCAGGCGTGTGCCGAGCCCGAGCAGCAGCGCGCGCGCCGTGCCTTGCATGGCGGCGGAGGCAATCAGGACGACGGCCATCAGGGCGAACAACGCCCACAGCACGTACTCCGACTTGCCGAAATCGGTGAGGATGCGCACCCACCACAGGCTGGGCGTTCCACGCTTTGGCATCATCTGGATTTCGGCGACGTCGAGCAGATACATCAGAACAATGATGGCCGCGCCAGTGCCGGCAACCAGCCACAGCACATGGCGCGCCGCGCGGCGGCCCGCCTCGGCACGGCGCGAATGCGAGGGCGAACGCACGAGCTGGGCGAATGCGGCGACCAGCGTGCCGAGGAAGCGCCCGAGAAAATGCGGCGATACCGCTCCCCTCGCTGCCATCGCTACTCCGTAGCTTCGGAACGGAAGATGGCGATCGAGATCGCCTTGCCTTGCGAGAAGTTGAAGCCTTCGATCCGGGTCAGCACGTTGTAACGCAGTCCGATGGCCTCGGCGCGGGCGACGAAATTGCGCTCCGAGCGCGACTCCACCAGTGCAAAGCGGCAGCTGCCCTGGCCGAGGAAATCCGCCGCACGCGAGCCGTCGGTCAGCAGCGTGGAAGTGTCGGTCATGAACACCAGGCTCGGCTCGTGGAAGCCGGCCGCCGCGATCTTCGGGCCGACGCAGGTCACGTTGCGCAGCGCGCGGGCGACCTCGGGGCTTGGAAACAGCCGCGTCAGCGCGGGCGCCACCGCACCATAGGTGGCAAACGACAGGAACAGGCTGCCGACAATCGCATTGAGCAGCGAGCGCTCGGCGTTGCGGTCGTCATAGAGCCACCACGCGAACAGGCCGAAGATCAGCGCGGCCGCCACGAAGGGCCAAGCGAAGAACACCGGCTGCCGCGTCAGCGTGATCGCGCCGACGATGGCGAGCACCGAGGCGCCCGCGGGCACCACGAACCACCAGGCCGTGCCGCGCACCACCCAGGGCTCGCGCGACAGCACGCGCCGCTCCAGCGCACCGACCGCAAGGATCGCGATCGCCGGATAAAGTGGCAGCACGTAGTGCGGCAGCTTGGTCAGCACGAGCTCGAACACGATCCAGGACGGGATTAGCCAGGCCAAAAGATATTGCGCGCCAGGCTCGCGCCGCGCGCGCCACACCGCGGGCGCGGCAAGGCCGGCCAACACCGCGCCCGGCCCGAACGTCACCCAAAACAGCAGGAAATAGAGGCCGGGCGGCGCGCCATGGGACTCCTGACCGACAAATTTCGCCAGCATGTCGCCGCCGACGGAGTCCGTGAAGAAGGTTTGCCCGGCGCGCAGGAAGATCGCGGCGAACCAGGGCAGCACCAGCACCAGGGTCCACATCAGCCCCCACACCGGCCGCAGCCGCCACAGCCAGGCGGCATTGCGGTCGAGGATCGCCAGCATGACGATGGCAAGCCCGACGAACATCAGGATCAGCGGCCCCTTGAGCAGGATGCCGCCGGCGAGCGCCGTCCAGAAGATTGCCGGCCAGCTCCATGGCGGACGCTCCGGGTCCTCACCGCGCTGCCAAGAGAGATACACGCGTCCCATCGCGCCCATCGCGGCGATCACGGTCAGCAGCAGCATCGCGTCGGTCTTGGCGAGCCGCGCCTCGACGCCGAGCAACACCGACGAGCACATGAGGAGCGCAGCGAGGATCGCGCCGCGCCGCGTCACGAAGGCGAGCGCGGTCCAGTAGGTGAGCAGCACCGCGCCGATGGCGCCGATCAGGGATGGAATCCGGTAGATCCAGATGCGCGCCTGCGGCCTTGCGAGGCCGAGCGCGGAGGCCGTTTCGACGGCGGCCGCCTGCATCCAGTAGATGCCGACCGGCTTCTTGTAACGGACGTCGTCCTGGAAGCGGATGTCGACGAAGTCGCCGGTTTCCACCATCTGCTTGGTGGCCTGCGCAAAGCGCGCCTCGTCGCGGTCGATCGGCGGGATGGTGAAGAAGCCCGGCAGGAAGAACAGCATGGCGCAGAGCAGCAGGAAGGCAACCGCGCGGGCATGGCTTGCCTGCACAAAGTCGATCGCGCGGGCGAGCCGGCTACCGGGATTCACCCAGTTCTTCGGCTCTCTTGGTTCGCCAAAACGGGGGCGGGCATAGGTCTCGACCATCGGTTCCGCTTACGCTGAAACCGACGTTCCCACAACCGCTTAGGGGGCATCTATTGGATTCTGATGACAACTGTGTCCGCCGCGCCCGTGGCGTCGATAACGGTCAGGCGGGCAAAGCCCGGCCCGGGCGGCTCGACCAGCCGCTGCCGGCGGCTGTCGATCTCGCCGGCGGAGGCGCCATTGACCAGAACGGTCATGGGTAGCACGCCACCGGCGACCTTCACCGGCATGGCCGCATTCTGTCCGTCACCGGAGCGATCGACGTCGATACGCGAACCGTTGAGCGGGAACTGGATGCGGGGCGCCAGATCGCTGCTCGAGCGCACCAGTTCGCCCATCGGGCGGAACCGGCGCAGCGGCGGCGGCAGCTTGGCATTGCCCGCAATCAGCGCGCCCCTGGGCGCCTTGGCGAGCGGCGCCGGTATCTTGCCGGTACGGGCAAAGGCGTCGAACAGGATAGGCGCGGCCGCGGTGCGCCCGATCATCCCCGGCACCGGGGCGCCATCGGGGCGTCCGACCCAGACGCCGATCGTGATCTTGCCGTCGAAGCCGACCGACCAGGCGTCGCGATAGCCGTAGCTCGTGCCGGTCTTGAAGGCGATGCGGTTATGCGCGCCATTCTCCGGCGGCGGTGTGCCGATCAGGACATTGCCGACCTGCCAGGCCGCCGCCTGATCCATCAGCCGCATCGGCTCGCGCTCGTCCTTGTTATTTGCGATCTCGCGCAGCGGCCGGGTGGTGCCGAGCCGCGCCAATCCGGCATAGGCCTGCGCCAGATCCTGCAAGGTCACGCCGACGCCGCCGAGACCCATTGCGAGACCCGGCGCTTCGTCCTTGGGCAGCACCAGCGAGACGCCTGCCTGCCTCAGCCGCGACGACAGCCGGCTCGAGCCGACGCGATCGAGCAGCGCAATGGCGGGCACGTTGAGTGAGAGTTGCAGCGCCCGGCGCACCGGCACTGTGCCCTGGAACGTCATGTCGAAGTTTTCCGGTGCATAGGAGCCGAAGCGGATGGGCCTATCGTCGATCAGGCTTTCGGGATGGACAAAGCCGTCCTCGAAGGCGAGTCCATAGATAAAGGGTTTCAGCGTCGAACCCGGCGAGCGCAGCGCGCGCGTCATGTCGACCTGCCCTGCCCGCCGCTCGTCGAAATAATCGGCCGAGCCGACATGGGCGAGCACCTCGCCGCTTTCGTTGTCGACCGCGATAATGCCGACGGATATGTCGGGGCCAAGCGCCAGCGCGCGGTCGCGCGCGAGCGCCTCCAGCACCTTTTGCAGATTGCCATCCAGCGTCAGCCGGATCACCGACGTGTCCTTTACCGTCGCAATCGCCTGATCGGAGGAATGCGGCGCCAGGATCGGCATCGGCTTGCGCAGCTTCGGCACGATCGTCGCCTTGGCCTGCACCGCGTCATCGCTTCCGACGATGCCCTCGTCCACCATGCGGCCCAGCACCTTGTCGCGTGCGGCGCGGGCGGCATCGGGATGGCGGTCGAGGCGGCGCGTCTCCGGCGACTGCGGCAGCGCGACCAGCAACGCCGCCTCCGCCAGCGACAGCCGCTTCGGCTCCTTGCCGAAATAGGCGATGGACGCGGCGCGGATGCCCTCGAGATTGCCGCCGAACGGCGCCAACGCGAGATAGAGATCGAGGATTTCTTCCTTGCTGAGCTGCCGCTCCAGTTCGACCGCACGCACCATCTGGCGCAGCTTTGCGTAGACCGAGCGCTCCCGCCGCGGCTCCATCAGCCGCGCCAGCTGCATGGTGATGGTCGAGCCGCCAGACACGATATGGCCGCTGGTGGTGAGCTGGAACGCCGCGCGCGCCAGCGCCAGCGGATCGACACCGGCATGGGAATGGAAGCGCTTGTCCTCGAAGGCGAGCAGCAGCTTCAGATAGGTCGGATCGACATCGCGCTTCGCATCGACCGGCAGCCGCCAGCGGCCGTTGTCCATCGCATAAGCGCGCAACAGCTTGCCGTTGCGATCGACGATGGTGGTGGACACGCGTTTCGCCTCGTCCAGCGGCAGCGGGCCGAGCGAGATCGCCCAGGCGGCGAAGGCAACGACGAGGACGAGGCCGGTGGCAGCCGTGACGGCCGCCGCCTTGCCGATCCGTTGCCAACGGTTGCTCCCGGCCGCCGGCGCTATCGTGGCCTGCTCGCTCATTTCGCCGCACGCACCTCGACGCTGCCGGTAGCAGTACGGCCGTAGCGCGAGGGGTTGTACATGTCCTCAACATAGGCCTGCGGCAGCACGTATTTGCCTGGCGATACCGCGCGCACGATGTAGGCCACCGTGAAGATCGACTGGTCATCCGCGGCGCGATCGATCGCAGCGGTGAACCGGTCGTCACGGAACTCGGTATTCTCGGGTTCCTCGCCATCCTCGATCCAGTCGAGCGTGCCGCTGTCGCCGGAGGAAACCAGCCGCGGATTGTCGATCTCGAAGCCGGCCGGCAGATAATCGGCCACCATGATGTGTCCGTATTCCGGCTTGGCTTCGGTGATCTTCAGCACCACGGCAAAGCGGTCGTTCTGCTTCGCCTTGGTGACATCGGCCGGCTTGCCGTCGAGCGTGTAGTAATTGCGCTCGATCTTGAAGCCGTTGGAGGCCGCCGGCTCCGGCGTGACCGGCGAGCCCGAGACCGAAACCACCGCCTGCACCGGCGCCTCGCCGGTGTTGGTGATCCGGATCGGCTTGCCAGCCATCTCAGCGGCCTTGTAGCTGCGGAACACCGCCTGCTTGACCGGCTGACCGTCGATGTCGAGCGTCAGCGTTTCCTTGGCAAGCGCACGCGCCGCCAGCACCATCCAGGCATTTTCCTGCGTGGAGGTGTAGGGCGAAAGCCCGCGCGCGGCCTCGACCCGCTGAACAGCCTGCGTCAGCGTCGCCCGCGGCGCGCCACCTTCGCTGGCGAGCGAAACGAGCGCTGCGGCATCGCGCAGCGCGCTGCCATAGTCGGTGCGGCCGAACTCGATTGCAGGCTTCGGGTTGAGCGCCTCGAGCGCGGCGCCATAGACCCGCTCCGCCCTCGCCTTGTCGCCGACCAGCGCCAGCGCCGCCGCGAGCTGCGACTTCGCAATCGGGGTGGCAAGCGACGTGAGCTTCGTATCGGAGAGATAGCGGAGGTCGCCGATCGGGGCGACGCCGTTACGTGCCAGCACGTAGAGGCCGTAGGCGAGATCGCGGCCGCCGTTCTTCTCCGGCTCCTCGGCATTGACCACCGAGTTGCGGATACGGTCGAGCGCGCTCTTGAACAGGACGTCCGGCACAGCAAACCCCTTTTCGCGGGCGCGGGTCAGGAAGTCCGTCACATAGGCATCAAGCCAGGCATCGTCGCCGCCCGATGACCACAGCCCGAACGAGCCGTTGGAGCCTTGGCGGGCCAAGAGCCGCTCGATGGCGTCCCTGATGCGCTGGTCGACGGCGGTGTCCATGGCGAGGTGCGCACCGGCCGCCAGATCGTTGACATAGAGCAGCGGCATCGCGCGGCTCGTGATCTGCTCGGAGCAGCCGTGCGGATAACGGTCGAGCGCTTTCAGGATCGTCGCCGCGTCGAGCGCGGTGGACAGGCTGACCGAGATCGACACGTTACCGGTGCCGGATACGAGATCGGCGAACATGTCGGACGTCAGCGTCAGACTCTCGCCCTTGGCCAGCGTACGGATTGAGCGGCGCGCCAGCACCTGGTTGGCTGCCTTGACGTCGACGGCGTACCGCCGCGCCAAGGTCAGCCCGTTCGGCCCCTTGATATCGACGTCGATGTCGGCGGTGCCGGCGCCACCGGCGTCGAGCGCCAGCGACAGCGCGGTACGCTGCTTGGCGGCGAGCTTCACCGTGGTCGCCGGATTGCCGGTCACCTTCACCGGACCCGTCGTCTTGACGTTGATGGTGTAATCGCCGGCCGCGCCCTCGACGTTGTCGACGTCGAAGCTCATGGTGCCCTTGTCGCCGCTGAGCAGGAACCGCGGCAGCGTCGCCGTCAGCACCACGGGATCGCGTACGATCACGTCGGTCGTGGCGCGGCCAAGCCTGGTCGCTGTCCATGCCACCGCCATCACCCGCGCGGTGCCGGCAAATTCCGGAATGTCAAAGCTGACTTCTGCCGAACCATCGGCGCCGACCGTGACGATCCCTGAATAAAGCGCCAGCGGCTTTTGCGTGGGCGGGCTGCCGGTCAGTTCCGCGCCGGCATCGCCGCCGGACTTGATCTGGCCGCGCGTGCCCTGCATGCCATCGATCAACTGGCCGTAGAGGTCACGCACTTCAGCGGTGAGGCGGCGCTGGCCGAGATAGAAATCATCCGGCGCCGGCGGCTTGTAGTTGGTGAGATTGAGGATGCCGACATCGACGGCGGCGACGACCACCTTGGCGTCCTCGCCGGGATTGAGCCCACCGAGCTTGACCGGAATCTTCAGCGCGCTGCCCGGACGCACCAGCGGCGGCGGTGCGAGGCTCACTTCGAGCGTGCGCGCCTTCTTGTCGATGCCGAACCATTTCAGTCCGATCGCGCGACCCGGCATGCGCTGGGCTGCCGCATCGAGCGGACGGCGCAGCGTCGCCAGCACATAGGCGCCGGTGCCCCAGTCCTTGCCGACCGGTATCTTGACCTGGTTGGTGCCTTCCTTGACGTCGACGCTCTGCGTCGTCAGCAGCCGGTCGCCCAGCACGTTGACGGTCAGCTTGCCGGCGGTGCGTGCATTGACCGACACCGTCATGGTGTCGCCCGAGAGATATTCCGGCTTGTCGACCGAGGTCTCCAGAAGATCCGGCGTGTCGGCGCCGCCGTCGGAATACCAGCCCACATCGAACTGCACCGAGGTGATGGGCCCGTCGGCATCCGCCGACTTGACGTCGAGGCGATAGCGGCCTGGCTGCGGCACGAAGCTCAGCCGTGCGGCCTGGTCGGCGACAAGGTTGATGTCGCCGTCGCCGACGCGCTTGGTCGACTTGACCGGCTCGTATTCCCAATAGCTGTTATGGCGATACCACTGGTAGCGCGACTCCAGCTTCATCAGCTCGTAGCGCAGGCCGGAACGAGCAAGCTGCTTGCCGTCGGGCGCAACGAACACGACGTCGAATTCCGCCTTGTCGCCCTCGGCCACGCTCTTGTCGCCGAACAGCGGCTTGACGCCGATCAAATTGACCGTGGGCGCCACAGGGAGCACCAGCTTGCGCTCGACCGCGCGGCCGCCGGTCTCCGCCATGCGGATGAAGAACTGCGCTTCCTGAGGCCGGGTCGAAGTCGGCGCTTTCGCAAGACTCACCGGGAAGGTCGCAACGCCCTTGTCATCGGCAACGGGCAGGTTCTCGATCGGGGTGCGTTCGTTGCTGGAGGTCTCCTCATCCGCCACGCCGAACTGGTAGCCGGGATAGCCGGGCCGGCCGGACGCCGCCGTGGTCACCAGCATGTCGCCCTCGAGCTGCAGGCCCGAGGCGGGCGCGCCATAGAGGAAGCGGCCATCGACCTTAAGCTCCACAGCAACTTCCGGCTTGATGACCTTGTCCTTGGAGGTAATGGAGAATTCGATCCGTTCGGGCAGGTAGTCCTCGACCATGAAGGTGGTCTCGCCGACGGAAGACCCCTTGGGATCAGTGAACGCGCGCGCACGCCACGTTCCGGTTGGAACCGCCGAATTGAGCGCGATCGACATGCTCCGGCCGCCGGCGCCCTGGTCGGGCAGCACGGCACGGCGGTACTCGACGCCATCCGGCCGCTCGATCACCAGCGTCAGCGGGGTACCCGTGATGGCATTGCCCTGGCCGTTGCGCAGCAGCGCAGTGAGATAGACGGTCTCGTTGGAACGGTAGACGCCGCGCTCGGCATAGACGAAGGCGTCCGCGCCCGCAGGCACGACACGACCGGCAACGCCGCGGTCGGTAAGGTCGAAGGCGTTGGTCTTCAGACTGAGGAAGGCGTAGTCCGCCTTCTCGCTCATGACCGTCACCATCGCGGGAGACAGTCCGCCCTCGCCGCGCGCGAGCCCTGCCTCGAACAGCACATGGCCGGTATCATCGGTCTTGCGGGTAGCGAGAATTTCGTTGTTGCGCGCGACCAGCTTCACTTCGGCCTTGGCCACCGGCTCGGTCGAGGCCAGCGAATTGACGAAGACATGGACGCCGTCATTGCCCGAGAACGCCGTCAGGCCCATGTCGGAGACAATGAACCATTGCGTCGCCAGCGAAGAGTCATCCTGGCTGCCCGGGTTCTTGGGCGCCGCGGTCATGACATAGACGCCCGGCTGCAGGTCGCCGAGCGCCTGGTCCACGGGGAATGCCGTGGTGACGTCCTGGTTCAGCGTGGTCGCGGTGGCAAGCTCGCCGGACCAGACCTTGACGCCGCGCTCATCGCCGAGTGAGTTGAGTTCGTACCGGCTCAGCGTGCCCTGAAAGTCACCGTCGATCACCGTGTTGAGCAAATTGCGGTCGCCGATCCGGAACACGTTGACGGCAACCGCCGGCGTATTGACGCTGACCAGCGGAATGCCGCGCTGGCCGGTGCGCGGCAGCACGTAAGCTCGCCCCGTGAAGCGGACGAACGGCTTGCGGTCGCGCACATAGATGTTGAACTCGGCCGACTTCGGCAGGCTCTCCTTCACCTGCGACGGCATTCCGGCGCGCAGGTTGATGTTGTAGCGATCGCCGTGCTTCAGGCCTTCGACGCAAAGCTGCTTGCCTTCGGAAGACAGCGCCGGCTTGTCGGTGCCGGCGAGCGCCACGAAGGGCGAGAAGTCGACGCGCTTGGCCAGTTCCTCCGAGAACTGAAAGCAGGCCCTGGGCGTCGCGCCGTCGGAATCCACGGTGTAGTCGAGCAGGCGAAAGCCGTGTTCGTCACGGAGCTTCTCATATTGGCCGCGGACGTCGGCGACCTCACGCATGTCCAGCGACAACCGCAACGCATCGAGCGCCGGCCGCCACAGCTTGCGGTCCGCCATGGCCCGGCCGAGCACGGCGAGCGCATCGGCCTCCTCCCCTGCATTGCCGGCACGTTGATAGGCGATATAGGCTGCGGTCGAGGCGCGCTCCAGCAGGAAGGTCTGTTCGGTCGAGTTGGCGGGACGGATCTGGAAGATGGTGCGGGCGAGTTTCAGCCAGTTGCCGCTATCCTCCGGCGCGGTGACGGCGATCTTGCCCAGCACGTCGAGACCGGTGCGGTAATCGTTGCGCCTGAAGGCGGCATCGGCGTCGGTCTTCAAGGTTGCGGTGGTCTTGGCAATCGGCCCCGCCTCCTTCTTGATCTCGGCTTCCAGCTTGATGGCGGAATCGGCAAGATCGTCGCGTTTGAAGGTCTTGTCCGCC
>Ga0081540_1001526_pt1 | contig 19889 bp, 18 predicted proteins | sample TabmetS2T1R1_FD_71024 | JGI IMG/M metagenome (GOLD analysis project Ga0081540, IMG submission 71024) | Tabebuia heterophylla rhizosphere microbial communities from the University of Puerto Rico - S2T1R1 | ecosystem: Host-associated > Plants > Roots > Rhizosphere ... | reverse complement strand
TTTGCGTTGTTGCTCTGAGGCTGACCCGCGAAATGTCGCCAACTATGACTAGGTTGTCTGACGTTGCGAAATATGTCAATAAAAGTTTACATCAGGAGATTGAGACATCCGATTTGCCTCGAATTCAATTCAAAATAATTTCTTCGAAATCAAATGGTTGGTCATATCCCTGGTGTCATGGCTTACTTGGTAAGCCGCCTTCAGGAACAAATGCAGCGCGTCCAGATTGTCATGTGACTTGTACAACTGGAGGCTTCGATGCAAGGCGACAACCCGATAAGCTGGCTGATGTTTTTTACGCTGGCGGCAACGACGTTCGTCATAGCCGGCTCATTCATTTACTTCCTTCGATCTCGTACTAATCGGGAAATCGCTGCGGAAGCCCTCGAAGGCAACAGCTCACGCGCAGGCGCCACGCCAAACGGGGCTGGCGCTGAGCTGATCGGCTTCGCGGCTATTGGTCTCGCCGTGATGGGTCTGCTGACGGCGGGCTATGCCAGCAAGTCACGCGTAGAGACGGCCGCGGTAACCACGCCTGTTGGTCAGACCACCGGCATGTCGCAAGGCATGGCGCAGCCGGCCGGTTCGGCCGACCAGCCGAAGATTTACCAGCCTGCGAATCCCGCGCCGGACACACGCTCGGCACCCACGTCATCCGATACCGGTGTCGGCAATGAAAACGGATCTACAGGACAGCCGAAGTAAAACAATAGATTCTGAAAACAGGATTTCATACCCGACATCTCGATCGGGAGCCGCTCAGCTCCTGATCGCTTTGTTCCGACTAGGCTTTATGCTCGTTCGCTGCCTTCTGTGTCTCCATCGCAGCAATTTTTTTAACGATGCGATCGCGTTGGGTGGCCAGGAAGTTAGCAATGATCGGTCTTGTCCTCGCGCTCAGGATAGCGTCGTCGTATTTCGAGACATTTCGCTTCTCGCCGTCGATCAGACCAGGCAGCACGCTTTCCTCCAGGCCATCGAACATGGATCGTACGTCCATAATGGTCTCGTGAACCACAGTCATGAACGAACCCTTTTCATCTGCAACTTCATTGTCTTTTGCCAGCGCGCGTGCAAGCTCGGCGACGTTGCGCTCGTGAAGCTCCATCATCTCGCGGAACAAAGGGGTCATTCCCTTGCCGCCAGCCTGCTTGAGCGCTTCCTGATATCCATTGCGCGCATCGATTTCGTTGGTATGAAGCGACTTCAAATGATCCACGATATCGTTGGTCATGATAAATCCCGCGATGTCGGATTCTGGGCTTTGCGCCGGGAAATTGCCGCGCGTTGATCAACGGGAATGCACTGCAGTTGTTCCGGAAGGCAGTACAACTCGCTACGGCCGTTCGTCACTTCCGGATTCGATGCCGTAGGGCTTCACCAGTGCCCACACATGCGCGGGCACCATGTTCTTCACACGCTGCGGATATTGCCGGCGCAGGTGCAGCACGGTTTCGATGGCTTTCATCTCGACACGGGCACGCGCGAATTCCAGGCCGCGTGGACCGATCTTGGGCATCAGCCAGCCGACGATCGGCCGCAGCCAGTTCGGCATGCTGCGCAGAGGGAGTCCGCCGGCGGCGAGTTCGACATTTTTCAGAAAACCTTCGACTGATCCGGCACGTTTGCCGGCGCTTTCCGGTTTGGAAATCCTGACTTCGTCTCCCAGCAGGCCAAGCAATTCCTCGCCGCGCTGGTTGCGAACCAAGAGCCATTGTTCACCCTGGCCGCCCATGTAACCGACCGTGATATCCGCGAGCACGTTGGTGTAATCGACGCAGGTGCGGCACGTCATCGGAAAGAAATCCGGTGGCAGCTTGGATATCGGCAGTTTCAGAAACGGAATTTCCCTCACCCGGCCGTCACTAAAGCGGAGCTCGACATGATAATCCGCACGAAACTCGAGATAGGCGATGGTGTCGGGTTGATCCGACAGGAGGTTGAGGAAGGCATGGAAGTTTTCGGTAGTGGTATTGTCGGAACAAGGCGTGCCCACGACATAGAGTTTCTCGAAGCCGAGCCTCGCCTCCAGCAACCGAAGCGCATAGACCTGACAGGGGATTCCGATCACCGCGATGCGTTTGAAGCCGCGCGCCCGCGCCGGCTCCAGCAACGGCGCGTATCCCATCCGCATACCGCGGCATTGCGACATGCCTTCTGCCGAGGTTACCAGCACCGGCACAGGCTTCCATTTGTCGCACGGATCCGGCGCCATCGTCAGCACGGCGTCGACGGCGCCGGTTTCCAGCAGGCGCTCGCCGATTCGGGTTGCGATTCCGGTCCATTGTGCACCCATCCGAGGAGGAGCAAGCGAGGCGCGAACCATGCGGCGGAACGGCCCAAAGAAGATTTCGTCGGTTCGCCGCGGATCCCGGGCGCGGCCATGCACGTGCGCTTCAAGCGCGGCGTAGTCGGGCTTGATGAATTGGCAGGCGTGCCCGCACTGCTTGGGGTCGCTCGAGCGGGACACGCCGCAATCGGTGCAGAGATCGCGCGGCGCCGCGGCCTTGACTGCAGGCGCCCATACCACCGACGAGGGTCGCTCCGATCTACCATCCACGCGTTCCAGCGCCGCCCTTGAACGGCCCAACGATGCGCGAGGTGATCCAGCCGCCGTAGAAGTCGCCTTCCTGCGGTTGCACGCGCTCGTCATCCACCCAGCACTGATCGACGCGGGAAGCGTAGAACGCCAGATAGCCCGCTATGTCGGAAAATGCCGCAGATGGTGTCGGGTAGCTCCACGCCGCATTCTCGGCCGCCCGGCCGTCGACGTTAAGCGACCAGTATCTCGCGTGCCCCTTGAACTCGCACCATGAACTGCCGGGCGTGCCTTGCAGATATTGCTGCGCGATATCGTTGGGCGGAATGTAGTAGACCGGCGGATGGCTGGTCTCCAGCACACGATAGCCGGACGTCGTGTCGGTAATCGTTTGACCACAAAAGATCACGCGCAGGCGCGCGCTAACTTTCTCCAGTCGCGGCGGACGTGGATAATCCCAAACCGACTCCTGTCCGGCCGATGGTTCCGTGCGCCTGGGCCGCCCCGACATCTCTGAAAGCTCCGTTATTTCATCGCACGATCATTGGAAACGTCACGCCGATCCCCCATGCGAAGACGGCGGCGTTGGCGAGCGCACCCGGCAGAGGGTGGCGCGTCGCCGCGTAACTCCAGCGGCTTATCAATCCGAACGCCACGAACAGAAGCAGGATCGCCGGCACTATGATCACAAGGAAGAATAGCTTCATCGGATTGAGCGCTACGGCAATCGCGAGCGACAGCAGGAAGCAGAGTTTTGTCAGGGCGTAAGCACCGCGCCTGGCGTCCTTACCACGAGTCAGCCATTCATCGGCGATGAAATAGGGCAGAGTTCCGCAGGCAATCGCGGCGATCAGAGGGAGCCGCGCGGGGATTGGCAGGAACGAGAAGACGTAAGCGTCGATGGGCAGACCGAAAGCGACGATGTTGTAGGTGGCGACAGCGGCCGTTGCGATCGCGATACCCTTCCAGGATACCGGCATCGCGGCACCCGACGATAGTTCCTTGCGCAGATACAGCAGGGCCGTGGCCGTCAGTACGCCATACAGCAGAAAGTGCAGTGTGAGATAGTCGCCGAGCAGGATCGGCAGAAAATCCGTCGGCATTTTCCAGAGCATCAGCGGCGTCAGCAACGCCGGCGCGAATGCAGCGATCAGAAATGGTTTCCACCCGAGACCGGCACCGGCGGGTATCGCGCTCGCGACTGGTAGCAGCGACGACAACGGCCAAGCCAATGTGACAATGCCGACAAACACCAGTGCCAGCCAGCGCCCTCGGCTGTCGACGAAGCCTTCACCTTGCTTGCCAAGCGCGGCATTGAGCCAGCGCAGCGTCTCTACCATGCTATCATGGCTGTAGAGCACCCCGATATGCTCGACACCGCGCGCCAACGCCAGTTTTCGTGCCGTGCCATCCGCAAAGCGACCGTAGGTCTCGCCAGCGCGGGCCGTTCCGCTGGCAGTGAGATTAACGATGCGCAGGCCTTCATTGCTCAGCATCGCAGGTTCGAGTGTGCCGACGATAACGAGCAGATTGCGGGGGCTGGTGGCGGTCACAACTGGCGAAAATACGGACACGGCGACTGTTGCCTCGACATCGGGATTGGCCTGGGCGAAGCGCACCACGATGTCGGAAGCCATCGAATGACCGAGTGCCGCAAGCCGGCCATCGCTCCCCGGCAGCTTGCGGGCAGCCGCCGCTACTTCCGCTAGTTCTGCCAGCAACGCGGCGGTGATCGTCTTGCCTTCGGCGATGTCGCCGCGCATCGGAGCCGGGTTACGGCCATGTCCGAGAAAATCGAAGGTCACGGCAATGTAGCCGTTGTGCGCCAGCGTTTCCGCGAAGGGCTGCATCAATTGCTGTGAGCCGGCAAATCCGTGCGCTATCACGACAGTGGGGGCAGGGGCCGAGGATTGCGGTCTGAATACCGTTACAGGCGTTCCGTCGACGGCGCTCCTTGTGATGCTGAGGCCCAGAGTGCCTTGCTGCAGCTGAAACAGCCCGGTCGAGATTGCCACTGCGGCGATAAGTCCGATGAATAGCTTCATCAGGTCTCACCGGGAATGTTCTTCTCGCGGAGATGGCCTTGGCAGCACCGCCTCACCATCGCCTGTCAAGGCATTCGCGCTCATCCAGATCTCGATCTCTGCAAGAGGATTACTCCTGAGGCCGCCTTGATACGAGTATCACTCCACCGAGCCGTGCTGAAGCCGAAACCAGCCAGGCAGGCTCCAACAAAAAAGCGACAGGTGGTGAAACGTTCTGAACTTCGCGCGTATATAGTCTGCCGTGGTCTATCCCGCCAGTGCCGTTTGCACCGCACACGCGACCTCGTTTGCATTCCGCCGGTGGCTGGTCTTAATCTCCGCTTGCTCTGTGGATCGGGGCGCGGTTGCGGAACGGAGTCTGGGCGGTGGCAGTCTCAATGCGGATAGGCACGCGCAAGAGCACCATGGCGCTGGCCCAGACCGACGACATTGCGCGGCGCTTGTCGATGGCCGCGCCCGAGTTGGGTGTTGAGATCGTCAAGTTCGAAACCACCGGTGACACCGATCAGACCAGCAAGCTCCTGGTACATGGCGGCAAAGGCGGCGCATTCGTTGCTGAAATCCGCGCTGCCGTCATGTCCGGCAGGCTTCACGCGGCGATGCATTCGTTAAAGGACATGCCTGGCAATGAGGATACGCCGGGGTTGGTGATCGGCGCGACGCTGGCGCGCGATCCGCCGACCGATGCGCTAGTGTTGCGGCCGGGCGTTTCCATCGAGGAGATCAAGCGCTCGCGTGGCAAAGGTTACAGGATTGGCACCAATTCCGTGCGGCGTGCCGCTTATGCGCGTCGGCTATTTCCGGAGATTGAACTGATCCACTTTCGTGGCGCCGCCGACACGCGCGTTCGAAAGCTCGACAACAGCGAAATGCAGCGCCTGCCCGGTGGCGGCCAGGTTGGTCCGGCGGACGCTTTGATCATGGCCCGTTCCGGGCTCGAACGGGTCGGGCTCGGACATCGTATTGCTTGCGAGCTGTCGCCGTCGGAAATGTTGCCCGCCGTGGGACAGGGCATCGTTGCGGTGGAATGCGCCGTCAATGACTGGCAGACGCGGCGCTATCTCGCGCTGATCGACGATCCAACTGCGCGTCTCAGCTGTGATGCCGAGCGGGAGGTATTGTGGGTGCTCAATGGCCACTGCAACTCGCCGATCGCCGGGTATTCGACTATTTCGGGTTCGGAGATGACGCTCACCGCTTCCGTGCTGGATGATGCGCGGGAATGTCAGCTCATTGAGGTCACTCGCTCGGGGCCCGCGAACCGACCACGAGAGCTCGGCCGTGCGGTCGGGCTGGCACTGCTTCACAGGGGGGCTTCCGACATTATCGCACGCACCAGGCCCGAGCCATGAAGGTATAGCATGGCAACAGCCTTTCCATTTTCGGCCATCGTCGGCCAGGACGAGATGAAACTTGCCCTGCTGATTGCCGCGGTCGATCCCAAGGTCGGCGGCGTGCTGGCCTTCGGGGATCGCGGTTCGGGAAAATCCACGGCGGTGCGCGCGCTGGCGGCATTGCTGCCCAAGATGAAGATCGTAACCGGCTGCCGTTACAATTGCGATCCAGATCTATCGACGGAATTCTGCGAAGAATGCCGGGCCCGTGCAGCCAAGGGCGCACTGAAATCGGCGCAAGTGCCGGTGCCGGTCGTCGACCTGCCGCTTGGCGCGACCGAGGACCGCGTTGTCGGCGCGCTCGATCTCGAACGGGCGCTCGCGCGCGGCGAGAAGGCATTCGAGCCGGGATTGCTGGCCCGCGCACATCGCGGCTTTCTTTACATCGATGAGGCCAACCTTCTGGAAGATCATCTGGTCGATCTCCTGCTCGATGTCGCTGCGTCCGGCGAAAACGTCGTCGAGCGCGAAGGCCTGAGTATCCGTCATCCGGCGCGGTTCGTGCTGGTCGGTACCGGCAATCCGGAAGAGGGCGAGTTGCGTCCGCAATTGCTGGATCGCTTCGGCATGTCGGTCGAGGTGAAGACGCCGGACGACCTTCCGAGCCGCATCGAGGTGGTACGCCGTCGCGACGAATTCGAAAGCGACGCCGCAGCCTTCACCGCGACGTGGGCCAGGGAAGAGACGAAGCTGCGCAAGAAGATTACGTCGGCTCGCGAGCGCCTGCCTTCGGTTCGCGTATCGGACCCGGCGCTGGAGCGCGCCACCAAGCTTTGCATGGCGCTCGGTACCGATGGTCTGCGCGGGGAATTGACGCTGATGCGTAGCGCGCGCGCTCTGGCGGCGCTCGAAGGCAAAAACGCCGTGGGCGACGAGCATTTGCGCCGCGTAGCGCCATCGGCCTTGCGCCATCGCCTCCGCCGCAATCCGCTCGACGATGCCGGTTCCAGCGTGCGGGTCGATCGCGCCATCGAGGAGATATTCGGATGACGGCCGCGCTCGCCTGGTCCGATGCGGTGACCGCGGCGCAATTGTTCGCGGTCGATCCGATCGGCATCGGCGGCGTATTGGTCCGATCGCGGGCGGGTCCGGCAAGAGAGCGCTGGATGGCGCTGCTGCGCGCGGCGTTTCCTCCGTCCGGGCCGCTGAAACATCTGCCGCTCCACATCGCCGACGGGCGCTTGCACGGCGGCCTTGACCTCAATGCGACCTTGCTGGCGGGACGGCCTGTTGCTGAACGCGGCCTGCTCGCCGAAGCTGACGGCGGTGTGCTCATTCTCGCCATGGCGGAACGGCTTTCGTCCGCGACCACCGTCCACGTCACCGCTGCGATAGATTCGCGGGAGACGATCGTCGAGCGCGACGGGCTTTCGCTGCGAATGCCAGCCCGGTTCGGCGTGATCGCGCTGGACGAAGGTCTCGATGACGAATTTGCGCCGGGATCACTCGCCGATCGTCTCGGATTTCATATCGATCTCAACGAGGTTCCGATTCGGGAAGCCGACGAATTTGCGATGGATCGGGCCGCGATATCGGCGGCGCATGAGAGACTGTCGGCGCTTAGGACGAACGCAGAGCAAGTCGAAGCAATGTGCGCCGCCGCCGTCACGCTCGGCATCGTCTCCCTTCGCGCGCCAATCCTGGCTTTGCGCGTGGCCTGCGCCAGTGCGGCGCTTTCAGGCCACCGCGCCGTCGAACACGACGACATCGCGCTTGCCGCGCGACTGGTGTTGGCGCCGCGTGCGCTGGTGTTTCCGCAGGAGCAGGCACCCGGACAGCCCGAGCCGCAGCAGGAGCAGCCACCGCCGGAATCTTCCGGTGACGGCAACAACGACAAGGGCATTCCCGACACCGATCGCGCCATCGATGAAGTCATCCTTGCCGCGGTCCAGGCCGCGCTTCCGCCTGATGTGCTCGCGGCGTTGCGCGGGTCTTCGATGCGGTCGCGCGGGCGCTCGCAAGGCAAAGCCGGCGCGCTGCAGAGATCCAACAAACGCGGCCGTCCGGCCGGTGTGTCGCGCGGCAACTTGCGCGCCGGCGCCAAGCTCAATGTGATCGAAACTTTGCGTGCAGCTGCACCATGGCAGCCGTTGCGGCGTCGCGAGGCTGCCGCATCCGGTGAACTGTCGCGGCCCCGCATTCTGATCCGAAAGGATGACTTCCGCATTTCGCGGTTCAAGCAGCGTACGGAGACCATCACGATTTTCGTGGTCGATGCGTCCGGTTCCGCGGCGTTGCACCGGCTGGCGGAAGCCAAGGGCGCGGTCGAGCTATTGCTGGCTGATTGTTACATCCGGCGCGATCAGGTGGCGCTGATCGCGTTTCGCGGCAGCGCCGCCGAATTGCTGTTGCCGCCGACCCGTTCGCTGGCGCGCGCCAAGCGAAGTCTTTCAGGATTGCCGGGCGGCGGCGGTACACCGCTCGCGGCCGGGCTGGATGCGGCCTTCGCACTGTCGGATTCAATCCGTCGCAAAGGACAGACGCCGACAGTCGTCGTCTTGACCGACGGGCGCGCCAACATCGCCCGCGACGGCGGGCAAGGACGGCCACGAGCGGAGGAAGACGCGATAAGCGCCGCAAGGCAACTGCGTGCAGCCGGTATTACCGCCGTGCTGGTCGATACGTCGCCCCGGCCCGGTATTTCAGGAGAAACCGTCGCGCGCGAAATGGGCGCGCACTATTTGCCGTTGCCGCATGCCGACGCCACGACATTGTCGAAAGCGGTTCTGGCAAGCGTAAGCTAACGCTATCCCGTATACGCCCGCACGCGTTTCAGCATCTGCTCGACATGCGCGATCGGGGTTTCCGGCTGGATGCCGTGGCCGAGGTTGAAGATCAGCCGACCGGCGGCGTAGTTCGCCAGCACGTCGTCGATAGCGCGGTCAAGGGCATCGCCACCGGCGATCAGCACCAGCGGATCGAGATTGCCCTGGACTACGACCCGGCTTTGTACCTCGTTTCGGATCAGGGACGGTTCGGCAGCCCAATCGATACTGACCGCATCGACGCCGGTAGCCTCCACATATCCAGGCAGCAGCGAACCAGCACCTCTGGGAAAACCGATGATTTTCGCGTCCGGCACCTGCTTGCGCACTCCCTCGACAATTTTTTTCGTCGGGTCAACCGACCAGCGCTGGAATTCGCGCGGCGGCAGCACGCCGGCCCAGGTGTCAAAGATCTGCAGTACATCGGCGCCGGCCTTGAGCTGCCCCAGCAGGTATTGAATCGAGTTCTCGACGACGGTGTCGATGATCTGCGCAAAGGCCGCGGGATGGCGATAGGCCATCATGCGCGCCGGCGCCTGATCGGGCGTTCCTTGTCCCGCCACCATGTAGGTCGCAACCGTCCATGGCGCGCCACAGAAACCTATCAGCGCAATTTTGGGATCGAGCTCGCGGCGCACCCGGCGCAACGCTTCGAACACGGGTTCGAGCTTGTTAAAGTCGCCGGTTGACGCCAGCGTACCCACCTTGTCGGGCGTATCAAGCGGATCGAGCCGCGGGCCTTCTCCGGCTTCGAAGCGGACATCGCGCCCGAGTGAGTAAGGGATAACCAGAATATCCGAGAAGATGATCGCCGCGTCGAAGTTGAAGCGGCGGATCGGTTGCAGCGTCACTTCGGCAGCAAGTTCGGGTGTGAAGCACAGGTCGAGGAAGCCCCCGGCCTTGGCGCGGACTTCACGGTATTCCGGCAGGTAGCGCCCGGCCTGGCGCATCATCCAGATCGGAGGGACAGCCTGGCGGCGGCCCGAGAGAACCTCAAGAAAGGGTTTGACGGGGGATGAGTGTGTCAAGCGACGTTTCCGTTCTCGGACGACAAGTATGATTGTCAGTCCTGATACACTGCTGATAGGGTCTTGGCCACGGCGAGATGCGATCTGGTCCAAAAAAGGAGACGTGCGATGAGCGCAGCCGCCCCCGCGATCAATCCCTTAGTGCTGCGTGGTGCGGATGATTTGCCTGCGCCGGTTTCCGGCCAGCGTCACGAGATCGGCAGTCCCGTCGGGCGGCTGACCTATTATTCGGCCGGTCCGGAAATCGCGGGCAAGTTTCCGCCGCTGCTCCTGATTCACAGCATCAACGCCGCCGGCTCCGCTTACGAAATCAAGCCGCTTTACGAGCATTATCGCCGCAGCCGGACGGTCTATGCGCTGGAGCTTCCCGGATTCGGGCACTCGCAGCGGGGCGCCCGCGAATATTCGGTGCGGATGATGACCGATGCGGTCCTGCTCGCAGTCAGCGAAATCCAGGAAGTTCACGGTCGCGGTCCGATCGACGCGTTGGCCGTGTCGCTGTCGTGCGAATTTCTCGCCCGGGCGGTGACCGAGACACCGCTGGCTTTCCGCAGCGCGGCGCTCGTTAGTCCCACAGGCTTCCGAAGCCGCGACAAGGATAGCAAATGGCGGAACGGCACCAGGGAAATGCCGTGGCTGCATGCATTTTTCGAGTTTCCGTTGTGGAGTGAGGGATTCTTCCGGCTGCTCACCAGCCGCGCCAGCATTCGCTATTTCCTGAACAAGACCTGGGGCTCGCGCGATATCGACGAAGGTCTGCTGGAATACGACTACCTGACCACGCACCAGCCGGGCGCCCAGCACGCGCCGTATTACTTCGTTTCCGGATTTCTGTTCAGCGAGGACATTACCCGCATCTATCATTCGCTGACACTGCCGGTGTGGATGAGCCACGGCGTCCGCGGTGACTTTGTCGACTACACCCACAAGACCCAGGTCGAAGGCCGCGCCAACTGGACCATCCGGGTATTCCAAACTGGCGCGATGCCGCACTTCGAAGCCGAGGCCGAATTCATAACCGCCTACGATGCCTTCCTTGCCGGCGTGCCGTCGGCGTCGCTGGCATAAAGTGCTGCCGTGTCCGGCCTGGTCTGGAGCAGGGATGGTGCAGACTGGCCCAACCGGGATTTCAGCAGCTTCGTCGAAGCCGCCGGAATCCGTTGGCATGTGCAAAGAATGGGCGAGGGGCCACCGCTGCTTTTGATTCATGGCACCGGCGCCGCGACCCATTCCTGGCGGGGGTTGCTACCGCTGCTGGCGCAGCATTTCTCGGTTGTCGCGCTGGATTTGCCCGGACACGGCTTTACGCAGTCCCCGCCAGGGCATCGTCTGTCGTTGCCGGGCATGTCGACAGATGTCGGCGCGCTGCTCCGCAAACTCGAAGTGAGACCGGAGATTGCGGTCGGTCATTCTGCCGGTGCGGCGATCCTGGCGCGCATGTGCCTCGCCGGCCGCATCGCACCGCGCCTGCTGGTGGCGTTGAACGGGGCCTTCATGCCGTTCGGCGGCGTTGCCACCCATTTGTTCTCGCCATTGGCGAAATTACTGGTGCTCAATCCGTTGGTGCCGCGCGTGTTCGCCTGGCAGGCATCCCATGCAGGGGCGGTCGAGCGGCTGATTGCCAATACCGGTTCGACGATTGATCAAGAAGGTGTTGCATTGTATCGCAAGCTTGTGCGCAATCCCGTGCATGTCGCCGCGGCGCTGCGGATGATGGCGAACTGGAAGCTCGAGCCGCTATTGCATGATCTGCCGCGGCTGGCTCCAACGCTGGTTTTGGTGGCCGCTGCCAACGATCAATCGATATCGCCGACCGTTGCGCAGCAGGTTCGCGAGATTCTTCCCAACGCCATGATCGAGCCGCTGCCCGCCCTCGGCCATCTCGCACACGAGGAGCAGCCGCAACTCATTGCGCATCTCATCGATAAATACGCGCACACGACTGCTGCCGAGCAAGCGGCACCAAAAATGTAAACTGGAATGTACAACGATAGGCTAGGCAACTGTCAAGAAATAGTTACAGTGGCCTCATGCTGGATTCAACGTCAGCCCGATCATCGCGCCAAATTCCTCCGTATCACCGGCCGCATGCGGTGGTGATTGGCAGCGGCTTTGGTGGCCTGGCCGCGGCCATCAGGCTCGGCGTCAAAGGCTACCGAGTAACCGTTCTGGAGAAACTCGACGCCCCCGGCGGCCGCGCTTACGTCTACCGGCAGGACGGCTTCACCTTCGATGCGGGGCCGACCATCGTCACCGCGCCGTTTCTGTTCGAGGAGTTGTGGAAGCTGTGCGGACGAAAGATGTCCGACGACGTGACGCTGGTGCCGGTGTCGCCGTTTTATCGCATCCGCTTTCAGGACGGTTCGCATTTCGACTATTCCGGCGATCCTGACGCGATGCGCCGCGAGATCGCGCGATTCTTCCCCGGCGATGTCGAAGGCTACGACGCCTACATGAAGGCCAGCGAGGAGATATTCAAGGTCGGCTTCGAGCGGCTCGGCGACGTGCCGTTCAGCCAATGGACCGATATGGCTAAAATCGCGCCTGAGATGATCCGGCTGTCGAGCTATCGGAGCGTCTTCAGCCTGGTGTCGAGATTCTTTCGCGATCCGCGATTGCGGGTCGTGTTCAGCTTCCATCCGCTCCTGATCGGCGGCAATCCTTTCACCGCGAGTTCGATCTATTGCTTGATCGCATTCCTCGAGCGGCGCTGGGGCCTGCACTTCGCGCTTGGCGGAACGGGGCGGCTGGTCAAAGGCCTGGTCAGGCTGATCGAGGAGCAGGGCGGCAGGCTCCGTTGCAATCGGGAGGTCCGCGAGATCATCGTACAGAACGGTGCCGCGCGGGGCGTGCGCCTCGCATCCGGCGAAACCATCGACGCCGATATTGTAGTGTCCAACGCGGACTCCGCATGGACCTATCGGCATCTGCTGCCATCATCCGCACGTTCGCGCTGGAGCGACCGGCGTATCGAGCGCGCACGCTATTCCATGAGTCTGTTCGTCTGGTACTTCGGCACGCGCCGCAAATACGATGATGTACCGCACCACACCATCCTGCTCGGGCCGCGCTACAAGGAACTGCTCGCCGATATATTCGAACGCAAGGTTCTTGCCGAGGACTTCAGCCTGTATTTGCATCGGCCGACGGCAACGGACGCGTCTCTTGCGCCCGACGGTTGCGACGCGTTCTACGTGCTGTCGCCGGTGCCCCATCTGCAGAGCGGTACCGATTGGAGCGTGACAGCCGAAAAATATCGCCGCGCAATTGCGCGCGAACTCGGAAACACGATGCTGCCCCACCTGGAAGATGCGATCGTCAGTTCGCATATGCTGACGCCGCAGGATTTTCAGGACCGTCTATCCTCCTTCCGCGGTGCGGCGTTCGGGCTGGAGCCGATACTGACGCAAAGCGCGTGGTTCCGCCCGCACAACAAGAGCGAAGACATCGCAAATCTCTATCTGGTGGGCGCCGGCACCCATCCCGGCGCGGGCCTGCCCGGCGTGCTCTCTTCCGCCCGCGTTCTCGATTCCCTCGTCCCCGATGCCCAAAGCCTGGGGCGCCTAGATCCGGTGACCGCATGAACCACCCGCTCAATTCCGACATGACCGCTTGCCGCAAATTGCTCAAAGGCGGTTCCCGGACGTTTCATGCGGCCTCAAAGGTGCTGCCCCGACGGGTGAGCGATCCCGCGATCGCGCTCTACGCCTTCTGCCGCCAGGCGGATGACGCTGTCGATCTGGGCGGCAATCGCACTGCCGCCGTCGAGCGTTTAAGGGAAAGGCTCGATTGCGCCTATCGTGGCCAGCCGATGGATCTGGCCGCTGATCGCGCCTTCGCCGACGTCGTCGCTCGTTTTTCAATCCCGCGCGAAATTCCCCAAGCGCTGCTCGAGGGATTGGCGTGGGACGCCGAGGGGCGCCGCTACGAGACGCTGCCGGAGCTGTACGCCTATGCTGCGCGGGTCGCCGGCACGGTGGGCACCATGATGACGCTCGTGATGGGGCAACGCACGCCGGAGATTGTGGCGCGCGCCTGCGATCTCGGCGTCGCCATGCAGCTGACCAATATCGCCCGCGATGTCGGCGAAGACGCACGCGCCGGCCGGCTCTATCTGCCGCTGAAGTGGTTGCGGGACGCCGACATCGATCCGGATGCCTGGCTGGCCAGGCCTGAGTTCACCGGCGAGATCGCGGCCATCGTTCAGCGACTGCTCGATACCGCCGATGCCCTTTATGACCGCGCTACGCTTGGCATCAGGAATCTGCCGCGGGCCTGTCGGCCCGGCATCTATGCAGCGCGGGCGCTCTACGCGGAGATTGGCCGGGAGCTCGAGCGCGGTGGGCTTGATTCGGTTTCGCGGCGCGCCGTGGTTTCGACCGATCGCAAGCTCAAGGTGCTGGCGCGGACGCTTTTCTCGCTTAGGACCGAGTGGGTACCGGCAAGGAGGCTTGCGCCGATGGCTCAACTGGATGAGACACGCTTCCTGATCGAGGCCGTGGCGACGACGCCGATGCGTAATCGCGCGCCGGAAGCAAGGTCGAAGCCGATCGAGGATCAAGTGATTTGGGTCATCGATCTCTTCGCCCGACTGGAGCAGCGTGACCGGTTGCAGCGTGCGGCGTCCGTCCGATAGGTGAGGACGGCGATGTCGGACTCGTTGACGATCGGCAATGACAACAATGCCCTCGCGGAAAGCCGCCGCGCGGTTGCGAGGGTCTGGTTCGAGTCCCTGCGGGACCGGATCTGTGCCGAGGTCGAGGCGCTGGAACGCGAGGCGCCCGCCGAATTGTTTCCCGGGACACCCGCTACGTTCGTCTACAAGCCGTGGACACGTGCCACGGGCAGCGGTGGCGGGACCGGCGGCTTCCTCAGCGAAGGCAGGCTGTTCGAGAAGATCGGCATCCACACATCCTCGGCCAACGGGAAACTGACGCCGGAGATGGCGAAGACGTTACCCGGCGACGGCGTGCAGCTCGATTACGTCTCTACCAGCATTAGCCTGATCATGCATCCGCGCAGCCCGCGCGTGCCGACCGTGCACATGAACACGCGGTTTCTCTCGACCGCGCAGGGCTGGTTTGGCGGTGGCGCCGATCTCACGCCGATGCTGCCGGAGCAGCGCACCGAGAATGCGCCGGACACCGTGACGTTTCACGACGCCATGAAGCGCGCCTGCGATGCCCATGATCCCACCTATTACGGCAAGTTCAAGCCGTGGGCGGATACCTACTTCTTCCTTCCGCATCGCGGCCAGGCGCGCGGCGTCGGCGGTATCTTCTACGATCATCTCAATACGGGCGATTTCGAGAAGGACTTTGCCTTCACCCGCGACGTCGGGCTCGCATTGCTGGATGTGTATCCGCGGATCGTGCGGAAGCGGATGATGGAGCCTTGGACTCAGGCCGAGCGGGCGCAGCAACTCGCCTGCCGTGGGCTCTATGTCGAGTTCAATCTACTTTACGACCGCGGAACGATGTTCGGGCTCCAGACCGGAGGCAACATCGAAACCATCCTGAGTTCGATGCCGCCGGTGGTCACTTGGGCATAGAATTTCAGGTGCGGGAGAGGGCACGCCATGGACGACTATCTCGGATTTATCGAGTTCTTCGTCGTGGCAATGTTCGTCATGGCCTGGGGTGTGCTTGAACTGGTCGGAAAGCGGCTCGACAAAAAGAAGGAAGCCGAACGGGCGAAGCAGGAGAACGCGACGCCGCCATCCTAGAACGCGCCTTGCTATCGCCGCGCCCGTGGCATCCGGAATGGCAGCATCGATTGCACAATCGGCATCCTGAAGCGATCAAGCGACAGGCTTTCGTGCATCAAAATCACGGGTTCATCCAACAGCCTCGCGGATATTATCGACCGCGCGTAGAACGGCGCGTCTTCCAGCGTTCTTAGAACACTTGGGGCCTCCTCGCTGCGGACCTCGCGTCCAATCCGCCAACCCGTGCGCTTGAGCGTATGAAGGGCTGGCGGTTCATACGTCTGCATGTGGCCTTGCGGATCGAAGGTCATCGCGAGATCGACACGGCTGCCGTCGCGCCGCAGCGCCTCGTACAGGATGGCTGCACCGTCACGCGTCGCGCCGCGAGACCATTGCCAATCGGAAAAGCCGCTTTCGAGCGGCGCGTCACCCTGGTTCATATCGAGATACCCGTCGCCCTGCCAGCGCAGATGCGGCCGGTCGAGCTCGACCTGCACCCGTGCGCAGGGGGCAATCGGCCACCAGCGATGATTGCCGTTCGCGTTCAGCGTGAATACCCGCTGTGTGATGGCAGTGGGAACGACGCGTATGGTGCCGCGGAGGCGCCGCGGGATCGGGACCGTAATCTCGTCGATGCGAATGATCAGAGATTTGCCGTCCCATGAAAGATTGCTCGGACCCACGGTGAACGCATTTGAAGAGCGGGAGACGGCGCCACGCGGCCGCTCTGTCATCGCCCATCGCTTGCTGCCCTTGGTGTACACGGCGACATTGATGGCGCAATGGTTCAGCGGATCAGCCGGGGCGTTGCGCCGCGCAAAAACGTAATAGGGCGAAAACACGCTGCCGATGAAAGCGATGATGGTGATGCCATTCTGGCCGTCGTCGCTCAGCGCGTCGACATACCACCACGCATAACCGTTTGACGGAACGATTTTGGAGAAGTCAGGTCCGCGAGCAGGCTGGATGCTGCCGACCGGCCCGCCAGCGCCGCCATCGGCACTCCCGGACCGGGATGCGTGCTGCCTCCGGCCAGATAGAGTCCCGGGATCTTTGTCCGGACTCCCGGCCGCTGAAAGGAGGCAGTCCATCCGTGCGAGCTGCGGCCGTAGAGCGCGCCGCCCGTCGCCGGAAACATCCGGTTGAAATCCGCGGGTGTCGTCACCTTCATCGCGTGCGCCTGTTGCCGGATCTGCAGCCCGCATCGCTCCAGCACGCCAAATGTCCGCTGCGCGCATTGTTCCACCTCCGCTGCATCGTAGGAATGCCAGTCGCCATTGGCAGGTGCGTTGACGAGCATCAGCAGTCTCTCCGCACCGGTAGCGATGGTGTCCCGGTCGTCGCGATCCTGCGCGCAGACATAGACCGTAGGTTCATTCGGCGACACGCCTCGCGCAAAGATGTCATCGAACTCGGCATTGTAATCGCCTGAGAAGAAGACGTTGTGCCGGCGCAGCGGGAAACCGCCCGTCTCGGCGAACAGGCTCCAGGTCATCGCAGACAGCGAGCGGGCAGCGGCTGGGATTGCCACGGCTGCATGGCGGACCGGCACGCCGAACAGTCCGGCGGCAACGGCGCCGACATCCGCATTCACGATGACGGCATCCGACGTAATGCGTTCGCCGCTCGCAAGCTTCACACCGTTGGCGCGTCCGCGGGAGATAAGAACTTCGCTGACCTCGTGGCCCAGCCGAATCGTGGCGCCGAAGGATTTTGCGCCATCCGCCAGCGCTTTTGCCAACGCGTGCATGCCGCCATCGATACTCCAGACGCCTTCGCGCTCGACATGGGCGATTAGCATCAGGGTCGCGGGCGCAAGATAGGGCGACGACCCACAATAGGTGGCGTAGCGCCCGAACAGCTGCTGCAGCCGCGGATCGGCAAAGTATCGCCCGAGCGCCGACCACATCGACGAGAACGGCTTGATCTGCGGGAGCCGCAACAATCCGCGAAAGCCGTCGGCGCCGATCAGTCCTCCCATGCTCGGCTGTGCGGCGCGCAGGAACGGCTTTTCGAGAATGTCATAGATGCGTTTGGTATCCCGGCAGAATGCGCGGTAGCCGTCCGCTTCGACGGCGCCCGCAAAATCCCCGATCGCGTCGATCGCTCGTTCTTCATCGGCAAACAAATCAAGCCGGGTGTGCTCGTCCCAGGCGTGCCTGGCCAGAACCTCCAACGGGCGCAGGCGAACATGATCGGCGAAGTTCCTGCCGGCCGCCGCAAACAGCTCTTCGAACACCCAGCGCATCGTGAACACGGTCGGACCGCTATCGATCAGTGAAGGACCGATCGCGACTTGCCGCATCTTGCCGCCAAGCGACGTGCTGCGTTCAAGAACGGTGACGTCCAGCCCGCGTGCTGCGAGTGCGAACGCGGAGACCAGACCCGCCACGCCTGCACCGACGATAACAACACGCTCTCCAGGCATGTCCGTGCGGGCTCCGCGTTGGTGATTGACATGTGTCAATACTGATTTACATTCCACATGACAAGTCAAATTGACTATTTCTTCGTGTCAACCGGGAGCCTGTCATGAGCGTCACCAGTCGGATCGAGCGGGCCCTCAATGACGCGATCGGCCGCGCAGAGGTTCCGGGTTGTCCCCCGCGGCTCGCGGCGGCGATGCGGTATGCAGTATTTCCCGGCGGCGCGCGGGTCCGACCCAGGCTTTGTCACAGCGTCGCGGCGGCTTGCGGCGAAGATCATCCGGCCGCGACGGAGGCCGCCGGGGCTGCGCTTGAACTGCTGCATTGCGCCTCGCTCGTACATGACGATCTGCCGTGTTTCGACGCTGCTGAGACACGTCGCGGTCGTCCATCGGTTCACAAGGCTTTCGGCGAACCGCTGGCGGTTCTCACGGGCGATGCGCTGATCGTTCTCGCGTTCCAGACGCTGGCGCGTCTTCAATGCGCGCCGGAGCGGCTCGCGCCCCTGACCTTGACGATCGCCCAATCTGTTGGCGTGCCCTCGGGCATCGTCGCGGGCCAGGCTTGGGAGTGCGAATCGCAGATTGATCTCGCGCACTATCACCGCTCCAAGACCGGTGCGCTGTTCGCGGCGGCGACCGTGGCCGGCGCCGCATCCGCCGGCGCCGACGCCGAGCCGTGGCGGATGGTTGGTGAGAAACTTGGCGAAGCCTATCAGGTCGCTGACGACATTCGCGATGCTGCCTCCGACGAAGTGGAGATCGGCAAACCCGTTGGCCGGGATCTCGCGCTGGGGCGTCCGAGCGCGGTGATCGAACTCGGCCTCGATGGCGCTCTCTACCGGTTGCACGAACTGGTACGTGGCGCCATCGATGCGATGCCACCGTGCCCCAATGGCGCCGAACTCCGCTCGCTGATGCTATCTGAGGCCAAGCGCCTCGTGCCTGCCAAGCTTGCGCAGTTTGCTGCGTAGCCGACATGGCGCCGATCGCGCATCGCGGGGTCGCTAGTCAAGAGACGGATGCACGGCGCGGGCAGGAGGCCGAACGGCCGGCCGTGCCCGACGCACAAACTGCCCGGCGATTATCCCTGCAGGACAGGCTGCTCGGTCTGCGCGACAGGATGCTTGCCAATCAGGGTTTCCAGCGATTTGCAGGCACTTTTGCGCTTACGCGACCGATCGCACGGCAGCGTGCGAGCAGGCTCTTCGACCTGTGCGCCGGTTTCGTCTATTCGCAAATCCTGCTCGCCTGCGTCCGTCTCAAACTGTTCGATCAACTGATGGACGGGCCGCTAAGCGCCGCGGAATTGTCGTCGCGGCTGCCGCTGCCTTCAGACGCGACCGCGCTGTTGCTCGACGCCGCGGTGTCGCTGCAACTGCTGCAGCGCCGGAGCGGCAGCCGTTACGGCCTCGGTCCTCTCGGCGCGGCCCTGATGGGCAATCCCGGCGTTGTCGCGATGATCGAACATCATGCGATGCTGTATGGCGACCTGAATGATCCCATCGCGTTGCTGCGCGGCGACGTCGGAGCGGGTCAGCTCGCGGCTTACTGGCCTTATGCCGGCAATCGGACGGCCGCCAATCTTTCGCATGAAGCGGTGGCGCCTTACACCGCGCTGATGGCGGCATCGCAGCCGATGATCTCGCAACAGGTGCTGTCGGCCTATTCGTTCCGCGGACGTCGCTGCCTGCTCGATGTCGGTGGCGGCGGTGGTTCCTTCATTGCCGAGGTCGCGGCGCGAACCCCGAAACTGCGCTGCGTGCTATTCGATTTGCCGGCGGTGGCCGACCAGGCGAGCGAGCGGTTTCGTTCCATTGGACTGTCGTCGCGCGCGGTTGCTATCGGCGGCAGTTTCCTGACCGATCGACTGCCCGATGGGGCCGACATCGTCTCCCTGGTGCGGGTAATCCACGACCACGACGATGCCGATGTCATGACCTTGCTCCGGGCGATCCGCCGCACCTTGCCGGTCAATGGAACATT
>Ga0081540_1001525_pt1 | contig 19890 bp, 18 predicted proteins | sample TabmetS2T1R1_FD_71024 | JGI IMG/M metagenome (GOLD analysis project Ga0081540, IMG submission 71024) | Tabebuia heterophylla rhizosphere microbial communities from the University of Puerto Rico - S2T1R1 | ecosystem: Host-associated > Plants > Roots > Rhizosphere ... | reverse complement strand
GGGTGCGGGACCGGCTGGAACGCTTCGGCCACGGCGGCCGGACTTACTGTCACGCGCCGGGCGAAGTTCGCCCCCCGGACCCGTCGACGGCGCAGCCCCGAGGGCATCTCCTGCAGATTCTCGATGAGTCTTACCGCGGCTACCAGGACTCCCGCTGGGTTCTTGACGCCGCGGGAATCGTTCCCCGTACCCGCGAACCGGCCATCGGGATGGCGCTCGTAGACGGCCAGCTCGTTGCGTCCGCCCGGCGTACGGTTACTGCGGAGCGCGTGCGCTTCGATGTACAGCCCTACCGCCCGTTGCGATCGGCCGAGATCGACGCGCTCAAAGACGCCGCCAACCGCTACGGCCGGTTCTTGCGGCGAGAACCGGACATCGCTATTCACCGCACCCCGCGATAGCCACCCGAGCGGCGAGTTACGCGGGGCTCGCCGAAGGGGCGGCCGCAGGCCGGGCGCTCTACGACCTGAGACAAACGACCCACGCAGTCCCAACGACGATGGGTCAATCGCCGGAAGCGGTCCGCGCAGGCAAATGCCTAGCGTCTGGTCATGGCCATGGTCAGCCTTCCCACTCTCGCGGGGTTCGCCTCAACGGTGATCTTCGCAGCGAGCGTGCTGCCCATGCTTCTCAAGGCGTTCCACTCCCGTGACCTGGCGTCCTACAGCTTCGGCAACATCGCGCTGGCCAACGTCGGCAATACCGTCCACTCGATCTACGTGTTCAGCCTGCCGCCAGGGCCGGTCTGGCTACTGCACTCGTTCTACGTGCTCAGCAGCGCGCTCATGTTGGGCTGGTACCTCCGCTACACGCTGCGGAGATCCACCCATCCGGCCGCGCACGAGATGGGTCGATCGCCCGACGCGGCCACCGATGGCGAATTCCTAGCCTCGCCTTACCCCGAATGAGGAGGTCGCCGAATGAACACCCAGCACACTGAGACGCTGATCATCGGAGCCGGGCAGGCCGGGCTTGCCACCGGCTACCACCTCAAGCGCCGCGGCCACGCGCTGTTGATCATCGATGCGAACGCGCGGGTCGGCGACAACTGGCGGCAGCAGTGGGACACGTTGCGTCTATATACGCCGGCGAAGTACGACCGGCTCCCCGGTCTGCCGTTCCCCGCGGCCAGCTGGCACTGCCCGCAGAAGGACGAGGTCGCCGACTACCTGGAACGGTACGCGCTGCACTTCGACCTACCGGTGCGGACGAGCACTCGGGTGGACCGTCTTGAGGCGCGCTCAGGCGGCGGGTATCTCGCCACGCTCGGCGACGAGGTGATCAGCTGCGACAACGTGGTAGTGGCCACTGGCACCTTTGGCCGGACGCCAAACGTGCCCGAGTTCGCGTCGGATCTCGACTCGTCGATCCAGCAGCTTCACTCCAGCCAGTACCGCCGGCCGGCCCAGCTCCGACCCGGACCCGTTCTGGTCGTCGGCGCTTCGCATTCGGGGCTGGACATCGCCTACGAGCTGGCCGAGTCCCGCCGGACAATCCTGTGTGGCCCGGACCGCGGCAACATCCCGTTCCGCCCGGAATCTCGATGGGCGCCCGTGGTCATGCCGGCGGTCGTATTCGTCTTCAGGCACGTCTTGACCCGGCGAACCCCGATCGGCCGCAAGGAGATGCACGACGTGCGCTTCCACGGCGGACCAGCCCTTCGTATCAAACAGGATGACCTCGACCGCCGCGGCGTAATCCGCAACCAGGCCCGGATGACTGGCGTAATCGACGGGCGCGCCCAGCTCGCCGACGGCACCGTCCTCGATGTCGCCAACGTGGTTTGGTGCACGGGCTTCAAGCAGGTTTTCGACTGGATTCGTCTGCCTATTCTCGATGAGTTCGGCTGGCCGGTGGAGTTCCGCGGCGTTGTCGACGCCGCCCCTGGGCTCTACTTCTGTGGCCTGTCATTCCAGTACGCGTTCAGCTCGATGGTGTTCCCCGGCATCAGCCGGGACGCCGACTACGTCGCCCGCCAGATCGTGGGGCGGTCGGCGACGGTGAGTACGGCCGCCTGACCAATTACCCGTACGCTCTACCCGGACGGTGCGTGATGGGCGTGGTCGAGGAGCTGATCCGGGCCCGCGAGGCCTACGACCGCCGCGAGTGGCTGGCGGCGTACAGCGGGTTGTCCGATGTCGCGCAGGATGAGCTGACGCCGGATGACTTCGTCCAACTCGCTACCGCGGCATACCTCACCGGCCGGCGTAACGACTGCGTGCAGGCGCTGCAGCGCGCCTACCAGGTCCACCTCGATGCCCGCGACCTGCTCGCCGCGGTGCGCAGCGCGTGCTTTCTGGCGATGGTGCTGCTCACCAGCGGCGAGACGGCGATCGGTAGTGGCTGGGTAGCCCGGTCGCAACGGCTGCTCGAGGACGTCGGCGCGGACGTGGTCGAGCGCGGCTACGTGCTCATCCACCTGATGTACCGGCACATCTTCGCCGGCGAGTTCGACACCGCCTACGAGCTCGCCGAACAGGTCGTCGGGTACGGCCACCGCTACCAGGACCCGGACCTGATTGCGATGGGACTGTGCAGTCAGGGCCGGCTGCTGCTGTACAGCGGTCGTGTGCCCGACGGCCTCGCGCGGCTGGACGAGTCAATGGTCGGCGTGGCGGCCGGCGAGGTGTCCACCATCTTCGCCGGCAACATCTACTGCACGATGATCGAGGGCTGCCAGGAGATAGCCGACTTCGACCGCGCGGCCCGGTGGACCGCCGCGCTGACCACCTGGTGCGCCGAACAACCAGGTCTGGTGCCATTCACCGGTCAGTGTGCGGTCCACCGCGGCCAGATCATGCGGGCGCAGGGCGCCTTCGACGAAGCCCTTATTGAGTTCGATCTCGCCGTGCAGCGGTATCTGGCAAACCAGACCCCAGGTCCAGCCGGTCTCGCGATGGCCGAGCGTGGCGATCTGCTCCGCATCCGCGGCGACCTCGCCGGGGCGCACGCAGCGTACGAGCAAGCGATCGCGTTCGGCCACGAACCGCAGCCTGGCCTTGCGTTGCTCTGGCTCGCCGAGGGCCGTGCTGATGCGGCGGCCGCGGCGATCCAGCGGCTGCTCGGCGAGACGGGCGACCCGGTACATCGCTCGCAACTGTTGCCAACGGCGGTAGAGGTGCTGATGGCCACGCAGCAGCAGAATCAAGCCGCCGACCTTTGCGCCGAGCTGGCATCCATCGCGGGCTCGTTCGGTTGCCCGTCGATACAGGCGCGTGCGGATCGCGCTGCCGCGCTCGTCGCCCTCGAGTCCGGCGATCCGGGGGCGGCCACCCCACTGCTGCGGCGGGCCCGCGCGGTCTGGGAGCAACTGGGTGCGCGGTACGAGACCGCGTTATGCAGGGTGCTCGTCGGCCGCGCCCTACGCGCCCTCGGCGACGACGAATCCGCCGCTGCCGAGCTAGTGGCCGCGCGGCGCAGCTTCGCCGAACTGGGCGCGGCACCGGCCGAGCGCGAAGCAGCCGCGCTGATGGCCACCACCTACCCCGGCGGGCTCACTGCGCGCGAGGTCGAGGTGCTACGCCTGGTCGCGGCGGGCAAAACCAATCCGGAGATCGCTGCGCTGCTCTTCCTGAGCGAGAAGACCGTGGCCCGACACCTGAGCAACATCTTCACGAAGCTCGACGTCACCTCACGTACGGGCGCGGCCGCATTCGCCTTCGAACACCACATGATGTGAGCGGCCGGCAGCTACCCGGACACCCGACGGGATTGGGCGGGATCATCCGATCCGTCAGGCGTCGCGCGCAGCCGGCCGGATTTGGCGGCGCGCTCACGAGTCGTTGCGGGTCGCGTGGATAGCCAAGGATCGCGATACCACGAACGGTCCGGCTGGGCCGCCGCCGGCAAGACTGTCCGTAATGCATTGGACTTGGGCGAGCACGCAGCTCGTACCGTCAGGTGGGGTGGCGGCGTTTATCGCAACAACCCTGAGCGCGGAGACCGTTGGTTTGACTTGGAGGTGAGTGATCCAACCGCCATCGTCACGGACCGTAGCAGGGCCACCGACGAACCAGCGTTGTACCGAGCTAGACGATACGGCTGATCCAGCGGGCGTCATCGGTTGTGCGACGGCGTAGACCGCTTGCCCGCCGCCGAGTCCATGAACGACGCCCGCGACGGTCACCATCTGACCCTTCGCAGACGTGGTGAAGGAAACGGTACGGATTACCAACTCGAATTCATCAGTCGACGTGGACTGACTTCGGTTCGACCTGGATTGATTGCTCGCCGGTGATTTACCACCCGAGGTGAGGAGAACAACCAATCCGGTGACGAGTGCCACCGCGACGGTTGCGGTAACGCCGATCCACACGGCCCGGAATGCAGTCCCACTAGGCCGTCTCCGGGCCCGGTGCCTCGCCGCCACGGCCAACCACCGTAGCCGATGCCGGCAAATGCTCGGCCCGCTGCCCCCGCCATGTCTGTCGAGCGTGATCTTGGAGTTGATGCTATCTGGCGACGATAAGTCCAAGATCATCCCAGCTGGCCGCCGTCTGAGCCCCGGAATTACTTCACGCTAACGCCGTCGGGGCGTTCCGCGGCCGGCCCATCGATGAGTTTTGGCGGCCCGGACCGTCACATGTGCATAAGGTCTCCGGACGTCCGGGGCGGCGATAGGCCCGAGGGGGCGCGATGACGGGTGCTGCGCTGGCGGCCGAGCGCGGCGGCGAAGGGTCGCTGTGGGCGGCCGTGCTGGCCGGCGACCGTGATGCGTTCGCGGCTCTAGCCGGCCGGTATCAGCGCGAGCTGGAGGTGCATTGCTACCGAATGCTCGGTTCGATCGAGGACGCCGAGGACGCGGTCCAGGAGACGCTGCTACGCGCCTGGCGCAAGCGCGAGACCTACCGTGGCCAGGCGACGGTCCGGGCGTGGCTCTACGGCATAGCAACCAACGTCTGCCTGGACGCGCTGGAGCGGCGCACCCGCCGATTGCTGCCGCCCGCGGTGGCGGCACCGGCGAATCCGTTGGCGCCCCCACCGCCGCCGGCGAGCGAAATCGGCTGGTTGGAGCCCTATCCCGATGCGTTGCTGAACTCACCTACCGTCGACGAGCAGATAGTCGCGCGGGAGACGATCGAGCTGGCGTTCCTGGTCGCCATCCAGCACCTGCCACCGAGGCAACGGGCCGTACTGATCTTGCGGGATGTGCTCGGTTGGAGCGCCCGGGAGGCCGCCGAGGTCGTCGGAACGACGGTGATCGCCACCAACAGTGCCTTGCAACGCGCCCGAACGACGCTGCGGGAGCACCTGCCGGAACGCCGGCTGGACTGGCGCCGCTCCCGAACACCCGATGACGACGAGCGCCACCTGCTCGAGCGGTACATGGACGCGTGGAACCGGACGGACGTCGACGCGCTTGTCGCGCTCCTCGCCCGCGACGCCCGCTTCACCATGCCGCCGAGCCCCGGCTGGTACGCCGGACGCGACGGGATCCGCATGTTCCTAGCCAGGTATCCGCTGGCCCCTGGAGCTGTGCGGCATGTTCACGTGCCGACGCGTGCGAATCGGCAGCCCGCGTTCCTGGTCTATCTGGCCGACGGCGACCAGGGTGCGCTGCGGCCGTTCGCGGTCGAGGTGCTGCGCATTGTTGACGGCCTGATCCGCGAGATCGACGTCTTCCGGCAGCCTGATCTCGTGGAGCGGTTCGCGGTCGCGGCGCCAGCATGATTCCGGCCGGGCCGGACGACGGCGATTCGCTCGATGTCGACCGCATTGCCCGGACGGTCTGGCCGACCTTCGGTCGGCGGGTCGTAGCGGTGCCGCCTGGTGAGGCGATGCCGGTCGACGCGGGCACCTGGGAAGACGCGATCGTGTTCGTCCTTTCCGGCGAGATCGACGTGCGGTGTTCGAGTGGGGCCGGGCATCGCTTCCAGCAGGGGGACATCCTCTGGTTCACAGGGCTGTCGGTGCTGTCGCTGCGCAATGGCGGCCCAGTGCCGGCCCGGCTCCTCGCGATCTGGCGAATTGCTCACCGGTGAGTTCTCCAAGCTCGCGCCGTCACATGGACGACAGCTTTCGAGATTCAACGTGGAGGTATGAGCGTGACTGCGATTGATCACGTCCCGGCGCATCGCTGGCGAGCATTCGCCGTGTTGGCCGTGGCGTTCTTCATGACCATCGTCGATCTCTCGATCGTCAATGTGGCCCTGCCAACGATCGGCCGCAGCTTGCATTTCAGCGAATCCAACTTGCAATGGGTCGTGACCGCCTACGGCCTGACCTTCGGCGGCTTCCTGCTCCTCGGCGGCCGCGCGGCCGACCTACTCGGGCGCCGCCGCATCCTGATGATCGGCCTGACGATCTTTACCGCCGCATCACTCGCATGTGGGCTGGCAACCTCGGACACGTTCCTGATCATGGCCCGAGGAGTCCAGGGGTTCGGCGCGGCGATCGTGCTGCCAGCGGCCTTGTCGATCGTCATGAACATGTTCCGGGAGGGCGGCGACCGCAACAAAGCGCTCGGCGTTTGGGGCGGCATTGGCGCGAGCGGCGCGACCGTCGGGCTGATCGCCGGCGGGCTGCTCACCCGATTCATCGGTTGGGAGTACATCTTCTTCTTGAACGTTCCGATCGGCGCCGCGGCGATGCTGCTCACCCCGCGACTGGTCCCGGAGAGCCGACGGGACGCAGCGCGCCGCCGCTTCGATCCGTTCGGGGCCATCACGGTCACGGCAGGATTGCTCCTCCTCGTTTATGCGTTGTCGAAGGCACCACAGGATGGCTGGTCGTCGGCCCGGACGATCACGCTGCTCACGGCGTCGGCGGCTCTGATCGTTGCCTTCCTGATCATCGAGTCGCGCGCCGAAGAGCCGCTGATGCCGCTACGCATCTTCCGACTCCGGACCGTGGCGGGTGCGAATGCGGTCGGCCTGCTACTGGGCGGCAGCTTCTTCGCCTTCATCTTCGTCGGGACCCTCTACATGCAACAAGTCCTGGGCTACTCGGCGATCAAGACCGGGTTGGCCTGGCTCGCTGCGTCAGTCACCTCGGTAGCCTTCGCCGGCCTGGCGCAAGCCCTCGTGAGCAAGCTGTCAGCGAAGCTCGTAATGGCGTTCGGCATGGGGCTCATCGGCACCGGCATCCTGTGGGCGACGAGCATCCCCGTCCACGGCGGTTTTTGGGGCGACCTGGCCGGTCCATTCTTCGTAACCGGAGCCGGCACGGCGTTCGCGTTCATCCCCGTGTCTATCGCCGGACTGGCGGGCGTTGCTCCGCACGAAGCGGGGCTTGCGTCTGGATTGCTCAACACATCTCAGCAAATCGGCGGCGCGATCGGTGTCGCCGTGGCGTCGACGATCGCAGCGTCGCGGTTCGCAGCGCTCACCGATGCCGGCATGTCGACACCGGTCGCTCTCACCGGCGGCTTCCAGTGGGCGCTGTGGGTTTGTGGGGCGTTAGGACTCGCCGGGGTTCCCGTCGCGTTCCTGCTGGTCAAAGACCGTGCAGTCACACCGGCCGCCATCACACCTGACACCGAGCCCGCACTCGCGTCCGCCGAATCACTGCTACGAAGAGAAGGAGGCAGCACATGAGACAGGTCATGGTTCGCTATCGAGTCAAGCCGGGCCGCGCCGCCGAGAACGAGAAACTCGTTCGTGCGGTCTATGAGGAACTGCACCGAACCCAACCGCCCGGATTCCGCTACGCCACCTACCAGCTCGACGACGGCGCGAGCTTTCTACACCTGGCGACCGAGACGGACGACAACGCCGCCAGCCCGCTTGCGGGGCTGGAGGCGTTTCAGCGATTCGTCAAGGACATCGCCGAGCGATGCGACGATCCGCCTGCCGTCACGAAGCTGCGCGAGATCGGGTCTTACCGCCCGCGAGGCAGCGGGTAGCTGAGGGCCCGCGCGCCCCCCGGACGGTCAGCGGTCGAGAATCAGCACGTCGAGTTGACGAAGCCGCTCGGGGTCAGCAAGCAGGTCGATGGCGACGATCTTTCCCGCTGCGATCGTGAAGCCGAACACGACCCGGGGTCGGCCGCCCGGGGCCCACACGGCTCCCACCGTGCCGTTGACCAGAGCCGGATGAGCCACCCGGGCGCGTCCAGAGAAGGTGCTGGCGACATCCAGCGCGCCGCGGACCTGCCTTTCGGCACCCACCGAAACCGCGGCGTCATCCGCGCTCAGCACGACGTCGGGATCCAGGAGGGCCAGCAGCGCGTCGAAGTCACCGCCCCGTGATGCCGCGAGAAAGGCGTCTACGACGGCCCGCTTGCGAGTCAGGTCCGCGTCCGAGGCCGGCGTGGCGCCCTGCACCCGGCGCCGAGCCCGGCTCGCAAGCTGCCGCGCCGCTGCCGGCGAGCACCCCTCGATACGCGCGATCTCGTCGAACGGCAGGGCGAACATGTCGTGCAGCACAAATGCCAGCCGTTCGGCCGGTGCCAACGTGTCGAGAACCAGAAGCAGCGCGATGCCGACGGAATCGGCCAGCACCGCTTCGTACTCAGGATCGGCACCGGTCGACCGACCCGCCACCAGATCGTGCCCACGCCACTCCAGCGATTCCTCGCGCCGCGCGGTGCGGGAGCGCAGCATGTCTAGACAGACCCGGGCGAGAACCGTCGTCAGCCAGCCACCCAGGTTGGTTACCTCACGTGTGTCGGCTCGGCTGAGCCGAACCCAGGTCTCCTGGACCGCGTCGTCGGCTTCACTGGGCGAGCCGAGCATTCGGTAGGCGACAGCCCGCAGATGGTTGCGGTTAGCCTCGAACTGGTCGGTCAACCAGCCTTGTTCCTCCATCCGCCATCCCTCCGCCAGGCGTCCGTCACAGCACTGACGAACGGCGCCGGACGAATGTGACACCGCCACCCGGTTGAGCAGACCGCCGGGCCGGCGCGACCCGAAATTCAGTTAGCGCTGGCGGACCAGCGCGCGCCAACCGCCGGCCCGGTTGTTGGCAATGATCTGCTGGAACACCGCGAGCAGTGCCCGCTTGTTGATAGCTTCTCCCGGCCGGATCGCGACCGTGCGCGCGGTCTTGTTGTTGTGCCCTGCCGTGATGATTCCTTCTGGATCCGGCACGATCCCGCCATCGTAGAGAAATACGTTCACATGATCCTTGGCGGCAAGCAGCGCGCAGATGTTTCCATGCAGGACGAAGTACGGCTGAATCGTTCGCTTTATGGTCTCGACCACTTCCTCGTCCGCGGCGTGGACCAGATCCCGGGCCTCTCGGCAAACGACCTGCTGCCAGTCGGGCAGCGCGTTGATGTACTCGTCAACCCGCGGATCAGTGGGGTAGCTCATGGTTGGTTCACGGTAGTCCTGCACGCGAGGGTTGCATCCGGTACCTAGGTACAGGTTTATGGTCGCGTAATGACACAGCCCGAGACCTGGGCGCCCGAGGCGTGCACGCTGCCCCAAGAGGAAAGACCTGTTCGACAAGCCGAGTTCGGTGCCCTCTTCGCCGCCGCCCTGCGGGGCACTAGTCGGCTCGATGCCGTCCATCTCCGACTGATTCTGGATCCGGCGTTCGAGCAGCTGACGCGCGACCTGACGAATCGGGAGCTCGCGTGCTGCTCGTTCTTCAGCTTCACTCTCGAACACTCCGATGACGACCTGTGGCTGGACATCCAGGTACCCGCCTCTCAGGCCGCTGTGCTTGCGGCACTGGCGAACCAGGCGGAGGCGTCCCGCCGGAGCAACCGGTGACGACTCGACTTCGGTCCGGTCAGGTGGCCGAGGCGGCGGGTGTCAACCTGCAGACCTTGCGGTATTACGAACGACGCGGGCTGCTGGCCGAACCAGAACGCAGCCTCGGCGGCCACCGGCTCTATCCGGAGCAGGCGGTCACCATCGTGCGCGTCGTCAAGGCGTCGCAACGCTTGGGGTTCACGCTGGACGATATCGCCGACCTGCTCGAGACCGGTCGACATCGCCACGGGAGACGCCCTGACGCGGGTCTGCACGCCAAAGCAGTCGCCAAGCTCGCGGAGATCGAACAGCGGATCGCCGATCTACGGGTGATAGCCGACACATTGCGGATGGCTCTCGAATTCGGCTGCGACGACGTGATGGCTTGCGCCACCAGTGCGGATTGCCCGCTGCCGTTCGCCGATCTCGCCGGGCCAGGCGCCGAGCGCTCGTAACGCCCCGCCGGGACGCGGCAGCCGCAGCAGGCCGCGAAGCTCTGGGCCGTCGCTGAAATCCGTTGCCTGATCCGGCCAGCCGTGGATTAGTTAGAGGTCATGGGGTGCTACACAGACCACGTCATGCCGCGGTTGATGAACTCGGCCGGGGGCAGGCCAAGGGTCCGACCGTTGCGGCGCCGGGTATGCGACGGGCTTTCCGGCACAGTCGTCGAGATCGGTTTCGGTTCCGGGCACAATGTGCCGTACTACCCGGAGACGGTGACCTCCGTCACCGCGATCGAACCTTCCGATGTCGCCTGGACCCTTGCCCGCCAGCGCATCCGGACGAGCGGGATCCCGGTATTGCGGTCCGGCTTGGATGGCGCATCGCTGCCCTTTCCGGACGACAGCTATGACGCCGCCCTCTCGACCTGGACGCTATGTACCATCCCCGACGTCGCGGTTGCGCTCGGTGAGGTACGCCGGGTGCTAAAGCCCGGAGGAAGTCTGCATTTCCTCGAGCACGGGCTGGCTCCGGATGAGAGGGTGCGCCGCTGGCAACGACGCCTCGAGCCGCTGCAGAAGAAGGTCGCCGGAGGGTGCCATCTCACCCGACCGATCGTGGAGCTCCTCGAGAATGCAGGGTTCGTCACCAAGGATCTCGACGTCTTCTACGCGGACGGCGAACCAAAATCGGTCGGCGCGTGCTCCCTCGGCCGAGCTATCTCGCCGTAGCGAGCTGGGCCGAACGAGTCTCTAATTCCTAAGTTAGCCATCCTTCGCTGTGATATGGATCGCTCATCGCAATTGCGTCAAAGGGGGAGAGAGACGCATGAGCATACGAGACAAGACGACCGTCGATGCTGAGGTCAAGTCGCCGGGCGTCTCTCGGCCGACTGGTTCGACGACCGTGCACGATCGAGAGGGCGTCGCGACGGATCCCCGCGATCTCGTTCGGTTCTCCATTCCCGAATTCGAGTACCGGCCGCTCGGCGGCGCGCCAACCCTGCGGTGGCGGCACTCCGGCTGGATAGCGCACCCGCTGCCCGTCGGTGAGCTCACCCCGGCGAACATGATCATGCTTGAGTTCATCCATGCGCTATCGACCGCGGCCAGCCGCCGAAATCACCACCTGCTGCTTGCGGCCGGCGACGACAGCGGGCTGCGTGATATCCGCGAACTCATCGGATCGTCGGCGGTGGATGCGTTCGTGCTCGCTACCGTTACTCCGCATGACCCGCGGATAGCGCTGCTGGCCCGGCGGGGCATCCCGTTCGCCAGCTTCGGACGCACCGAACCGGGCATGCCGCAAAGCTGGGTCGATATCGACAACCGGTCCGCCGTCCGCAGCCTGACCAGCGGCCTCATCGAGCAAGGTCATTCCAGCCTGGCCTTCCTCGGCTACGCACCGCAGGGCAGGTGGGACGTGGAGCGGGAAGGCGGCTACCAGGACGCGTTGACCGCGGCGGACCTGCCCACCATTGTCGCCACGCCCGAGCCCGACGGCCCGGCGGTGCAGCACGCCATCGACGCATTGCTTGACGCGAACCGGCCCCCGACCGCCATCCTCACTGGCAGCGACGTCCTAGCCGCCGCTGTCTACGCGGCCGCGGCCCAGCGAGGAATCCATGTCGGCAGCGACCTGGCCGTCACCGGCTTCGACGGCAGCCTGATCGGCCGGATGCTCACGCCGGCCCTGACCACCCTGGCCATCCCGACCGGCGATATCGCCCAGCGGTTGGTGGATCGCGTGCTGCGTGAACTCGATGAGCCCAGCGATGAACCAGGAGAGCTGATCATGCCGGAACTCGTCGTCGGTGCGAGCGCATCCCTTCCGGAGCGTTGATATCTGGCCCGGCTGCTCAAATCGAGAGCACGGTCCTGGCCGCCCGACCGAGCACCTGACGCAGCTCGCGTTCAGGCAGGCCGCTCGAGTAGAGCAATGCCGACTGGATAGCGCCTATGGCCGCATGCACGATGGCCCGGGCAGCATCGTCCGACATGTCGCGCTGGCGGAGCAGGAGCGTTACCCACTCCTCGACATAAACACGCTGCTTGCGGCGCAGTCGTCGTCGATCCGCTTCGGGCAGGTTGTTGATCTCGCGGATGTAGACGCGCGCCAGCTCCCGGTTGGCCACGACGAACTCGACCTGGACGTCGACGAGCTGGGCCAGAGTGGTTAGCGGATCAGGGGTTCTGCGGAGGATGCGTCGTTGATCTCGACGAAGCCGGTCGATCACTCGGTCGAAGAGCGCGACCAGGACGGCGGATTTGCTGTCGAAATGCCGATAGATCGCCGAACCGGTCACGCCGGCCGCCGAACCAATGTCTGCCATCGAGGCGGCGTGGTAGCCCTGTCGCGCCACCAGGTCGGCGGCGGAAGCGAGAATCTTCTGTTTCCGCTGGGGATCCCGAGTGCGTGGTGGTGCGCTCATCTCGCCGCCAGGAGGCTCACTGGTACGTCCACGAACCGCGACCGTAGGTACTCACCGAGGCCCTTTGCCTGGGGATCCGGTCGGGTCGAAGCCGCGACGCCGGCACCGAGGAGCCCGACGATCACAAAGTTCAGCGCCCGCAGGTTCGGCAATTCATAGCGCTCGACCGTCAGGGTGGCGGCTTCCGGAACGAGCTCGCGGAAGAGCTCCACCGTGAGATAGCCGCGCAGCCAGTCGTATGCGGACGCCCCCTTGACCCAGACTCCAACGTTGGCGTTACCACCCTTATCGCCGGAACGGGCCGCCGCAATGTGGCCGAGCGGTATCCGAACGGTGGGCCCCGCCGCTGCCGGCATCGTCGGCGGGTTGCTCGCCGGCATGATCCCCCGCTCGAGACCGCCTTCACTCCCCGGCGGCGGGGCGACAATGTGGGACTGGCCATCGGACGTGGTGACCCGCTGGGTGACGAGGTCAACCGGTACTAACGCCGGCCAGTAGCCGCCAAACGCAGTTTCGGCCGACGGCGGAGTGGTGGTGTGAAAACCGGCGTAGCCGCCGAGCGCGAGCTCGATCGTGGCGTTGGAGAAGGCCCGGCCGACGCGGTGGGAATCTCGGTCCTTCACGGTGATACGCAGATGGGCCGTGGCTTGTTCGTTGGTGGACGCGTCCTCCCGGTCATAACGCAGCAGGCGCACATCGACCTCGTCGAACCGATCACGCCCACCGAGCAGGTCGAACAGCTCCTGCTCGGCCCAGGCCGCCTTCTCGACAATGTCGAGGCCGGTGAGGACCAAGGTCATGGTGTTCCGGTAGCCGCCCAGATAGTTGATCCCGACCTTCAAGGTCGACGGCGGAGAGGTTCCGCGGGTAGCAATGAGCGAAACCCGGTCCGGACCCAGCTGGGTTAGTTGCACCGTGTCGAAATACGCCACCACGTCGGGATTCAGGTACTCCGGGCTCGCGATCTCGTAGAGCAATTGAGCGGTCACCGTGTCGGTCGTGACCAGTCCGCCGGTGTCCGGATGTTTGGTGATCACGCTGCTGCCGTCGGCGGCGACCTCGGCGATCGGAAACCCGGGATACCGGCGGTCCGTTATCTCCGCCAGCCACGCGTAGTTGCCGCCCGTGGCCTGGGGACCGCACTCGATGATGTGACCAGCGGCAACTGCGCCCGCGAGCGCATCGAAATCGCTGCGCTCCCAACCGTGCCACCAGGCGGCTGGGCCGACGACCAGCGACGCGTCGGTTACCCGTCCGCAGACTACGAGGTCCGCCCCGCCCGCCAACGCCTGCGCGATACCCCACCCGCCGAGATACGCGTTGGCCGTTATTGGCTCGACCCCTGCGTCGACCAGCGGCTGACCCGTGTCGATATTCGCGAGCGGGTAGCCGGCGGCGACGATCTCCTTAATACGGCCGGATAAGTCGTCACCGTCCACATACGCGACCCGCGCGGCCAGCCCGAGCCGCGCGGCCAGCTGGTTGAGCTCGGCCACCAGTCCGGCCGGGTTCAGGCCGCCGGCGTTGCTGACGACTTTGATGCCTCGATCAAGGCACGTACCAAGAACATCTTCCATCTGGGTCACGAAGGTCGTCGCGTATCCGGCCGTCGGGTCCTTCTGACGCGACTTCCAGAGGATGAGCATCGTCAACTCGGCCAGGTAGTCCCCGGTCAACACATCGATCGGGCCTCCGTCGACCATCTCGCGCGCAGCGGAGAGCCGATCTCCGTAGAAACCCGAGCAGTTCGCAATGCGCACGGGCCGACGATTCGTCATGAGCTCGAATAGTCGACAACGGCGAGCACAGCACCCGCGTCCACTGTCTGACCGGTCTCTACGCCGACGCCGGTCACGGTCCCATCGGCCGGCGCGACCACTGTGTACTGCATCTTCATTGCTTCCAGCACCACGACCGGAGCGCCCATCTGGACGTCGTCGCCGGGCGTGACGTCCACGCGCACCACCGTCCCCGGCATCGGCGCCACCAGCGAGCCTGGCACGGAGAGCACCTCGGGCTCAGCAAATCGAGGGACTTCGACCAATGTCGTCACGCCGAGCGAGCTGTGCACCTGCGCGCTTCCTCCGCTGCGCCCGATCCGGAACGTTCGGCGGATCCCGTCGACCGCCAGATCGACGACGTCACTCGTGACACGGATCATCTCGACGTCGCTGAATGATTCTTGGTTCACCGCGGCCGCCTCCAGGCCGGCGCGAGTGAATCGGTATCCGACGTGGTAGGTCGCACCGCCACTCGTGTAGGAAGTCCAGTGCGGTTGACTCGGGACATTGCGCCAACCCGGCGGCGCCGCCGCCAGCACGCGTGCGTGCTTGCGGCGCTCGGCTTGATCGGCCAGAGCGGCCACGAGCGCGTGGATCCGATCCACCTGCGGAGATCGCGCAGATCGCATCAGCTCGACTGGGTCGTGGCGGGCCAGATAGTCGACGTCGACGTCACCGGTGCGGTAGTCGGGCGAGCGCAGCAGAGCAACGAGCAGGTCGCGATTCGTTGCCACCCCGTGCAGGTAGGTGTCCGACAGCGTCCGGGCCAGAAGGCGGCGGGCTTCCTCTCGGGACGATGCGTGCGCGATCACCTTGGCTACGAGCGAGTCGTAGTGCGAGCTGACGCGTGATCCGACGGCAACCCCGGAATCCACCCGCACGCCAGGTGACTCTGGCACTGTGAACCCATGCAGAATGCCAGTCGCAGGAAGGAATCCAGCGGCCACGTCCTCGGCATATAGGCGCGCCTCGATCGCGTGCCCACGAAGCTGCACTCCGTCAACCTCAGGCGGTAAGGGCCGACCTTCGGCGACCTGCAACTGCAGCCCGACGAGATCCAGCCCAGTAACCAGTTCGGTTACCGGGTGCTCGACCTGAAGCCGGGTGTTCATCTCCAAGAAGTAGAACTGGCCGTCACGGTCCACAACGAACTCCACCGTGCCGGCCCCGATGTAGTCGACCGCTCGGCCGGCGGCAACCGCGGCGGCGCCCAAGCGTTCTCGCAGAGGCGGATCGACGATTGGAGACGGGCTTTCTTCGATGAGCTTCTGGTAGCGGCGCTGCACGGAACAATCCCGCTCGCCCAGATCGACGACCTTGCCGAAGGCGTCCCCGAGGATCTGCACCTCGACGTGACGCGCTCTCTCGACGTATCGCTCAGCGAACACTGTGCCGTCCCCGAAGGACGATGCCGCCTCACGTTGGGCTGCCGCCACGGCCGACTCCAGTTCAGCCGCCTCTAGGACTAGCCGCATGCCGCGCCCACCGCCGCCGAAGGCGGCCTTCACCAACACCGGAAAGCCGACGTCTCGGTTTACTAGCGCGGTGGGCGGCGTCGCAGCCGCCCCTGTCTCACAGCCGATCTCGATATGGGGCAGTACCGGCACGCCGGCCGCCGCCATGGTCTGCTTGGCCGAGATCTTGGCACCCATCGTCTCGATCGCACGGGCCGACGGCCCCACGAAGATCAGGCCTGCATCCGCGCAGGCGCGCGCAAACTTCGCGTTCTCAGCCAGGAATCCGTAGCCGGGATGGATGGCATCTGCATCGGTTAAGCGGGCCGCATCGATAATCCGTTCGCTGCGTAAGTAGGTCTCGGTCGGAGCCGAGCCCGGTAACCGCACCGCCTCGTCGGCGAGTCGGACGAACGGCGCGTCCTTGTCGGCGTCGGCGTAAACGACGACGCAGGTGATGTCCATCGCCTTGGCGGTGCGCATGATGCGCGCCGCTATCTCGCCTCGGTTGGCGATCAGCAACTTCGAGATCGGACGCATTTGGCGTCTCACATCCGGAACACGCCGTAGCCACGGCGGCCCTCGATGACCTGCGAGTGGACGGCCGACAGGACCAGGCCGAGCACCGTTCGGGTATCGCGAGGATCGATGATGCCGTCGTCGTAAAGGCGGGCGGTGACGAAGAAGGAATGGGACTCTGCTTCGATCTGCTCCTCGACGGCTGCCCGCCGCCGCTGATCGGCTTCCTCGTCGAACGGCCGACTGGCCGCCATCGCCGCCTGCCGCCCCACGATCGAAAGGACGCCGGCGAGCTGCGTGGCGCCCATTACGGCGACTTTTGCGCCGGGCCAGGCGAAGACGAACCGTGGGTCGTACGCGCGGCCTGACATCCCGTAGTTCCCGGCGCCGAAAGACGCGCCGATCGTGATGGTTATGTGCGGAACGGTGCTGTTCGTTACGGCGTTGATCATCTTTGCGCCGTCCTTGATCATGCCGCGCTGCTCATACTCGGTCCCGACCATGTATCCGGTCGTGTTCTGCAGAAACACCAAGGGCGTGTCAACCTGGTTTGCCAGCAGGATGAATTCGGTCGCCTTCTGCGCCTCCTCACTGAACAGCACGCCGCGCGCGTTTGCCACGATCCCGATCGGGAATCCGTGGACGGATGCCCATCCAGTCACCACGCTCGGGCCGTATCTGGCCTTGTATTCGTCAAATCGGGACCCGTCGACGACCCGGGCGAGAATCTCCCGTGGATCCACCGGAACTCGTAAATCCGTCGGGGCTAGGTCGAGTAGCTCCTCGGCGTCGAAGAGCGGATCGTCCGCGGGCCGGGACGGCCCCGGCCCCGCCTTGCGCCAGTTGAAATCGGAGACGATTTGACGGCCCAGCCGGATCGCGTCCTTCTCGTCGATCGCGAAGTAGTCGGCCACGCCGGATATCCGGGTGTGCATGTCAGCCCCGCCGAGCGCCTCCTCCTCGGCGTCCTCGCCAGTGGCCATCTTGACGAGCGGCGCGCCACCGAGAAAGACCGCCGCCTGCCGGTCGACCAGCACAGCGTGATCGCACAGGCCCGGGACGTACGCGCCGCCCGCCGCGGAGGGGCCGAACACCAGTGCGACCGTCGGGATGCCCAGGGCCGAGAGCTCAGCCAGGTCGCGGAATACCCGCCCGCCCGGGATGAACAATTCCGCCTGCGTCGGGAGGTCCGCGCCGCCGGACTCGACCAGATTGATGACGGGGAGCCGGTTGCACTTGGCGATCTCAAGCGCCCGTAAGTTCTTCCGCAGCGTGTACGGGTTGACCGAGCCACCGCGCACCGTCGGATCGTTCGCGGTGATCACGCATTCGACATCGGATACCAGGCCGATCCCGGTGACGATGCCAGCCCCGACCGTGAACTCGGTGCCCCATGCGGCCAAGCTAGATAATTCGAGGAATGGAGAATCCCGGTCCAGCAACAGCTCGATGCGTTCCCGGGCAAGCAGTCGACCGCGCGCGTGGTGCCGATCCGTGTAGTTCGAGCCGCCGCCGGCGACCGCGCGCGTCAGTTGCTTATCGAGTTCGGACAGCAAGCCCAGTTGGACGGCGCGATTGCGCGCGCACGCTTCGCTGGTGAGATCTACTGAAGTCCGCAGGACGGAGGTCATCTGTGGACACCCACACGCACGTCCATCCGACAATGTTAACGGTCATTCACTAAGCCCCCGCAGTCCGAGTCACAGAGCCATCGATCTGGTACCACAGAGATATGCGCTTGCTCACTCGCTGGCTCGTGCTGCACGGCTTAGTTCGGTTCGCGACCCGCCGGTGGGCGGCAGCGGGTGATCCGCAGGCCGCTCTGATCGCGGACCCGACTGTGCGCGCGAATCCCATTCCCGCTTACGAGGGCATCCGGGCGCGAGGTCGGCTAGTCCGCACCCGAATCGGTTACATCACGGCGGATTACGAGATCGCGCACGCGGTCCTGCGCTCCGACGACTTCAGCGTGAGCTCGATCGTGACCAACGTCCCGCCGTGGATGCGTCGAGTGGAACGGGTCACGCGAGGTGTCGCTATGCACCCGCTTGAAGAACCGTCACTGCTGTCAATCGAGCCGCCCGACCACACGCGGTATCGCGCCCTGGTGTCCTCGGTGTTCACCGCGCGGGCGGTGGCTCGACTGGGTGATCAGGTGGCGAGCACCGCCGACGCCCTGCTCGATGAGATCGCCGCCGCCACCTTCGAGGACGCCACGAGCGACATCATCGACGCGTACTGCGCGGTACTGCCGGTGGTGGTCATTAGTGATCTGCTCGGTGTGCCACCCGCCGACCGTCGCCTGGTGCTGGAACTAGGCGAGCTGGCCGCGCCCAGTCTCGACGTCGGCCTGCCGTATCGGCGTTTCCGAGACACCGAGATGGGCCTGCGACGCTTCCACGTCTGGCTTGGCGGCCACCTGGCCGAACTGCGCCGGAATCCCGGCGATGACCTGATCAGTCAGCTGATCCAGGCGTCACTCGACGGACGCGCCCTTACGGATCGCGAACTGCGGGCCACGGCCGGCCTGGTGCTGGTGGCGGGTTTCGAAACGACCGTGAACCTGCTGGGCAATGGTGTCCGGCTCCTGCTCGACCATCCGGAGCAGCTCGACGTCCTCGAGGCGAATCCGGCTTTGTGGCCGAATGCGGTCGACGAGATCCTCCGATTGGAGTCCCCGGTCCAGCTCACGGTCCGGGTATGCCGGCGGGACATCAAGCTCGCCGGCCAGCCAATCCACGCCGGGCAGCCGGTCACGACGATCCTGGCGGCCGCGAACCGTGATCCAGCCGTATTCGCCGATCCGCACACGTTCGACGTCACCCGAAACAATGCCGGGCGGCACCTCGCCTTCTCCAGCGGTCGCCACTACTGTGTCGGCGCCGCACTGGCCCGGGCCGAAGGCGAGATCGGGCTGCGACGGCTGTTTACCCGCTTTCCCGGTCTCGCGTCGGCCGGGATTCCGGTCCGCCGGCCGACTCGCGTGCTGCGCGGGTGGATCTCGATGCCCGTGCGCCTGTCCCCAGCATCGCCCGATCCGGTCGTGCTGGGGCGGGTCACGCCGCCCGTCGAGCGATGATCGGGTGCGGGACGGGTGGGACGGGGTCGCTTGGACGGGGAGCCCGTTACCGATGGGCCGACCGGTACGCGGTCTGGGCGAGTTCGAAGAGTCGCTCTGTGTCCTGTGCCGCCTCGCGTACGGCCACGACGACCACGACGAGCAGTCCGACCAGTAGCGCGACTCGCCAGATCGACAGGCGGGCGACGGGTGCCTGCAGGGCGCGAACTCGGTGCTGGACGTCGTTGGCGCCCGCAGCGAGGATGACGCCGGACGCTCCGGCGGCAGCCGTACTTGTCGCGATGCCGGTCAACGCCGAAGCCACGCTTCGACGGTCGCAGGTGGCGGCGGCATCCTCGTCCGCCCAGCGCTCGACGGACAGCGCCACTGCGGCGGGGAGCCGGTAGAGCAGCGGATTCGCCGCGGCGGCCAATACCGCCGCGGTCTGGTGCAGATGATGGCGGTGGCTGAGGTGAGACCGTTCGTGCGCCAGCACAGCGCGGCGCTGACCCCGGCGGAGCACCCGCAACAACCCGGTCGACATGGCAATCCGACCGGGGCGCCCG
>Ga0081540_1001524_pt1 | contig 19909 bp, 16 predicted proteins | sample TabmetS2T1R1_FD_71024 | JGI IMG/M metagenome (GOLD analysis project Ga0081540, IMG submission 71024) | Tabebuia heterophylla rhizosphere microbial communities from the University of Puerto Rico - S2T1R1 | ecosystem: Host-associated > Plants > Roots > Rhizosphere ... | reverse complement strand
TGCTGCTGGTCGAGGTGCCGGCCGACGCGCCCGGATCCCCCGCGCTGTCGGCGGGGTGCGCGCGGCTGGGCTGCCCCATGCTGCTCAGCGGCGGGCTGGCGGTACCGGAGCATCCGCGACCGGCGCGCCGCCAGGTGCCGGACCCGACCCCGGCCGAGCAGCGTGCACTGTGGACGGAGCTGCTGGGCGCCGGTACGCCGGCCGGCGCGGTACGGGACGTGGCCGCCCACTTCCGGTTCGGGGTACCGGACGTCGAGGCGGTGGCGACCGAACTGTCCACAGTGGACACCGGGGAGGGCGGTGAGGACGCCGAAGCCGCGTTGCGGGCCGCGTGCCGGGTCCGCGCCCGGGCCGGGCTCGACGGGCTGGCCCACCGGGTCGAGCCGCACGCCGGCTGGGGCGACCTCGTGCTGCCCGAGCAGTCGATGCACGCGCTGCGGGACGTGGCCCGGCAGGTGCGCCACCGCGAGACCGTCTACCACGACTGGGGGATGGCCGACGGCGTCAACCGGGGCCTGGGCGTCAGCGCCCTGTTCACCGGCGACAGCGGCACCGGCAAGACGCTGGCGGCCGAGGTGCTCGCCGCCGAGCTGGGCCTGGACCTCTACCAGATCGACCTGTCCGCCATGGTCAGCAAGTACATCGGGGAGACCGAGAAGAACCTGCGCACGGTGTTCGACGCGGCCGAGGCCAGCGGCGCCGTGCTGCTGTTCGACGAGGCCGACGCGCTGTTCGGCAAGCGCAGCGAGGTCAGGGACAGCCACGACCGGTACGCCAATGTCGAGGTGTCCTACCTGCTGCAACGCATGGAGAGCTACCGGGGCCTGGCCATCCTCACCACCAACCTGCGCCAGGCGCTGGACAGGGCGTTCCTGCGCCGCATCCGCGCGGTGGTCGGCTTCCCGTTCCCGGACCACGCGGCGCGGGAGCGGATCTGGCGGCTCAACCTGCCACCGAGCCTGCCGGTCGACGACGTGGACCTGGCCCGCCTGGCCAGGCTCCAGGTGGCCGGCGGCAACATCCGCACCATCGCGCTGGGCGCGGCGTTCCTCGCGGCCGAGGACGGCGGCACGGTCACCATGTCGCACCTGCTGGCCGCCGCCCGCCGCGAGTACGCGAAGTTGGAGAAGACCCTGACCGACGCGGAGACCGGAGGCTGGGCATGACCGTCAACGTCACGATCGAGGAGATAGTCCTCAGTGGAGTGTCCATTGAGGACGCCGCGACGTTCCGCGGTGCGCTGCGCGAGCGCCTGACCGAGCTGGCGACGGCGCACCGGCGGCCACTGGCGCCCGGGACGGCGGCGCGGCGCACGGGTACCCCCGTGACGGCCGGACCCCAGGCGGACCTCGCGGCCCGGGTCGCCGCCTCGGTGTGGACGGCGGCCACGCGATGAGCGAGTTCCCCGGGTCGCCCCGCCTGGTCAAGGGCGGCATCGTCCTGCTGGACCCGGACACCGGCGTGCTGCTGCAGGTCATCTCGCTGCAGTACAACCCGGAGACGCTGACCCGCTCGGTGCAGGTCAAGGCCGCCGGCACCGACCAGCACGACCAGTCGCAGGCGCTGCGCCTCAAGGGGGTACCGGTCGAGACGGTCAAGCTGGAGGCCGTGCTGGACGCCACCGACCAGCTCGAGTTCCCCGACCAGAACCCGACCGCGCTGCGCTATGGCATCCACCCGCAGTTGGCCGTGCTGGAGGCGCTGGCCTACCCGCGCAGCGCCGACCTCATCAACAACGACCGGCTGGCCGACTCGGGAACCCTGGAGATCCTGCCCATCGAGGCGCCCCTGGCGCTGTTCGTGTGGAGCCGCAGCCGGGTGGTGCCCGTGCGGCTGACCGACCTGTCGGTCACCGAGGAGGCGTTCGACCCGAACCTCAACCCGTTGCGCGCCAAGGTGAGCCTGTCGCTGCGCGTGCTCTCGGTCGACGACCTGGGCTACTCGCACCGGGGCGGCGTGCTGTTCATGAGCCACCTGCGGACCAAGGAGAGCCTGGCCGCGCGGGCCGGCCGGGTACCGCTGTCCACGCTCGGTCTGGAGGCGCTGCCGTGAAGGATCCGTTGCAGATGCTGCTCGCGGCCGGCGTGGTACCGGCGACGAGCTTCCCGCCGAACAGCCGCTACGCCGGGGTACCGGTGCTGAAGCTGGACCGCGGGGAGGGCGGGCCGCCGGTCGCCTATCTGGGGCGGCGGCTGCTGCCCGACGCGACCAGGCTCGCCCTGCTGACCGAGCACAGCGTCGTGCAGGGCGACCGGCTGGACCTGCTGGCCGCCCGGCTGATCGGCGACCCGCAGCTGTGGTGGCGCATCGCGGACGCCAACCCCGAACTCGACCCGGCCGAGCTGGTTGTCCACATCGGACGGTGGTTGCGCATCACGCTGCCCGACGGGGTACCGGGGATCGCCGATGCTTAGCGGCCGGGTCCAGTTGAGCGTCCTGATCGGGCCGGCCATCGCGGTGCCGGTACCCCGGCTCGTGCTGGACGCGCTCAGCTCGGTGACCGTGCAGGTCGGTTCGGGGGACACGCAGGGCGGCTTCGAGCTGAGCTTCACCGTGGACCGGCGCTCCCCGCTCACCACCCTGTTCCTGATCACGGGCGGCGCGATCCCGCCGGTGCTGCGGGTGTGCCTGGTGGTGACCGTCAACGGCACGTCCGAAGTGATCATGGACGGGGTGATGACCAACCACGAGCTGCGCACCAGCGGCGACAACCCGACCCTGGTCATCAAGGGCAAGGACCTGTCCGCGCTGATGGACTGGATCGAGCTGGACGGGCTGCCCTACCCGGCCATGCCGCCGGTGGTGCGGGTACTCGCGGCGCTGGCCAAGTACATCCCGCTGGGCGTGATCCCGGAGACGATCCCGAGCATCATCGAGGACGTCCCGATCCCGATCGATCAGATCCCCCGGCAGCAGGGCACGGACTACGCGTACATCAAGGGGCTGGCGCAGGACGTCGGCTACGTCTTCTACCTCGACCCCGGCCCGGTGCCCAACACGAGCAAGGCCTACTGGGGTCCGGAGATCCGGGTCGGCGTGCCGCAGCCCGCGCTCAACCTCGACCTGGACCTGCCGGACCGCAACGTGGAGCAGCTCTCCTTCACCTTCGACAAGGAGCGCAAGGAGCTGCCGATCGTGTGGATCCAGGAGCAGTTCACCAACGTGCCGATCCCCATCCCGATTCCCGACATCTCCCCGCTGGACCCGCCGCTGGGCGCCATCCCACCGATCCCGCCGAAGATCAAGTTCCTCGACGAGACGGCCAAGCTGAAGCCGTGGGTCGCGCTGATGCGCGGGCTGGCCTACGCCGGGCAGCACGGGGACTCGGTCTTCGGGACGGGAACCCTGGACGTGGCGCGGTACGGGCGCCTGCTGAAGTCCCGGTCGCTGGTCGGCGTGCGCGGCGCGGGCGACCCGTTCGACGGGCTCTACTACGTCTCCTCGGTGACCCACACCATCAAGCGCGGCGAGTACAAACAGTCCTTCACCCTGGCCCGCAACGGGCTGCTGTCGACGATTCCGAAGGTGCCGGTATGAAGAAGTTCTACGGGAAGTACCGGGGCACGGTCATCAACAACGTGGACCCCGAGCAGATCGGCCGCATCCAGGCGATCGTGCCGGACGTGTCGAACATCGTGCCGACCAGCTGGGCGATGCCGTGCCTGCCCGGCGCCGGCATCAACACCGGGATGTTCACCGTCCCGCCGATCGGCGGCGGGGTGTGGATCGAGTTCGAGCAGGGCAACCCGGACTTCCCGATCTGGACCGGCGGGTACTGGGGGCTGACCGCCGAGGTGCCGGTGATGGCGCACACCGTGCCGCCCGCGATCGACGGGATCACGCTGCAGACCACGCTGAAGAACGGCATCGTGATCAGCGACCTGCCCGGCGTCGGCGGCATCATGATCCAGTCGACCACCGGAGCGTCGATCATCGTGAACGACGTCGGCATCGTCATCACGAACGGCAAGGGCGCGATCATCAGCATGGTCGGCCCGGTGGTCGACATCAACGCCGGCGCGCTGACGGTGGTGTGAGATGCCCGGGCCGGTGATGCACCTGGGTGCCGTGGTGCTGTGCGCGCACGCGGGCACCGCGCAGCCGACCGCGCCGGTGCCGCGGGTACTGGTGAGCGGGCAGCCGGTGGTCACGCTCGCCACGCCGTACGCGATCGCGGGCTGCACGCTGGCCGCGGCGGCCGCGCCGTTCTGCGTGACCGGGCAGTGGGTGGCGGGCGCGGTGCGGGTGCTGGCCATGGGGGTACCGCTGGCGGTGCAGGCCGGCGCGTCGACGTGCGTGCCGACCGGTACCCCGATGATCCCGGTCTTCGCCCAGCCCCGCGTGATAGCGACGTGAACCGATGAGTGACATCGACTTCCCCTACGGCATCGACGAGCGCGGTCGCACCGCGACCACGGACGCCGACGACCACCTGCGCGACCTCATCGCCCAGGTGCTGTTCACCGCGCCGGGAGAGCGGGTCATGCGGCCCGACTTCGGCAGCGGCCTGCTCACCCTCACGTTCGAGCCGAACAGCGTGCAACTGGCCGCCGCCACCCAGATGGTCGTGCAGGCCGCCCTGCAGAAGTGGCTCGGGCGGCTGATCGGGGTCGAGGAGGTCGAGGTCGACGCCGAGGACGGCACCCTGTCGGTCACCGTCCGGTACACGGTGCTGCGCACCCAGCAGCGCCGGGTCGACCAGTTCACCGCGCCGGGGTCGTCGTGAGGTACACGTGCTGCCAGGAGCGCCGGCTGACCCTCGTGCGGGAGGCCGGCGAGCTCAACGGCATCGACTACGTCGAGGTCGTCGACCACGACGAGCCGACCCAGGCGCTGCGCCAGCGCACCCTGCTCGTGCGGCTGCTGCTGCCGGTGGGCGGCCTCGGCCCGGGCAACGTGCGGATCGACGGCGGCGAGCGGATCCCGACCGTCGCCGTCGACTGGGCCACCGCGGGGGACGCGCTGCCCGACCCGTCCGACGCGTACCTGGTGGCCGGACTGTCCGATCTGGACAGACTGCTCGTGGTGCGCACCAGCGCCCGGGGCGACTTCTCGCACTACCGCCTGAGCCTGGTCACGTCGCCCGGCGACCCGGCACCGCCCGCCGGCTTCGACCCGCTGCTGTCCACAGTGGACTTCCAGTTCAAGGTGGAGTGCCCCAGCGACTTCGACTGCCGCTGCACGCCGTCCTGCCGCGCCCCGGCCGCCGAGGCTCCGGAGATCGACTACCTGGCCCGGGACTACCCGAGCCTGCGCCGGATGCTGCTGGACCGGCTCAGCCTCATCTCGCCACGGTGGCGCGAGCGCAACCCGGCCGACCTCGGGGTGGCCCTGGTCGAGCTGCTCGCCTACGCCGGCGACCAGCTCTCCTACCGGCAGGACGCGGTCGCCACCGAGGCCTATCTGGGCACCGCGCGCAGCAGGATCTCCCTGCGCCGGCACGCCCGGCTCGTGGACTACCGGATCTCCGAGGGCGCCGCGGCGCGGGCGTTCCTGCGGGTACGGGTGTCGGCGGCGGGGGTGGTGGTGCCGGCCGGTACCCAGGTGCTGACCCGGCCGCCGGGCACGGGCGTCCCGCCCGGCGCCCCGATCCCGCCGACCAGCCCCGCCTACCAGGCGGCCATCGACGCGGGCGCGGTGGTCTTCGAGACCGTCGGACAGTCCATTCTGGACAGTGACCTGGACGAGCTGACCTTCTACACCTGGGGGGACGAGGACTGCTGCCTGCCGGCCGGGTCGACCTGCGCGACGCTGCTCGGCCACCATCCGAGGCTGAAGGCCGGCGACGTGCTGATGCTCGCCGAGGTGCGCGGACCCGTCTCGGGCAACCCCGCGGACGCGGATCCGGCACACCGCTGGCCGGTCCGGCTGACCCGGGTGGTACCCGACTCGGACCCCGCGCTGCCCGACGCGGCGCACCCGACCGAGGTGACCGAGGTGACCTGGGACGCGGCCGACGCGCTGCCGTTCCCGCTGTGCCTGACCGCACCCGGTGTCGCGGGGCCGGTGAGCGTCGCCTGGGGCACCATCGTGCTCGCCGAGCACGGGCGCACCGTCACCGAGACCGGCATCGGACCGGTACCGGCGCCGGTGCTCGCCTACCGCGGCCCGCCCGGGGCGCCCTGCGCCGACGAGGCTCCCCGTCCGGTACCGGTCAGGTTCCGGCCCACGCTCGCGAACGCGCCACTGACCCGCAGCCTGGCACCGGTACCGGTCGAACTGTTCGACGACGACTCGACGCCGGCCCTGCTGGCCGACCTCGGATCGGGGACGTTCACGGCCGCCCTGCACGACTGGCTGCTCGGCCACGGCATCGCGTTCCGGCGCTCCCCGGTGACCGTCTCCGGCGGCACCGGCGGCGGGCTGGGCGCCTGGGCGGTGGCCGACGGCCAGACCGTGGTGTGCCTGGCGCTCGACGGCGCCGGCCGGCTGCACGCCACCGGCCGCCCGCCCGCCTGCGCGGCGGTGACCGGCCCGGGCGGCACGGCCGGCCCCGCGCCGACCGCCGTCCAGACCGCCGACGCGCGGCCCGCGATCGCCCTGCAGGGCAAGGCGCCCACCGGCCCGGCGGTGCCCTGGACGGTCCGGGCCGACCTGCTGGACAGCGCGGCGGACGCGCACGACTTCGTGGTGGAGACCGAGCACGACGGCCCCGCGCGGCTGCGCTTCGCGGTCGGCGCGCCGGCCGAGGGAAGCACGTTCACGGCGACCTACCGGATCGGCAACGGGGTGGCCGGCAACGTCGGCGCCGGCAGCCTGCAGCACATCGTGACCGCCGACGGCTCGGTGCTCGGCGCGACCAACCCGGCCCCCGCGGCCGGCGGCGTGGAGCCCGAGTCGGCCGACGAGATCAGGCGCAACGCCCCGGAGGCGTTCAAGGTGCAGCAGCGCGCGGTGACCGGGGCCGACTGGGCCGAGGTGGCCACCCGGGATCCCGCCGTCCAGCGGGCCGCCGCCACGTGGCGGTGGACCGGCAGCTGGCACACCGTGTTCCTGACCGTCGACCCGGCCGGCACCGAGACTCCGCCGCCGGGCTTCGCCGACGACATGCGCGCCGAGCTGGAGCGGTACCGGCTGGCCGGCTACGACCTCGACGTCGACCGGCCGCGCTACGTCCCGGTGGAGGTCGGCCTGTTCGTCTGCGTCGAGCCGGACTACCTGCGCTCGGAGGTCGGCGCGGCGGTGTTGTCGAGGCTGGCCCAGCTGTTCGCCCCGGACAACTTCAGCTTCGCCCAGCCGGTGTACCTGAGCCCGATCTACGCGGCGGCCCAGTCGGTACCGGGGGTGGCGTCGGTGACCGTGCGGGTCTTCCAGCGCCAGCACGAGCCGCTGACCTCGGGGCTGGCCGACGGCCTGCTGCAGATGGGCCGCCTGGAGATCGCCCGGCTGGACAACGACCCCAACTTCCCGGAGCGCGGCCTGCTCTCCCTCAGCCTCGGAGGTGGTAGATGAGCGCTGACTGCGGTTGCGGCTGCGGGGGAGCCGGCGGGTGCGGCGGCGGTTTCGCGGCGACCGGGCCGGCCGGCGACTGCGGCTGCTGTGCCGGCATCGCGCCGAGCACGCCGCGCGCCGTGGACAACCGGCCCGGGCTGCCCGCCGTCGGGTACCGGGTCGGCACGTACGCCGAGTTCCGCGCCAGCCTGCTCGCCGCGCTCACCGACCCGGCCCGTCCCGCCCTGGCCCGGCTGCGCACCCGCGACCCCGACGACCTGTCCATCGCGCTGCTGGACGGCATGGCCACGCTCGCCGACCTCATCACGTTCTACAGCGAGCGGCTGGCCAACGAGTCCTACCTGCGCACCGCCCTGGACCGCACCTCGCTCCAGGAACTCGGCAGGCTGATCTCCTACCGGCTGCGGCCCGGCGTGGCCGCGGCCACCCGGCTGGCCTTCCAGGTCTCGCCCGGCCCGACGGCCGCGGCCGCCGTGGCGACCTCGCCGTTCCAGACCCTGCCCATGCCGGACATCGTGGACGTCCCGACCGGGCAGGGGGTGCGCAGCGTGCCCGGACCCGGGCAGTTGCCGCAGACCTTCGAGACCGTCGAGGCCATCACCGCGCGGCCGGCGTGGAGCGCCATGAAGCCGACCGTGACCCGGCCGGCGGCACTCACCACCGGCAGCGGCTCGGTACGCGTGGCCGGGCTGTCCACCAACCTGCGCGTCGGCGACCTGCTGCTGTTCAGCAACACCGTGCTCGACCTCGAACACTGGGAGCTCCAGCCGGTCACCGCGATCGGCACCGAGCCGACCGAGCAGCGCACCACGCTGTCCTGGGCCAGCCCGCTCGGCACGGCACCGCCGCACCAGGTCGTGGTCCACCCGAAGCTCTACGCGATGCGCAAGCGGCTGAGCGTGTTCGGGCACAACGCGCCGCCGTTCAAGCTGCTCAACCCGGACGCGAGCGGCAGCGAGTGGCCGTTCGCCATCTCGGCGGAGTGCGGCGCCGTCGACATCGAGGGATCGGTACCGGAGCTGCTGGCCGGCAGCCTGCTGGTACTGGTGCAGGGCGGCAACCGGGACCAGTTCACGGTGACCAAGGTGGAGGAGCTGTCCCGGGCGGACTACGCGGTCTCCGGCAAGGTGACCCGGGCGTGGCTGCACGGCGACGGCAACCGGTACTTCACCTACTACTCCCACGTCCGGGACACCGCGGTCTACGCGGTCAACGAGGAGCTGACCCTGGCCGCGGAGCCGGACACCACGCCGGTCGCGCACGGGCAGCTCGCCGTGCAGGGCGACGTGTCCGACCTGCCGGTCGGCCGGACCGTCATCGTGGCGGCCGGCTCGGCGGCCGAGACCGCCACGGTCACCGCCGTGGATGCCGCCACCGACGCCAACGGCGTCGTCACCACCACCCTCACGCTGGCCGGGGACCTGGCCGGCTCGTACCCGCGGGACACCACCACCGTCTACGGCAACGTGGCCGCCGCGACGCACGGCCAGACGGCGACGCAGATCCTCGGCGACGGCGACGCCACCCGGGCCTTCCCCGCCTACCCGGTCAACGCCGACCCGCTGACCTACGTCCGGTCCACCGACCCGAGCGGGGCGACGTCCACGCTGGCCGTCACGGTCAACGAGGTGACCTGGCACGAGGTGCCCACCCTGTACCCGGCCGGCCCGCGCGACCGGGTGTTCGTCACCCGCGACACGCCGACCGGCAACGGGGCGCCCGGCCTCGAGGTCGCCTTCGGGGACGGGACGAGGGGCGCCCGGCTGCCCTCCGGTACCGCCAACGTGCGGGCCACCTTCCGCCGCGGCCTCGGCACCGCCGGGAACCTCGCGACCGGCGCGCTGGCCCAGGTCGTCGACCCGCCGCTCGGGGTCACCGGCGTCACCAACCCGGTACCGGCGACGGGCGGCGCCGACCCCGAGCCGGCCACCGACGCCCGGGCCGGGATCCCGATGGCCGTGCGTACCCTCGGCCGCGCGGTGTCCCTGTCGGACTACGCCGACTACGCCCGCACCTTCGCCGGGATCGCCCGCGCCCGGGCCGACGTGCTGGTGCTGGCCGGTGGCCGGACGATCGTGGTGACGGTGGCCGGGCCGGACGGCACCGTGGTCTCCGGCGACGTGCTCGCCCAACTGGCCGACTCCCTGCGCGGGCACGGCGACCCGCTGGCCCGGGTGCAGGTGGTGGCGCACCGGCCCGCACCGTTCCGGCTGGCGCTGCGGGTGGCCACCGACCCGGACCGGGACACCGCGACCGTACTGTCCGGAGTGGACGGTGCGATGCGCGCCGCGTTCGGCTTCCCGGCCCGCGACTTCGGCCAGCCGGTGCACCGCTCGCAGGTGCTCCAGGCGGCGCACACGGTGCCCGGGGTGGTGGCCGTCGACCTCGACCGGCTGTACCGGCCGGGTCACCTGCTGCACCTGCCGTTCCACCACGGGACGAAGCTCAGCGACCGGCTGGTGCCGGCGCCCGCGGAGGTCGCCGCCGACGCGACGGCACGCGGGGCCCAGTTGCTCACCCTCGCCGACGGCGACCTGGACTGGCTGGAGGCGATGTAGGTGGACTCCGACCAGCTCTACTCCCTGCTGCCCGCGGTCTACCGGCTGCGCGACGCCGAGGGCGACGGCGCGCTGCGCGAGCTGCTGGACGTGGTGGCCGGGCAGCTGGAGGTGCTGCGGGACAGCGTCGACCAGTTCTACGACGACCAGTTCGTCGAGACCTGCGCCGACTGGGTGGTGCCCTACATCGGCGACCTCGTCGGGTACCGGCCCCTGCACGGGGTGGTCGCCTCGGTCGCCTCGCCGCGCGCGGAGGTGGCCAACACCATCCGGTACCGGCGGCGCAAGGGCACCGCCGCGATGCTGCAGCAGCTGGCCCGGGACGTCACCGGATGGCCGGCCCGGGCGGTCGAGTTCTTCGACCGGCTCACCGGAACGCAGTACATGAACCACTACCGGCCGGGCAAGGGCGGCACACCCGACCTGCGCCGGCACGAGGCCCTCGGCTGGATCGGCGGCGCCGTCGACCGCGGCGGCGGCTTCGACGACCTGCCGCACACCGCCGAGATGCGGCGCATCGCGACCGGGGCCGGCCGGTACAACATCCCGAACGTGGGGCTGTTCCTGTGGCGGGTCGCGGCCGTCCCGCTGGTCCGGGTACCGCTGACGCCGCTGGGCGACGGCCGCCGGTACCGGCTGGACCAGTTGGGCCTCGACGAACCCGTCTACGGGCCACCGTCCACCGAGGACGATGTGACGAGCCTCGCGACACCTGCGGACGTGCCGCTGCCGCTGTCCCGCCGGTACCTGTCGGACCATCTGGGCACCTACTACGGCGCGGCGCACGGCCTGCTGATCGAGGGCTCTGCCGGTACCGTCCGGATCTGCGACCTGTCCGACGTCGGCGGCGGCTGGGCCCACGAGCCGCCCGCCGGAACGGTGGCCCTGGATCCGGTCCTCGGCCGGGTCTGGTTCGGCACCGCGCCCGGCGGCACCCCGCTCGGCACCTACCACTACGGCAGCGCGCTGCGGCTCGGCGCCGGCGGCCACGACCGGGGTGACCCGGCCGACGGCGGCGTGACGCCGGCCGAGGTGACCGGCGGCGCCCCGATCCAGCCCGAGCTGGACGCGGCGGCCGGCGGCGGCATCGTGCAGCTGTCCGACTCGTGGCTCTACGAGCAGACCCCGTCCATCGCGGTGGACGCCGACGCGAGCCTGACCCTGCGCGGCGCCAACCGCCAGCGGCCGCTGCTGTCCGCCAGCGGGCCGGTGATGCTCGAGCCCGGGCAGCGCGCCACCGTGGTGCTCGACGGTCTGCTGATCGCCGGCGGCCCGCTGGTGCTGGACGAGCAGGCCGACACCGAGCCGCGCACGATCGTGCTGCGCGACTGCACGCTGGCGCCCGGTGCCGAGGCCAGCCTCATCGTGCTGCACCCGTTCGCCAGCGTCCACATTGAACGGTGCCAGCTCGGTGCGGTCGTCGCCGTGGACGGCGCCACGGTGTCCATTGTGGACAGCATCGTCGACGCCGGGCAGACCGGGATCGCCTACGCCGGGCGGGCGCGGCCCTCCGGTGGCGGGCGGCGCACCGTCACCACTGCGGCCGACCGGCTGGTCGGCGACGGGCTGGCCGGCGGCGGCGCGCTGAGCCTGGAGGCGGTGACCGTGGTCGGCCGGGTGCACGGCGTGCGGCTGGACATCTCCAACAGCCTGCTCGTCGGCCGGGTGCCCACCGGCGACCCATGGCCCGGCCCGGTCTGGGCCGACCGCCGGCAGGTCGGCTGCGCGCGTTACAGCTACCTGCCCGACGGCTCGCGGACCGGCCCCCGGTACCACTGCCAGCCGGCCGCACCCGGCATCCGGCCCCAGTTCACCTCGCTGCGCTTCGGCGACCCGGCCTACGGCCAGCTCCGCCTGGCCACGCCGGACGCGATCCGCCGCGGCGCCGACGACGAGGGCGAGATGGGCGCCGGCCACTACCTGTACCAACCCCAGCGGGAGAGCAACCTGCGCACCCGGCTGGACGAGTATCTCCGCTTCGGCCTCGAGGCCGGCATCTTCTACGCGTCCTAGGGAGTCGCCATGTTCCTGCTCGTCCTGAGGAGGACGCAATGTCCGCCGATCTGAGCCGGGTCCGGTTCGACCCGCTGCGCGACCACGCCGGGGTCGTGCTGCAGCAGGGCCGCCTGCTGCTGGACGCCGACTGGAACGAGCAGGTGGCCCTGGTCGACCGCCGGCTGCGCGCCCAGGTCACCGACCTGGTGCAGGGCAAGCCGACGGCGTCCGGCGGCACCGCCACGGTCTCCGCGCTGACCCCGGCCGCGTTCCAGGTGACCGCGTCCGGCGGCACGCTGTCCATCGGCGCCGGCCGGATGTACGTCGACGGCCTGCTCGCCGAGAACCACGGCGACCCGGTCGACGGGTTCGACCCGGTGCTGGCCGGCCGGGCCGGCAGCAAGCCGGTCGACTACGCGAAGCAGCCCTACTGGCCGACACCGGAGAAGCTGCCGACCGGCGGCACCGCCGTGGCGTTCCTCGACGTGTGGCAGCGCGAGGTGACCCCGCTGCAGGCGCCGGACCTCGTCGAGCCGGCGGTCGGCGTGGACACCACGGCCCGCGCCCAGACCGTCTGGCAGGTCCGGCTGCTGACCGGCGTCGACCCGGCGACCGACTGCAAGACCCCGCTGTCCGACATCAAGGGCTGGACCGACCTGACCGCACCGTCGGCGGCCAGGCTGACCACTGGCACGGTACCGGTGGACCCCGGCGACGACGTGTGCGCGCTGCCGCCCTCCGGTGGGTACCGGGGGCCGGAGAACCAGACCTACCGGATCGAGCTGCACGCGCTCGGCGACGGCGCCAAGGTACCCGTGACGTTCAAATGGAGCCGCGACAACGCCAGCGTGGCCAGCGCCGTCGTCCAGGTGGTGTCGGGTACCCAGCTGGTACTCGCCAGCCTCGGCCGGGACGACGTGCTGCGGTTCAACAACGGCGACTGGGTGGAGATCACCGACGACCACCGGGAGTTCAACCGGCTGGCCGGGGAGCTGCGCCAGGTGACCGTGGACGACGCGACGTCCACCGTCACGTTCAGCCCCGCGCTGCCGGCCGACCTGATGCCCGGCGGCACCGACCCGGACACGGCCGCCGGGCGGCACCTGCGGGTGGTCCGCTGGGACCAGTCCGGTCAGGTGAAGACCGTGGACGGCACGGTGCTCGTGGACCTGGACGCGGCCGGCGCGACCGGCGGCATCCCGGTACCGGCCGACGGGACGGCCGTGGTGCTGGAGCGCGGCGTGACGGTCGCGTTCTCCTTTGTGGACAGTGGTACCGGCCGGATCGGCGACCACTGGATCGCCGCCGCGCGCACCTCGGACGCGTCCATCCAGCTGCTGGACGCGGCCCCGCCGCTGGGCATCCACCACCACTACGCGCGGCTGGCCGTGCTGTCCCTGCCCGACGGCGCGACCGACTGCCGGCTGCCCGACCCGGTGACCGGCGGCGGCGACTGCGCCTGCGCGGACTGCGAGGTCTGCGTCACCGAGGAGTCCCACAAGTCCGGGAAGCTGACCATCCAGGACGCGGTCAACTCCCTGGCTAAGACCGGCGGTACCGTCGTGATCTGCCCGGGTACCTATGTGCTGCGCGAGCCGCTGCGGCTGGACCGGGCCCGGGGGTTGACGGTCCGCGGCGCCGGCCCGACCACGGTACTGGTAAGTGACGGCCCGGCGGTGATCGCCACCCTGGCGCAGTACGTGCTGCTGCAGGGCGTCCGCATCATGGCCGGGCGCACCCCGGTCGCCGTGCGGCTGACCAACTGCCTGGGCGTGGAGCTGCGCGGCGTCATGGTGACCAGCCCGACCGACCCCGCGGCCGGCGCGGTGGCCATCGGGCTGGCCGGCATCGCGCTGTTCGCCATCGTGCGCGAGTGCCAGCTCAGCGCGCCTGTCGGCATCGGCGCGGTACCCGCCGAGCAGGCGGCCGGGCAGGCCGCCGAGTCGCCGACCACGCTGCTCACCGCGGGGCTGCGCATCGTGGACAACGCGCTGCAGTGCGGGCAGCGCGGTGTCGACCTCACCGGCACCTGCGTGTTCCTCGGCGAACTGACCATCGCCGGCAACACCGTGGCCGGCGCGGCCGAGATCGGCATCGCCGCGACCGGGACGCTCGCCCTTCCGTCCACAAAGGACGGTCCGGGGCTGGCCGGGTTCCTCGGCGTGCCCGGTGCGCTGCGCGTGCTGCGCAACCAGGTGAGCGCGGGGCAGGGGCACGGCATCGTGGTCAGCGGCGAGGCGGTCGTCGCGGACAACCAGGTGACCGCGGACCAGCGCCAGGACGGCGCCAACGGCGTCACGCTGTCCGACGCCCCGCCGGGGGAGGCCGGCGGGCACGGCCAGGTGGTCGGCAACCGGATCGCCGGTTTCGGCGGCGCCGGCATCACCGTGCAGGCCCCGCTGGCCAGCGTGCTGGTCAAGCTGAACACCGTGCGCGAGTGCGGGCAGGGCATCCTCACCCAGGTGCGCGGCGACGTGGGCGACGTGAGCATCGATAACAACCACATCCTCGACCTGGCGCCGCCGCCACCGTCCGACACCCCGCAGGCCGGCGCCGGGCTGGGTGTGGTCTCCGGCGGGCTCACCGTGGTGCGACCCGGCCTCGGGACGATCTTCGGGGTACCCACGATGGCCGCGATCCGGGTGGCCGGCGCCTCCGCCGGTACCGTCGCCGGGAACGTCGTCGACGGGGTCGGCGCGTCGGACGAGGGCAACCTGAGCCGGGTCGGCGTCCTGCTGGTCAGCTGCGGAGAGGTCCAGGTGTCCGGCAACGTCATCGGGCGGGTCGGTCCGGACGGTCAGTTCGGCGGCGTCGCGCTGGGCATCGGCGTGGCCATCCCGCAGGACACCGCCGCGGTCACCGGCAACATCGTGCGCAACGGCTCGGGTACCGGCGGCGGACCGCCCCAGGTGCGGGCCGCCTGGCGGGCGTTGACCGTCATCGGGGCGAGCACCGCGGGCACCAACCGTGAGGCCAGCGGCGCGGTACCGTTCGGGTACCGGCTCGCGCAGGTCAACGACAAGCTCGAGGTCGGCTTCACCGGTGAGTGGGCCTACCTGCGCGCGGTCAGCGAGGAGCACGCCATGGTGTCCGGCAACACCCTGCACGGCGGCGGACGCGAACCGGCCGCGGTCGTGGAGGTCGCCGGGGACGTGCTGCTGCAGGGCAACTGGTGCGTGCAGCCGGAGGACGCGCAGCCGGCCGTGCAGCTGACCGGCGCCACCGCGTCGGTCGCCGACAACCGGCTGCGCGGCGGCAAGCCGTCGATGGTGGTGACGGTCAGCCCGGACGCCGCCGTGATCCTCGGCAACCTCAACTCGGGCGGCATCACGGTCGGCGCGACCCCGCCCGGCACCCCGGCGGAGAACACGGGCAAGCCGTGGTCCCAACTCAACCCGCGAGTGGCGTAGGAGAGGCACATGCGCACGATCGTGGTGGGCGACGAGAAGAACCTGGCGGCCCTGCGCAAGCGGCTGCTCGACCCGGGCGTCACCGGCGCCGTGCGCAAGGGGGTCGACGAGGAGCTGCGCGCCGCCAATCCGCACCTGGACCTGGACAAGCTCAGCCCCGGCGCGGTCGTCGTGGTACCCGACGTGCCAGGCCTCGCGGCGTCGGCTGACGACGGCGCGACCGCGACGGGTACCGTCCTGCCCGGCGACCTCGGCGAGGTCCTCGCCGGTACCGGCGCCGACCGGGCGGGGAGCCTGGGCGCGACCCGCACCATCGATTTGGGCGCGGCCCGGTTGGAGCTGGCCAGGCAGCTCGGTTCGGCCCAGCTGGCCAAGGCCACCAAGGGCGACGAGCAGCTGCGCGCCGAGGTGAGCCGGCTCGGCGAGGCGCTGGCCGAGGAGCAGCGCCGGGTCGAGCAGTGGCGCGCCGACCTGACCGCCGCGCTGCCGGGCTGGCAGGCCGGCCTCGACGCGCTGCGCCAGTCCTGAGCCCCGTTTGTCCCGGGTCCCGCAGGGTAGGCCCTGTGGTGACACGAGGAGGGGATGGCCATGGCACAGCTGGTACGGGAGCTCATGGCGGAGCCGGTGGTGACCGTGAAGTCAGACACCACGCTCACGGACACCGCCCGGCTCATGCGCGACGCGGACATCGGCGATGTCATCGTGGTGGACCGCATGAAGCCGATCGGGGTGCTGACGGACCGGGACATCGTGGTGCGGGGCATCGCGGACAACCGCACCCCGGGCACCGTGACGGCGGGCGAGATCTGCACCACGGACGTGGTGGCGGTCGCGCCGGACGCGGAGATTTCGCAGGCCATCGCGCTGATGCGCAGGGCCGCGGTACGCCGGCTGCCGGTGACCGAGGGCGGCATGCTGATCGGCGTGCTGTCCCTGGGTGAGCTGGCCATCGAGCGGGACGAGACCTCGCTGCTGGCGGACATCTCGTCGGCGGAGCCGAACTCGTAAGGCATCCGTCAGCGCGACGCAGGGGGCCGCGGCCGCAAAGGCCGCGGCCGACCCGTTAGCGTCGGGTCATCGACACGACACGCACCGACCGCGCGCTGCTGGCCGGCGAGGCGGCGCTGGTGCTGGCCGCCGTGGTGGTCGGCGCGGTGCTCAACCACCGCGGGGTGCCGCTGCACGCCGACACCGCGCCGCTGTTCGCCGACTGGCTGCCGCACGTCGGCCCCGGTACCCCCGCGGCGCTGGCCCTGGCCGTCCTCGTGGTCTCGCGGGGACCGGACTGGGCGGCCCGGCTCGGCTGGCGCACCCTGCTGGCCGCCGGGTACCTCGCGGCGCTGGCCTGGACGCTGTCGCTGGCCCTGGTCGACGGCTGGTCCCGGGGGCTGGCGACCCGGCTGACCCCGCAGGCGGAGTACCTGCACGACCTGCCCAAGGTGCACGGCATCGGCGCGCTGCTGGCCGGGTTCTCCTCGCACATCATCGACTTCCAGCCGGGTTCGTGGGCCACCCACGTCGCCGGCCACCCGCCCGGCGCGTTCCTGGTCTTCGTCCTGCTCGACCGGGCCGGCTTGGGCGGCGGCGGGCCGGCCGCGCTGGCCTGCGTGCTGGTCGGGGCGACCGCGCCGGTCTCGGTGGCGGCCGCCCTGCGCTGGCTGCGCGACGAGGACAGTGCCCGGGCCGCCCTGCCGTTCCTGGTGCTGTTCCCCGGCGCGGTGTGGGTAGGCGCCTCCGCCGACGGGCTGTTCGCCGGCGTGCTCGCCGCCGGCCTCGCGCTGCTGGCCGCGCCCCGGTGGTGGCTGGCCGCCCCGGGCGGACTGCTGCTGGGCACCTCGCTCTACCTGTCCTACGGGCTCGTGCTGGCCGGCGCGCTGGCCGTGGGAGTTCTGATGCTGCGCGAGCGCCGGCGGTGGGCGGCCGCGGCCGCGGGCGGGGCCGGGGTACTCGCCGTCGCTGCCGCGTTCACCACCGCCGGCTTCGACTGGTTCACCGGGTACCAGCTGGTCGTGCGCCGGTACAACCAGGGCTGGGCGGCCCAGCGGCCCTACGGGTACTGGGTGTGGGCCGACCTCGCGGCGCTGGTGCTGTCCGCCGGTCCGGTGGTGGCACCGGCCCTGGTGCGTGCCGGGCGCGCCACGTGGGGCGCCGGAGCGCGCCGGGCGCCGACCGTCTGGCTGCCGGCGCTGGCCCTGGCGGCCGTGCTCGCCGCCGACCTGTCCGGGCTGAGCAAGGCCGAGGTGGAACGGATCTGGCTGCCGTACGAGGTGTGGCTGCTCGCGGCCACCGCCTGGCTGCCGCCCCGCGCGCGCCGTCCCGCGCTGGCGCTGCAGGCACTGGTCGCCCTGCTGGTCAACCACCTGCTGCTGACCAACTGGTGACCTCAGGTGCCGGCGTTCGGGTGCACCACCGCGACCGTCCGGTGCGCGTGCCCGAGCACCGCCTGGCTGACCGAGCCCAGCAGCATGCCGCTGAACCCGTGGCGACCCCGCGAGCCGACGACAAGCAGGCTCGCGTCCACCTCGTCGCCGACGCCCAGCAACGCCTTGGCGAGGTTGGTCGTCTCCACCACCCGGTGCTCCACGCGCACCTTCGGGTACCGTCCGGCGACCCCCGCGGTGGCCTCCTCCGGTACCCGACGGGCCTCCTCCTCCGTGTGCTGCGGCACCTGGTACCCGTGGACCGCGATCAGCGGCTGGTCACGGTCGGCCGCCTCGCCCATGGCGAACTCCACGGCGGCGGCGGAACGGGACGAGCCGTCCACGCCGACCACCACCGGCCCGTCGCCCGGGGCCGGCCGCGCGTGCGGGTCGTCCGTGGGCGGGTCGCGCACGACCATCACCGGTGCCCGGGCGTGCGTGGCGACCTGCGTCGACACCGAGCCCACCAGCAGCCCCGTGAACCCGCCCAGGCCCCGCGACCCCAGCACCACCAGCGCCGCGCCGCGCGACTCGTCCACCAGCACCGTCGTCGGGTTGCCGACGGTCACCCGGGTCTCCACCCGCAGCCCGCGGTTGTCGTGCTGGAGCACCCCGGCGAGGTCCTTGAGCACGTTGGCCGCGCTGTCCATCGGCTCGCGCACCACCTCCGGCGGCAGCATCACCTGCCCCGCGGACAGCGGCTGCTCGAAGCCGCAGACCAGGCGCAGTGTGCGGTTGCCCCGGACAGCCTCCCAGGCGGCCAGGGCGGCGGCGGTGCGGCTGGGCGCCGAGCCGTCGACGCCGGCGATCACCGGTGCGGGATGCTGGCCTGTCACGGTCCCCTCCTGGTTCGCGCCTCCACCGTGGGTACATGCCCACCGGCGGCGATGACATTCGGCGGGTACGGGTCTGCCAGACTCGCAACCGTGGTGACGTTCGACCTTTCCGTCCCGGACGAGCGGGAGCGTGGCATCCGTGCCGCGGTGGCCGCGGTGCGCGTGGGGCGCCTGGTGGTGCTGCCGACCGACACGGTCTACGGGATCGGCGCCCTCGCGGCCAGGGCGAAGGCGGTCGCCAGCCTGCACGCCGCCAAGGGCCGCACGGACACGCCGAGCCCCGTGCTGATCGGCTCCGCGGACGACCTGGACGGGCTGGTCGACGTCCTCCCGCCGCAGGCCCGGGCGCTGGTCGAGGCGTTCTGGCCGGGCGGGCTGACCGTCGTGCTGCGGCACGCCGCCCGGCTCGACTGGTCGCTGGGCGGGGCGCCCGGCACGGCGGGCATCCGGATGCCGGCCGACCCGGTGGCGCTGGAGGTGCTGCGGCAGACCGGCCCGATGGCGGTCTCCTCCGCCAACCTGCACGGCCGGCCGCCCGCGCCGACCGCGGCGGCGGCCGCCGAGCAGTTCGGCCAGGCGGTCGACGTGTACCTGGAGGCCGGCGCGCTGCCGGGCGACCTGCCCAGCACCGTCGTCTCGCTAATCGGTCCGCCGCGCGTGCTGCGCGCCGGCGCGGTCTCGCTGCCGCGGCTGCGCGAGGTGGTGCCCGAGCTACGCGAGGCCTGACCCCCGGGCCCGGTCAATGGATCACCGTCGCGGTCTCGGGGTGCTCCCGGTCCACCTCCATCAGCCCGCGGCCGAACGCGTCCAGCCGGCCCCACCGCCCCGGAATGTCCAGCAGCGCCAGGGAACCGAGGCTGGTGGGCAGCGCCGGCTCCACCACCAGGTGGTCGCCCGAGGGCTGCATGCCCAGCATGGTGCGCAGGAACAGCAGAGGCGTCCCGGTAGACCAGGCCTGCGGACTGCAGGCCGTCGGGTACTGCACCGGGTAGCGGGTCTCCGTCCGGAAGTACCCGCCGAACGCCTCGGGCAGCCGTCCGTCGAAGAACGCGGCGGCGTCCAGCATGTCGGCCGCGATCTGCGCCGCCTCCTCCTTGTACCCGTACCGGCGCAGCCCCCAGGCGATGAACGAGTTGTCGAACGGCCACACCGTCCCGACGTGGTACCCGATGGGGTTGTACCGCGCCATGCCCACGGCGAGGGTCCGCACCCCCCAGCCGGAGTAGAGGTCCGGGCTC